>Ga0126371_10004949_pt1 | contig 11800 bp, 12 predicted proteins | sample PanSoiMetaPlot_4_FD_110145 | JGI IMG/M metagenome (GOLD analysis project Ga0126371, IMG submission 110145) | Tropical forest soil microbial communities from Panama - MetaG Plot_4 | ecosystem: Environmental > Terrestrial > Soil > Tropical forest > Bulk soil | place: Panama | collected 2016-02-17
GCTGCTTGCTTCTTGCGGGCCATGGGTCAGCCGGCGGAGCGCGGCCCTCAGGCCGGCACCGCCTCCTCCTCGCCGGAATGGCGATGCTTTTCCGGCAGATAGGCGAGCAGCATCTCGCGCACCAAGGTGGGGCTCTTGGAGTCGCGGATCATCAGGATCCCGTCGATCATCAGCGTGCGGTTGATCTCCTCGTCGACCAGCTTGAGATGAAGCTTGTCGGCGAGCGGCAGGCACATCAGGTTGGCGACCACCGCGCCATAGAGCGTCGCGAGCAGCGCGGTCGCCATGAACGGGCCGAGCTTCGAGGGGTCGGTCATGTTGGCGAACATCTGCACCATGCCGATGAGCGTGCCGATCATGCCGAAGGCGGGCGCGCAGTCGCCGACCGCACGGTAGATTTTCTGCCCTTCGTCGAGATGAGTCAGGAAGATGTCGCGGTCGCGCTCCAGGTTGTCGCGGATGAAGTCGGCGTCGTAGCCGTCGGCGATGAAGCGGATGCCCTTGGCGAGGAACGGATCCTCTACCTCCACCTTCTCGAGCCCGATCGGTCCCTGCTTGCGAGCGAGCTCGGCAAGCCCCGCGATCTCGTCGACCAGCTCGCGCTGGGAGGTGCGACGCAGCGTGAAGGCGAACTTGGCGCCGAGCGGCAGGCCGTGGAAGATCGCGCTCAGCGGAAACCGGATGAGAGTCGCGGCGAACGATCCGCCGAAGATGATGATCAAGGCGTGATCGCTGACGAACATGCGAAGGTCGCCGCCCATCAGAATGAGGGTGACGACGACCACGGCGCCGGCAAGCAGACCCAGGCCGGTTGCGATATCCATGAACGAACTCCGAACGCGCCCCGTGACGCGGGCCGCCCAACGGCGGCCCTCGGGATGCAAACCCTAGCGCCGCCGCACTTAAGGAGCGGTAAAGCTTCGTAAAGGTTGACGTTGCGGGAAAGCCGGCAGTACCGAAGGGGCGCACCTTCCCGCGCGCCGCCGCCTGGGCTATCCCAGGACCCGAACCCGGGACGGGACGAACGGCCAAAATGTCGCGGCCGGCAATGGATTACATATGGAGGTCGCGATGCGTGAGGTCGGCCATTTCATCGGCGGGGCGGAGGCCAAGGGCAAATCGGGGCGCGCCGGCGACGTCTTCAATCCCAACACCGGTGAGGTGCAGGCGCGGGTCGCATTCGCGTCGAAGTCCGAGGTCGAGGCGGCGATCGCCAATGCGGCGGCCGCGCAGCCGGCCTGGGCGGCGACCAATCCGCAGCGGCGCGCCCGGGTCATGTTCAAGTTTCTCGACCTCGTCCACGCCGAGTTCGACAGCCTCGCGGCGCTGCTCTCCTCCGAGCACGGCAAGACCTTCGCGGACGCCAAGGGCGATATCCAGCGCGGGCTCGAGGTCGTCGAGTTCGCGTGCGGCATTCCGCATCTCATGAAAGGCGAATACAGCGAGGGCGCCGGCCCGGGCATCGATCTCTTCTCGGTCCGCCAGCCGCTCGGCGTCGTCGCTGGCATCACGCCGTTCAATTTCCCCGCCATGATCCCGCTGTGGAAGGCGGCGCCGGCGCTCGCCTGCGGCAACGCGTTCGTCCTCAAGCCGTCGGAGCGCGATCCGTCGGTGCCGATGCGGCTCGCCGAGCTGTTCATCAAGGCGGGTCTGCCGCCGGGCGTGCTCAACGTCGTCAACGGCGACAAGGAGGCGGTCGACGCGCTGCTCACCGATCCGCGCATCCAGGCGGTCGGCTTCGTCGGCTCGTCGAGCATCGCCGAATACATCTATGCGACCGGCTGCGCGCATGGGAAGCGCGTGCAGTGCTTCGGCGGCGCCAAGAACCACATGATCGTGATGCCGGATGCCGACATGGACCAGGCGGTCGACGCGCTGATCGGCGCCGGCTACGGCTCGGCCGGCGAGCGCTGCATGGCGGTGTCGGTCGCGGTGCCGGTCGGCAAGAAGACCGCCGACACCCTGGTCGAGAAGCTGATCCCGCGCGTCGAGTCGCTCAAGATCGGGCCATCGACCGACAAGCAGGTCGACTACGGCCCGCTCGTCACCAAGGCGCATCTCGAGAAGGTCAGGGGCTATGTCGATCTCGGCGTCAAGGAGGGCGCCAAGCTCCTGGTCGACGGCCGCAGCTTCAAGCTCCAGGGATACGAGAACGGCAACTTCATGGGTGGCTGCCTGTTCGATCACGTGACGCCGAACATGCGCATCTACAAGGAGGAAATCTTCGGTCCCGTACTCTCGGTGGTGCGCGCCAAGGATTACGAGGAGGCGGTGCGACTGCCGTCCGAGAACGAGTACGGCAACGGCGTCGCGATCTTCACCCGCGACGGCGACACGGCGCGCGACTTCACCAGCCGCGTCAACGTCGGCATGGTGGGCGTGAACTTCGCCATTCCGGTGCCGCTCGCCTATCACACGTTCGGCGGCTGGAAGCGCTCCGGCTTCGGCGACCTCAACCAGCACGGGCCGGATTCGATCCGCTTCTACACCAAGACCAAGACCGTCACGGCACGCTGGCCGTCCGGCATCAAGGAAGGCGCGGAGTTCGTCATTCCGACGATGAAGTGAATTGCGTGGCACGCGAACCAGGGTGGGACATCGACGCCCCGTCCCACCCTGCGCGGCGTCTACCCCTGCACCTTGCAGCGCGGATCGCGGCCAAAAGCCGAGACCGCGATCGTCACGATCCGGTCCTTGCGCACGGCGAACTCGCAGAACGGCACGCGCTCGCCGTAGCGTTCGTATGTGAGCGTCGCGGGACCGACGCGCTCGCGCAGGACCGTGCTGCGGGTTTTCGCAATGTCGATGCGTGCGGCGCCGAGGGCGAGCGGCGGCACGACGAAACCCGGCGCGACCTTGATCTCGACATACCCCACGTCCTCGGTGGCGTGGGTGAGCGCGAGTCCAAGTGCCGCGACCGCGATGCCGACTGCAGCTGCGAGAACCCAGCGCATGCTCAAGTTCCCGGCGACGTGATCGTATTGACGAAGTTGTTGAGCAGGTCGGACGCGTCGTGAATCTGCTTGGCGAGGTCGCGCACGACCTTGAGCGCCTCCTGCCCCTGCCGGATCTCCATCAGCTCGCTGACGTAATCGTCGCTGGTCTGCAGCGTCCGCAGCTCCTGGGCAAAGCGCGCACGCGCCTCGTCGAGCTCCTTCGTTGCCGCCTCGGTCTCGCGTGCGAGCCGCTCCCACTGGCCGAGCAGGAAAGCGCGCTGCTCGGCCGTAAAGCGCGTCTCGGCCGAAAGCGCCCTCTGCTTGGCGCGCGCGTGCTCGAGCGCCTTTGCGCCGAGCTGGGAGACGGTACCGTTGTCCGCGACTGCAGCGAGCAGCGAGCTCACGAGCGCGCGCAGCTCGGCGATCTTCTGGCGCGAAGCGGCCGGGTCGGTCTCGCCATCGATCGCCTTCGCGCTCTGCTCGATACGCTGGTTGAGGTCCGCGAAGGTCTTCTTCAACTCGTCGAGCTGGCGGGAGAACTCCTCGACCGGCGTGACCGCATCGGGCTTGTCGGCGGGTTGCGCGAGCGCCGGACGCGGCGGGATTGCAACGATGAAGACAAAGAGCAGTGCCGCCGGCCACCAGATCGCCGAATGCGCGCGCCGCAGCACCACCGACAAACGCTTGGGCATGATACGCTCCCCGGAAGGGCGGCTTCATTATTTGGTGATAGTTTGGGCGGAACTGCGGCGGCTGTGTCGCCCCGCGCTCTTTCTTACCTCCGCATCGCAACGGAACTCCCATGGCCGAATATCAGCTCTATTGCTTTGCCCAGTCCGGCAACTGCTACCGCGTCGCCCTCATGCTCAACCTCGTGGGCGCCGACTGGCAGCCGGTCTTCGTCGACTTCTTCAAGGGCGGCGAGACGCGCACGGCGAAGTACCGGGCCGAGGTCAACGAGATGGGCGAGGCGCCCGTCCTCGCACATGGCGGCAAGAAGCTCAGCCAGTCGGGCGTGTGCCTGACCTACCTCGCCGAGCGCACCGGCAAGTACGCGCCGCAGGGCGAGGACGAGCGGATGGAGGCGCTGCGCTGGATCATCTTCGACAACCAGAAGGTCAACGGCTTCCTCGGGCCGTACCGGTTCCTCAAGACACTGGCGAGCACGCCCGGCGATCCGGCCGTGCTCGCCTTCCTCAAGGGCCGCATCGACGGCAATCTCGCGGTCCTCGACAAGCGCCTCGCCGGCCGCTCGTTCGTGCTCGGCGAGCGCCCGACCATCGCGGACATCTCGCTCGTCGGCTACCTGTACTATCCGACCGAGGAGTTCGGCTTCGATATTCCGGCCACCTACCCGGCGATCGCGAAGTGGCTCGACCGCATCAAGGCGCTGCCCGGCTGGGAGCATCCCTACAAGCTGATGCCGGGCTATCCGCTGGAGCGATAGCCGTCCTCAGGCACGGGCGAATTTTCATCTGCGAACGAGATCGCGGACGATCCGTTCCGCCTCGAGGTAGTTCGCCGCCACATGATGTGCACCCGCCTGCCTGAGCGTTGCGGCATGGCCTTCACGGATATGCCCTGCCGCGAGCAGCCCGATCACCGTACAGCCGGCAGCCCGCCCCGCCGCGACGCCGCTTGCACTGTCCTCGATGACGATGCATTCGCGCGGCGACACGCCGATCTTGGCGGCCGCATGCAGGAAAATGTCCGGCTGTGGCTTGCCGCGCGCGACGTTTGAGGCACTGAACACCCGGCCCTGAAAGAGCGCGGTCATGTCGAGAACCTCGAGGCAGACGGCAAGCCTGTCCGGTGACGAGGAGGACGCGATGCAGAGGGACAAATCGGCAAAACGAGCGATGAACTCCCGCACGCCCTCAATCGGCGCAAGCGCTACCCTGAACCGCTGCAAGGTTCGTTCCTGATACTGCGCGCCGAATAACGGAAGTGCTCGGCCCACTGTTTTCTCCACGGCGGCGATCACTTCCGGAAACCGCTTGCCCATGTAAATGCGATAGGAGTCCTCGACTGTCGTCGGCACGCCCAACTCGCTGACGATCTCGGCAAGCACCGTATTGGCCAGCACTTCGCTGTCGGCAATAACACCGTCGAAGTCGAAGATGATTGCCTTGGCCACTCGTCGGCTACGCCGAGGGCGCCCTGGTCACCTTGCGCAGCAGGTCTGAGGCATCCTGCGGCTTGGTGATCTCGTGGAAGCCCTCGAGCTGGCTCTTGGCTTCGCGCGGCAGGCAAAGCATGTTGAACGAGCAGATGCCCTCGAACACGTTCTCGGCCTTGCCGCGAAAATTGCCCGAGTTGAACAGCGGCGGCACGTGCCACCACATGCGGTAGCCGTCGGCGAGAAGCTGCGTGACCAGGGCCTCCGATTTGTCGAGCCGGTCGTTCTCCACATAGAGAATGGGACGGTCGCGCGCGAGCAACGCCTTGGCGCCGAGCAGCACCTCGAGCTCCATGCCCTCGACGTCGATCTTGATGAACCGCGGCTTCGCCAGCCCGATCTGGTCGAGGGTCGCGACCGGGATGGCCTCGCCCCGCTCACCGCCGAGCGAGATGCCGCCGAAATTGTTCGGGCCGCCGTAGTCGAGCGGCATCACCCGGGTTTGCCCGGGCGCACGCCCGAGCGCGAACGGAAATGCCTTCACGTTGACGAGCTCGTTGAGCGCGATGTTGCCGCAGAGGATGTTGAACAGGATGCGCTGCGGCTCGAACGCGAACACGAACCCGGTCGGCCCGACCAGCCGCGCCATCGGGATCGTGTGCGCGCCCAGATTGGCGCCGATGTCGAGCGCAATGTCGCCAGGCCGCAGTACCGAGCGGAAGATCTCGACCTCGCCTTCGGAGAACTCGCCGTACTCGTGAAACGAGCGCCCCACATAGGCATCCCGCCGCAGATACATCATCGGCCCGTGCCGGCACTGCCCGACCGCCAGCATCGAGGCGCCCTCCGGCCGAATGGCGTTGATGTCCGCAGCCTGAAGCATGGCCTCTCCCGATATCCGCCGCGACTCAGCGCCTAGCAGCCGTCAGGCTAGCGCATATTCCGACGAAAACCTGCCCCGACTTCACGCGCGCGGCGGCAGTCCAGGCCGGCCCACCGCGCTACGTCCGGAGCTCCCGCAGCAGCGGCCCGAGAGAATCCTCGTACGCCTTCCAGCGGCCGATCGCGCTCGTGTAGATCGGCTGGCGCACCTGCGTCGCACTTGCGGTGCGCACCGGGCGACGGTGGCATGAAACGACAGGCAACGGTCGTCCCAGGGCAGGCCGCAATACGCGATGATGCGGCGCGCCTGCCCCTCGAGGTCCGCCACGTCTTCGTAGCGCACGTCGAGCATGCGGCCTTCCGGCAGCACACGGCGCCAATGCGCCATCAGCTTCTCGTAGTGGCGATAGATAACGGCTGTCGTGTGGATGATCTTGGCGTTCGGCAGCGCAAGATGGATCAGCCCGGCGAAATAGTAGTTCGACGGCATCTTGTCGGTCATGCGCTTACTGGCGCCTCCCTTCTCGCCGATATGCTCGATCGCGTCTGCAAGCTTGCCGTTCTGGTGGGCGATCACGCCGAGCAGGTGCTCGGCTTCCGGCACGTCCGGCTGCGTCTCCAGCACCCGGCGGCAGAGCCCCTCGGCCTCGATCAGCCGCCCCTCGCCGCGGTAACGGTCAGCGAGCATCAAGGCCTCGCCGAGCGGCATGAACTGCTGCACCGGGGTCCCGGTGACCTGGTTCATGGTCCCGGCCGATAACATGCGCCGATTCGGCCGGCAAAGACGCGCCGCCGCCTGGTACCGCGCGTGCGCGCCCTACGCTTCACTCTGTCTTACCGGCGACCGCACGGGTGCCGGCTTTTGTCCAATTCCATTGTTCCGTTTTGAGAATGGCTGGATGGAGCCCACGGTTGATCGGAACGCCCCCCAACGCCATGCGTTCACTCGGAAATATTGTGTGCGGATTGGTACCCATGAACGGTCCGCCGAACGATCCCTCGCCGGAAGTTCCCCGCCTTCCTGGCGATCCCGCCGGTTGCAAGCATTGTGGCAAGCCAGTCACGTTGCTGAACGTCATTGCGCGGCTTGGCGACCGCCCAGGCTGCCGGATATTCGGCTGCACCGCCTGCTTCCAGCTCGAATGGGTCTGGGAAGCGTCCTGAGCCGAGGCGGCGCCATCTTCACTTGCGGCTCGCGCTTCTCCGCCAAGTTCACCCCTACGGGGCGCGCTGGCGCGGTCGACACAAGTCATCGCTTGCGATGTCGCCATCTCGGGACGGCACGAAGGAACGCGCAGCGGGCAATGCGATCCTGCGCGCTAACCACGCTGCAAACAGCTGTCTTCTGAGCCACAACAGGATGTGGTAAACGGGCCGCGCACAGCACGGGCGGAACGACATCATGACGAGATGGACAGCCACCGCGGCGACGCTCCTCACGGGCGTCTTGCTTGCGGCCGTTCCGGTCACCGCGCAGCAACCGGCGCCCCCTCGCCCCGCCCCGCGGCCCGCGCCGGCCCCGCGCACGCCGGCGCCGCAGGCGCAGCCGGCGCCGCCCGTGCAAGGCCCGCAGCGCACCTCCGCGACTTATGGCGACTGGATCGTGCGTTGCGAGATCCCCGAGGGCCAGACGCAGAAAACCTGCGACATGGAGCAGCTCGCGCAGATGCAGGGGCAGACCAATCCGATCTCGCGCATCGCGATCCCGCTTCCGATCAAGGGCCAGGAAGCGAAGCTGATCGTCCAGCTTCCGGTCAACGTGTCGCTTGCGGGAGGCGTCAAGATCGAGGTCGATCCCAAGGATCGCGGCCTGACCATCCCGTTCACACGCTGCGTTCCCGCCGGCTGCCTCGCCGAGGCGGCGCTCAAGGAAGAAGAGATCAGACGCTTCCGCGCCGAGACGCAGCCCGGCAAGATGCTCTACAAGAATGCGGGCGAACAACCCGTCACGATCCCGCTGTCCTTCAAGGGATTTGGTCAGGCATTCGACGCGCTGATCAAGCAGTGACGCCGCGGCATCGCGCGGACGACGCGGCCGATCCGCCGACAATCCCGCTATCTGATTCTCGCCAAGGCGCCGTGCGGCTACGACTTGTCGTGGCCGTGGTGATGCGCGTGGCCGTGCGCGTCATCATGTCCGTGGTCGTGCGCATGGTCGTGGCCGTGGTGATGGCCATCATCGTGGTCGTGACCGTGGTCGTGATGATGATGATCGTGCGCGTGATCGTGATGATGCGCGTGGTCCGCATGCGCGCTCGCACGGTCCGGCTCGAACGGCGCCGTGAGCGGCGTCAGCTTGGCCGCAGCGCCGGCGAGCAGCGCCTCGATCTCGGGATTGCGACGCAGACGCAGGCGATTGGCGAAGATCTGCACCGGCACATGCCGGTTGCCGAGCTGCCAGGTGATCCGGGCCAGCGCCGCCGGATCGGCGATGCGCGCCTCGATCAGCGGTTCCGCATCGGCCACGATCTCGATCAGCCCGCCGTCGTCGAGCACCAGCACATCGTCGGTCGCGAGCGCCGGCGGCTCGGCGAAATCGAACTCGACGCAGGTCCCCTTGCCGGTGAAGAAGAAGCCCTGCTTGGTCTGACGCTGCGCGAAATCGAGGATGAGCGTCTCGGCGGCGGCGGCAGGACGGTGATCGCCCGCTCGCAGGACCTTGGTGGCACGCGGCATCGTCGGTTCCGGATCGGATCAGTTGAGGCGTGCGGGCCGCTCGTCGTCGTCCCGTTCGGAGACCGGCGGCGGCAGCGCATGATCGACCGCGACGCCGGCCGGCGCCGCGTTGCCGGCAGCCGCGGCCGCCGCTTCGGCGTCGCGCCGCTCGTAATCGCGGTAGGACAGCCAGCCGAACGGCAGGCTCGCCAGATACGCGATGGTGCCGAGCGTGAGCACCGCCCACGGGTAGGCCACCAGCAGCGCGAAGAAGAGCACCACCACGACGAACACCGGCAGCACCATGTCGGGCGCGACGCGCGCGCCGAGCTTCTTGCCGGAGAACACCGGCAGCTTCGACACCATGAGGAACGCGATCGCGAGCGTGTAGACGAGCGTCACGGGCGCGATGACGGCGAGCTTGGGCAGGCCGAGGAACTCGATGTAGATCGGCAGCAGCACCGTAATGGCGCCGGCCGGCGCCGGCATGCCGACGAAGAAGTTGCCCGCCCAGGCCGGACGGTTGGGATCGTCGATCATCACATTGAAGCGCGCGAGCCGCAGACCCGCGCAGATGGCGTACACCATGGCGGCGATCCAGCCCGCCGATTTGAGCTGGTGCAGGCCCCAGAAATAGAGGATCAGCCCGGGCGCGACGCCGAAATTGACGAAGTCCGCGAGGCTGTCGAGCTCGGCGCCGAAGCGCGACGTCCCCCGCAGCAGGCGCGCGACGCGCCCGTCGATGCCGTCGAGCACGGCTGCGAGCACGATCGCGGCGAGCGCGATCTCGAGCCGCCCCTCGATCGCGAAGCGGATCGCGGTCAGTCCGGCGCACAGCGCCAGGAGGGTGATCAGGTTCGGCACCAGCGTGCGCACCGGGATCGGACGGAACCGCCGGCGCAGACGCAGCCGCTCGCCCCGATCGGGCCGGTCAGGATCGAAAGGCGGAAAGAGGTTCGATGGCATGGCTGGGAATATAGGCACTTCGCCCGCGCAACGCCACGGCCATCAACCCACCCGGAACGTCCGGCTGCTGTCGGGCGCGCCGAGGTCGGCGAGCACGGTCTCGCCCGCGATCGCGGTCTGGCCCTCGGCGACCATCGGGCGCACGCCGTCGGGCAGGTAGACGTCGAGCCTGGAGCCGAAGCGGATCAGGCCGAAGCGCTCGCCCGCCGCGATGGTGACGCCCTCGCGCACGAACGACACGATGCGGCGGGCGACGAGCCCGGCGATCTGCACCACCACGATGCGGGCGCCGCTCGCGGTCGCGATCACGAGGCCGTTGCGCTCGTTGTCCTCGCTCGCCTTGTCGAGATCGGCGTTGAGGAATTTGCCGGGATGATACGCGATGCGCTCGATGCGCCCGCTCACCGGGCTGCGGTTCACGTGACAGTTGAACACGCTCATGAATATGGAGACGCGGGTGAGCGGCTTCGTGCCCATGCCGAGTTCCGGCGGCGGCACCGCATTGATGATCCGGCTCACGCGTCCGTCGGCGGGCGACACCACGATGCCGTTGCGCACCGGCGTCACCCGCGTCGGATCGCGGAAGAAATAGGCGCACCAGACGGTCAGCACGGTGCCGATCCAGCCGAGTGGCGCCCACAGCCAGAACAGGACGAGGCTCGCGAGCGCGAGGCCGCCGACGAACGGGAAACCCTCGGGATGGATCGGCGCGAGCTGCGAGCGGATGGATTTGATGACGGACATGTCTTCGATCACTCAGACTTCAACCCGTCATCCTGAGGCGGCCGCGCGCTTGCGCGGCCCTCGAAGGATGATCGGCTGGCGATGCCACGCGAATGCAAGCCGCACGACAGCGGCCGTCGCCCTTCGAGGCTCGGCCTTCGGCCGAGCGCCTCAGGGTGACGGTCAATGGTTGGTGTACGTCGCAGGACGCCATTGCGGAAGCCCTACTCGGCGGCGTCGGCCGGCGCCGAGACGACCTCGGCGACCGGCGGTGGATTGCGGTTGGGCGCGACCTCGTCGCCCTCGAAGCGCGCGAGCGCCTCGCGCGCCTGCTCGGCCTCGCGCTGGCGATTCCACATGCTGGCATAGAGACCGCCCTTGGCGAGCAGCGCCTGATGCGTGCCGCGCTCCGCGATCGCGCCCTGGTCGAGCACGATGATCTCGTCGGCGCCGATGATCGTCGAGAGGCGGTGCGCGATGACCAGCGTGGTGCGATTGCGCGACACGCGGTCGAGCGCGTCCTGGATTTCGCGCTCGGTGTGGCTGTCGAGCGCCGAGGTCGCCTCGTCTAGCAGGAGGATCGGCGGGCCCTTGAGGATGGTGCGCGCGATCGCGACGCGCTGCTTCTCGCCGCCCGAGAGCTTGAGGCCGCGCTCGCCGACCTCGGTGTCGTAGCCCTTCGGCATCAGGCGGATGAAGCCGTCGATCTGCGCCAGCCGCGCCGCCTCCTCGATCTCCGTGTCGGTCGCGTCCCAGCGGCCGTAGCGGATGTTGTAGCGCACCGTATCGTTGAACAGCACCGTGTCCTGCGGCACCATGCCGATGGCATCGCGCAGCGACGCCTGGGTCACATCGCGGATGTCCTGGCCGTCGACGGTGATGCGGCCGCCCGTCACCTCGTAGAAGCGGAAGATCAGCCGCGACACGGTCGACTTGCCGGCACCGGAAGGCCCGACGATCGCGACCGTGCGTCCCGCCGGCACCTCGAAGCTCAGGCCTTTCAGGATCGGCCGCGCCGGCTCGTAGGAGAAGCGCACGTCCTCGAACCGGATGGTCCCGGCGCGCACCTGCAGCGGCGGCGCGCCCGGCCGATCCTTGATCTCGGGATCGCGGGCGAGAATCGCGAACATCATCTCGATGTCGATCACCGCCTGCTTGATCTCGCGATAGACCATGCCCATGAAGTTGAGCGGCTGGTAGAGCTGGATCATCATGGCGTTGATCATCACGAAGTCGCCGATCGTGTTGGTGCCGTTGCGGACGCCGAACGCGCACATCACCATCGCGACGGTGAGGCCGATCGTGAACACCGCCGCCTGTCCGGCATTGAGCACCGCCAGCGACACGTAGGAGCTGACGCTCGCTTCCTCGTAGCGCGCCATCGAGCGGTCGTAGCGCCGCGTCTCGTGCGGCTCGGCGCCGAAATACTTGACGGTCTCGTAGTTGAGCAGCGAGTCGATCGCCTTGGTGTTGGCGTCGCTGTCGCTGTCGTTCATGCGGCGGCGGATGCCGATGCGCC
>Ga0126371_10004950_pt1 | contig 11798 bp, 7 predicted proteins | sample PanSoiMetaPlot_4_FD_110145 | JGI IMG/M metagenome (GOLD analysis project Ga0126371, IMG submission 110145) | Tropical forest soil microbial communities from Panama - MetaG Plot_4 | ecosystem: Environmental > Terrestrial > Soil > Tropical forest > Bulk soil | place: Panama | collected 2016-02-17
CTTGCGGCCGGCCAGCGCCTTCATCAGGCCGATGACCGCGCCGGCGCCGCCCATGTCCCATTTCATGTCTTCCATGCCGGCGGACGGCTTGATCGAGATGCCGCCGGTGTCGAAGGTGATGCCCTTGCCGACAAAGGCGATCGGTGCCTGTTTCTTGTCGTCGGCGCCGTGCCACTGCATCACCAGCAGCCGCGGCGGCCGCGCGCTTCCCTGCCCGACGCCGAGCAGCGCGCCCATGCCGAGCGCGGCCATCTTCTTCTCATCGAGAATTTCGACCGTGACGCCGAGCTCGGTCAGCGTCTTGGCGCGCTCGGCGAGCGTTTCCGGATAGATCACGTTGGCCGGCTCGGAAACCAGATCACGAGTGAAGAACACGCCGTCCGTGATCCGACCGAGCGGCGTAAATCGACGGCGCGCGGCGTTAACGTCCTCGACCAGGATCGACAAGGTCTTGAGCGACGGTTTCTGCTCCGGCTTTTCCTTGGTGCGATATTTGTCGAAGCGGTAAGAGCGCAGCCGTGCGCCATAGGCAAGATGCGCGGCAATCTCGGCCGCACCGTCGCCGGCCTCGACCAGCACCGCCGCTTCGCTTTCGCCTGCGCCGTTAAGCGCCGCCAGAATGACGCCGCCACACCGTTGCCACAACGCGCGATCCGCGGGATCCGCCTTGCCGGTCCCAACCAGCAGCACGCGCGCCACGCCGAGTTTGGCCGGCGCTAGAATCGCCAGCGTCTCTTCCGCCTTGCCTTTGAAACGCGATGCGCCCAGCGCGCGGCTCAAGGCCTTGCCGCTGCGGCGATCGAGTTGCGCGCCCTGGGGCGACAGCTTGTGTCCGTCCGCGACGAAGAGGACGAGCGTTCCAGCCCGGGGCAGACGGGGTGGCGCGAATTTGATTTTCATCAGCGATCCTCGATGCAATACCGCGACACAGCGATAGAGCGTTGAAAACCCTGATGTGTCAACCGGCTCAACCGGGCAGGCAGAGCGGCGCCAAGGCGATGACTCGCGACCAATGACTGTCATCGGCGGGCGGATATTGCCAATGATCGACAAGGGTCCAGCCCTTGCCCTCGTGCGCAAAGAGCGCCGCTTCGCCGGCGGGAACGCCGGCCATGCCCGACGGCGTGCACGAGATCACCGCCCATTGATCGGCGGCAAGTCCGGCGAACGGATCGGACGCCAGCGTCGGCACGTCGTCGAGACTCAGATTTGGCCGGCGCGGCGGTGTCATCCGCAGCAGACCCTCGAGGACGGGAAACAGGCTGCCGTTGTCGCTGGGTAGGACGAGCGCGACACGATCATCCCGTCCGACGGCAGCAGCAATGTGCCGCGCGAGACCCCACGCGCGCAGCTGCGGCGTCTCAAGGTCAAAGCGCAGCCAATGTATGAAGCCGATTGGGCACAGGACGAATACGACGATTGCCAGCCCTGCCAGCCAACCGCGATGCCGCGGTTGCTGCCGCGCAAACCATGCGCGCGCTGGCTCGCGCAGCATCAGAACCAGCGTTACCATCAGCAACAGCGCCAGATGCGTGTTATAGCGGAAGAACGAGTGCGCATCGGTTGTCATCTGGCCGCTGAAATGCCCGATATAGCTGACGAGCAATGCGGCGTTGTAAACGAGCGCGACGAACAGCAGGGTCAGACCGGCGCGTTGGCCAGCCATGTGCAAGGCCCGGCGGCGCCACGCGCACACGAGAAACGCGATCAGTGCGGCGACCAGCGGCCCGAAGAACACGATCTTCTCGCCCGCAATGAACGCGATCTGGCGCAAAACCATCGGCAGTAGATGCCACTGCCATTGGCCCAGCGGCATCCAGGTCAATTCGACAGCAGGATTGGCAAAGCGCGCGTGCACGTACCAACTCCACGCGGCATAGAGTATGGCGGCTGGGATTGCGGCGACGATCGCATGTTGGACGACGGCACGACGCCGATCGCCGGGTGCCGGTGGCTGCAAGGCCGCTGCGAGCACCATGCCGAGCACCAAAGCAATACTGTCCTGCTTGATTTCGACCAGCGCGGCGAGCGCCGTCGCGAACAACCAAGCCGACGCGCGATCGCGTCGCAACGCGAGATAGCCGGCGACGGCGAGCACGACAGCCACCGACGGCTCGCTATATCCCGACAGGTGATAACGCGGGACAAATCCTGGGTTAAGCGCCGTCGCAAGCAACAAGCCGAACGCGACCACGCTCCATGCCGGCGGTTCTGCTTGATCGTCGCTGCCGACCACCAGACGTGCAAGCAACAATCCGGCGGCGAGTTGTAGCGCCAGGTTGAAAGCGACCAGCGCCACGAACGGAAACTGCGGCGTCACCAAGCCGGCGATCAGCGCGACGAATTGGAGATTGTAAGGCGCGGCTGGCAGCAGCGAATGCGCCGCCGCCCTGCCGGCGGCGGGAAATACGCCGTGGTCAAACAGGTAGGCGGCATTGGGAAGGAGATTGAGGAACGTATCGGGTTGGCTCGGACGCGCCGACGCCATCACGGCCAGCAGCGGCAGTGACAGCAACAAAACACGCCCCAGCGTGCGCCAGTCCGCCGCCGTCAGTCGGCTTGGTGGCCAGATCAGGCCGAAAACCCCCGCCGCCACCAGCGCGACGGCCGGAATGCGCAACGACACCGGCAGGACCACGCCCCAGATGGTGAGAACCCAACACGCGACGCCCCATCCCGCGACCAAAGCAATTTCGGGTAACGCGATGCCGCGACTCACCAAGCGGCCAAGGCCGATGAATATCAGCGCCGCAAAGCCGACCGCGGCCCAACCGACAAGCTGAGCCAAGCTCGGCACCAGCAACGCGCTCATGTCGGCGTCCCGGGTAGCCGGTAGATCTGGAAGCGCGGCGAGATGAAAACCGGTTGCAAGCCGCTGCCGGCGCGCAATGTAAACGGCTGTCGGCCAGCAAAGGTGATATAGCGGCACTGCGCCAATGCCCGCTCAACCTCCGGCGGCAGAGGCGCGCCACCAGCGATATAGAAACGCCACAACGCACCGGCCGAAAGCTGATCCGCGATCGCGCCATACGCATGCGTGAACGCAACCGGTTGCTGCGTGGCGTAAGTGAACAAGGTGGGCACGAAAGCGTCGCGGCGCGCGATTGCGAGGACCGGAAAATGCAGCAGCGGCGTCTCCTCGACGTTGACTTCAGCATCTGCGAACGCAACCGCGACGGGCGCGCCAACCGGCAACGTGTCGAGGCCCGCCAGCAGATCAACGTAAAGCGCACCGCTGCCCTGCCACGTGGCGGCGACGACGCCCAATCGCAACGCGAACAAGGCGAAGGTGGCGGAAAAGAACAGCCGCCCTTGCCGTGCAAATGGCGCCTGCCAGGCGCTGCCGCCGATCAACAGCAACGCGATGGCGAGCGGCATCCGGCGATCGGCTCCGGTGGCGCCGAATAACGTGTCGGGCATCACGACATAGAGCAATACGAGAACGATCAATGGCGCCGCAGCCGCCGACGCGACACGCAACCACCCCCGCCAATAGGCAAACGCGGCGCCGGTCACCGCCAAGGCGAAACAGGCGATATCGAACGGTCGGTTATAGAGGTCGAAGACACTGAAGGGCAGATCGAGTTTGCGGATCGGCCGCGCAAAATGAATGCCCGATCCGATCGCCGCCGCCGCGTGTAACGGTGCGAACTCGATCGCGAACAGCGCCAGGCCCGACAGGAAAGACAAGAGCAGCACGAGCACGGCGCCGGCAGTGGCGCCCAGCGCGGCGCGGTCGCGCCATAGCCGACCAGCCTCGTAGCCGACAACCATCGCGCCGAAGATACCGAACGCCATCAGATGCGCGAAATAGACGGCCAGCGCGGCGAGTACGCCAAATCCCAGCCGCACAGCGACGCTGCGTTCGCGCAACGCAACCCAGCCAGCGAGAACCCAGAACGCCAAGCCCAGACCGAACAGGAAATTGACGAAGCCCCACAGCAGCAATCGGTTGTAGATCAGCAAGAACGCCGTCAGCGGCCATGCCGACCAGCGTCCATGCAACGTGCGATGAAGCACGGCGACGCCACCCGTCGATGAAAAATACGTCGCGACGAGAAACAATTTTCCGGCGGTCAACAGCGAAACCATGCCGAGCAACGGCGGCACGAGCACGTCCATCGCCAGATCGGGCAGCGGTCGCCACGCCAGCGCGTAGTATTGCCGCAGCGTCGGCGAGCCGCTCAACGCGGCGAGCAAATGCATGCGCGCAAGATGGTTCGGGTAGTCGACGAGCGGCGGCAGCGGAGTCAGAAACAGCGGAATGCAGGCGACCAACAGCAAGGCCATGAACGCAGCGGCAAAGATGCGGAACGGCATGTCCGCCAAATCGATCCCGCCCCGATCCGACACCACATCTCCATTCGTCACGCGCCCGGAGATTTCCATGCCGTCGGTCCGCCCGCAAGTCGCTTCGCCGAGAGACGAATCGTCTAATTGACCGCGCAGGACGCGGCAATTCCCACTATGGTCGAAGGCGCGTCGCACCTATAATCGCGCGCCATGGATCGAATGACCTGGTACGTGTTCCGCCAAGCCTTGATCGTGACGCTTTCGGTCGGCGTCATCTTCAGCGCGGCGGTGTGGCTTTTGCAGTCACTGCGCCTCGTCGACCTGATCGTCAATCGCGGGCTTTCGATCGGACTTTTTCTCTATCTTGCGGTCTTGATCCTACCGCGTTTTGTTGACGTCGTTCTGCCGATCGCAGTGTTCACGGCGGTCATCTTCATCTATGCGAAGCTCATCGCCGAAAGCGAGCTCGTGGTTATGCGCGCCTCGGGCATGAGCCAGTGGGCGCTCGCCAAGCCGGCGTTACTGATCGGCGCCGCCGCCTTGATCACGCTCTATGCGATGGCCTTTTATTTCCTGCCGGCATCCAATCGCGCGTTCAAGGATCTGCAATTCGAGATTCGCAACAAGTTCGCCACGGCTCTTATTCAGGAAGGCGTGTTCAACACACTGTCGGACACGTTGATGGTCTATGTCAAAGAACGGGATGCCAAAGGCGATCTGCTTGGCCTGCTGATCGAGAACACCAGCGACAAGGACAAGCCCATCACGATATCGGCCGAACGCGGCGCGCTCGTCGAAACCCCGGAGGGGCCACGCATCCTGATGGTGAACGGAACGCGTCAAATATTCGACCGCCTCACCGACAAGCTGTCGTCGCTGTCGTTCAAAAGCTACACGCTCGACCTGTCAGAAATGCAGAACGCGCCGACGTTGCGCGACCGTCAGCCAGATGAACTCTATCTCGACGAATTGCTCGACAATCTCAACAACCGGGCGCTCATGGTAGAGCTCAACATGCGGCTCTCAGGTCCCTTGATGGCGTTGTCGATGGCAGCCATTCCGATCCTGTGCCTGCTGCCAGGTGAATTCAATCGCCGCGGTCAAGCGCGCCGCATTCTCACTGCCGTCGCCGCCGCCTTGGCGATGGAGATCGTCGATGTCGGCCTGACCAATCTGGCGCGCAGCACCCTGACCGTCATCCCACTCATCTACATCAACGCCATCGGGCCCTTCCTCGCGACGCTGTGGCTTTGCTGGCGCTCGGCCACTGCGCCGCTACCGGCCGCACCTTTCGCACGGCGCGCAATCCGGTAGCCGCTATGTCACCTTGGAAGACGCTTTTCCGTTACATCGCGCGCCAGTTCCTAATCTGGTTCTTCGGCGTCTTCCTGACGATGATGGCGATCGTGTTCATGCTCGACTACGTCGAGCTGATCCGACGCGCCGGCACCAAAGCCGACGTCACGTTGCTGGTGCTGCTGAAACTCGCGCTCCTCAAACAGCCCTATATGGCGCAGCAAATTCTGCCCTTTGCCGTCCTGTTCGGCACCATGATGGTGTTCTGGCGGCTGACGCGGAGCCATGAGCTTGTCGTCGCGCGTGCCTCGGGAATCTCGGCTTGGCAATTTGTCGCGCCACCGCTGGCGGGGGCATTCCTGATCGGCGTTCTCTCGGTCACGCTCTTCAACCCGATCGCGTCGGTCACGCAGGCTAGCTACGAAACCCTGCAAAACCGTGTGCTGGGCGGAAACCCGCAATTCGCGCTGTCGAGCACCGGCCTTTGGTTGCGCCAGAGCGACAACAGGGGCAATCCGTCGATCGTTCACGCCGAGCGGTTCGTGCTGCCGCAACGGGCGCTGCACGATGTCATGTTCCTCTTCCTCGCACACGATACGCGTCTTGAGCGTCGGATCGACGCCGAGCAGGCGACGCTCGGATCGGGTGTCTGGACGGTGCGCGATGGCACTGATTGGTCGCCGAACAGCCAGCCGCGGCAATTCGCCGAGCTGACCATCCCCACCAACCTGACGCCGGCCAAGATCCAGGACAGCTTCGCGCCGCCGGAAACCATGTCGTTCTGGGAGCTGCCCGGCTTCATTCGCCTACTCGAGGTCTCGGGCTTCTCGTCGCAGCGTCATCAGCTTTATTTCGACACGCTGTTGGCGAGGCCGCTCTTGCTGGCGGCCATGGTCCTGATCGCCGCCAGCTTCAGTTTGCGCATGCACCGCGCCGGCGGTGCGACATTGATGATTGCCGTGGGCATCGCCAGCGGGTTCCTTCTCTATTTTTTGTCGGATATCGTATTCGCCCTTGGGCTGTCGGCGACCATTCCGACGATGCTCGCGGCCTGGACACCAGCCGGGGTATCCTGGCTTGTCGGAGTCAGCCTACTGCTGCATCTCGAAGACGGCTGAGGGCATGGGTGGGGGGAAGTCGTTCGCCGGATTTGTAGGCGTCGCCGCGCTTGTCGCGGCCGCGGCGCCAGCGGCTGCACAAAGTGCTGCGCATACGCCAAACAAACCGATCCTCTTCCAAGCCGATCAGGTGGAATACGACCAGGATCTCGGCCTCACGGTCGCGCGTGGCCACGTCGAGCTCGATCAGGCCGACCAGATCCTTTTGGCGGATACCGTCACCTACAACCAGCGCACCGACACAGTTACGGCGTCCGGGCATGTCAGTCTGTTGCAGCCAGGCGGCGACATCATGTTCTCCGATTACATGGAATTGCATGACGACATGCGCGAAGGCTTCATCAAGGACGTCCGTATTCTGCTTTCGGATGGCTCGCGCCTGGCGGCGAACACGGGTCGCCGCGTCGAAGGAAACCGGACGGAAATGCGGCGCGGCGTTTATTCGCCTTGCGAGTTGTGCGCCAAGGACCCATCGAAGCCGCCCGTGTGGCAGATCGAGGCCGCGCGTGTCGTCCACGACAAACAGCAACAAATCGTCGAGTACCACGACGCAACCATGGAGCTCGACGGTTGGCCTATTTTCTATTCGCCGTATTTCTCCCACCCCGATCCATCAGTGAAGCGGGCATCGGGCTTCCTGCCGCCGAGAATTGGCGCCGGCGGTGCGCTTGGCTTCAACATCACGCAACCGTACTTTTGGGCGATTGCGCCCGACAAGGATCTCACCATCCGTCCCATGTTGACGACCAACGCCGGTGACGTCCTCGACGGCGAATACCGACAAGCTTGGGGATTTGGGCGGCTCGATGTCGAAGGCAGCATTGAGGCCGGTGATGCCCAGGTTCAGACCAATCCACTCGACGTTCCGAACACGACCGCTTCAGCAACGGCGATTCGCGGCCACTTTTTCGGAACCGGCACGTTCGATCTCAACGACAACTGGCGTACCGGATTTAATGTCCAGCGCGTGTCCGACCAGGCCTATCTCCTTAAGTATCACCTGCCGTATGGCTTCACACTGCCGACCAACTACCTCACCAGCCAGGTTTACGCTGAAGATTTCGGACCGCGCAGTTATGGCAACATCAGCGCTTATTCCTTTCAAAGCTTGAACACGTTGGTCGGCGACGGTATTCAGCCGATCGTCGCGCCGATCGTGACCTACGATTGGACCAGCCCGGCCGATCCCATCGGCGGCCGTCTCGAATTGACCGGCAATGCCCTCAATCTCGAGCGGCACAGCGGCCCCGACATGCGGCGCGTTGTGACCAGGGCGGATTGGCGGTTGCCGTTCGATGGGCCGCTTGGCGATCGTTATCAGTTCTCGATGTCTTTGCGCGGTGACGGCTACGACTCCGATAACGTCCAGTCGACTGAGAACACGCAAGAACTTCGTTCGGGGACGAGCGGCCGCATCTTTCCGCAAGGCGCACTGCTGTGGCGTTATCCGTGGGTTCGCAGCGACGGCGCCACCAACGAAGTGATCGAGCCGATGGCCGGATTCATCGCCGCGCCCAACGGCGGCAACCCAGCGATCATCCCCAACGAGGACAGCGAAGGTTTCGAATTCGACGAGACCAGCTTGTTTCGGCCGGACCGGCTGCCGGGTTACGACCGCGTCGACAGCGGACAACGGTTCGATTACGGCCTACACACGGGCATCTACAATGCCGAATACGGCAGCAGCAGCCTCTTGATCGGCCAAAGTTACCGGCTGGAAAAAAGCAGCCCGTTCGATATCGGCAGCGGCCTTGAAAATCAGAGGTCCGACGTCGTGGCTGGTTTGCTGCTCTCGCCGTCGACATTTCTCGATTTGTATTACCGCATGCGGCTCGATCATGCGACCTTGGCCATGCGTCGACAGGAGACGGGCTTTACGACCGGCCCGAACAACCTGCGCGTGAGCGGCTCATTCATTTCATTCAAATCGATACCAGGCCTGACCTCGCCCTTGCAGATCGGCGATCAGATTAGCCTCGCTGTGTCGACGGCGCTGACACAATATTGGTTCCTTGGCGTTCACGACACGCGCAACATCAGCCAAGGCGGCAACACAGTGTATTCGGGTGTCGATTTGACGTATCGCGACGATTGTTTCGCGATCACCACCTCGCTCCAGCAATCCGGCGTGCAGGTTGGCGATGTCCATCCCGGCATCAGCCTTCTGGTCACATTCGTGTTCAAAAATCTGGGCGAAGCCGGCACGAAATTGCTCTCGACCCAGTAAAACCTGAATTTGCCGATAGTAGGAAAACCGCCGCCGACCAGTGTATCTTCCTTATCCGGAGACACTTGGCCCCCGATCAAACGAGACCTTTATCAGAGCATGAGGCTGTTGCTTTCACTTCTCGTATTGGCGTGCGTTGTCGTCGGCGCCCAGGCGCAGGAAGAAAACCGCATCGCTGCCGTCGTCAACAGCGACATCATCAGCATGGACGATCTTTCGTCGCGCGTTTCTCTACTGCTGGCGTCGTCCAATATTCCCGATACACCCGCCAATCGTCAGCGGTTGGAACCACGCGTCCTGCATCAGATGATCGACGAGAAACTTGAAGTGCAAGAAGCTAAACGACTCAACGTGACCGTAACGCAGGAAGAGATTGACAATGCGATCACCGGCATCGAGCAACGTAACAACATGCCGAAGGGTGGCCTCGATGCGTATCTCAAGCGCACCGGAATTCCGAAGACGGCGCTGACCACTGAACTGACGGCTGAAATCGCGTGGTCAAAGGTCGTGCAGAATCAGCTCTCGGAAGATGTTTCGATTTCCGACGAAGAAATCAACGAGGCGATGGCGCAGATCAAGCAAGATGTGGGGCAACCACAAAGCCATGTCGCCGAAATCTACCTGGCGGTCGACAACCCCTCACAGGATCAGGACGTCGAGCACCTCGCCAATCAGCTTATTCAGCAAATCCGCGCCGGCGCCAATTTCTCCGCGGTTGCTCAACAGTTTTCCCAGTCGCCAAGCTCGGCAGCCGGCGGCGACATTGGCTGGGTGACGCCGAGCCAGCTGCCATCGCTCCTGGGCCAGGCTCTCGGCAAGATGAACCCGGGCGAAATGTCCTATCCCCTTCGGACTCCTGGCGGATATTACATCCTCTATATGATCGACCGCCGGGTCCTCGGCCAGCTTAACCCGGACGACGTGCATTTGGGACTGACGCAGGTCGTTTTCCCGCTGCCGCCGACCGCAGGCACTGCCCAAGAACAACGCGTCATGGCCGAGGCCCAACGGGTCTCTGATACGGCGAAGAGCTGCGGCGAACTGGCGAAACTCGGCCGCGATCACAATCCACCGCTAACGACGCGGGACGGTGATGTCACGGCCGCGCAACTGCCGCCGGATATTCGCCCCCAGATCTTGCAGCTGAAACTCGCCGAAGCCAGCAAGCCGCTCCGGCTTAGCACGACGCCTGCCGTCGCCATCTTCATGGTGTGCTCGCGTAACGAACCGAACTCCGGCATGCCAACCCGTGAACAGGTCGGCGAGAACCTCGCGAGGGCGCGGCTCGATGCGCTGGCGCGTCGTTATTTGCTCGACCTCCACCGCTCGGCCTACGTCGACATCCGCGCATGACCGCGCCGCTTGCGCTCACGATGGGGGAGCCGGCCGGCATCGGCGGCGAAATCACGCTCATGGCATGGCGCGATCGCATGAGGAGTGCGGTGCCGCCGTTCTTCGTCATCGACGATCCGGCACGCCTTGCGGCGTTGGCGCAAACCGTCGGCGTCGATGTGCCGGTACGCGCGATCGATGACCCGGGCGAAGCTCTGCGCGTCTTTCCAGGCGCACTACCCGTCTTGGCTCAAGCTTTACCGCGCCCGTCGATGCCCGGCCGGCCCGACCCGGCGGACGCGCCGGCGGTCATCGCCGCGATCGAACGTGCGGTAACGCTTGTGCGCAACCGGCAGGCGAGCGCCGTGGTCACCAATCCCATCCAGAAAGACACGCTTTACGACGCCGGTTTTGCCTATCCCGGCCATACCGAATTCCTGGGCGCGCTCGCGCACGTCGCGCATCCCGTGATGATGCTGGCCGGTCCCGAACTGCGCGTTGTGCCGGTCACCATCCATCTGTCACTCGCAGACGCGCTTGCGGCGCTCTCGACCGCGGCGATCGTGACGTGCGGCCGCGCGACCGCCACAGCGCTCACGCGCGATTTTGGCATCGCCCGGCCGCGGCTTGCCGTGGCGGCGCTCAATCCACACGCCGGCGAAGCCGGCGCGATGGGGCATGAGGAACGCGACATCATCGCACCGGCCGTGGCGACGCTCGCGGCGCAGGGTATCGACGTCACCGGCCCGGCGCCCGCCGACACGCTGTTCCATGCCGGAGCGCGGACCCGCTACGACGCGGTGCTCTGCATGTATCACGACCAGGCGTTGATCCCCCTGAAGACGCTCGATTTCGAGCGCGGCGTCAACATTACGCTGGGCCTGCCCTTCATCCGCACCTCGCCCGACCATGGTACGGCACTCGACATCGCCGGCCGGGGCATCGCCAATCCGGCCAGCCTGATCGCCGCCCTGACGACGGCCGGTACCATGGCGGCACGGCGCGCTGCACAACCGGCCGAGGCCTGAGAACCGGCTTGGCGGACGAAACGCCGCCTCTGCCGCCGTTGCGCGATGTCATCCGGCGCCATGGATTGGCGGCGCGCAAGACACTCGGCCAGAATTTCCTGCTCGACCTCAACCTGACACGGCACATCGCGCGCAGCGCGGCGCCGCTCGCCGAATGCAACATCATCGAAATCGGTCCCGGCCCCGGCGGATTGACGCGGGCGCTGTTGCTCGAGGGCGCGCACCGCGTCGTCGCGATCGAACGCGACGAACGATGCCTTCCGGCTCTCGCCGAGCTGGCCGCCGCATATCCGGGCCGCCTCGAGATCGTGCCAGGCGACGCGCTCGCGATTGATCCGGCGACTCTGGTTCCGGCGCCGCGCAAGATTGTCGCCAACCTGCCCTACAACGTTGCCACCCCGCTGCTGATCGCCTGGCTGCCGCGCATCGCGGATTTCGTCGATTTTACGCTCATGTTCCAGAAGGAAGTCGCCGCTCGGCTCGTTGCTGCGCCCGGCTCGC
>Ga0126371_10004951_pt1 | contig 11798 bp, 7 predicted proteins | sample PanSoiMetaPlot_4_FD_110145 | JGI IMG/M metagenome (GOLD analysis project Ga0126371, IMG submission 110145) | Tropical forest soil microbial communities from Panama - MetaG Plot_4 | ecosystem: Environmental > Terrestrial > Soil > Tropical forest > Bulk soil | place: Panama | collected 2016-02-17
AGATCGCTTACCTCTCCACAACACTCGAGATTGTCAATAGCGACGGCGAGCTGCTCAGCGAGATCGAGCAGGCAGCCGATGCGCGATACCGCTCGGGTGTGGGGAGCCAGCAAGACCTGCTCGAAGCGCAAGTCGAACACACCAAACTGCTCCGAGAGCTTGCCGTGCATCACCTCGAAGTGGCCAAGGCACAGGCGCAGATCAAGCGCCTACTTGACCGCCCGCAGTCATCGCCCAACATCCAAGCCTCCGATTTGGCCAATACTCCACTTTTGTACACCTTTGACCAACTCCTGGCCGCCGCGGACGCTCAGAACCCGCGAATTTCCGGCGCAGAGCGGATGGTCGACAGACAGAAGCTTCAAATTGATCTAGCGCGAAAAGACTTTTACCCCGATTTCAACGTGCAATACAGTTGGGATCGCACCGATCCCTCGCAGTTCCGTGCTTACTATAATCTGAGTGTGGGCGTGCGAGTACCCATCTATCGCGGCCGAAAACAGCGCCCCGAGCTTGCCCAAGCCGAGGCAGAACTGAATCGGAGACACAACGAAGCGGAGGCTCAGTTGCAGCAGATCGCTTTCGAGGTGCGGACGGAGATCGACACGGAAGAGGAAACCGCCCAGCTCCTGCGCATCTATCAAGGGGGACTCCTTCCGCAAGCGCGCGCAGAATTCCAGTCAGGTTTGGCGGCCTATCAAAACAACCGGCGGGACTTTCAGGCGCTCCTGGCCTCCTTCCTCGATGTGCTTCATTTGGACGAGGAGTACTCAAAGAGCCTGGCCGACCATGAGACGGCACTGGCGCGCCTGGAAGAACTAACCGGACTGTCGCTGCGTGAAGGAAGGGCGGCCGAATGAAAGCCTACCCGACTGGGTTGCGGCTTGCGGTGGCGGGCAACACCGCGCTTGGCGCGACTTTGGTGGGCGTCTGGTGAGCCCTGTGTCCTTCGCGTGCTCTACTGACTAGGGACAGCTACTTTGCTGGTTGGACCGATTCAACTGCCACCGTATTTGCGCTCAGCTTTCCCTTAACCGTAACTCTTTGCCCTGCGTACTTATCGAAGTCCTGGGAACGCCCGCTGACACTATACACTTTGTCACCCACCACTAAGGCATAGCCTTGGCCCGCTTTTACACACATGCGCGTGCAGTCCGCAGCGCTCATACCCTTCATGCTATGGTGGGCCCCGCAAATGGCGTCGCTGACGACGCCCGTTAAGGTCGTTTCGTTGCCTGCATTTTGTGCCCGCAGGTTGACCCAGAAGGCGAAGAACGCAGTTAAGCCAACGAACAACCAACCTACCCGAGCGATTTTCATGTCACTTCCTCCTCTTGGTTGTAACCTGCTCCGCAAACATTGACGGTGTCTTTGCCCATCAGCGAAACGTTTGGGTACTACGAAGTGTGCCTCTTCTCAAGGCAGCTTCCTTCATGAGTGCGAAGAATACCGGTACAAGAATCAGGACATGGATCGTCGAAGTAATCATTCCTCCCACGATGGGAGCCGCAATTGGTTTCATCACATCAGAACCAACGCCTGTTTCCCAAAGAATGGGGACCAAGCTCGCCAGCACTACACAGACTGTCATGAGTTTGGGCCGAAGGCGTTGCACGGCACCTTCAATTGTCGCGGCCTCTACACCCTGACTTGTAAGAGGTACACCTGACTTCAGCCGACGGTCCAATGCTTCATGCAGATACACGACCATCACCACTCCTGTCTCGACCGCGATACCGAACAGCGCTATGTAGCCGACCCATACAGCCACGCTGAAGTTGAAACCTAGCAGTCGCTGGAGGATCAGGCCTCCGGTAAGAGCATAGATCGTGGGGAAAATCAGGACTGCGGCCTCTCGAACAGAATGAAAAACCATATACAGCAGTACGAAGATTAGGAAGAAAACGACCGGCAGGATCAGTTCGAGGCGCTGCTTGGCTCGCAGCTCAAACTCGTATTCGCCTGACCATTTGTAGGTGAATCCCGGTGGCAGGGTGAGTTCCTTCTTGAGAAGGTTCGTCGCCTTGGTGACAAATCCGCCATAGTCGTTCGTATTCAGGTCAACGTAGACGTAGCCGGTCAGGGCACCGTCTTCGTCTCGTACCATCGAAGGACCACGCGAGAAGGAGACTTTGGCAACCTCTGAAACGGGAATTTGTGCGCCGGATGGCGTGCTAATCAGAACACGCTGGAGTTCCTCGACATCGTCTCGAAAGTCGCGGTTATAGCGAACGTTGACTGCATAGCGCTCGCGACCTTCGACGTTTTCAGCAATCCTTTCGCCGCCGATTCCAGACGTAATCGCTTGTTGGACATCTCGGATGGTGAGACCGTAGCGGGCGGCTTGGGCTCGGTTTACTTCGATGTTCAGATAAAAACCCTGTGAGACACGCTCGGCGAAGATGGACCGCATGGCGGGAATGGCGGACAACACTTGTTGCACTTGCGCTCCCACCTGCTGGATGCCTTCAAGCGTTGGCCCCTGGATTTTTAGGCCTACGGGCGTCTTGATTCCGGTGAGTTCCATGTCCAGCCGGTTCTCGACTGGCATTGTCCAAGTATTCGAAAGACCAGGAAATTGGAGCTTGGCGTCCATTTCCTGAACTAATTTTTCATAGGTCACCCCGGGCCGCCACAGATTTCGCGGCTTGAGCATGATTGTGGTGTCATACATATCGAGCGGGGCGTTGTCCGTCGCGCTGTCAGATCGGCCTACTGTTCCGAAGACCGTCTCAACTTCAGGAAAAGTCCGAATCATTTTGTCTTGTTCTTCCAACAGCAGCGCTGCTTGCCCAATGGAAATACCTGGAAGCGCGGTAGGCATATAGAGAGAAGAGCCCTCGAACAAGGGGGGCATGAACTGGCTTCCGATACGGGATGCAAGCGGCAGGGTGACGGCCAGGAAAAGCAGGTTGATTAGGAGCGTTGTTTTGCGGAATCTCAGGCATAGTCTCAGAACCGGGAGATAAATCGCCTGTGTGATTCCGGAAATCGGATTGCGAGACTCCGGCGTCAGCCGCCCGCGAATAAACAGAACCATCAGGACCGGCACGAGAGTGATTGCCAAAACCGAAGAGAAGCCCACCGCAAGGGTCTTCGTCCACGCCAGCGGTCGGAACATTCTCCCCTCTTGAGCTTCCAGAAGAAAAACAGGTAGGAATGAAATTACGATAATAACCAGCGAGAAGAAGATCGCCGGTCCGACTTGCTTCGCAGAATCCAGCAAGATTCGCTTCCGTTCGTCTTCTCCTACATTCCTGGGTCCTGCTGTAGCAGCGTCATCCAGGTTCGTGACTGGCGGAAATTCTTTGAACACTGGACCGTTGGAAAGGCCGTCGCTAACTAACGCCTGGCGCTCGGAGAGATGACGGTAGCCGTTTTCAACCATCACAATTGCAGCGTCAACGAGGACTCCAATCGCGAGAGCCAGACCGCCGAGAGACATGATGTTCGAGGTGACATGCAGAAAGTACATTGGGATGAAGGAGGCGATGACCGCAATTGGCAGCGTGAGGATTGGAATCAGTGCGGAACGGAAATGAAAGAGGAAAACAATAATCACGAGACTCACGATGACTGCTTCCTCGAGCAAGTCTCGCTGCAAAGTCTGGATGGATGTTTGAATCAAGCCAGAACGATCGTATCCAGCCACGACTTCCACTCCTGGCGGTAGCGACGGTTTGATTTCGACCAGTCTTTGCTTGACGCCTTTTATGACCTTGAGCGCATTCATCCCATCGCGCATTACGACGATTCCGCCAACCGTTTCTCCTCCGCCCTCCCACTCGGCCACTCCTTCGCGGATGTCCGGTCCGAAAGTGACTGTCCCAAGATCGCGAACCAGAACCGGAGTACCGTTCTTCGTTGCGACGGGAACCATTTCCAAATCGCTCAAGGAGCGCAGATAACCGAGTCCGCGAATCATGTATTCGGCTCCGCCCATCTCAAGCAACCGCCCACCGACTTCGTTCGTGCTGCCGCGAACCTTGTCGATCACCGTTGAGAGCGGAATGCCATAGGCTCGCAATTTATCTGGATCGAGATTGACCTGATACTGGCGAACGAACCCGCCTATGCTCGCAACCTCGGCAACGCCCGGAACCGTTTCAAGTTGGTAGCGTAGATACCAATCTTGGAGGCTTCGCAAATCGGCCAGACTGTGATTGTGGCTATGATCAACCAGGACGTATTCGTAGACCCAACCCGCCCCTGTCGCGTCCGGCCCAATCACTGGATGTACGCCTTCGGGCAGACGCCCGGTAATTTGCTCGATGTACTCCAAAACGCGGGATCGCGCCCAGTAAAGGTCGGTTGAATCCTCAAAGATGACGTACACGTAGGAATCGCCGAACATCGTTTGCGCCCGGACGGCTTTCACGCGTGGGGCGGCGAGAAGTGTCGTAACAATCGGATAGGTGACTTGATCCTCGATGATGCTGGGCGGCTCGCCCGTCCATGAGGTATGGACGATCACCTCCACATCGGAAATATCCGGCAGCGCATCGAGCGGAATTTGACGTAGGGACCAAATTCCAGCTAGGACCAAAAGCAGCGTGCCTGTAAAGACCAAGAATCTGTTTCTGGCGCACCAATCAATCCATCGGGAGATCACCTCACATCCCTCCCGTGGCGTTCACACTGAACTGTTTGCTGCCAATCGTCTGGCCGTTCTTCTTGGCGATGAGGGTGACCTGCCATGTACCGCCGCTCCCCAAATTGCCGCTGCCTTCGTACAGGCCGCTACCTTTGTCGCTCAGGTCCACCGATGTTCGCATGGCTGCCATGCCCATCGCGGGCATGGCCGCCATGAAGAATGTGACGTTGACTTCCGCGCCCGAAACGGGCGATCCGCTCGCGTTTGTGACCTTCACGCGGAAGATGTTGCTGCCCTTGTGCGGAGGGTTGGGGTCGGTGCTCAGTTCGACGTTCGTTTGAGGTGTATTCATCGCCGACGCTCCGCCCGCACCTGGTGGAGGTGGTGCGAACGAGCCGAGTGCAGCCTGAAGCTGGCTCTCCGAGTCGATCAAGAAGTTTGCGGAGGTGATGACCTGTTCGCCTTCTTTCAATCCCTTCAGCACCACGAAGTCATCGCCCGCCCGAGCGCCGAGCTGGACTTCACGAGGTTCGATGTAACCGTCGCTGCGACTAACGAAAGCAATCTGGCGGGTGCCTGATTCGAGGACACCCGTGGCTGGAATCACAAGCTGCTGCCCCATGGGCAACTTGAATGTCACGTTGACGAACATGCCGGGCTTCAATTGCCAATTCGGATTGGGAAACACGAGGCGGACTTTGGCAGTCCGGGTGTCCGTATCTACCTGGGGGTAAATGAAGTCTACCCGGCCAAGAAAGGTGCGACCGGGAAATGTGTCCACCGTAAGCATGGCGGGTCGACCAATCCTTATTCGGCCTAAATCGCTCTGGAACACTTGAGCTTGCACCCACACGGTCGATAGGTCGGCAATCGTGTACAGACGCATTTCTGGCTGAACCGCCACACTGGCGAGCGCGTTACGCTCGGTAATGAAGCCGGAAACCGGAGAATCAACTTCAATCTCCTGCTGCGCCTTGCCTGTCGATTCCAGTCTCGAAATTTCTTGCTGCGAGACACCCCATTGCTTTAGCCGTTCGACTGCTGCCTCCAACAGCGATGTGGCACTGGCCCGAACGCCGGGTACCGAACTCTGGTCGACTTGCTGTTGATTCTGCTTGGCCACGAGATACTCGCGTTCCGTAGCAACCAGGTCAGGGCTGTAAATCGTGAACAACGGTTGGCCCTGGTGGACGTATTGATAGGTGGCATCCGCAAAGACTCGTTCGATGTACCCCGAGTAGCGTACCTGCACGTAGGCAAACTTCGTTTCGTCAACTGCGATAGTTCCGGTGGTGCGAATCTCGTCCTCGACTGATTTGCGTTCCACCGCGCTTGTTTTTACGCCGATGCTCTGCAACCGCTGAGCTGAGATTTGTACAGGCGCCAGTGGAGTTTCTTGAGTAGCCGACGTCGCCGTACTCGCACTGCTGCCGGAACCCTGGTCCGCCGAGGCAGGCGTCGCCTCCGCCGTCCTAGTTGTTGGTTTGTGGTAGTGCCACCAGAGTCCCGCGACCAGCAGAATGAGCAACAGATTACCGATGACAGCCAACACGAACGCGGCGCGATAGGTCTTCATGGTTGTGTTCCCTCATCGCGTAACGAGAGGCCAGTTAGCTCTTCGAGCTGCGCCAGTGCTGTCTCGCGCTCGCCGAGGTTTTCCCAATACTCTACGTCCAACTGGAGAACATCGAGAAACGATTTCAATAGAGGGTTAAAGTCCTGACGGTTGTTTTGGTAGGCGGCCAGGCCGGACTGAAACTCGGCACGTGATTGAGGCAGTACCCCGTCTCGGTAGATTTTTAGAAGTTCCGTCGTTTTTTCAGCCGTGTCAAACGCGGTGCGAACCTGAAAGGCGACCTGCTGTGCTTCGGATTCAACGCGGCTCTGCGACTGTGCGAGTTCCGCCTCAGTCTGCGCCAACTCCGGCCGCTGTTTGCGGCTACGATAGATCGGAACCTTGACTCCAATCGTGAGCATGTAATAGGCGCGGAATTGGGCTGGGTCGGTCCGCTGCCAGATGTACTGAATGTTGAAGTCCGGATCGAAATCTTTGTGCGCCAGGTCCACTTGCAGTTTCTGTTTTTCAACCGTTTGCTTCATGCCGGAAATATCGGGGTTTTGCATATTCGCGGCGGCCAGTAGTTCATCGAAGGTGTACGGAAGGGGAGTCTCGGCAAGATCGGCAGTCTCGATGTCGGGTGACGATTGCGGTCTGGCAAGAAACTGTTTGATCTGAGCCTGTGCTTTAGCGACTTCGAGGTGGTGCATGGTAACTTCTCGAAGTAACTTCGTCTTTTCAATCTGTGCTTCGAGAATGTCTTGCTGGCTGCCCATGCCGGAGCGATAGCGTACGTCGGCAGCTTTCTCCATTTGGTCCAATAATTGGCCGTCGCTTTCAAGGATACCCAGGGTTTGCGATAGATAGGCAAGTTCAAAGTACGCGGTTTTGACTCCTCTTAAGACCGAGCGGCGTACAGACTCATATCGCTGTTGGGAAACGTTCGCGTCGCGTTTTGCCATTTCGCCACGTAATTTGAGCTTGCCGGGATATGGCAGGTCTTGTGAAACGCCCAGACCGATGTACGCGAAATCGCTGTTGGTGTATCCCGCAAATGGCCTGGGGCTCCCAACGTTGACCTGCTCGAGAAGGAATTGCGGATCGGGTAAGGTCGAAACTTGGGAAGGAACCTGCTTGGCAGCATCCCAACCCTCTCGTGCGGCACGGATTTGGGGATTGTTTTGTTCCGCTTCGCTCAGCAACTGGCCTAAGGAAACGGGAACTTCTGGATGACCATGTTCGTCGGCAGGTGAGCTTTGCTGGTTAGGGGCGCACGATTGTGCTCTGCTCGAGGCGGCACCCAGCAACGAAAAGGTAATACAGATCAGGCCGAGGGAAATCGAACTTCCGACACGCGAGATTAGAAGCGTTCTCTCGCCGCGCAATACGGACATTTCTTCCTCCCGAAAATCGGAATGGCAGCCATAGCGTATGCGGCCCTCGCCCGCAGGCGAGAACCGTTAAGGACACGACCACAACTGAGTGTGCCGGGGCACACTTACAGGCAGGCCTAGATCAGAAGGGAGGAATGAAGCGTATAGAGGTCGGGGGGGGAATGCTCCGGCGCGTCTACCATCAAGGCCGGAGTCGGTGCATGGCCCATAATATCGGTCAGCAGCGGATATTCTGTCGTCGTGACGGCAGGGCTTTCGAGTGAGACATGATGTCCAGGCAACATGCTAAGAGCCTGTGCCGACAACATGTGCTTAGAGCAGTCTTGGCTATGGTTCGCTTCAGTGCAGGCCCTCGAGTGACAACACTCGATCGATCGCTGATCCATGTTCATCGCGGACATGCAATCGCCAGTTTGCAACAGAAAAAGAGCGAATATCGATGCCCCGAAACATAGCCGCCTAACCATCCTCTGACTCTAGGCACATTGAACGAGTGAGTCAAGATTCCACCTTCTCGTGGGTGTCATTTGGAATCTGAGTCGGATTCGCCGTCGTGATGAAACAACTAGCCAGTGACGATTAGGAATGTGTTTTTTTCGCGCGAGGCAGAGCCGAGAACGTGCTTGCGTTCAGGGCGCTTTCTAGGGAAGCTCAATCGACGTGCGCGTCGAAGACTCCGGTCTCGACTCGCTCGCTGCGTTTCACCTGCACGAAGATTCGATAGTCCCCGGGCTGCGGGAAACCGTAAGGGAAGCTGAGCACCGGAGGCAGGGGTCCGGAAACCCCGGTGTCGCCGGCCATCACCATTCCCGCCGGCATCGAGGAGGCGTCACCGAGGAGGCTGGCTTGCGCCAATTCGAGCGAAGCCATGGCAACCGAACCCGACGGATGGACATGAGCGAAAACGCTGAAATCGGAGCGCACCAACTCGGCATGTCCGGCCATTCCCATGTAGGGCTCCAGATCCTCGACTGGCTTGCCGTCTTTATCTTGAACGCTGAACTTGAAATCGATCGCCACGTTGGATTTTAGCGGGCCGTTCGCGCGGTCCCAGACAATCCGGGTGCCGTCGGCGAGCTCGGAAACAGTGGAATGCGCTTGCGTGGTCGCCAGGGGCTCGCCCGACCAAGACGAGTCATCACCCATCATGGGCTTGCCGCTAATCGATGGTAACTCCGTCATTCCGGTAAGGGTCCACGGAAAACCCCGCTCATCGACGACGTCTGCGAAGATCTGATATTTCCCGGCGGGCATCGAAGGCAAGTCGTCAACAAACGCCCCACCTTCGGCCTTCGCGGGATGAAGATGCCACATGTGCTCCATTCCGGGCAGAGAGATCAGGAACAGGTGCATTAAATGGTTGTGGTCCGGGATCACTCTCTCCATATTGATTCTCACCGACCAGCGAGGATCGTTGCCCTGAGCGCGAATCACCAATCTGTTCCCGTTTTCCAGAGTTGTTTCCGCTTTGGGAGGCTTGTAAAAATTCACGCGACGCTCGTAGCTCGCCGCCTCAATTCCCCACCATGTCCTGCCCAAATACAGAAGGGCGAGCACAAGCACAATCGTTACCGCCATAGCGATCCTGGCCCGGCGCACGTTCGTTCGGCCGGGAGTCGCGCCTGGCTCTAGACTGGCCTCGCGCGCGCCCGCGCCGACGATGGAAATCACCCCGACGGTAAGCACGAGCAGGAGACCAAACAAGAGTCCGGCGAGAGGCTTGGGCATCGGTAAAGTCCGCTGCGCAAAGGAGGCCACCGGGACCGAGAGTTCCCCATTGCCTTGAGGTCCGTCCGCCAGAATGCGCACCTGCAGTGCGCCTTCCTCCATCAGCCAGAGGTTGGCTGTAAAGAATTGAGGGTCGTCTTTGGATGCCTCGGCCAGGTCCGGCGTAGGTGGAAGGTTTGAACCGGGGCCGGTCAGTCTCAGCGGAACGATTCGAATCGCTTGGACGCCGCCTGACACGGCTCGCACCCGGACCTCTGCAACTCCAGGGATGACCGGCGGCGTGCGAACGGTGACGAACAGATGGTAGGGCCCCGCATCACCTTCGTAGTAAACGTCGGGACTGCCCACGTGGGCGCACAGGGGCCAGGCGGCAAGGAGCAGGAACGCTAGAATCGCCAGCCAACGCGACTGGACTGCAATTTTCATCGGCGAATTCGTCGCATCCACTCTCCCCAGGCGATCCCGATGCGGGTCATCACCACCGCAGCTGCAAGCGCAATCGCCATGCGTACCCAGAATTCGCCGACGCTCGCCTCAGTGGGCACAAACACATTTCGCACCCAAGGCGACATGGGCGGAACAGCATAGGGATAGTTGGTGGTCGCGAATATCGCGTTGCGTGACGCAGGAGACATCAAGAAATGGGCGAACGGCCACTGCACGGCGATGAAGCTTGCCAAGAACGCCGCTCCGAGCGTCGTGGCCTGCCTTGATCGACCCCAGGTTAGAGTCCGTTGCCTCAACAGATCGAATACAACCGCAGGAACAATCAGCAGCAGTGGAAAGTCCGGCGGGACGAGGTGAGTAACGTGCTGATACACCGGTCCGAGCTTGGGCTGTGCCGGGAACAGCGGCAAAATCCAGACCAGTGCCAAGTTGACCACGGTGAGTATCGCCGTCATGATCGTTGCAGCCCAACGATTGTCGGAAACCCAAGCCATCATGGCAATCACAATGGGAGCGGTGAACATTATTACGGCATAGAATGTCGCGCCATGCATGAAAACGCGGTTGGTGTGCTCCTGCATGATCCCCACGGTCATTCCCATTAGAAATGCGACCGCCACGAACAACACTCGCTCAAGCTTGGCTCGATAGAGCCCCTGGGCGCGATTCATCTCAGCAAGGATCATCACCACCGTACCGAACCGGATGCCGGTCATTCCCAGCGCCAGCAGCACGTGTGGCGGGCTTAGGATTTTCACATCCAGTCCATAGGAGTTGTGCCACCAGTTGTCGAAGGGAGCCGAAGTAACCATGGCCACGCCGCCCCAGGCGCAGAGGAAGGCGCCTAGAGGGGCACGGAATCCCCACATCGAGACCGAGACGTCGCGCAAGGGCGAGCGTTTGTTAAACGTGGTCCAAAGAATCAGATACCCGCAGGCGATGCCCGCCAGCACACCGGACAACTGAATGAGTATGTGCGCGGGCGTCCAGAAGGAATCACGCCCGATGCTCTTATGCCAGGAAATGTCCCATTCGCTGCCGACTACCGCCGATACAACGGAGGTTAGGCAGCACCAGATGTACCAGGGAATGGCCATCGTCTGGGCAGAGACTCGATCGGCGATCCGGGCGCTAATCGGCTGCACGACGGGCATGCTGTTTGCCATGTCTGGCCTCTATCACTTCCGCACGTTCAAAACAGCCGAGCGGAGATCCGTGTTGATTGGAGTTTACGCCTTAAATTCCCTGCGTAATGTAAATATGTTGGGCCCAGCCGCTTTCTTTCATGGCCGATAGTACACCTGTCATCCGACCTACGCTGTTCCTGGCCTCCAGCCGGCGCCGGTGGAACAACCAGCGGAGGCATTGCGGACTAGACCCGCACCTTGCGATGCTTGGGACCAAGATCTCCGCTAAGCAGAGAGTAGGCATTCTCGACCCAGTCGCAAAGCAGAGGCCGGGTGTCCCGGGGGTCAATGATTTCTTCAATGCCGAACGCTTCTGCGGTGCGGAAAGGCGAACGGTACTGTGCGAGGCGGTCTTCGATTTCCCGACGGTGAGCGGCCGGATCGGGCGACGCTTCGATCTCCCGCCGATAGGCGGCTTGTACACCGCCTTCGATAGGCAGGGAGCCCCAATCGCCAGACGGCCAGGCGTAGCGCAAGTTGAGCCCCTGCGCGTTGCCGTGAGCCGCGCCGGCAACTCCGTAGACGCGGCGGAGGAGAATCGAAACCCAGGGAATTTTGGCCTGGTAGACCGCTATGAGCGCTCGTGCTCCCACGCGGGCCGTACCTTCGCGTTCAGCAGAACTGCCTACCAGGAACCCGGGATTATCAACGAAATTGACGCAGGGAAGGTGGAATGTGTCGCACAGATCGACGAAGCGGATCATTTTGTCTGCCGCCGAGGCGTTGATGGCGCCACCGAAATGCCGCGGGTCGTTGGCCATCACGCCCACCGGAGAGCCGCGCAGGCGCGCGAGTCCGGTGACCAGCGGGCGACCGTAGTTCGCGCCAATTTCGAAAAAGGAGTGGCGATCTACGACCAAATGGAGGATGTGGCGCACGTCGTAACTGCG
>Ga0126371_10004952_pt1 | contig 11797 bp, 9 predicted proteins | sample PanSoiMetaPlot_4_FD_110145 | JGI IMG/M metagenome (GOLD analysis project Ga0126371, IMG submission 110145) | Tropical forest soil microbial communities from Panama - MetaG Plot_4 | ecosystem: Environmental > Terrestrial > Soil > Tropical forest > Bulk soil | place: Panama | collected 2016-02-17
CAAGGCCGCCGGCGAAGTCGGCAGCGATTTCACAATGTGCCGTGACCGCCTCATGTGCCACCGGGCCACACTGGGAGGCAAAGGCGGCCAGCCGGGCGAGCCGGGTGGGCAGGCTGGGATCCAGCGGCGCCCCGCTCATGGCCCAGGCGGCCATGCTGTCCGGACTATGCGGGTCGACCAGGTTCAGGCCGAGCCGGGGAACCCCCTCACCGTCGGAGAAGAACGGGGCCAGCACCGCGCCGCAGGCGCCGCATCCCACGTCCTTGAGCAGGGCCCCGAAGAAGACAGCCTCCATGCCGTCAGTCCCCAGCCCCAGCGCACGCCCGAGCTGGATGCCCACGAAGGCGGTGTTGGTCCCGTGTTCCATCCGCTCTGCCGCACCCAGGCCAGAGCCGTAGGACAGGGCGCACAGCAACTCGGCTGTGCGCCAGGCGCCCGCTCGTGGGTCCGGCGCCGGAGGTGTGGCGGCAGCGCCGCTCATGTGCACAGCGTAAGCCCGCAGAGCGCCCCGGCCACAGCCTCAGACGCCGTCCATGTCATGGGTAAGCAACGAAGCCGACCGGGAAATGGGGGAACTCCCCCATGCCAGCGATCCGGGCACCGGTGCAAGCTTGCATCAACGGGGCTCAGCACACGAGTGCAGGCGCAGCGGCCGACTGCCTGTCAGTCGGCCGCCACCTGACTGTGGGCGCGCCGTCCCCCAGCCCACAGGAAGGTAACGCGCGTGAATACCGACACTGTCCGGTATGCCGAAACCGGCGAGCGGCCGGCGAACCAGTGCCCAGGCGGCCCGGAAGGGCCCCGCACAGCGGTCGCCTTCCGGCCGCTGGCACCGGGACTGCGCTGGCTGCTGTTCACCGCCTCGGTCCTGGTCGCCCTGGCCGGGATCCAGCTGCTGGTATTCACCGCGCACACCGGCCAGTATTTCGCCTTCACCATCACCAACCCGCTGGCCGCGGTGTTCCTGGGCGCCGGCTATTGGGCCGCGGTACCGATCGAGGCGCTCGCCGCCCGCCAGCGCCGGTGGGCCAACGCCCGGATCTCGGTGCCCGCCGTGCTCGTTTTCACCGTCTTGACCCTCGCCGTCACCCTCACCCACCTGGGCCAGCTCCACCTGGGCGGACGGTACAAGGCCGGCACCCAGGCCGTGACGGTGGCCTGGCTCGCGATCTACGTGCTCGTCCCGGCGCTGATGGCGACCTTGCTCGTGCGGCAGTCGCGCACCCCCGGCACCGACCCGCCCCGCACAGCCGGCCTGCCTCGCTGGCTGTGCGCCGCGCTGGGGGCCCAGGCCGCCGTCCTGCTCGGCGCCGGGATCGCGCTGTTCGCCGCGCCCGCGCAGGCCGCGCCGCTGTGGCCCTGGCACCTGACCCCGATGCTGGCGGAGGCCACCGGCGCCTGGCTGATCGCCCTGGGCATAGCCTCCGCCCACGTGATCGCCGAGCGGGACCCGCGCCGCCTGCGGCCCGCCGCCGCCGGGTCCATCGTGCTCCCCGTCCTGCTAGCCGCCGCGCTCGCGCGCTACCCGCACCAGTTCCACTGGCACTCGGCCGCCGCAATCGTCTATCTGGCCGTCCTGGCCACCATGCTGCTCACCGGCACCGCGATCCTGGGCCGGGGCCTGCGCCGGTGAAGATAAGGGAGCGCCGGGCCTGCCGCAGGCGCCTACCGGGCCGGAGCGGACAGGTGCTGGGTGACGGCCCAGGCGGCTACTTCGGCCCGGCTGCGGACGTCTAGCTTGGACATCACATGATGCAAGTGGACTTCGGCGGTCTTTTCGGAGATGCCGAGCGCCCTGCCGATCTGCCGGTTGGTCCGGCCCGAGGCAACCAGCGCGGCCACCTGCCGCTCCCGCGGGGTGAGCGGCACTTGCTGAGTGCGGTCCGGGTCACGGGGTGCGGCGCCCGCGGCGACTGCCATGGCGAGATCCGCAGCCTGCTGGGCCGGCATCGTCTGGCCAGCGTGGATGAGCCGGTCAGCCTCCTGAGGCCCCAGCGCCTGAGCGAGAACCCGCTCGACTGTTGAGTTCCACGTCGGCCCGGTGTCGGGCGGGCCAGCGGCCTCCCGTACGCGCAGCGCCGCAGCCGCACCGATCAGCCGTGCGGCAGACTCATAATGCGCCTGTTCAGTGGCGACCCGGGCAAGCGCCTCCAGGCACTGGGCGACACCCCTGGGGTCCTTGACCTCTGTGTAGATCTGCAGAGCCTCAGCGAGCAGAGGACGCGCTTCCTCCAGCCGGCCCTGGGCGCTCAGCGTCGTGCCAAGAGCCCACGCCGACGATGCGGCCGCCCACGGATAGTCCACTTCGCGGAAGTCGCGCAGGCTCGCCCCGAGCAGTTCCGCGGCGCTCTCCAGGTCGCCGTGGTCCCGGGCCAGCAGCCCAAGGTCGTGCCGCGCCCAGGCAACCCCCTGTGTGTTGCCCCCATTGCGGAAGCCCGCCTCCGCCCGCCGATGCCAGTCAGCGGACGCATCCCACTCGCCGCTGACCCGGGCCACATGCCCGAGAAAGGCGCACGCGATCGCCGCGCGACGCATATCAGCGCGCTCCTCGCTGCGCTCAAGAGCGCGAAGCAGGAGGTCCCGGGCACGATCCACCTCCCCTGTCGCCCAGGCCAGAGTCCCGGCAGCGATGAGCGCGCCAGCCAGGCCGTCCGCCGTGGCATCATCGCTCATCGCCGTCGGGTCATGCTGACCTGGGCCCAGGGAAAGGACCCTGTCCACGAGGGCCTGGCCATGGCCGAGGTCGCCACGGGTGTAGTGGTACAAACCGAGCGCAGCGGCCAGCGAAAGTGCCCAGGCATCCTGCCCCGCACTCAGGCAGTAATCCAGCGCGGAGCGCAAGTCCACGTGATGGGGGCCGATCTGCAGTATCCAGGTGCGCTCCTCCGGCAAGCCGATAGAGGCCTCGAGCTCCGCCGCCAGCCCCGCGAAGTGGGCAGCGTGCCTGGCGCTCGTCTCCTCGGCTTCGGCATGGAACGCCAGCTGCTCCGCCGCGTACTCACGCAGGCTCTCCAGCATGGAGAATTCGGCGGTCTCCTCATCCCCGGGCAGCCGCCGGATCAGGCTCTTGTCGAGCAGCGACTCGACGACGGCGAGCACGTCGCCCATTGGTATTGCGCAAACGCTGGCCACGTCAGCTAGCGTCCAGCCGCCAGCAAACACCGACAGTCTGCGAAACACCGCTTGCTCGCCGGGGTCAAGTAGGTCATAGCTCCAGGCGATGGCGTTGCGCAGGGCACGCTGCCGGGCCGGCACATCCCGCGTGCTCCCGGCCAGCACCTCCATCCTGCTGCCGAGCCGGAACAGCATCTCCCCGGGGGTCAGGACCTTCAGGCGGGCTGCGGCCAGCTCAATAGCCAGCGGCAGGCCTTCCAGCTGGATGCACACGCTGGCCAGCAACAGCGCATTGGCCGAAGTGAGATCAAAGCTCGGGCTGGTCCGGCGTGCGCGATCCAGCAGCAGCGCGAGCGAGGGGTTCGCCGCCAGATGACCGAGGTCGGCCACATCCGCTGGCGCGGGCATGGCGAGCGGCGGAACCGGAAACTCCTGCTCAGCGGACAGCCGGAGCCGTTCCCGGCTGGTGGCGAGCATCCGCAGTCGCGGGCAGGAGACGAGCACCTGTCCGACGTCCGGCGCCGCAGCCAGCACGTGCTCGCAGTTGTCCAGGACCACGAGCCGATCATCGTCGCCCAGCGCCGCAGCCAGCTGCCCGATCAGATCCACGCCGCCTCGCGGCTCGACGCCCACCGCTTGGGCGAGCTGCACCATCACCAGCGCCGGATCCCGCACCGGTGCCAGGTCAACAAACACTGTGGCGCATCCGCTGTGCTCGGCGTAAGCCGACGCACACGCCACGGCGAGACGGGTCTTACCAATGCCCGGCGGCCCGGTGAGCGTGACCAGCCGGGTCTGGCCATGTGCCAGCATCCGGGACACGGCCGCCAGCTCGCTGTCCCGGCCGACAAAAAGGTCGGTCGGCGATGGCAGGCCAGCGTGCGGTGCCCGCCGCGCGTCTTGCATCCGACTGCCCCGCCCCTCCCCTATTCGTGCAGCCAGAAGGCCATACCCCCGAGCATACGGAGGCCCGGCGCGCTTGCACTGAAGTTCTTATCCCGAATCACGCGCATGACTCATGTAGGGGGATTCCCCAATACCGGGATCGGAGTCCTCGCCCGTACAACGGATCTGTGACGACGGCAACACCTCAGCACAGCGCGGGCACGGCGCCGCCGCGGTTCGCCCACGCCGGGTCGTTCCTTGAGCGCCTCGCCGCCCAGGACTTCGCCCGGCTCGGTGACGCGCTCACCGCCGACGTCAGGCTCCGCGCGCTCCTGCCCGGGGGCCCCAGGGAGTGGACCGGCGCCGAGGCGATCGCCGCCCAGTTCGCGTGCTGGTTCGGCGACACCGAGGACTTCGAGCTCGTCGACACGGGTATCGGCGAGGTCGGTGACCGCTTGCACGTGCACTGGCGGCTCCGGCTCCGGGCCGAGCGGCTCGGCGCCGGCTGGTTCACCGTCGAGCAGCAGGCCTACGCCAAAACGGTCGACGGCGGGCGCATCGCGCGGCTCGACCTGCTCTGCACGGGCTACCGGCCCGAGGACGACGATGACTGACACGCTGACCACCTGGGGCGGCTGGGAGCCGGCGATCCGCGACGACCCGTTCGATCACTTCGCGCAGGCCCGGGACCGGTGCCCGGTGCAGAAGATGCGCCTCGCCGATGGTCACCCGGCCTGGGTCGTGCTCGGCTACGACGCTGCCCGGGGTGCGCTTCACGATGCCCGCATCTCCAAGGACATGGTCGCCGCCCTCCAGGACAACGGCGACGTGGTGGCCGAAGGCCTGCCCGGACCGGAGTTTTCGCGGCACATGCTCAACGTCGACCCGCCTGACCACACCCGGCTGCGGCGGCTGGTGTCGCGGGCCTTCGTGCCTTCCCGGATCGCCGCGCTGGAGCCGGCCATCCGGGCGATCGCGAGCAACCTCCTCGACGAGCTGGACGCCGCTGGCCCTGGCGCCACCGTCGACCTCATCGAGGGATATGCCTACCCCCTGCCGTTCCGGGTGATCGGCGAGCTGCTGGGCATCCCCTCGGCCGACCGGCCGCGCTTGCACGCCTGGTTTCAGGTGCTGCTGACCGGGTGGGCGGGTGACCCACCGCCGGAGGCGGTCGGGGCATCGGACGGCATCGTCGCCTACCTGCGCGAGCTGGTCGATGCCAAGCGCCAGAACCCAGCCGACGACCTGGTCAGCGTCCTGGTCGCCGCCGGAGACGACACCCTCACCAGGCAAGAGCTGCTATCGAGCCTGTTCCAGCTTGTGGTCGCGGGCCATGACACCACGGCCAGCCTCATCGGCAACGGGGTGGTGACCCTGCTTGATCACCCCGACCAGCTCGAGGCGCTGCTGGCCGATCTCGGGCAGCTTCCCGCCGCCATCGACGAGCTCATCCGTTTCACTGCCCCGGTCCCCCATGCCACGTTCCGTGTAACGGCCGCGCCGGTGACTCTCGACGGCGCGGAGATCCCCGCGCACGAACAGGTGCTGGTATGCCTCGGTTCGGCCAACCGCGATCCGGGCCGCTTCCCAGCTCCCGATGTCCTCGACATCGGCCGCAAGGACGGACCGAACCTCGGGTTCGGCCACGGGATCCATTACTGCCTTGGTGCGCCCCTGGCCCGGCTCGAAGCCAGGGTCGCTTTCGAAGAGCTGCTCGGCCGTCACCCGGGCTTGCGGCTCACCGTCGACCGTGACGCGCTCGCGTGGGCGCATGGCGACGGTCTCGTCCTGCGAGGCCTCGTCTCGCTCCCCGTCGTTCTCGGCCCCAGCCGAAGCCAGAGATGAAGAACGATCCGATCCCAACGAAACGAAGGAGACACCAATGACCATCACCGACAGTCCGGTCGTCAATGGGGTGAACGTCGAGGCACTTCTCGGCGCGCGTGAGGCGCTGTCCGCCGCACCAGAGGCGGCGGAGTTCACCTGGCGGGCCAGCTGCACCTGGCGCAACGGTACCCACAGCCGCTCCACCGTCACCGGCTTCACCGGCCTGGGCGCCGAACAGCAGCACCGCGTCACGTATGAGTTCGACGTGGACCACCCTGAGTGCTTCGCGTCCGAGGACAACGGGGCCACGCCGGTGGAGTTCGTGCTGGTCGGCCTGGTCGGATGCCTGACCGCGGGCGTTGCTGCGGTCGCCCAGTTCCGTGGCATCCAGCTTCGCTCGGTCACCGCCACGATCGAAGGCCAGATGAACGTGCTGGGCATCCTGGGCGCCGACCCTGACATACGCAACGGCTTCGAGAACGTCACGGTCCGGTTCACCATCGACTCCGACGCCTCCCGCGACGACCTCGAGGCGCTGGTCGCCCAGGCGCAGAAGCGCTCGGCGGTCTTCGACATCGTGACCAGCCCGACGAAGGTGCTTGTCGAGCTGACCTGACAATCGCGGCCGGACGACCGGATGATGAAGACCACGGCAGTCGTCGTCGGCGCCGGCCATGCCGGCCTGGCCATGAGCCGCCGCCTCACCGAACGCTCGATCGACCACGTCGTCCTTGAGCGCGGTGAGGTGGCGAACTCGTGGCGGACGCAACGCTGGCCGAGCCTGCGGCTGCTCACCCCGAACTGGCAGACCCGGCTCCCCGGCCATGACTACGCCGGCGATGACCCGGCCGGGTTCATGCCCGTCGCCGACGTCGTGGCCACCCTCACCCGCTACGCCCGTCTCGTGGACGCACCGGTGCGCACCGCCACGGCGGTGCGCACCGTGCGCGCCGTGCCGCAGGGCTTCGAGATCCAGGCCAACGACGACCTCCTCCGCGCCAAGACCGTGGTAGTGGCGACCGGGGCGTGCAACCTGCCAGCGATCCCAGGCATCGCCGACGCCCTCCCCCCGTCGGTCACGACGACCACCCCGCTCACCTACCGCGATCCCGGCCAGCTCCCCGACGGTGGGGTCCTCGTCGTCGGCGCATCAGCCACCGGCGTCCAGCTCGCCGACCAAATCCACCGGTCGGGCCGCCCGGTGACCCTGTCGGCCGGCGAACACGTCCGGCTGCCCCGCACCTACCGCGGCCGCGACATCTTCTGGTGGCTGGAGGCCACGGGCCTGCTGGCCGAACGCTATGACGAGATCGACGACCTCACCCGCGCCCGCCACCTGCCGTCCCCCCAGCTCACCGGCACCTCCGAAGCTACGATGACCGACCTCAACGCGCTCGCGGCGCTGGGGATCCGTATCGTCGGCCGCCTCGGGCGCATCACCGACGGCATGGCCCAGTTCTCCGGGTCGCTCGCCAATACCTGCGCTCTCGCCGACCTGAAGATGAACCGGTTCCTGAACCGGGCCGACGAGTGGGCCACTGCCTCAGGGCTCGACGATGAGCTCCCGCCGCCGCACCGCTTCCCACCCACTCACGTCGACCCTCACTCGCCCCTGCAGCTGGATCTGCGGAGCGGGGAGATCACCACGGTGCTGTGGGCGACGGGCTTCCGGCCCGACCACTCCTGGCTCGACATCCCCGTACGTGACCGCACCGGCCACCTCCGGCACGACGGCGGCGTCGTCACCGGCGTCCCCGGACTGTACGTCCTCGGCATGCCGGTGCTCCGTACCCGCGCCTCCACCTACATCCATGGCGCAGGCACGGACTCCGAAGCCCTGGCTGACCACCTGAACTCTTTCCTCAGCAGCCGGCGCCGATGACGACCCGCTGGGCCGGTGGCGGCGCAACGGACACCTGGCGACGCGAAAGGGGGCAGCGATGACGAGGGCGAGCACGAGCACTCCCCAGTGGGTCATGGCAGACGAGGGCTGGGGCCGCAAGGCGGTGGACTTCGCGACGCTCGGCGAGCCGGGCAGCTGCCGGGAGTACATCGCGGTGCACCATCGGCTGGACATCGATACCGGAGTCCGGCTGCTCGACGTGGCTTGCGGGTCCGGGCTCGCGATCGAACTGGCCCGCCTCCGCGGCGCTATCTGCTCTGGTGTCGACGCCTCGGACAGGCTGGTCGCGGTGGCCCGGGACCGGAATCCCGAATGTGACATCAGGATCGGGTCACGTGAAGATCTCCCCTGGCGCCTGGGCGCTGGCGCCGCTCCGCCTTGCTGCGGAGGAGAAGGTCGACCACCAGGCTGTGATGCTGTCGCTCGGCCGGCCTGGGGCGGGCGAGCAACTCTTCGCGTCGCACGGATTCGTCGATATTGAGCGCCTGGATGTCCCGTGCCGCTGGGAGTTCGCGGACCCGGAGTTGTACGCGCGCACGCTGGCCTCCATGGGTCCCGCTTTTGAAGCGATCCAGAACGTCGGCGAGGCTGAGTTCCACCGCGCGGCCGTCGAGCAGGCTCAGGGGCAGCTACGGGACGGCTTGCCGCTCCGGGCCGAGATCTACCTCGTGGGCTATCTGGCGCGCAAACCCGCGGAAGCTGAGACCACCAGATGAGACAACAGCGGCATGACACACCCCCGTCCGCCGCCAAGACCGGCGGTCAGCAGGCGCCTGGGCGTGCTATGCCTGCCATCTGCGCAGTCCTACCCTGAGAACAGGTAAGTGCACCCAGCGGCGCCGTTGGGAGGGGCATGGCCTGGTTACGGGGAGGCCGCCTGCGATGGGTGATCGCCGGGGTGGTGCTGGTTGCGCTGGCCGCCGGGGCCGTCGTGGCCTGGCCCTACGTGCAGCTCTACACCGGGGCAGCGCCGCCGGCCCAGTTTTACCAGAAGGTTCAGCCAGAATCCGCACTCGCCCAGGACTACCCGCGCGTTCTCGGGGTCGCCCACAACGCGGGTAACAACCTCGGGACGCTGGCAACGGCGGAGCGCTACGGAGCTGACGTTATCGAGATCGACGTGATCTCCGCACGCGGCCAGCTCGTGGCCGGTCGCGACCAACCATGGGGCTGGCTGGCCCGGCAGCTGTTCCGGGGGCCGACGCTGGCGGAAGCCTGGGACCGCGCGGCAGCCGCCGACATCGTCAAGCTCGACCTGAAGCAGACCGACCACGGGTTCCTGGATGACCTGGTCGCGTTCTTGGCTCCACGCGCCGGGTCCCGGCGGGTGATGATCTCCAGCCCCGACCAGGGTGCACTGCTCTACCTGCACCGCCGTCTGCCCGATGTCACCTTGCTGTTCAGTGTGGCCGGACCCGACGCGGTCCACCAGCTACAGTCCGACCCGGCACTCCAGCAGGCCATCGGCGGTGCATCGGTCTTCCAGGGCCTGGTGGACGCGAGCCTGGTTACCTGGCTGCACCGGCACAAACTGCTGATTCTGGCGTGGACGGTCAACGACGGCGAGCGCCTCAACCAGCTGGTCGGGCAGGGCGTCGACGGCATCACCACAGCAAACCTGGCCATCCTCCAGGCTCTCAGCTGACCGGCGCCCCATGTTCGCAGCCAAGAGCCCGGAAGACCGGGCGTTGCACCTCGTCGGTCGCATTAAGATCAGGCTGCGCTTGCGATGTGTGTCACGCAAGCGGGATCAGGCCCTTGTCAGAGTCGCTGGCTTGGGGGGAACATGAGCCAGGCACGTGGGCGAAGGCGGATAGGGCGTCTTCCCTGCGTGAGGGGCAAGGAGGGGGACCCGGATGCTGATCGCGATCCTTAACCAGTCAACCCTGGTGTCCAACGCGGACGCCGCGACGATGACCCAGGCGGTGGCCACCCAGGTCCGGCTCGATGCCGCGCCGTTGTGGGACCGGTCGCCCGCGGCGGTGATCTTCTACACCGACCCGTCCGCGGTGCCGGCCACGGCGCACGGCATCGCGATCGTGGACACCATCCAGAACCAGCCGCAGGGCGTGCTCGGATTCCACACCGAGGACCAGGGCGGCAAGCTGTGGGGGGTGGTGGCGGCCAAGCCCGAGCTCGACAACGGCGGGAAGGTGACCACCGGCGACTGGAGCGTGTCCAGCGTGCTGTCGCATGAGGTGCTGGAGATGTTCGTCGATCCCAACTGCAACCTGTGGGCCAACGACGGCAAAGGGTCGGCCTACAGCTTTGAGGTATGCGACCCGGTCGAGGCGCCCACCTACACCGTCAGCGGCGTGTCGGTGTCCAACTTCGTGACCCCGTCCTGGTTCGACCCGCTCGCCCCGCCGACGGCCCAGTTCGACAAGCTGGGCCAGCTCACCGCCCCGTTCAGCATCCTCAAGGGCGGCTACGTGGTGTACGAAACCGCGGGCAAGGCGCAGCAGAAGTTCGGCGACGAGTTCCCCGAGTGGCGCAAGGAGATGAAGACCGGCCCGCTGGCCCGCACCCGGCGGCTGCTGGCCCAGGCTCACTATGGCGGGTGATGCACTCCCATCCAAGCCGTGTGCCGCGTGTGGGCAGGTAAACCCGCAGATCGCGCGGTTTTGCCTCGCGTGCGGCGCGCTGATCGAACAGGACACGGGCCGGTCTGCCGAGGAACGCAAGACCGTCACCGTGCTGTTTTGTGACCTAGTCGGCTTCACCGCTGCCTCTGACCAGGCCGACCCCGAGGATGTGCGGGCCCGGATCCGCCCCTATCACGCGACGCTGCGGCGGGAGGTGGAGAGGTTCGGGGGGACGGTGGAAAAGTTCATCGGCGACGCGGTGATGGCAGTTTTCGGCGCGCCGGTGGCCCATGAGGATGATCCTGAGCGGGCGGTAAGGGCGGGTTTGCGCATCTTGGATGCGATCGCCGACCTCAACGACGAGGACGCGGAGCTCAGCCTGGCGGTGCGGGTCGGGGTGGAGTCGGGGGAAGCAGTGGTGGCGCTGGGCGCGCGCGCCGAGCACGGGGAGGGGCTGGTCGCGGGCGATGTGGTGAACACGGCGTCGCGGTTGCAGGGAGCGGCGCCGGTGGGCGGGGTGCTAGTGGGGCCGGGGACGTACGCGGCGACCCGCCAGGTGTTCGACTACCAGGCGCTGACGCCGGTGGCGCTGAAGGGCAAGACCGAGCCAGTGGCGGTATTTCATGCACTGGCCCCGCGCGCCCGGTTCGGCGCCGACGTGACCCGGTCGCTCGGCACGCCGATGGTGGGCCGCCAGATCGACCTGGGCATTGTCACCGGTGCATTTCAAAAGGCCGTGCAGGAATCGACGGTGCAGCTCGTGGTGGTGGCCGGAGAGCCGGGGGTGGGCAAGTCACGGCTGGTTGCCGAGCTGGGCTCGTTTGTTGATTCGTGGCCGGAGCAGGTCCGCTGGCGCCAGGGCCGGTGTCTGCCCTACGGGGACGGGATCACGTTCTGGGCGCTGGGGGAGATCGTCAAGGCGGAGGCGGGGATCCTGGAAACCGACCCGCCGGAGCTGGCCGCCGCGAAGATCGACGCAGTGATCCCCGACGACGCGCCGGACGCGCCGTGGCTCAGGGCGCGGTTGCGGCCCCTGGCCGGGCTGCCGGCCCCGGAGGCGACCCTGGAGGAGAACTTTGCGGCGTGGCGAGCCTTTGTGGAGCTGCTGGCCGAAGACCGTCCCTCGGTGCTGGTGTTTGAGGATCTGCACTGGGCCGATGAGGCGCTGCTGGAGTTTGTGGCACAGCTGGCCGACTACGCCGAGGGGATCCCGCTGCTGCTGGTGGGCACGGCCCGCCCGGAACTGTACGAGCGGGAAGCGGGGTGGGCGGCCTCGGTGCGCAACGTGGCCCGGGTGAGCCTGCGGGCGCTGACCGAGGCGGAGACCGCGCGGCTGATCTCCAACCTGCTGGGCACGGCGGCGATGCCGGTTGAGGTGCAGCAGGCGATCTCGCGCCGGGCGGGCGGCAACCCGCTGTACGCAGAGGAGTTCGTGCGGCTGCTCAAGGACCAGGAGATCCTGCGGCGGACAGACGCCGGATGG
>Ga0126371_10004953_pt1 | contig 11797 bp, 11 predicted proteins | sample PanSoiMetaPlot_4_FD_110145 | JGI IMG/M metagenome (GOLD analysis project Ga0126371, IMG submission 110145) | Tropical forest soil microbial communities from Panama - MetaG Plot_4 | ecosystem: Environmental > Terrestrial > Soil > Tropical forest > Bulk soil | place: Panama | collected 2016-02-17
CCTGGTTCACGCCATTCAACAGGTCTCGCGTGGCCAATTCTATCTGAGCCCCGGCGTTTCCAGGGCGGTTGTGGAAGCCTACCGCACAAGATCGCAAATGCCCTCCGATCCGCTTACGGTTCGGGAGCGCCAGGTGTTGCAACTCATTGCCGAGGGCAGGTCGACAAAGGATGTAGCTTCGCTTCTGGGAATCAGCGTAAAGACTGCCGAATCTCATCGAACCAGACTCATGCAAAAATTGGATATTCATGAAACCGCAAGCCTTGTGCGGTATGCCGTTCGCCGGGGGCTAGTACAACCCTGAAATCACCGGGGAAACTGCTAGTCTTCGCGCATCTCAGAGCCCGGTATCACCGGTCGGGAGTTCGGCGCCAAAAAGACTCCACGCGGCGCTACCGGCAACCGTATGTGCTCAGCTTCTGCAATTGTTGACGAGCTTCACGGCTTCCACTCTTGGCCGCCGCCCTCAGGAGAATCCGTGCTTGTTCGCAATTCCGGGGAACACCCTCGCCCTTCAAGTAAAGCTGTGCCAGAGCCACTTCCGCCGCAGAACTGCCCTCCCCGACCTCAGCCCAGAGGCGACTTGCGTCCACGCTTCTCTCTTGTGCAAGGCTTGGAGTTCGAGAATAAGGGGAGCGACCTGCGTCTTCCTTCGTGCGGGGAGTCTTTGGACTCGGAGTTTCGGAATTAATTTGGGCGGAGGAATTAACTTGATCGGCACTTGCGAGCGGCTCCTGTTGAGGGGCATCGGGAATTGATTTGTCTCGAGCGGGAGGCTCGGTCGGAACCTGAGGCAAAGCTGGCAAAGAAGAGGAAATGTGAGATTGCGAGTCCGTGGTTCCGTTCAGTTTCTCCCCCAGGCGAATTAATGTATTAGCGACTTTTGGACGGAGCTTCGCGACCAAACCGAGTTTTTGAACGACTGCTACACACGCCAACACAAACGACACGATAAGGAATCCTGTCGCGATGTGGTGTAAGAATCCTCTTCGAACCCCGGAAGAATCCTGCGAGTGCCAGGTCAAATCCGGGTTCATGAGCGGCAGGATAATCGGAGCCCGTCGCGGCTCGACCGGCCGTTGCCCACGGACTTCGATTGGTAGCGGTGGGATCGTATCCGGTTTGGAGCTGCGACGAGGAAGATCCGGCACTTCTTGCACTGCCGCGCTGGCCCGCGGGTGTTCTTCGCGCTCGTGGGAGACTTCTGACTCGCCTGTTTGCTTTAGCCAATCCCGGATTCGATTACAACTATCAGCGCCGGGGTCAATGAATCGTAGACCCCCGGCTTTCTTAGAGCCGTCCATCCACACCACGTCGGCGTTGAGCTCTATCCGCTCTCCTGGATGCGGGGAGATAAGGATTCTGCGGGAGCCCAGTTGTTCAACGGCATCGGCCGCCTGGAACGCGAGGCCCTTTTCGGAGGCATCCAGCACAATTCCGCCACTCCCCGCTTCAAACTCGAAGTAGGAAATCCCCCCGGCCTCCTCCTCGGAATACACCGTCGTTCAGTGGTCATGGCCCCTTATTGCGTCTACGGCTCTTCGCAGCTCCTCTCATTCTGGCTCGGGCGAAAGGTAAACGCCCGAAATTCGATGATGTTCCACCATTCCACAAACATCCATTTTGAGACTATCTGGATCCTTCGGTCAATTACGATGAAGGCGAAACCGCTTTTCTTGAGGCGTGACATCTAAAATCAACAGCTTCAATGCAATGGGCTGAAATTTCAACGGTGATCCCTTCTATCGGCTTAAGGTGTTCTCCCCAGGCGAATGAGAGCATCAACCCGATTGTCTGGGGTCGCCCTTCCTTCATAACCTCCCGAAGGACGATGCCAACTCGTGTGTTGCTTGCGGATGACCATGCGTTGATCCGTCAGGGGCTCAAGGCTCTGCTCGAGAAGCAAGGAATCCAGGTTATTGCCGAGGCTTCCGATGGACAGGATGCCGTGCGCCTGGCCGAGAAGGCCCAGCCGGAAGCGGCCATTCTGGATATCACCATGCCGCTGCTGAATGGAGTTGACGCAGCCCGCGAACTGCTCAAGTCCACACCGAAAACAAAAGTCATCCTTCTCACCCAGCATGACGAAGATCAATACGTGACGGAAGCGCTTCGCGTCGGCGTAAAGGGATATGTACTGAAAAGCCAAGCTGCCGAAGACTTGGTTCATGCCATTAGGGAAGTCTGCAAAGGGTCTGTTTATCTGAGTCCTAGCATATCGCGCGCCGTCGTGGACGCCTATTTGTCGCAGACGTATGTTTCGGCGGATCCGCTTTCTGCGCGCGAGCGCCAAGTGCTTCAGCTGGTCGGCGAGGGGAAGTCCACGAAGGATATTGCTGTGCAACTCGGAATCAGCGTAAAGACTGCGGAATCCCATAGGGCCAGACTCATGCGGAAACTCGATATTCACGAGACTGCCAGTCTCGTTCGCTATGCCATTCGGCGTGGGTTAATTCAAGCCTAACCTCATGCGAAATCAACCATTTCTTCCTCAGCACTCTCAATCTTTCCCCTAGGGTCGTTTGGGTGATTCACCGGATTGTATTCGAAAGCGAAGAAGTTATCGTGCAGGCAGGAGGGGGCCGCCTCCGAGTTCAGGGCCCCGCCTGATACACCCCAACATCCCTTTGCCCTGGAGGGAGGCGGCCCATCCCCGGTTCCTTGGAGGTTCGAGCCGTGCCCAAAGTGCCTTGGAGCGCGCGACCCGTGAAAAAGTCCGAGGTCTTGTATGCGCTTGCGAAATGAAACCGACAAACGCCGACCTGCTGTGCTACGGAGCCCGCGATCGATGCCCCTGCGGTTAGAGCAAAGCAAACCCGGCAGAGAATCGCAGAATCACACGGGAATCCTTCAAACCGCAAGCCCGCTAGAAGACTCCGTCATGTTGAAGGCGCCGGTTGACTCCAAGGCCGATTTTCATCTTAGAGACCGGAGACGGCGTGCTCGACGAGGGGCAGACGAAACTCTGGATAGTGTCTTTCAAGAACTGGTGCAAGAGGCGAACCGGAAGCTTGCCAGCCTACTGAGGGAAGTGCATGCCGGTTCCAATACGGCACGACTGGACGGCGCGGAAAGTAGCGTCATTCGCGGTCTTCTTAAGCGTGCGCTGCAATGTGCGACTAAGCAATATATGGTGCAAATGGAACTCAGCAATCTTGCGCTCCAGGACGAATTGACGGGACTCTGCAATCGGCGCGGTTTCCTGGCCCTCGCGGATCGCCAGTTGAAGCTTGCCCGCCGCTCTGACCGCAGCTTGGTCTTGTTTTTCATGGACCTTGACGGACTGAAAGAAATTAATGATGTTTTCGGTCATACCGAAGGCGATGCCGCATTGAAGTGGACAGCGGAGGCCCTGAAAGCCACGTTTCGCGATTCCGACGTCGTTGCCCGCTTCGGAGGTGACGAGTTCGCGGCGCTGGCCATCGAAGCTTCTGGTCAAAGCGAATTCGCTATTCGGGAACGCCTGAGCAAGTACCTAAACTCGCAGAGCCGCGGGGACACTCATCACAAGTTTTCCGTAAGTTGGGGGACAGCGCGCTTTGATCCGTGGAATCCTGTGTCAATTCGGGAGCTAATCGCCGAAGCGGATCGAGCGATGTACCAGCAGAAACGGCACCGTTCTGCTCCGCGCCCGAGTGAAGAGGCTTGTTATTAGTCCTAAAGGCGAACGTGGACATTGACTTCGCGTTCAAGGGAGATCAGATAGCCTCCAGCGTGGATTTCAGGGTCTGATCGACAAAAAAGAGCCTTCTCATGCCCCTGGTGCGCTTCCCAGTTTCGTGGAGTAGGCAAGGATCCGAAACAGAAGGGCGAGACACTCATGGCGGTTCGGTCTGGTCGACTTGAAAAACGCATTCAGCTGTCCCTGCCGGTGCAAATTTCAGACCTTTATGATCCTTCCAGGACCGAGCGGACCACCACGGAAAACGTCTGTTCGCTGGGTATGCGTCTCTTGACACAAAAAGCCCGGGAACGCAATGAGCGGCTCATGATCAGCTCCATGGTCGGTGACATGCGTGGTATCGCTCGCGTGGTTTACTGCCATCGGCTGCCGGACGGACGATTCGGAATCGGAATTCAGTTTCAGCGGCAATCCGTCAATTGGCCAGCAGCATCGCTGGCTGGCCAGAGCGATTAAGTCGGCGCCCGCCCAGAAGAAAACCTCTCGCATTTCGCTATTTAATACTATGAATACCGGGGCTTCCTCGCGCGTGAAACTCGAGACAGCCGGTTTGGTTCGTTGCGCCATTCACAACGGATTAATCCAGTCTTAGCCCGTATGGCACAGGTCTGCAGTAGAAATACTTCTCGGTCGTTTCCCCACGAGCGATTGGGTAATTCACCGGATTGCAACCTTTCGACTCCGCGCTATCTTGCGTACAGGAGACAGGATCGCTTCCGTCACCACGGCCCGCCTCCGACAGCCCGTTTTTCCATTTAGCTGTGGAGCGGAAGCGGCCTGCCAGAAACGCCAAGCAGATTTCGAGCGCCAACACCGGACCGCACGGAGCGTGAGAACTCAAGGGTAGGGACAAATGCAAACACGGTCAGACAAGCATGCCGGAGGTTTACGAGAACGGTCAGGGGTTTCGAGAGACGCTGGCAACTTGGCGAGCTCAGCCGTTTTGTCAATGAACACGAATACCCCCATTCCCACCTTCTCGTGGGAAATATCCAATCAGGGTTCCCCAAACCACCAGCCGGTTCGAAGCAAGCCATCCCAAAGCTGAAAGGTCACCTCTCATATGCCATGGCGGTTTGGAAGACTTGAAAAACGAATCAGGCTGACTCTCCCATTGGAACTCTCCAGCCTAGAGGATCCGTCCGCCACGGAGCGGACGACTACCGAAAACGTATGCTCGCTGGGAGTGCGGGTCTTGACCGAGCGGTCCAAGGAGCGAAACGAGCGACTGGTGATCAAATCTCTAGCGGATGATCTGCGCGCCCTGGCTCGCGTTGTTTACTGCCAGCGCCTGGCGGACGGGCGTTTTGGTGTGGGAATTAGTTTCATTGGAGCCGCCTTCGATTGGTCAAGGGCCTCGAAGATTGGTGCTGGCGACTAGGAAATCCCTGGAGGAGCTTGCTGCGGGCGCAAAACCCAGCTCTATGCTACTTAAGGAACTGGCCAGCACGGGCGTGCATGTCCCCGAAATCGGATTCGGTACTTGGAATTATACGCGAGGCGTCGAACCGCTTCGAGTGGCGATGCAATACGGCGCGTGCCTCATAGACACGGCAGAGGCCTACGGAACTGAAGAAATCGTGGGCCAGGCCATCAAGGGGCAACGATCCCGCGTTTTCCTGGCGACCAAAGTGCTGCCCCGGAATTTCAAATCGCGCGACTTGGTTGCGGCCGCAGAAAGAAGCCTTCGGAGGCTCGGCACGGATCACATTGATCTCTATCAACTCCATTGGCCCAACCTAACAATTCCAATCGGAGAGCCGATGAGGGGGATGGAAGCACTTGTGGATGCGGGCAAAGTCCGTTTTGTTGGCGTCAGCAACTTCTCAATCCGGGACCTGAAAAAAGCACAAGCTGCGCTTTCCAAACACCGAATCATCGCCAATCAGGTGCGTTACAGCTTAATTGAGAGAACCATTGAAGGCGGCGTGCTGCAATACTGCCGAGAGCAGGGGATCACCGTGCTTGCTTACAGCCCGCTTGCAACGGGCCTCGCTAATATCAGGACCTTGGATCCCGAGCGTGTCCTTGACAAAGTCGCTGAGGCCTCCCATAAGAGCGAGGCTCAAATTGCGCTGAATTGGTGCATTAGCAAAGAGAACGTCATCGCGATCACCAAGGCTTCGACTGTAGCTCATGTTATGGAAAACTTGGGGGCGTCCGGCTGGACACTCGAGCCCGATCTCGCAAGTTTACTTGAGACCGAAATTAAATATCGCAAACGCGGAGCCCTGGAGTTAAGTGCGAGACGCGCGGTACGGCTGGGCATGCAAATGCTTGGTCGCTGGCAGTGAATCGCTCGAGGATTCATACCTAGATACCAACCAGGTTCATTAGGCTTAGGCTGTTTCGAGGGCTGCGGCGCACTCCTTTACAGAATAAGAGCGCGACCTCCTCTACCTGCATTTTTGGGCGTTGGGAAGGAGCGTGACCGCAACAGCCTCGGGAAAGAGCGCCACTCCGTCCACAGTGTCCACCACGGTATTGCTGGCGGTGTCGATTACCGAGGCAGAGTTGTCGTAAAAGTTGCTGACATAAGCAAAGGTCCCGTCCGGCGTAATGGCCACGCCATGAGGCTGCGTTCCTACAGGAACCGAGGCCACCACCGTGTTCGTGGGTATATCAATCACGGCGACGGTGCTCGAGACGGTACTCGATGTAGCGGCATTTGTCACATAAGCGCGGGCCCCGTTCGGCGTGATAGCTACCCGGAACGGGCCGCCCCCCACAGCTATGGTCGCCGTCACCGTGGTGGTGGCCGTGCCGATTACCGAAACAGTGGCCGAGTTTTGGTTGACCACATAGGCGTAGGCCCCGTCAGGCGTGACGGCCAAGCCGAGGGGGTTTGTTCCGACAGATACAGTGCTCACCACGGTATTGCTGGCGGTGCTGATTACGGACACCGTGTTCGCGCCCTGGTTCGAAACGTAGGCGAACGCTCCGTTCGGGGTGATAGCCACGTCAAAGGGGCCAGTTCCCACTCCGATCGTGGCCACCACCGTGTTCGTTGCAGTGCTGATCACCGAAACGTTGTTGGATGAGGCGTTGGCTACATACGCGAAGGCTCCGTTTGGCGTGATCGCCACACCAACGGGGAAGCTCCCCACGGGGATTGTCGTCACCACGGTGTTGGTAGCCGTGTCAATCACCGACACGGAGTCAGAGCCGAATATCCACCCGGAATTGGTCACATAGGCAAAGGCCCCGTTCGGTGTAATAGCCACCGCGAGGGGCTGTACCTCGACTGGAACTACTGCGACGACGCGGTCTACGGAGGTGTCAATCACTGCAACGCTGTTTGACTTGTGCGTAGGCACATAGACGTAGCATTGTGCCTCCGCGGGAATACACGCCGAACATGCTAGTAACACGAGGCACACCCATCGAAGCACACACGATAGAATCCATCGTTCGTTGCTCTTTTCTGCCTGAGACTCCGGGAAGCAACTCCGGCCGTTAAGCATGACCTTCTCCTTTGCAATCCTCTAGATACAGCAGCCTCGCACAAACTCGTGACTCGAAATCACCTCGGAGGCTTTGATTACCATTGGAAGGGAACCCTCGCAATCCGGCGATCCTGGCAATTAGAGGGAAAAGGATTACCTAATTCGTGGTCGGGAAAAACCTGAAGCGCAAATTTCAACTTTGGAGCGTCATGGATTCTTAGAAAGTCTTGGTGCTTCGGTTCCGACGAGAGTAAGAAAGGTACCTGAAAGGCATTCTTTCTCTGTTAACGGCGCCTCACGGCTTTGGCTTGAGATGGACGGTGCTTCTTCGCCGCGCACGGCCAGAAGCAAGGCTACTCACGCTTTTGGGGAGAGTTGCGATCCCAACAGGTCGTAAGATGGCGCTTCGATCGCAACGCTTTTAGCGGGTTGACGGAGTGGGCTTCGCCATATTCCTGGCTACTTCCCCTAGAATCGCGGGGATCTTCTCGAATTCCGTGGACTTGTCGAGGAAATAATTCGCGCCAGCTGCGAGACATTCTTTTTTGTACTGTGGATACGGATAGTTCGTAAAAATTAGTACATAGAGGGTCGGACGCTCCGTACGAATGGCACGAAGAATGTCCAGCCCGTTGCCTCCGGGCATCTGGAGATCCAGGATCACCAGATCGGGGTGCCTCTGTCGGATACACGACAGAGCTCCAGCTGCATCTCCCGCTTGACCTACAAGTTCCACTCCCGGCACATCGCTCAACAGATCGCTCAATCGCTCGACCACCACGCGGGAATCATCCGCAATAACCACCTTCATCTTAATTCCTTCTCTCCGGCGACGCCCCGCACATCTCTAGAGAATGACAAACTCAACTGTAAATACATCCAGTGAAAACGGTATTCTCGTGTAGGACAAACTAACCCGGTCATGACCGGATGCGTCCCACGCAACGGGCGTACGTTAGAGAGAGTGGAAGCGCGCGTGCCCGCCGTTCTAATAGACCAACTGCTCTTGAAGAGCGTAGCGAATTAGGTCCGCTGTGTTTCTCATTCCCGTCTTTTCCAGAATGCGTGAACGATAGGTGCTTACCGTCTTGACGCTGAGGGAGAGCTCATCGGCGATATCCTTGACCGTCTTGCCCGCGCCAATCATCCGCAAAACCTGAAACTCGCGATCGGACAATAATTCGTGGGCCGGCGTGTCTGCCCGTCTTCTCAAGTCGTAGGCCAGCCGCTCCGCCAGGCTGACGCTGACATACCGCCCCCCTGCCGCCACCTTCCTCACGGCGCCCTTTAGCTCTTCCGGCACGCTCTCCTTGGTTAGGTAACCGGCAGCTCCGGCCTTCAGCGCCCGCCTGGCATACTGTTCTTCCGGATACATACTTAGAAAAAGAACCGGCAGCCGTGGCTGCAGGCGTTTCACCTCTTCCAGGATGTCCAACCCGCTTTTGCCCGGCATGCTGATGTCTAGAATCAAAAGGTCCCAAGCGCTCCGCCGCACGAATTCGAGAGTTTCCTCGGCCGTCTTGGCCTCCGCGAAAGCTGCTTTCGCGAACGCTTCACAGAGCGTTTCTCGGAGCCCGCGCCGAAAAACGGCATGGTCATCGGCAATCAGAATTCTCATTATCAGTTCTGTTCGAGTGGAATCGGCAGCGAAAGCGGAATTCGCAAAGTCAGTATTGTTCCGGCAACGAGACGTCTCTTGAAAGTGAGTTCGCCATCCAGCAGAAGGGCGCGCTCGCGCATTCCAACGATTCCAAGAGACTTGCCCTCTTTCGCTTCCTCGGCGTCAAAACCAATTCCATGGTCTTTGACTTCCAGAGGGAGCTGATCGCCCGCGCTTTCCAAGCGTGCGTCTACGCGCGTAGCCTGCGCGTGGCGTGCGACATTGGTGAGCGACTCCTGAAAGATGTGAAAAATTGCGGTGGCTCGCTCGTTATCGAGAACCAGGGGGGCACGCGGCACATCGACGTGGCAGTGTATTCCGGTCCGGCCTTGAAACTCCTGGGCCTGCGATTCCAAAGCCGCCGTCAATCCCAAATCGTCCAGTGCTCTCGGTCGGAGTTCGGAGGCGATCGTTCGCAACATCACGATCATCTGGTCCACCAACGCCACCGCTGAAGCAACCTTGCGTGCAGTCGAACCTGCTTTTTAGTGGCCTTCCGCCCGATCAGCGCGAGATCCATTTTTATTGCTGTGCAAGCCTGGCCGAGTTCGTCGTGGATCTCCCGGGCGATGGAGGCCCGCTCTTCTTCCCGTACACTCTGGAGGCGCGCCGCCAGTGCCCGCAGTTGAGCCAGTGACTCGCGCAACTGCTGCTCGGCTCGCTGGCGCTCCGCGATTTCAGCGCGAAGCTCTTCGTTCACGCGGGCGAGGATTTCAGTTCGCTGCTCCATGCGAAGTTCTAGCATCTGGTTGACTCGGGCCAAGGACTCTTCCCGGCCGTGCCGTTCGGTCACGTCCCGGGTGATTTTGGCGAATCCTAGCAACTGTCCCTCGGAGTTCCGCAAAGCCGTGACCACAACGTTGGCCCAGAACCGTGAGTCGTCCTTGCGAATCCGCCATCCTTCATCTTCGGTTTGACCCCGCGCGGCGGCTTCCTGAAGAATTCGCTCTGGCTTTCCCCTGTCCGCATCTTCCCGGAGATAAAACGTAGAAAAGTGTCTGCCAATAATTTCCTCTGCCGAGTACCCTTTCAGCCGCTCTGCCCCGCTGTTCCAGCTGACCACGTGACCTTGCGGATCGAGCTGAAAAATGGTGTATTCCTGCACGCCTTCCAGGAAAAACCGAAAGCGCTCTTCACTTTCGCGCAGGTTCCCCTCGGCGCGTCGCCGGTCTTTGACACTTTCAAAAACCACTCCCATGAAATCGTCCGACAACGGGAACACCTCCAGAGAACAAATACCCTCGCGTACGCGTTCATCGCCGTAGGTAATCTTGCCCAGATTTCTTGGCTCTCCGGTGGCAATGGCTTCGAGGCACGCCTCGCAGATCGATGTGGTCAACAGCTTGGGGAAGTCCGCCAGCGTTCTGCCACGCAAGTCGTCCATCGTTGCTCCCGTAAGCAGTGCGGCCGCCGGATTTACCTCCATGATGCGGAACGTCTTACGTCCCGTGGATTCTCCAGTCGCAGAATCACTACGCCCCAGGGGAGTCCTTTGAAGATGTCTGAATACGCCAGATTTCTGAGCGCCTACCCCGGCCCCGCCGGTTTGCCTTGTGGTCATTGGTCCCAGCCCGTTCCGTGAATTTAGTTTTGGGCTGGGCTGTTGGGTGAGGGCGGGCTTTTGGATATCGTGAAGCCGTCGTTAGGGGCCAGAGTCCTTTCTTGAACCTTCATCCGATGTTTTGGCGAAGCACAGGGCCCCACTGCACTTCTGTAGGACAACCGGAGACATTACGTAAACGCAAGGTCTGACGCAAGAATCATTTTCGCACCGACAGAATCAAAAATGCCAATACCTTAACTTCCTGGCCGTGGGAGCAAGTTTACGAAGCGCATAGGACTCTGATCGAGGGCATAGCAACGAATTCACACCCTCCTGGTCAGCAAGCTCCGGCACGCAGAGACCTGTCCTTCCCAATTGCCGTCGGTCCCCCCAAGCCCCGGATTCTCCGAGACTCGACCATCAAAAGGCCCACGAAAATCTTTGGAGGCGCTTTCTTGAACACCAAGGGTATTTTTCATCGGTTTCTCGGAGTCTCGGCTCTCTTTCTCGTTGCGATGGCAGCGACAGGTAGCAACCATGCTCGCGCCACGAACACGCCCGCCGCCGGTTCCGTCGTCACTCTGCAAAACGCAAACAGCCATCTTTGCATAGATACGGGAGGTTCCACGGGCTTCACGTATTTGATTCAGTCGCCCTGCTCCACGAGCAGCACACAACAGCTCACACTCAAGGCTTCCCCCGCCAGCGGCTGGTACTACCTCGTTAGTCCTGCGTCCAATCTTTGCTGGGACATCGCGGGCGGTTCCCCTGCCGCGGGGGCTCTCATCCAACAGTACACCTGCACCGCCGTTTGGCCCGAGTACTTCCAGCTCAAGGCCGTCACCGGCGGCTATGAGATTCTCTCCGGCAACCTCACCAATGGTTGCGTCGACATTGTCGGTTCCTCTTCATCATCAGGCGCGCACATAGAACAGAATGCCTGCACGGGAGCAGCGAATCAGATCTTTTCCATCGGAGGCGGCGGTACGTCTGGGCCATCCCAACTTACGGCTTCGCCCGCAAGTGTCGGTTTCGGAAACGTAATGACGGGAACAAAGACCTCTCAGGCCGTTAAATTAACCAACTCCAGCACGGCCAGCCTCGCCATTTCTCAGGCCACGGTTTCCGGTGTCGGCTTCAGCTTCACCGGCCTCACCACGCCCGCGACCCTTGCCGCCGGCACAAGCACCACTTTCAGTGTGGTGTTCGCTCCTTCCTCGGCCCGCTCCGTAACCGGCTCGGTTGCACTCAGCAACGCCTCGAAGTCCCTAGCCACGATCGCGCTCTCCGGAACCGGCGTCAGTCCGAATCCCTCTGTAGCCATTTCCTCTCCGGCCAGTGATGCAACGGTCTCTGGAACCATCACCGTCTCCGGTACAGCCTCGGACTCGGTAGCCCTCAGTTCCGTCGCCGTCGAAGTCGATAGCGGTGGTTTCTCCACGGCTTCGGGCACGTCCAACTGGTCC
>Ga0126371_10004954_pt1 | contig 11796 bp, 21 predicted proteins | sample PanSoiMetaPlot_4_FD_110145 | JGI IMG/M metagenome (GOLD analysis project Ga0126371, IMG submission 110145) | Tropical forest soil microbial communities from Panama - MetaG Plot_4 | ecosystem: Environmental > Terrestrial > Soil > Tropical forest > Bulk soil | place: Panama | collected 2016-02-17
GCCACTCTTTGGAGTAAAGCCTTCGTAGTGGCGCATAACTAATTGCGCTTCGATTTGATTGACGGTATCCATCGCGACGCCTACCACAATCAGCAGAGACGTTCCGCCGAAGTAAAACGTCACGCCTAGGCCGTTGGTGAACCAGGCTGGGAATCGCTCGAAGAAGTTCCCGAGAAAGCTAGGCAGATGGTTCAGGTGGATGCCGCCGATCATCCACTGCGGGATGATCGACACGACGCAGAGATACAGGCCTCCAACCAGCGTGAGCCGTGTGAGTATGCTGTTCACATACTCCTGGGTGCGCTTTCCCGGGCGAATACCGGGAATAAACCCACCGTATCGACGCATATCGTCGGCAACGCGCGCCGGGTCAAAGATGATCGACACGTAAAAGTATGCGAAGAAAATGATGCCAATGACGTACAGGAACTCGTAGAGTGGCTCACCGCCACGCAACTGGTCGAAGATCCAGCTGAACCCGCGGGCATTCTTGAAGTATTGAGCAAGAAACAGCGGAGCACTCAGGATCGATGACGCAAAGATAACCGGCATCACGCCGCCCGCATTGACTCTGAACGGCATGTAGGTGCTCTGGCCGCCCATCATCTTTCGCCCGACGATGCGCTTCGCGTATTGCACGGGAATACGCCGCTCGCTACGTTCGACGAAGACGATGAACGCAACGACAACAATCATTACAACTACGAGGAGCACCATCGCCGGAACAGTGAATCCGCCCCAGGCTTGCGTCTTTATTTTCTCGTATAAATCGGCAATTCCGCGAGGCAGGCCCACAACGATTCCAGCAAAAATCAGGAGCGACATCCCATTACCGATGCCGCGCTCCGTAATCTGTTCGCCCAGCCACATGATGAAGGCAGTTCCGGCTGTCAGTGTGATCACGGTCATCAAGACAAATCCGACGCCGGGATTCGTGACAAACTGCACCCCGCCGGAGTTCTTCTGGAGTGTTATGGCAATACCGAACGACTGCAACGCACCGAGGATGACCGTGAGATAGCGGGTCCACTGCGTGATCTTTTTGCGTCCGAGCTCGCCCTCCTTCTGCAGTTTTGCCAACGGCTCGTAGACCACGGTCAGCAGCTGCAAGATGATGGACGCCGTGATGTAGGGCATGATCCCCAGCGCAAAGATGGTCAAGCGCTTTAGGTTGCCACCGCTGAACAGATCCACGAATCCGAGCACGGTCCCACGCTGCTGATCGAAGAATTGGGCCAGGAGATCAGCGTTAATGCCAGGCGTCGGAATATGCCCACCGAGCCGATACACGGCGAGCATCGCCAAAGTGAACAGAACGCGCGTCCGGAGATCCGGAACGCGAAAGATGTTCGCTAACTTCTCAAACATAGTGGACCAACATTCTTAAGCAGCGCCGATGACTTCCGCTTTGCCGCCGGCTTTGGTGATCTTTTCCTGCGCAGACTTCGAGAACTTGTGAGCCTGCACGTTGACCTTTTTCTTCAACTCGCCATCACCCAGAACTTTTACCAAGTCCCCGTTCTTCGCGAGACCGGCTTTTACAAGAGTGTCCAGCGTCACGTCGCCTTCGCCCAATGATGCAATTCGGTCGATGTTCAGGATCGTGTATTCGGTCTTAAAAATGTTGGTAAAACCGCGCTTGGGCAAGCGACGGTGCAGCGGCATCTGACCACCTTCAAAACCGCGCATCATGCGTGAGCCGGAGCGGGATCGCTGACCTTTGTGTCCACGCGTCGAGGTTTTGCCCATGCCTGAGCCCATGCCGCGTCCAACACGCTTCTTGTTCGAATTCGCCTTCTTCGGCGCTCGCAAATTGGAAAGGTTCATATTCTTCTCTACTCTACTCGCTGCCGACTACTGCACAAACTCAAGCAGGTGCGGGATCTTCTTCACCATACCGCGAATCGACGGCGTATCTTCCCGCTCGACCACCTGGTTCAGTCGGGTAAATCCAAGACCTTTAACGATCTTCTTGTGCTTGACCGGCGAAGCAATGTACGAACGTACCCACCGGATGCGAACCGTGCCCTTCGCTCCTGACTTCTGAGAGCTAGTCTTTTTCTCTGCCATTGCCTATAGCTCCTGAGCGGTCTTGCCGCGAAGGGCGGCTACTTCTTCCCGGTCACGAAGTTTGCCTAGCGCATCGAAGGTCGCCTTGATCACGTTGTGCGGATTCGCAGTACCGAGCGACTTCGTGAGCACGTTCTGGACTCCGGCCGAGGTCATTACTGCACGGACGGCGCCGCCGGCGATGACGCCAGTTCCTTGTGGAGCTGGCTTCAGAAGAACGTGCCCCGAGCCAAAGCGTCCAAGAACAGCGTGAGGAACCGTCGTCTGCGTGAGGTTCACCTTGATTAAGTTCTTTTTCGCCGACTCGATCCCCTTGCGAATCGCCTGGGGAACTTCCTTGGCCTTACCGGAACCATAACCCACTACTCCGGCTGAGGGATCTCCGACGACGACCAGCGCGGCGAAAGACAGGTTTTTACCGCCCTTGACCACTTTCGTGACGCGATTGATAGCGACGACCTGATCCTTAAGCTGAAACTGACCAGCGTCGATTCTCTTCTTTGCGGTTGCTGCCATTCGTTTAGAACTCCAATCCTGCTTCGCGCGCGGCGTCGGCCAGGGCCTTGATGCGTCCGTGATAGAGATAGCCACCGCGGTCGAACACCACTTGCTTAATGCCTTTTTCTTTGGCTCGCTGTGCGATCAATTTTCCAATCTCCTTGGCTGACGCGAGATTGCCGCCGGTCTTCTTCTTACTCTTCGCTTCTTTGCCACTTGCAGTGGAAGCCGAAACCAGGGTGAGACCGTTGCCGTCGTCAATCACCTGCGCATAGATGTGATTCAGCGAGCGATAAATATTCAGACGAGGACGCGCCTCGCTTCCCTGAAGCGTTTTGCGGATTCGCGTGTGAACGCGGCGCCGTACTGCATCTTTTGAAATCTGGGGAATCATGTTTTTCTATTTCAGCAGCATCTTTGCTACTGAATCCTTTCCTTCGCAAAGTACCTGGCTCCGCGATGAAATTACTTCGCTCCGGTCTTACCGACCTTCTTCTTCAGGCGCTCGCCTAGGTATCGGACGCCCTTGTTCTTATATGGATCTGGTGGACGCAGCGCGCGCATGTCGGCTGCGACTTGTCCCACCTTCTGGCGATCGATTCCACTAATGGTTAGCCGAGTCTGCTTGGGATCGACCGCGACATCAATGCCTGAAGGCAAAGGAAACTCGATGGGGTGTGAGTATCCCAGCGTAAACACCACTGTCCCCTTTCCCTTCATCTCGACGCGGTATCCAATTCCCACGATCTCAAGTTCTTTCTTCCAGCCGTGAGTTACGCCTTCGACCGCATTGAAAACCAAAGCTCGCGCCAGCCCGTGCAGAGCTGCTTGCGAATCATTCAGACGTGTAGCAACGAGGTGCCCGTCCTTCTGCTCAACCTTGATTCCAACCGGAACGGGTGTATCCAGCTTGCCCTTTGGCCCCTGCACTGACACCAGATTGCCCTGAATATTAACCTTCACTCCGCCAGGCACTGTAATCGGCTTTTTCCCAATTCTCGACATAAATTCCTTTCGGTGAGTCGTTCCAGAGTTATTGGAAGTCCACGACCGCAGTTAGCTCTTAGCTACCAAACTTCGCACAGTATCTCGCCGCCGATGCCACTCTTGCGGGCTTGTCGGCCAGTCATCACACCTTTTGGGGTCGTGAGAATGTTGATGCCAAGTCCCCCAAGAACGCGCGGAATCTCCTGGTGGCCGACGTACACGCGACAGCCTGGCCGCGAGACCCGGGCCAGATTCGTAATAGCGGCATCGTTGTTCGAGCCGTACTTCAGATAAACGCGCAGAACTTTGCGCCCGTTCTCTTCCGTGGCCTTGAAATTGGAAATGTAGCCTTCCTCTTTGAGGATGCGGGCTATTTCCATCTTCAGCTTCGAGGCCGGCACGTCCAGCTTCTGCTGGCGCGCACTAACAGCGTTGCGAATGCGGGTTAACAAATCTGCGACCGGATCGGTCAAACTCATTCTTATCTCCTCTTATCGTTTCGCGTTTGTCCGCCGCGGCGGAAACCAGTCCGAAACGTACTGCAGAGAGCGCTCGGCTATCGGCGCTCAGCGTTCGGCCAAAAACCATTCACGGGCTCGACCGGCCGAACGCCGAGCGCCGAATGCCTTACCAGGACGATTTGGAGACGCCTGGAATTTCGCCGCGAAGAGCCAGTCCGCGGAAGCACAAGCGGCATACGCCGAACTTGCGCAGGTACGCTCGTGGACGTCCGCACAGCTTGCAGCGGTTGTGCCTGCGCGTGGAAAACTTGGGCGCTGCCGCTTTGCTGCCGCGCGCCTGCTCAAACTTTTTCTCGATCTTCGCGTCCTTAACTCGTTTTGCTGTAGTCATGCAATCCTTAAAAAATTATCGAAACCTGAATCTTGAAATCCTATGCAGCGCGGAACGGCATGCCGAAGCTGCGCAGCAGCGCGCGGGCCTCATTGTCGTTCTTGGCCGTGGTCACGATCGTGACATTCATCCCTTTGAGCTTGTCCACCTTCGCGTAATCGATCTCCGGGAAAATCAACTGATCGCGCAGACCGAGCGTGTAATTGCCGCGTCCGTCGAATGACTTCGTGGAAACTCCACGGAAGTCGCGCACGCGAGGCAGCACAATGTTGATCAGACGATCGAGAAACTCGTACATGCGATCGCCCCTAAGAGTCACCATGGCTCCGATCGGCATTCCTTCGCGAACTTTGAATGCAGCGATTGATTTCTTCGCCTTAGTGACAACCGGCTTCTGTCCCGTAATCTGGCCGAGTTCCGCGACCGCCGGATCGAGGATCTTCGCATTCTGCGTTGCCTCGCCAACTCCCATGTTCACCACAATCTTGTGCAAGCGAGGAACTGCCATCGGATTGTTCAGCGACAGCTCTTTCTGGAGGGCTGGAGCGATGTCTTTGTGAAATCTCTCTCGTAATCTCGCACTCATGGTTTAGCTCTTCTCCAGCGTGGTCTTGCAGCGCTTGCAAACACGCACGCTTTTATCGCCATGCCGATCGTGCCCAACGCGCACCGGACCACAGCTCGGGCAAATGAGCTTTACGTTGGAGATCGCTATTGGGCTCTCCTGCTCGGCAATGCCGCCCTTGATGTTCTTCTGTGGATTCGGTCGCACGTTCTTCTTCACCATCATCACGTGCTCGACCAGCACACGCGCTTTGTCGGGAAACACGCGCAGCACGCGTCCTTCTTTGCCCTTGTCGCGACCGGCAATGATCTTTACCTGATCGTTGCGGCGGATGTCATAAGTTTTCTGCATCATCGTCAAAACTCTCTCAACCCGCCTGCCTAGAGAACCTCTGGGGCAAGCGAAACAATCTTCAAGAACTTCTTCTCACGCAGCTCGCGGGCTACCGGACCAAACACGCGCGTTCCTACCGGCTCGCCCGTTTCATTGATCAGCACTGCTGCATTCTGGTCAAAGCGAATATACGTTCCATCCCGGCGACGCGATTCCTTGCGCATCCGCACAACCACTGCTTTCACCACGGTGCCCTTCTTCGCGGTTCCATCTGGCGACGCTTCCTTTACGGAGGCGGTGATGATGTCGCCCAAACCCGCACGCAGGCCACTGGATCCACCCAGCGGCAAAATCATCTGAAGCTTGCGCGCGCCGGAATTATCGGCAACTTCCAACATGCTTCGCATCATTACGGCCATAATCTTTTTCTCCTCGTCTGCGAAGTAGTGAGACCTAACTCGCCTGCTCGATCTTTTCGGCGCCTGGCACAATCGCTGCGCGCTGGATGATCTCGGCCAAACGCCAACGCTTCAGTTTGGACAATGGACGAGTCTCAACGATGCGCACGACGTCCCCCGTGCGAGCGCTGTTTTGTTCGTCATGCGCGTAGAACTTCTTCGACTTCCCGATCACGCGCTTGTACTTCGCATGCGCCTTGCGCATCTCAACCTCAACGACAACGGTCTTCGCCATCTTGGTGGAGGTTACGTACCCGATTTTTTCATTCCGGTGCGAATCCGTTTTTTGCGTCTTTGCTCCGGTTGCTTGATCAGCCATTCCAAAATCTCCTCATCCCCCTCATGGGGCGCGAAACGCTATCTCTTCGCCTTGCTCTTCTTTGCCGCGATTTTTTTCTTCGGTGCTGCCTTCTTCGCAGCAGACTTCTTCTTGGCCACCGCCCTGGAGGACTTTTTACCGGGAGCCGCAGGAGGCGCGGCGGGAGCTGCTTCCTGCTTCGGGGCTGCTGCAGTGCCGGCTGCGTTACTGACCGCCGCATTGTCGATTCCCAGCTCGCGCTCACGAGCGATCGTCTTGATGCGTGCCAGATCTTTGCGCAGCTCACGCATTTTCTTAACACCGCTCGTCTGTCCCATCTTGAGCTGGAACTTCAGACGAAAAAGCTGGTCGGCGGCGTCGCGTTGCTGATGCAAAAGCTCGTCAGGACCAAGATTTCTAATTTTTTCGATATTCATTTCTGTCTAGTGTCCTTCACGCGCGACAAACTTAGTCCTGAGCGGGAGCTTGTGCGACGCCAGGCGCATCGCCTCCTGCGCGTCGGTCTGGCTTACCCCTTCCATCTCAAAGAGGATCTTTCCAGGGCGAACTACTGCGACCCAATGATCCGGCGCTCCCTTGCCTTTGCCCATACGGGTCTCGGCGGGCTTCTTGGTTACCGGCTTGTCGGGAAAGAGACGCAACCAAACTTTGCCGCCGCGCTTCACGAAGCGCGTCATAGCCACACGGCTCGCTTCGATCTGACGGTCAGTAATGTACCCGCACTCCAAAACCTTGAGTCCGTAGTCACCGAAAGAGAGCTGCGAACCTCGCCATGCTTTTCCGGCCATACGTCCGCGCTGCGTCTTGCGGTACTTAACTTTTTTTGGCATCAACATAAAATCAGTTTCCCAATCTTCAGTTACTAGAACGCCGTTGCTACCTGCGGCTCTCGCTTCTTCTGCGCAAGGATCTCGCCTTTGTAGATCCAGGTTTTCACGCCAATTACGCCGTAGGTCGTGCGAGCCTCGCTAAAGCCGTATTCGATGTCGGCGCGCAGCGTGTGCAGCGGCAGCCGCCCTTGTAGATACCACTCTGAGCGTGCGATTTCGTTTCCGTTCAAACGGCCCGAGACCCGTACCTTAATGCCTTTGCATCCGAATCGCAGTGCGGAATCTACCGACTTGCGCATCGCACGACGGAAACCGACGCGCTTCTCTAGCTGCAGAGCGATCGACTCGGAGACTAGCTGAGCATCGAGCTCCGGCTTGTGAACTTCCTGAATGTCGATGAAGACATCGCGGTTCGTGCGCTTCTGCAACTCGACTTTCAGCTTGTCGATCTCGGCGCCTTTGCGGCCGATGATGATTCCAGGACGTGCAGTCTTGATGATGATTCGCAGCTTATTGCCCGGACGTTCGATTTCAATCGCACTTACGCCCGCAGACTTCAGCTTGTCCTTCAGCTCTGCCTTCAGCTTCACGTCTTCGAGCAGGAGCTTGTCATAGTCCCGATCAACGAACCAGCGCGACTTCCAGGGTTTGGTGTAGCCGAGCCGAAATCCGTAGGGATGTACCTTCTGACCCATAGTTATCCTTTCGCCGTCGCTTTCTTAGAGGCGGTCTTCTTCTTCGCCGCTTTTCCAGGCGCACGCTTCTTCGCGGCTGCAGTCTCCTCACCAACTACCGTTGCAGTACTGGCACTTTCTGCACGAAGCCGCTCAGCAAGAGCGATTTCAATGTGGGCCATACGGCGCTGATAGCGGTACGCCCTGCCCATCGGAGCCGGACGAATACGCTTCATACGCGGACCGTCGTTGGCGATCGCTCGCTTTACATAAAGCTGATCGACGTCGACATCCATGCCCTTCTCTTGGCCGAGATAATTGGCATTCTCAACCGCGGAACGCAGCAGCTTCTCGATCGATGGAGCGATTCCCTTTTTGGTAAAAGCAAGTGTGTTCATCGCATCTTCCACGCGACGGCCCTTGATCAGATCCAATACCAGCCGGGCTTTCTGAGGCGAGACCCGCTGGAAGCGCGCTTCAGCTCGAAATTCCTGTTCAGCAAAATTCATGTTCTTCTCTCCGCTACTTTGCCGGTGCCGGCGCTGGAGCAGGCTTGGCCGCAGTCTCCGTCGCTGCCGCCTTTACCGAGTGACCTTTAAAGTTGCGTGTCTGGCTGAATTCACCGAGCTTGTGTCCTACCATGTTCTCGGAGATGTACACCGGAATGAACTTGCGGCCATTGTGCACGGCGATCGTGTGTCCGACCATGTCGGGGTGAATCGTCGAGCGGCGCGACCACGTGCGCACAACTTTCTTGTCGTTGGCTCGGTTCATCGCCTCGATCTTGACCATCAGGTGCTCGTCGATGAACGGGCCCTTCTTTGTGCTTCTCGCCATAAAACCTTATTTCCCTCTGCGGCTCACAATGAATTTGTCGGTCCGCTTGTTGTTGCGCGTCTTGTAACCGCGAGTCGGCTGTCCCCAGGGAGTCACAGGATGACGCCCGCCGGAGGTCTTTCCTTCACCGCCACCGTGCGGATGGTCGACCGGATTCATCGCCACACCGCGATTCACCGGACGGCGACCGAACCATCGCTTGCGGCCAGCCTTGCCGATCGAAACATTCTCGTGATCGGTATTCCCAACTTGACCCACAGTCGCCATGCAATCGATCAGCACCTTGCGCGTCTCACCGGAAGGCAGCTTCAGCAGTGCATAATCGCCCTCCTTCGCGACGAGCTGCGCGGCGCCACCAGCCGAGCGCACCATCTGGGCGCCCTTGCCGGGCTTCAGTTCGATGTTGTGCACCGTCGTACCCGCCGGAATGTTGCGCAGCGGAAGAGCGTTACCGACCAGAATGTCGGCCTCGGGCCCGCTGACGATCTTCTGTCCCACCTGCAGGCCAACGGGCTGCAGGATGTAACGCTTCTCGCCATCGGCATAAGCCAGTAGAGCGATGCGCGCCGAGCGGTTCGGATCGTACTCGATCGAGGCGACGGTCGCAGGGACTCCAGCCTTATCGCGCTTGAAGTCGATGATGCGGATCTTGCGCTTGTGTCCGCCACCGCGGTGCCAGCTCGTCAAATCGCCCGAGTTCCGGCGGCCGCCCGTGCGCAGCTTGATCTCAGTCAGCGGCTTGTGCGGACGATCTGTTGTGATCTCGTCGTTGACCAACGTGGTCTTGAACCGCAGCGACGGAGTCAATGGTCTGTATGTCTTAATCGGCATTGTGTATAGCTCTCTGCCTGGGGACTCGCCCCAATTTCTTACGCGTTATCCGCGTATTCGGGCATCTTCTCGCCCACTTTCAATCGAACGTAAGCCTTCTTCCAGTCCGGACGATGTCCGGCAAAACGGCCGCGACGGCGCTCTTTACCGTGGAAGTTCGCGGTGCGAACGGAATCGACCTTCACCTTGAACACTTGCTGTACTGCGTTGCGAATCTCGGTCTTAGTCGCCTTAGCTGCAACTTCGAATACAAGCTGGCCGGAGGTCGCTTCCTTCTTCCGTGGACGCTTGTCCTTCGCCGCCTTGGGATCGAATTCCTTGGCGCGCTCGGCTTTCTCCGTGATCACGGGCCGGCGGATGATTTGGTACGCAGACTTCATCAGGCCACCTCCGCCTTCTGCCGCTTAGACACGGCCTTCTTCAGCGTCTCCTGCAACTGCTCAATCGCAGTCCGCGCGAAGATCGCACGGTCGTAACGAAGCAGGTGATAAGGATGCACTTCCGAACCCGATACCAGCTCCACGCCATCTAGGTTCCGCGCACTCAGATACAGATTGCGATCGTGTTCCCGAGTCTCGGAGTTCAGGTTCGCCACAATCAAAGAGGTTTTCTCGACCCCTAGCGTGTCTAACGCTTCTCGCAAGTCTTTCGTCTTGCCGGACAACGAGTCGAGACTATCAACGACAATCAGCTCGCCGTCCGAAAACTTAGCGGCAAGAGCCGACCGCAACGCCCCAAGCAGTTTCTTTTTAGGAAACGCGAAATCGTAGCTGCGCGGCTGAGGCCCATGCACTGTGCCGCCGTGACGCCACAGAGGCGAACGAATCGAGCCCACACGAGCGCGTCCGGTGCCCTTCTGCTTCCAAAGCTTCCTGCCCGCGCCGGAGACAAGCTTCTTGTTCTTGGTCGCGTGCGTACCCGCGCGCTGAGCGGCGCGGTAATGCGTCACCGCCTCCCAGATAAGGTCTTCATTGATCCCGCCGAAGACTTCGTCTGCCAGTTCGAAACTGCCGACTTTCTTTCCTTTCAGATCTACAACGTCAATCTTTGCCATGGTTATTTCTTGGCCTTTCCGGCAGCGGCCTTCTTCGCGGCCTTCAACGGATCGATCGTTGTCGCGCCCGCAAATCCGCGACGCTCACGTGGCGGCTGCTTGGCCTTGTTGATCACTACGTATCCGCCTTTGGGACCGGGCACTGCGCCTTCGACCATCAACAGGTTTTCTTCGAGGTCGATTCCTATAATGCGCAGGTTGCGAACCGTGCATTGGTCAACGCCCATATGGCCGGACATGCGCTGCCCGGGGAAGGTACGTGATGGGAAGGACGAAGCGCCGATTGAACCTTGCACCTGGAACATATGCCCGTGCGACTTTGGTCCACCGCCGAAGTGATGGCGACGAACTACGCCGGCGAATCCGCGTCCCTTGCTGGTTCCGGTCACATCCACGAATTTCTCGTCCTGAAAGATATCGACGAGAACTTTGTCGCCGACTTTCACTTGACCATTCGTCTCAGTCGAGGGATTCTCGCCTTTACCCTGCTTTTCACTAGCCTCAACGGGAGTGGTCACGGCGACTTCCTTCATGAACTTCACGGGCGGAAGATTGTGCTTCCCGAAGTGGCCCTGCATCGCTTTTGTGACGCGCTTGCCTTTCACGAACTCGACCAGACCAATCTGCACCGCGTCGTATCCATCACGCGGCGCATTCTTGCGCTGCGTGATCACACACGGACCCGCTTGCAGCACCGTGATCGGGCGAACCTCGCCCTTGTCATCGAAGATCTGCGTCATGCCGACTTTTTTTCCTAAAATTCCTGAAACCATCTTTTTACCGACTCCTCATCATCCCTTAACGGGACTGCAGGTATTGCGTAAATCCAACTGACTCACCCATCCGCTACCTTCACCCCGCCAACGCGAACATCGCGCGCCGTCGGGGACCTCGCCGCGGACGGTATTGATTCAGACTCGATCGTCCCAACTAGCTGCCGAAGGCCTTTATCTCGACGTCCACACCGGCAGGAAGATCGAGCTTCATCAAGGCATCGACCGTCTGCTGTGTGGGATCGAGGATGTCGAGCAGCCGCTTGTGTGTGCGGATCTCGAAGGCTTCGCGCGACTTCTTGTCCACGTGCGGAGAACGCAGCACGCAGTACTTGTTCTTGATCGTCGGAAGCGGAATCGGTCCCGCCACCTGCGCCCCGGTACGGCGCGCGGTTTCCACGATCTCTCCAGTCGACTGGTCAAGAACGCGATAGTCGTAAGCCTTCAACCGGATGCGTATTCTCTGTCCTACCATTTGTTGTCTCTCAAAGATCTGCTGCGGTCTGATTGCCGCTGCGGTAAAAGTTCTCAGTCTTCAGTCAGTCACTGTGCCCTGACTACTGATTACTTGTGTTAAGCCAAAATCTCCGAAATCGTGCCTGCGCCCACCGTGCGTCCACCTTCGCGGATCGCGAAGCGCAAGCCTTTCTCCATAGCTACCGGCGTGATCAACTCGATCGTCAGCGCCACGTTATCCCCGGGCATCACCATCTCA
>Ga0126371_10004955_pt1 | contig 11795 bp, 16 predicted proteins | sample PanSoiMetaPlot_4_FD_110145 | JGI IMG/M metagenome (GOLD analysis project Ga0126371, IMG submission 110145) | Tropical forest soil microbial communities from Panama - MetaG Plot_4 | ecosystem: Environmental > Terrestrial > Soil > Tropical forest > Bulk soil | place: Panama | collected 2016-02-17
GGCGAGCCCGTCACCCCGGAGTTCTCCGCCGACACCCACGTCCAGGACATCCAGCCCGAAAAGGACAGGAAGCTGCTCCGCTTCTGGGACTTCGGCTCCGTCTCCCCCGTCGTCCTCTTCTCCCAACTCTCCCCCTACGGACAACTCCTCACCCTCCGTGAACTCTGCCCCTTCAACACCCCGCTCGATCAACTCCTGCCGATGGTGCGCGCGATCACCCTCGACCTCGTCATGCGCTCGGACCACTTCGACGCCGGAGACCCGGAGGGAGAATCCCAGGGCACCCTCGGCACGGTGACCGAAGTCCTCCAGCGCCACGGGATCGTGATGCACACCAATCGCGTACAAACGGACGCCTCCTACGCTACGCTCCGCGACTGGCTGCTGCGTCGCATGCAGGTCCCGCGCTTCGGCCAGCAACCCGCCTGGCTGATCTCCCCCCGGTGCCCGAACCTGATCGAGGCATTGTCGGGCGGGTTTCACCGCTCCCCGCACCCTCCCTACCGTCCGATCAAGACCCATCCGATGAAGGATCTCGTGGACGCCTCTCGCTATGGCTTCGATAATTTGGCATCAGCTGGCGCAGACACCCAGGCAGCTTGGAAGAAGCTGGCCGAAGGCGACCGCGCCTGGTGAGGAGGATCCGATGGCTACCATTCTCCAGGGAACCTGCTCCGAACTGCTGAACCTCTCCTTCGCCCGTCTCGCCGCCGCCGCGGACCTGAAGGCAGCCGCCGGCACCCCGGCGACCCGGGTGATGACCGTCCCGGGCTACACCGCGAACTACGCCATCCCGTACTGCTCCGACGGCAACCTGAACCGTACCTTCGACATCCTGGACGCCGTCATCCTCTCCGGCGTCGGTGGGAACAACCCGATCCGCTTCACCTCCGACGACGCCCAGAACTTCAACCTCCGGAACATCCTCTCCACCCTCGCCTCCGGCGGCATCATCGTCCCGACCGCCTGACGCCGATGGAGCACGGTGCCGTGATGGTGACTGCCTCCCTGATCCTCCGCGTCCTCGGGCTCGTCTTCTTCGGCCTCGCCACCGCGGGCGTCCCCGCCCGCATCAGCTGGGAGCCCGCCGGCCTCTTCTGCTGGCTGCTCTCTACCCTGGTGCCGTAGCAGGAGGAGAACGATGCCCAATCTCGACCCCAACCGCACCCCGAACCTCGGCCTCGGCTACGGCTCGGACGCCGTGACGAACTTCAACATGGGGCAGATCGACGCCGCCGTCGGCAAGCTCCAGCAGCAGGGAGGCACTCCCGGCCCGGAGGGACCCCCGGGACCGACTGGCCCGCAGGGACCGCAGGGCGTTCCCGGCACCCCGGGCACCACCCTGCCTCCCTACACCGCTGCGGACGCCGGAAAGACCCTCACCGTCAACGCGAGCGGTGGGCTCGAATGGGTCTAGGATGAACGGTCCCCAGCTGCACGACCGCACCCCCTATCTCCATCTCGACTACGGTCCCGACCAGGTGGAGAACCGCAACCTCCAGATCCTCGACCAGAGCCTCCTCCAGATCGTCTCGGGCCAGCTGGGCTCCCTGATCCCGCCGGCCTCGATCACCCAGGCGATGCTCGCCAAGCCGTCGGTCGGCACCCCGGAGATCTTCCCCTCCTCGATCACCGCTCCCCTCCTCGCCCCCAACTCCGTCACCGGAGCCGCCATCGCGTCCCTCACCATCACCTCCGACAAGATCCTCTCGGTCAGCTGGTCGAGCGTCACCGGCATGCCGTCCGCCTTCCCACCCAGCGGTGCAGCCGGCGGAGATCTCACCGGCACCTACCCGAACCCCACCATCGCCGCCGGCCACGTCGTCACCCAGTCCCTTGCGGACGGATCGGTGACCCGCGCGAAGCTCGACCCCGCCGACCTCCAGATGGCAATCCCGCCGATGCCCGATCCCTCGGTCGGGAGCTACATCGTCGCCGTCAATCCTGCCGGCACCGGGGTACGCTACGTCCCGGCTCCCCCCGCCAGCCTCACTCCCGGTCAGGTGACCTCGGTCTACCTCGGCGTCGCGCCGAATGGGGTCGCCACCGTCAACATCAACGACGGGGTGGTCACCGCCGCCAAGCTGGCTGCGGGGGTGATCCCGACGACCCTGCCGCCCTCCGGTCCTGCTGCCGGCAGCCTGACGGGCACCTATCCCAACCCGACGATCGGACCCCTCGCCGTCACGAACTCGATGGTGAACGACGTCGCCTGGGCGAAGGTGACCGGCACTCCGACGACCTACCCCCCGGTCGGCCCCGCGGGCGGCGACCTCGCCGGCACCTACCCGAACCCGACGGTCGCTCCGAACGCCATCACCACCCCGAAAATCATCGACGGTGCCATCACCAACGCGAAGATCACCGCCTGCGACTGGTCGAAGCTGACGAGCGTCCCCGCCGGGATGCCGCCGACCGGCACCGCGGGCGGGAGTCTCTCGGGCACCTATCCCAACCCCGGCCTCGCCACCGGAGCCGTCACCTCGACGGCGCTCGCCGCCGGAGCCGTGACCGATGCCGCCGTCACCAGCGTCGGGTGGTCGAAGATCACCAGCGTCCCCTCGGCCTTCCCCCCGACCGGCGCAGCCGGAGGCGATCTCGCCGGCTCCTCCTATCCGAACCCGGTCGTCGCCAACGGAGTCATCACCGACGCGAAGATCGCCAGCGTCTCCTATGCCAAGGTGACCGGCCACCCGGGGAGCTATCCTCCGTCTGGCGGAGCGGGCGGCTCGCTCAACGGCTCCTACCCGAACCCGGGTCTCGCCGGGAACGTCGTCGGGTGGTCGCAGATCATCACGGGGAACACCATCCGCACGGGGCAGGCGGTCGCAGTCCCGAACTTCAACACCATCGGCAACAATAACAACTGGATCGGGGTCGTCTGGATCCCCACCATCAGCACCCGGGGCGGTCCGGTCCTGATCGGCGGGATGCTCGGCGCGGCGATCTACTCCGGCCCCGCCGCCAACCCCTGCTATCTCGGAATGCAGCGCCAGGGTGGCCCAAGCTGGCAGTGGATGTACGCGAACGTGACCGGGGGCGGGAACTCCCAGCTGCCCTCCCCGACCTTCTGGCTCTGGGACTTCCCTCCCGCCGGGAGCTACAACTACCTCTTCCAGGTCTACCAGTCCGTCAATACCGCCTGGGTCGCCTCCGGGAGCAACGGGACGCTCTGGGCCTATGAATTCGCCTAGGAGCCTATCATGCCAGTAACCTATGTCTGTGACCACTGCGGCAAGGAGTCGGCTACCGGGTTGGGCTGGCTGATGGCAGCCCTGGTTCTCTACTACGACGACCCGAACCGCCTGACCCCGCCGGGAGGCCGCACCCAGGAGTACGCCTTTCCGGATCACTACTTCGACACGGAGGAGTGCCGCTCTGCCTGGCTGGTCGCCACCGGGCTCGTCACCGCCGCCGACATCCCGCCTCCCTCCGCCCGCTTCAAAGCCTCCTCGATCGGCCTATGATCTCCCCCGCCGACCGCCACCGCACCCTCCAGCAGGATCTCATCGCTGCCCGGGACCAGGCTCGCGCCTGGCAGGAGCGGGTGCTCCGCCTGGAGGGAGCCATCGCCGCCGTGGCCGAATTCCTCCCCGACCCTGCCTCCTCCGGCAACGGAGAGATGCGGGAGGAGGACGCCGCCCAGCTGGAACGGAGGATCGTCGATGCCTGACGTCGAACCTCGCGTGGCTCCGACCGACCGCGCGACCTACTGCGCGATCTGCCTCTCCTACTGCCAGAACGGGAACCCCTGGCCTCCCGCCTTCGTCCAGACCGCGGGCGCAACCCCACCCGCCCACTGCCCCGGCTGGAAGCGGAACCCGAACTGCAACGGCTACGTCCCGGTCTACCCGACCTGAGGATCCTGGATGGCGAGCGAGAAGACCCCCTTCCTCGGCCTCGACTACGACGGCGACGACCGCGCGAACCGCAACCTCGACAAGCTCGACCGGGCGGTCCAGGCGATCGTCCATCCCCCCGCGGTCCAGGAAGCCGAGACGGTCACCGCCCCGGAAGCCCAGATCGGGAACCTCGTCGTCACCGGCAACGCCCAGGTCACCGGGATCCTCTCCGCCGACCAGCTGGACGTCCCCGCCGATAGCTTCCCGGGCGCGGTCCAGGACTGGATCACCGGGGAGCCGATGACCTCGGAGCAACGGATCCCGGACGACGCCCTCCCGCTCGCCTCCCTCTCGGTCCAGGAAGCCCAGGGCTGCCTCGCCTTCGTCATGGCGGAGGTGACGCTCCTCCTCCGCGGCACCGGGCTCGTCTGCCTGACGGTCACCCGCAACGGAGCCCCCCGCAAGGTCCGCCGGGTCCCCTACACCCTCCACGGCTCGCTCCCCTACTCGACTGTCATCCTGGACGCGCTGGTCGGGGAGACCGACGTCTCCGCAGCCTGGGCCGTCGAAGCCACGGCGCTCTCCGGCGATCTCCGGGTCGATGCCGTCTTCGCCCAGATCTCCGCCCTGGTGGTGAGGTAGGGATGCCGGAGCAGATCGTCCTCGCCCCCAATCTGGCGAAGAAGGCGTCGGTCCGGAACTGGTACAAGAACAACCTCTCGAAGCTGGTCACCCAGATCCGCACCGAGAAGAACCAGCTGCTCCGTCCCCAGTGGCTCCGCTATTATAATATCTGGACCCTCCGCGGCACCGAAGCCGCCTACCACGGTCGCCTCCGGATGTACCTCCCGACCGGGCACCGCATTCTGGAGAACTGGGTCCAGAAGCTCCGTGCCGACCTCTTCCCCGACAGCGGCAAGTGGTTCAAGAACGTCCCCGACTCGACGACCAACCAGGATCGCGGCGTCACCGTCCACGAACTCCTGATGAAGTCGCTGCGCTCCCAGATCAAGATCGAGGGCGTGTTCCCCGGCTTCCTCCGCAACCTCGGCATCTTCGGGACGGCCATCGCGGAGATGGGCTGGAAGCACGACGAGCGCGAGGTGCCGACGTTGCAGTCGGTGATGGATCCCCAGTCCGGGAAGATGGACGTCCAGGAGATCCTCCGCAAAACCGTCCTCTACCTCGGCCCCACCTTCCGCACCGTCGATCCCTTCCTCTTCTACATCTACCCCTACACCGTCCAATACTGCAAAGAAGCAGAAATCTTGTTCGAGGATATGCTGGTGAACTGGGACCAGCTGGAGCGGATGTCGAAGACGCCGATCGACGAGGAGCACCCGGATCTGGGGAACCAGGTGGAGAACTGGAAGGAGGTCCAGACGCTCCGGAAGCAGGCTGGCACCGGGACGGACAAGTTCATGGCGGAGCAGATCCGCCTCCACGCCCGCGGCCTCCAGTCCCGCTCCGAGAAGATGCGCGACGATCCGCGCCGCCCCTGCGACTTCACCAAGCTCCACTTCTACGGCACCGTGGACGCCTCCGGTGCCGAATCCTCCGAATCCGACGGCCTCCCCCCGCCGGATATTCCCCAGTGGTGGCAGTTCTGGATCTGCGGGGACGAGACCGTCGTGCAGTGTCGCCAGAACCCCTGGTGGAAGCAGGAGCCCCCCTACCTGGCGGCGAAGTTCGCAGAGCTTCAGGGCGAATTCTGGGGCTACGGGGTGATGTTCCTCCTCGATCACTTCCAGTATTTCGCCAACGACACCTTCAATCAGACCGGCGACGGGCTGGTCTTCGCGCTCAACCCGATCGTGGCGATGGACGCCAACGCGGTCCAGTTCCCCGACTCCATCCGGATGTCCCCCGCGGCGCGCTGGCTGATCCGCGATCCCCGCAACAACGTCCAGTTCATCGAGCCCCCGAAGGATTCCCCGATGACTGGCGTCCAGATCATCAACTTCCTGGTCGCCATGATGAACGACGTCACCAACGTCGCTCCCTTCGGCGGTGCTGGCTTGCAGCAATCGGGACGGGCTCGCGGGCGCGCCGTCGAGACCGCCACCGGGATGTCGATCCTCTCCGGCGAGGCGCTGCTCCAGGTCCGCGACGTCGTCGCCAACGTCGAGCAGGGCGTGATGAACGACATGCTCGCCTGGATGTTCTCGCTCATCCAGCAGTGCCTCGACCGCGACGTGGCACTCCGCTACGAGGGAGCCGACGGCGCTGGCATCGTCGAGACCCTGGTCACCCGGGACAGCCTGATCGGGACCTACGAGTGGGAGTGGCTCGGCTCGACCTTCTCCTTCAACCAGAACGTCCGCACCCAGCAGTTGCTCAACTTCATCCAGATCCTCGCCCGCGTCCCTCCCCAGTTCCTCCAGGTGGACAACGCTCGGGTGGATTGGAAGTACCTGCTCCGCGAGGTCTGGAGCACCGGCTTCGGGGACCGCGAAGCCCAGATGATTATCAAGGACATCACCCCGACCCGGACGATCGATCCCCACATCGAGAACGAGCTTTTCCTGGTCGGTCGCGGCGACGAGGTGACGGTCTCCCCCGCCGACAACGACCAGCAGCACGCCCAGACCCACGACGAATTCCTGGTCGAGCACCAGCACGATCCGGAGATGCCTCCGCAGGCGCTCCAACAGCTGATGATCCACATCCAGCGCCACGCCGCCTCCTTTGCGATGAAGCAGATCCAGCAGCAGCAGGCGATGCTGGCGCAGCAGCAGCAAGCGATGGGAGGGGCTGGTGGTGGTCCGCCGGGAGGTCCCGGGGCACCGAACGGCGGCGGTCCGGGAGGGGGTCAGGGTCCAGCGGGTCCTCCGGGTCCCGGTGGTCCCGTCACCCCCTCCCGGAACGTGATGCCCGAACCTCCGGGCCGTCCTCCGCAGACCACCAACGACTCCGACGTCCAGCGGAGGCTTCCGCGGACCAACATGCAGTAGGGAGGACCGATGGCTCGATTTCAGAAGCAGAAGCCGTCCGCGACGATGGACGACGGTCAGACCCGGTCCGCCGGTCCGAGAGCCGCCGCGCCGATGAATCCCCTCGGTGCGCTGCTCAAGGCTGCCGTCGGTGCCGGAAAGAAACCCGCCCCGAAGCGCGCTCCTCCCCCGCGAAATGCTCCCCCGTCCCCGGGTGGCGGCGGCGGTTTGGCCATTGGCGAGCGTCCCCCGCAGCAGATTCTCGCCGGGATGGGGCGGAAGCCGCCTCCGAACCTGGCGATCGGCCAGCGTCCCCAGCTGGGCGCTCGCACCAAAGCGGCGATGCGGAGACGGTGAGATGCTGCGCCGCGGCCTCGATCCCCCCGACCCCGAAGCCGAACCGGAGCATCCGCTCTTCGGTCCTGCTGCCCAGGCGAAGCTCCGCGCCATCGAGTCCTCGCCGCTCTGGGCCTATCTCCGCGCTGGGCTCGCGGAGACCCGGGAAGCCCTCTTTCAATCCAAGCCGATCTCGACGGAGGATCTCTGGCGAACCTGGGGCGCGATCGAAGCCCTCACCACCCTCTTGCACACGGGTCCCAGCAGTGTGCTACAGTATAGCGAGCTTGCTGCTTCAGTCTCACAGGGCGAAAAAGGTAGCGAGGAACGTGAATACGTTCCCAAGGTCCACCGCTTCGAGGGCTAGCTGATGGCGGACGATCCTACCGAGATCGAGCAGCTGCGTGCCGCGCTTGCCGAGAAGGACCGCCAGGTCAATGCCGCGATGGAGCGTCTGGGCCGGATGGACGAGACTCTGGCGGCGCTACGTCCGAAGCCAGCCGGTCCCGCTGCTCTCCCTCCCGGAAAAAAGTTCGTCATCCCGCCCGATCTGCACCGACAGATCTCCTCCCTCGGTCTGAGCGACCAGGAGATCGAGCAGAACGGCGCGCTGATCGTCCCCTTCCTGAACGCCTACCTCGGCCAGGCTGCCTCCGAAGTCCTCGCCCTCCTCCAGGGGCAGGCGGACGAGATCACGATCCTCAAGATGTACCGCGACGACGTGAAGTATCCCCATCTGACCGACGTCGCGGAGGAGATGGTCCGCATCCGCCAGGAGGAGCAGAAGGGTGGGCGCTACATGTCCCCCGACACCGCCTACCGCGTCGCCCTCGCCAACAACTACGACAAGCTCGGTCCCGGCGGCGAGGAGGGCCAGTTCACCGGCCCCGACGCCCGCCAGCAGCGCCAGACCGCCCCGTCCCCCGTCTCCGCCCGCAGCCGCGACGCCTCCGCCGGCTCCAGCCTGCGCTCCGTCAAGGCTCCCACGACCGCCCCGGAACGCCCCGCCCGCACCGCCGACGACCTCATGGGGATGACCCGCGAGGAGCGTCGGTCCTACTTCGAAGCCAACGCGAACACGCCCATCAAGACCGGCACCTGATCCCCAATCGTCAGTAGAAGTCTAGGAGGAGTGGAAGATGGCTACGGAGCCGAATCTCTCGACCGTATCCAGCATGTCCCCGGATGTACTCGCCGTCTACATCATGGACGAGCTTCTGGAGCGGGCGAGCCGCGACACGGTGTTCTGGGAGAAGTGCGAGAAATCCGAGATCCCGAAGGGCAGCGGGAAGACGGTCCAGTTCACGCGCTACGAGCGCCTGCCGCTGCCGGAGGCTCCGCTGGAGGAGTCCGTCACCCCGGCGGCGACGCCGATCACCCTCTCGACCGTGGACGCCGTCCTCGACCAGTGGGGTGCGGTCGTCTCGATGTCGGACATCGTGGTGCTGGTCATCAAGCACCCGCTCGTCCAGCAGGCCCGCGAACTCCTGACGCTCCAGCACAACGAACTGGTCGATCGAGAAGTCCAGGTCGTCGCGATGGGAACGACCGGGATCTACTTCGCCGGAGGGGTCACCGCCCGGTCCTCGCTCACCGCGGGCTCGGTGATCCAGACCGACGACGTGCGGCGCATCGTCGCCAACCTCCGCCAAGCCGGCGCTCCCACCCGCACCAAGGGGATGTATGCCGGCGTCGTCGATCCCTTCACGGAGATGGACATCTCGAAGGACTCGACCTTCCAGCTGGCCGGCGTGTTCTCCCAGGTCGAAACCCTTCGCGATGCGGTGATCGGTCGCTGGATGGGGGTGGAGTGGGAACGCTCCAACTACATCCCGATCCTCACCCTGATGAACGCCGCCTGGTTCACTGCCGCCGCGGCGACCGGCGCGTCCATCCCCACGGGTGGCACCGGCTTCGCCGCCGGCTCGACCGCCCGGGTCGTCGTGACGAAGCTCGATCCCAACACCGGCTTCGAGACCGTGATCTCGGCAGAGTCGGCGGTGACCAACGCCGCCATCTTCTCCGCCCAGGTGACGATCAACCCCGCCGCCCCCTCCGCCACCTACAAGGTCTACTCCTCGATGCAGGGGGGAGCCACGGGAACCGCCACCCTCCAGGTGCGGATCAAGCACACCGCCGGCAACACCGATCCGGTCTTCCTGGTCGCTGGCGGCGCTCCGACGACCGGCAACGGCTTCGTCGTGACGGGCTCCGGCCCGGTCGCTCCGCCCGCTCCCCCGGCGTCGGTCAACGTCCACATCTCCTACGTGATGGGCCGCGGGTTCCTCGGCGCGACGACCCTCGACGCGCTCAAGACCTACGTCGTCCCGGCGACCGCCTCCGAATCCGACCCGCTGGCCCAGCGGACCAAGGCGGGCTGGAAGCAGCTGTTCAAGGCGCTCGTCCTGAACCCGGCCTTCGGAACCAGAATCGAGTCCGCGAGCGCCTTCGGGTGATCCACCCGGAAGGGGGTGGTCGATGAAGCAGACGAACAAGAAGAAGCGCCCACGGGCGGAGGAGGACGAGCCCATTCGTCCCTATCGCTCCAACGGACGCAAAGCCGTGGCCTCCTCCTCTTCCCCGGTGGAGACGGATACCCCCGACCCCGATCGGGGGGAGGAGGAGCCCGCCGAACCCGCGGAGCCCCGGCTCTCGGACCAGTCTGCCGGCAAGCTGAAGAAGAAGCTCGTCCTCTACACGGAGGAGTTCCAGCTGATCGCCTCCGATCCCTCCCCCGCCGCGCTCACCCGCCGGGTGCAGCTGACCCGTCTCATGCGAGGGATCCAGGACGTCCTCGATGCCCGGGAGCCGCTGGTGGAGGTCCGGGTGCCACCGTCGGTGACGGGGGAACCCTTCGTCATCGGAGAGCTTCAGTTCAACCCCGGCGTCCATCACGTCCGCTCCGGCGTCGCCGTCTATCTCCTCTGGCTGATCGACCAGAACCAGCGCGTCGAGATGAACCGGCTCAAGCAGAACGGGCGGAACATCGACCTCGGCACCATCGGGTCGCGCGCTCGCATGGCGCAGATCGCCCGCGACACCGGGGAGTCCGACTGGTCGGGACGAGGGACCGCCTGGTAGACGTTCTCGTCTGCACCCTCGGCGGTCACTGCCGCCGTTACAGAAAGCTATTCATGTTGACCGACCGACCGAAGAAGCGACCGAAGCCGAAGACTCCCCTCGTCCACCTCCGCCGCGGGGAGGAGGTCCCCTGGAAGTATGGAGCCTACCGGGTGGTGGTCCAGCGCCGGGTGACGGAGGAGGAGCAGATCTCGATCGAGTGCTACGAGGCGACTGCCGACGCCGCCCGTGCCGTCTTCTCCGCCTTCATGGAGGCGATGCGCGATCACATGATCGCCCACAACGAGAAGGTGGTGATGATCCACCAGGACCGCCTGGTGAAGCTGGAGCGGATGATCGAGCGACGGGCGGAGGAGCTACGGGAACTGGAGATCCGGGTCGAGGCCGCGAAGAACGGGACGCCGATCGAGGACGAGGACGACGATGCGCCTGACGCGGGGTGAGATCATCGACTCCGCGCTCCAGCGGGCGGGGAACAATACGGCTAGTATGATAGCTGCCGCCCGGACCCGGCTCAACCGGATCCTGCAAGACCTGAACATGCAGCTGGACTGGCCCTTCTACTTCACTGCCGCCCAGGTCCAGGTCCTCCCGAACGGGACGGTGATGCTCCCGGACGACTTCATGAAACCGGAGGACACCGTCTCCCTCGTCGTCCAGCAGACCGCCGGCCAGAACTACAACGCCGTCGTCAACGAGGTGGACCACCGGACGTTCTACACCCGCCGCACCAACGCGGTGATCCAGGCAACCCTCCCTCGCATCTGGACCATCCAGTACGCCCAGGACATCACGACCTCGACCGGGGTCGCCTGGCCGATGCCGAACGAAACCTGCTTCTGCACCTTCCGCTACAAGTTCTTCACCCAGGACTTCCCGGAGACCAACGCCGCCGGCTCCGGCGCGGACTACGACGCCGACGTCCCGGCCTTCCCCTACGACGCCTTTCTGACCGATCTCCTCTTCGAGTGGGCGCAGGTCTTCGAAGTGGATCCTCGCCGTGCGGACCAGCTGCAAGTCAACACGATGCAGCTACAGAACATCCGCGGCGCTGCCTTCCCCGAACGGAGCTACCCCTCCAACGTCCCGCTCGATCCGGTGTACTTCTCGACGCCGACGTGGGGACGTGGCGGGTGGTGGAACCCGGGCTGGTAGATGGCAGCGCCGGCTGACGCCCCGGAGCAGGCGTTCCGCCTCCGCAGGTTCGCTGGCACCAACAACACCCTGGACGAGGTCTTCCTCGGTCCCCAGATCCTCGCCCGCTCCCAGAACTGGATCCCGGCGGTCAGCTTCCGCCTCGGCAAGCGTCCCGGCACCCTGCTCCTCGGGACGGCGGGAGCCGCCACCTCCGTCGTCAACTCGCTGGTCGCCACCAACGACCCGACCGGCGTCCGCCACCTCTACGGCTACTGCCGCTCCATCCCGAACCAGAACGCCTACGTCATCGACATCCAGAACGAGAGCTTCCCGCCCTCGACCACCGTCCCCGGAACCCTCTTCACGAACTACACCAACCCCGGTCGCCTGATCCGCTTCCAGAACCGGATGTACGCCGGCAACGGGGTGAACCCGATCATCAGCTGGCTCGTCGGGGACACGGTCA
>Ga0126371_10004956_pt1 | contig 11795 bp, 6 predicted proteins | sample PanSoiMetaPlot_4_FD_110145 | JGI IMG/M metagenome (GOLD analysis project Ga0126371, IMG submission 110145) | Tropical forest soil microbial communities from Panama - MetaG Plot_4 | ecosystem: Environmental > Terrestrial > Soil > Tropical forest > Bulk soil | place: Panama | collected 2016-02-17
ACGGGGCTGACGGGATGGATTGTCGGCAGCCCGTCGGAGGACGGCGCCGGCGTGATCGCCGCCCCAGTGCTCTACTCGCCGATCGGTGTCTCCGGTGTCTACCTGCTCTCGGCAGCCACGGGGCAGATCTTGAAGTTCATCAACACCGAGCCGCAGGGGATGTTCGCCCAGCCGGTATGGGATGGCAAATACCTGCTGGTCGGTGACGATTCCGCCGCCCAGCCGCTGACCGCCTACGCGGTGACGCACAGCACCCAGACCGCTCCGCTAGGAGTCTCGCCCTCGAACATCAACAAGGCCACAAACGTGCAGCTGACTCTGACTGCCACCGGCGGCGCCGGCTTCACGTCTACTCCTAACGTGGTCATCTCAAGTTCGGGGGTCGTTGTCCAGTCGGTGCAGGTCGACAACCCGACGACGCTTCAGGTCACGGTGAGGGTGCTGAACGACGCGGTGTCGAGCGTGCCGCTCGATGTCACGGCGACTCTGCCGGACCTGACCTCCTACAGTTGCACGGGATGCCTAGCGGTCAATTAGCCGCAGTCTCTCGCCGGCGCCCAGCCGCAGTCTCGCGCCGCCCAGCAGCGCTCCCCGTCGGCTGCCGGCGTGGTCGGCCGGCGGCGTGCGACGCGGCCTTGACCCGGCCGAGCGCCGCGGCCGTAGTGGCGACCAGCGCGGCCGCGAGCGCCCCGATGGGCCACGCCGCCGCCAGCGTTGTGAGGCCGGAAGGCGCGAGGAACCACGCCAAGGCGCAGATCGCGACCGTGTAAATGGCGCTGCTTGCCATGATGGCAGCCAGCCGCCCCGACAGCCGGAGCACGGTCCACGACCAGTTGCAGGCCGCGATCGGAAGGGCTGCGACGGCTAGCAGTATCAAAGGCCACGTGCCGAACTGGCTGTACTTCGCGCCGAACACCAGCAGTACCCAGCGCGCGGTGAGCACCACCACGATGACGGCCGGCAGGTACAACGTGACCAGGATGCGCCTGCTGCGCCTGAACAACTTTCGGCGATCGGCGCCAGCGTGCGATCCCTCGGCCAGGAAAGCCTGGCCAACGGCATACGCGGCGGAATACAGCAGCGTCGCGATCTGGAACGCGACGAAGTAGTAGGCCGCATCGCGAGCGCCGAGCCGGTCAAGAACGATGAGCGGCACGACAAGGACAGGCAGCAGGTTGAGTATGTTCGCGACGTAGTTGGCCACCGAGAACCTGATCAGCGGCATCAGCGTGGCAAGTGGGTTCGTGAGCCTCGGCCGCCAGCGCAACGCGATGACGATCAGGATTATGCTGACCAGCGCCGAGGCGGCGAACGCGCCGGTGGACGCGGCGAACACGCCGTAAGCGCCAGCGCCAGCGAGCGCCACCGCGCTGACGATCTTGCTCGTGCCGCCGATCGCGCCATCGGTCAGGGCGCAGAAGCCCGCCCTTCGCGACGCGACAAACACCGAGTCGGTCAGCAGGTTGACGCTCGCCGCCGCGGTCAGCACGACGAACCCCACCGCCAGCAGCGCGTGATGTTCGATGAAGTCAAGGCGGGGCGCGATGACCGGGGTTGCCAGCACATAGATCAGCCCGATCACGGCGCCGCACACGGCGACGAGCAGCAGGCCAGCGCTGATCAGCGCGTCTTTATCCTTGGCGGTCGGCAGGTACCTGACCAGCGTGCTGTTCAGCCCGAGCAAGGCGAGGTAGGCGATCACGACCGTCGCCGAGATCAGCGAGCTTGCCCGGCCCACATCCGGCGCGGTGAACAGCCGCGCCGCCACAATCCAGAACCCGAAGCCGAGGGCGGCCTGGAGACCCGAGCTGATGATCAGGTACAGAGAATTGCGCACCATGTGGTCGGAGCGGAGCCTAGCTAGCAGCGCCCCGAATGGCCCGCCCGCCGCGTCTGTGCCGGCCGTGTCCTGACGCGCCAGCGATTCGGGAACGGCGACTTGCGCCTGGACTGGCCCGGTTGAGATCAGCGAGGTCGACGCCTGCGACATCGCGACCGACGCCTGGGCGGCGATCGCGAGCAGCGCCGTCAGGCCTTCAGCCTGTCTGGATCGCAGCGAGGCGTGGCGGGCGGCAGGCTGACTGACGGCCGCTGCACCTGACATGCCCCCCGGCCGTGGATCTGCGCCGGGATCCCGGCGAGCAGCGGTCACCAACTCAGTATGCCCCACGCCTGCTGGGCTGCAGAGACGCTGCCATTCCCGATGGGAACTTGGCTCCACGCCCAATGCGAGGTAACCGTCCGTATTGTCACGATGTGGTTACCGAGTCATAGTCTCCGCCCTTCCGGTACACAACCTTCGTGATAACGTCTGAAATCTCACATCGTGGCGTATGTGTCACCGCTAGTTAAACGCGCGGCTCATGCCTGCCATCACTGGTACGGCCTAATAGGGGGGACGTGGCGCCATGACGACTCCGCGTGATGCGTCTTTCCTTGGCTCGTTCACCGCAGGACGAGCCGGAGGGCGCGGCGAGCAGACACCAGCGAACGTCGCGCCGGGCGCGGGCCAGGCTCTGGCGGCGACGCTGCCGTTGCCGGCCATCGGTGCGCCGTTCGCTGATGTGCAGCAGATCAAGGAACGGCTAAGCGAGCAGGTCGCGCTGCAACGGTCGCGCGGTAGGCATGCGGCTCCGCGACCGGCTGGGCTTGCAGGCCTTTACGCCAGCCTCACCAAGTCGCGGTTCCTGGTCTTCAGCGCCATCGGCGGTTTCGTCTTCGTGCTTGGCCTCGCTGTGCAGGTCTGGCTGACCGGCGCGCTTCATGTAAGGGCCGAGGTGTCGTACCTGGTCCAGGCTGTCGTCTCGGTTGAGGTGAGTTTCGTACTCAACCGCTGGCTCACCTGGCGTGATCGAGATACGCGTCTGCTGAGGGCGTTCGCGTTTTTCAACCTCCAGAAGACACTGACGATCGCTATCAACGCCGCCCTGTACGTGGGCCTGCTCAGGCTCGGCGTGAACTACCTGCTGGACAACGTCGTGCTGACGGCGGCGTTCACGGTGATCAACTACGTCGCGGGCGACAAGCTGGTATTCGTACCTGTCAGAAGATGGCGGGACGGCGTGACACTGCCGGCCGACCTGGCGGCTGATGTTGGTATCTCCACCCCGGCTGTCGCAGCAGTCCAGCCGCGGTCGGCGCGCCCGGTCAGTGTCGTCATCCCGGTCAGGGATAACGAACGCACCATTGGCGCCACGGTCCGGTCGTTGCTTGCCCAGGACTATCCTCACCTCGGCGAGATCGTTCTTGTCGGGTCTCCTGGCGATCGGACATGGGAAGGGCTGTCAGGAATCACCGACCGCAGGCTGGTGACCGTCGAGCTAGAGACGCCACCTGGTGTCAGGGACGCTAACTTCAAGCGTGACGCCGGGATCAGGAGCACCGCGGGCGATCTGATCGCTCTGGTGGATAGCGACATCGTGCTTCCCGGTGACTGGCTGAGCAACGCGGTCGCCGAGCTCGAGAGCAGCGGCGCGAGCTGCGTCACCGGCGGAATGAAGTCGGCTCACAGCACTTTCTGGGGTCGCTATACCGATAGCACCAGACTGGGTGCGAAGACTCCCAGGATCGCCAGATCGTACGCGGTCACGAAGGAAGACTTCGGCAAGGGCAGCAATAAGCCGCCGATAACCGCGAACACCCTGTTCACCAGGGAGATGTATCTCGGCTGCCCGATCAACCCTACGTGGTCGCACGGGAGCTATGAGGATTACGAGTGGTTCTGGCGGGTCGTCAGCTCCGGGCACTCCGTCACGGTCAGCCGAGACCTGTTCGGGTGGCACGAGCACCGCCGGGGCATACGGCCGCTGGTCAAGGAGTACATGCGCTCGTCGCGAGGCTGCGCCTACTTCATATGGGCGCACGGCGACTGCCCGCTAGCGCGGCGACGGCTCATTCAGGCCATCGCCCTGCCGACCGCGGGAATCGTCGCGACGATAGTCGCGGCCGGGGCTGTCACGATTGGCCAGGGCAAGCAACTCGCCGCGCTGGCGGCTGCGGGCATGGCGGTGCTCGCGATAGATCAGCTCGCACGTTCGCGTCGCCTGGAGAGCCTGGCTTACCCGGCAACCGGTTTCGTGCTCGGCCTGGTTTTCACCGCGGGCCTGCTGACGAATCTGATCAAGTCGAGCCCCGTCTCGGCTGGGGAGCCGGCGCAAGACAACGCCGCCTTGCCCGCAGCGCGCGACGGAGTGATTCTTACGGCTCGACCGGATCAGGTGGTGGCTCTGCCGGCGCGTGGACGCCATGCCCGGCCAGAACCTGATCCCGCCGGAGAACCTGATCTCGCTCGCGAACACCTGGTCGAGTCACCGGCTGGCGGCGGGAGCGAGGCGTCGCCGCATCCCGGGTGGCGGCGGGTGCCGCGCTCCCTGATCGCACTCTGCGCCTTGCAGTCAGTTTTGTCCCTAACCCTGGTGTGGAGCAACACAGCCTTCACCGACGAGGCGGCCAATTTGTGGGTCGGACGCCTGGTGTTGGCCAACTGGCTGCACGGCAAGCCGTGGCCGGCGTCCTATGCCCAGACGAAGTTGCCGGGATCGCCCATCATCTACCCGCCGATTGGAGCACTGGCCGACGGTCTTGGCGGACTTGCCGGAGCCAGGATCATCGGGCTCGCGCTCATGCTTGGTGCCACGATCCTGCTGTACTTCACCGCTGCCAGGCTGATTGGGCGGACGCCGGCGATCTTCGCCACCACGCTGTGGGTGCTTGCCGAACCCGTCATACGGCTGGCATTCGCTACTTCTGATCCGCCGGCCATCTTCCTCGTCGCGCTCTCCGCGTGGCTGATCGTCCAGGCAGGGTATCGGCGTCGGCACGGTGAGCTTGTCGCCGCAGCAGCGGCCGCTCTCGCACTGGCCAACGCAACCTCGTACTCGAGTACGCTGATCGATCCCGTGCTCATCGGCTTCGCTCTATTTTTCTGGCGTTCTCGCATGCAACCGCGCCAGGCGGCAAACTCAACCGCGTGGCTGGCGGGCGGGGCCGTCGTGTTCCTCGGGGGCCTGCTCAGGTTCGGCAGGAGCTGGGCCGGCTTCGGCTCCATGGCGTTCGGGCGCGGCACCGGCCATCACCAGAACATCACCCTCGTCCTAACCGACATCTGGTCATATTCAGGTCTTATTATCATACTGGGCCTAATCGGTGCCGTCGTGTCCATGGCTTCCAACAGCGATGGCCGGGCGGCGCTGATCGCGGTGCTCGGGGCCGCCGCGCTCATCGTTCCTGCGGTGCAACTCATCAGCCAGACGGCGGCATTGATGGACATACGCCTGGCCTACGGCATCTGGTTCGCTGCCATCGCGGCTGGCTTCGGATGCGCCAATGTGATCCGATGGCTGCCAGGTAATGGCCGGTCGCTGATCGCGGCCACGGCCGCTGTCGTCATCGGCTACCTGGGCTTTTCGTCATGGCGGTCCGCCTCCGATGTGTTCGGCGGCTGGCCGAACTCGAAGTCGTTCGTCGCTGCCTTTGCTCCGGTAGAGGCCAAGAGCAAGGGCCTGATCTTCGCCGGTGGCCAGGAGCACGTAGCCGAGTACTACACCAGGCATGGCGCCGACTGGACCCGCTGGAACTCGAGTGGCTTGACACTAAGCCCGGGCAGGACGCCGACCGTCGCGTATTACCTGAAACTTCTGCACTCCAACGACTACGGGCTCATCGCGCTCTTCTATTCGACATCCTTCACCACCGCCAGTCTGCCGACCGACATCTTCACCTCGGCAGATGCCGGACGAACCGCACAGGACATACTCGATTCGGCTGGCGGCTCAGGCGAGCCGGGGCTCGCGGCGCTTACCGCCGCGCTGCGCAAAGACCACGCCTATCGCCTGGTGAAGTCCGGCCCTTACGACGCAGCCAACAATCACGGCACCTACGCGGTCTGGCAGAAGGTGCCAAGGAAATGACCACGATCTCTCGCCCAGCGATCCGGAGGCTATGGCATCCGCTCACCGCCATCCTGGCGGTCCAGACCAGCCTGTCGCTCGCTCTCATCTGGAGTAACACCGCCTACATCGACGAGGCGGACTACTTGTGGGTCGGCCATCTGGCCCTCGGAGGCTGGTTGCACGGCACTCCGTGGCCAGCCAGCCTGACCAGAACGATGTTGTCCGGATCGCCGGTAATCTACCCGCCGATCGGTGCGCTAGCTGACGACGTGGCTGGTCTGGCTGGAGCGCGGATTCTGTCGATGCTGTTCATGCTCGCCGCGACGGTTCTGCTGTACTCGGCGGCGTCAAAGATCATCGGCCGCGACGGGGCGGTGATTGCCGCTGCCCTGTGGGCGGTGAGCGAGCCGGCGCTACGGCTGGCCTATGCGACCTTTGATCCGCTCTCGGTGCTCATGACGACCATCTGCGCCTGGCTCATTGTCCAGGCGGCCCACCGCCGGCGCCGGATCATGCTCGCTGCCCTGTCAGTCGTCGCGCTCGCGCTGGCAAACGCGACCGCCTACTCGGGGATAGTCATCGACCCGATAGTTGTCGCGTTCGCGTTCCTCGTGTGGTGGCCGGCCATGGGAGCCAGGCGCGCACTGGCGTACTCGACGGCTTTCGCGGCCAGCCTTGCGGGCGGCTTCGCGCTCGTGATGGTCGTGACCGGCTCATGGGGAGGGACGACGGCCGTTTTCAACCGGCAGACCCATGACCACGAAAGCCTGACCCTGGTGCTGAATGAGATCTGGGGCTACTCAGGTCTCATTGTCGCGCTCGCTCTGCTCGGGGCAATCATCGCCGCGAGGCTGGAGACCAGGCAGCAGGTGCTGCTACTCGCGCTGCTTGGCTGTGCGGTGTTCGTCGCTCCGGCAGCACAATTCCACTACGGTACGGCCTGGTCGGCCGACAAGCACGTGGCGTACGGCTTCTGGTTCGCCTCCATGGCGGCCGGTTATGCGTGCGCCAAGCTCATATCCTGGCCTGCGAGTGCGCGCAGGAGGTTGGTCGCGGCAGGTTGCGCGATCGCGCTCGTCTACCCCGCTGTCTACGGCTTCCAGGAGGCGTGGCAGCGGTATCACCTGTGGCAGAATTCCGCCGCGTTCATCGGCGCGCTCCGGCCGATACTCGCGAAGGCTCCGTCGACCGGTCCACGGGACTACATATACGTGCCCGGCCACGAGACCAACATCGCCGAGTACTACCTGCCGCAAGGGCGCGACTGGAAGCGCTGGCGTTCCTACGATGCGAATAATGGCGATAGCTATTCTGTTATAGCACTTTTTTATAACACCAGCTTTACCTCTGGTAACGGATTGTCGGCCAAGTCACTCGCGCGCGGCACGATCACGCGCCGGGACTTGCTGAACCTGGTAGGAGAAAACTCCAATGAGGCTGGAGTCCCGGTACTGACGCGGGTTCTCGAGAACAGCCGCCATTATCAGCTTGAAGCTTGGGGACCGTACAATATAAACAACATCAACGGAACCCACAGCTACGGCATATTCGCGATCTGGATGCGGGTGTAGCGCATGAGCGCGACCGCGGTTGCCGTGACAGATCAACGGGCGGAACTGGCCAGCCAGGGGCGTGCTGGCCGGGTGCGGCCCTGGGTTGTGGTGATCCTGTTCGCGCTCGTGCTGGCCGCCGGTACCGCGCTGCGGCTGTGGAAGCTTGGCACGTCGCCAGCGTGGCAATGGGATGAAGCCGTCTACTGGCGAGTGGCGGTGAATGTCCGGCATGGAATGCTGTCAGAGCATCCGTTGCTCGGAGTGGCCTGGACGCCATTCTTGTACCAGCCGCCGTTCTACGCGCTGTTGCTCGCTGGCTGGTTTGACCTGACCGGCGCCACTATCTTTCACGCCCGTGTGCTCGGAGTGATCTCGATCGCCCTGGTCTACGCTGCCGCGTTCCGGCTGCTCTGGAAAATTCATGGGCCGAGGATCGCTCTGTTCGCGATGGTTCCGGTGATATTCGATGGCTGGCTTACCTATATCCAGCGGGTCTCCTACATCGAGAACGTACTGCTGCTCATCGTCGTCGTCGGCCTTCTGCTGTATCAGCGGGCGCTCGAGCGGCCATCGTGGCATCGCTTCGCCCTGGCGGGGGCGGCGCTGGCGTGCGCCGGCGTATTCAAGCAGACCGGCGCCTACGGGATCTTCGCCGTACTCCTGTGCTGGCTCATCGTGCGCCGGGAGCACAAGGGGCACCTGGTGCTGCTCGGCGTGGCCTTCGCGGTCATCGTGGCCTACATCGTGGCCATGCACCGGATGTACGACCTGCCAGGGCGGCCCTGGTTCACTCAGCAGTCGCTGGTCCAGCTTCGCCGGGTGCTCGGCCTGCAACACAGCGGAGGCACGCTCGGTTCTCCCAGCGCGCTGCTGCATCTGCTTGCCGCTCAGTACCGGTACTTCGTTCCGAGCGTGCTGGTCGGGCTTTCAGCGCTCGTGCTCGCGGCCCGTCGGCTGCTGCAGTGCTACCGCGCCCGCAACTGGGTGCCTGCCCAGCCAAATGCCCTGCTGTTCAGCTGGATGGCGGCAGGCGTCGTCATCTTCGGCTTCAGCTCGCTGAAGTTCCCGCAGTATTTCGCGCTGATTCTCATCCCGGCTTACTGCTTCCTCTGGACCGAGGTGGCCAGGTGGGATTGCTCGGGAGCACGGAAGGCAGCGACGGCGGCGCTCGCGGTCGTCGCCAGCGTCGGCTGCTTCCTGCTCACAGTGCCGACGTACGAGTACAACACGCTGCATCTAGCCCAACAGTACGCAAAGCGCCACATACCAAAGGACGCTGTGGTCGTCACCGAGCAAAGCATCGGTGACCTGATAGGCCAGCCCTGGTGCACAGTCCAGTACGCCACGCCATGCTTGACCACGGCGAGCTACGCCATCACGTGGAGCACCTACCTGCAATCGAGCTTCACGCAAGGTCGCGCCGCCTTCCATGAGCTGATGAGAGGTGCGGTAAAGGTCAAGTCCTTCAGCGGTCCCGTAGGAACCGCGACGATCTGGAAACTCGAGGGGGCCTAGTCAATGAAACGCGCCGTCGTGTCGCTTGCCGTCGCAGGCGTGCTCGCGTCCGCCTGCGGTCATCCGCTCATCCCGGCGGCTGAGCTTAAGCCGAACCCGGTCGTGACGAAGGCCCGCCTGCCGCTCCTGTCGGCGCCGCTGGCGAAGTACGTGGTCAGAAAGCCAGTGCTCGGCGTTGACTTGTACTCGCCACGCAACTACACGCTCGCCCAGACGGACGCCTTCGGGACGCGCACGCTCAGCTACATCAAGAATGTGCTGCACGCAAAGGCCGTCGGAATCGTGTGGGACTACTTCTCGCCGAGCCGCACGACCAACGTGGTCAGGGCGACGAAGCAGGGCACGCTCACGGTAGCCGATGTCATGCGGCTCACGAAGATCGCCAAGCAACTTGGCCTGCGGGTAGAGTACCGTCCGCTCATTTTCATTCCTTCCCATCCGAAGAACCCGTGGGAAGGCTTGCTCAACCCGCCGAATCCGGCGAAATTCTTCGGCAATTATTACAACGTGCTGCGGCCCTACATCAAGGCCGCGCAGAATCTGCACATCAGCGAGTTCGTCGTCGCTACCGAGATGCACATGCTGAACACCAGCAGGCTGTGGAAGCCGTTCTTCCGCAAGGTTGGCCTGACCTATCACGGCGTGGTCTCTTACGCGGCTTTTATGCGCGACTACTGGCCGCCTAAGGGTCACTTGCTGCCGGTCAGGCTCTACGGCATGGACATGTACCGGGCGCTGCCACTCGCCGCCAACGCGCCGCAGTGGCGGGTGACCCGAGCTTGGGAGCGCCAGTTCGCAACGACACCGGCCGCGGTGCTCATGCGGACCGCGCTCGACGAGGAGGCGATCGCGGCCAGGGCCGGCGCTTACGGAGATCCGCCGAGCCTCGGTACTCCTGGTCGGCTCGATCAAGATATTCAGGTGAGATGGTTCACTGCCGCGTGCAAGACAGTCGTCAAATACCACATGCGCGCCGTGTATTTTTTCAAAGTAAATCTAGCTGACAATCCCGTGGAACCATCCAAGGCGCTGTCGGTGTTCGAGGGCAGGAAAGGTGCGGTGGCGATCAGTGCATGCGCAAAGCTATTCGGCTGAGCCGCGGCTGACCGTTCTCGGCACCGGGTACCTCGGCATCACGCACGCGGCGTGCATGGCCAGCCTCGGATTCGAGGTTCTCGGTGTCGACACCGATGCGGCGAAGGTCGAGAAGCTCTCGGCGGGTGTGACCCCGATCTATGAGCCTGAGCTGGCCGAGCTGGTCAAGGCTCAACTTGACAGCGGGCGGCTGCGGTTCACCACCTCGTACGACAAGGCGGCCTCTTTCGGCGACGTGCACTTCATCTGCACCGGCACCCCTCAGCTGCCCGGCGGGGGAGGGGCCGACCTGAGTCAGGTGCGCTCGTGCGTCACCGCACTCGCTCCGCTGCTCGACAGGCCCTCGCTGATAGTCGGGAAGTCGACGGTGCCGGTAGGAACGGCTCGTGAGCTCGCCCGCTATCTTGCCGGCGCCGGAAGCCGGGCCGAGCTCGCCTGGAATCCAGAGTTCCTCAGGGAAGGCAGTGCGGTCAGGGACACGCTGGCACCGGACCGAATCGTCGCCGGCGTAACCTCCCAGCGCGGCGAAGATGTGCTGCGGCAGGTGTACGAGCCGCTGCTCAATGCAGGTACACCATTCTTCGTGACCTCGCTGGAGACGGCAGAACTGGCGAAAGCGGCAGCCAATGCGTTCCTGGCGACCAAGATCTCGTTCATCAACGCGATGGCAGAGGTGTGCGAGGCGGCCGGCGGCAACATTCTTGAGCTATCGGAGATCCTGGGCGCCGATCCGCGGATAGGCGGACAGTCCTTGCGGGCCGGTCTCGGCTTCGGAGGCGGCTGCCTGCCCAAGGACATCAGGGGATTCATGTCCCGTGCCGATGAACTTGGCGTGCAGTCAGCGGTCGGCTTGCTCGGTGAGGTCGACAGGATCAACCTCCGCCGCCGGTCGCGTACCGCCGATCTTGCGCTTGAGCTAGCGGGTGGCGAACTAACGGGCGCTACGGTGTGCGTGCTCGGCGCAGCGTTCAAGCCGGGCTCGGACGATGTCAGGGAGTCGCCCGCACTTGACGTGGCGCAAATCCTGCATGGCCTTGGTGCGCAGGTGCGCGTGTATGACCCCGTGGCGTCGGCGAACGCGGCCGCGGCGCGCCCGGAGTTGCAGTACCCGAGCAGCCTCGATGAGGCGGCCGCAGACGCGACCGTCGTACTCCTGCTCACCGAGTGGCCCGAGTTCACAGCTCTGTTGCCCGATGACCTTGCCGGTTTGGTGAAGCAGAAGAACATCGTCGACGCACGCAACGTGCTGACGCCGACGGCGTGGCTCGCCGCGGGCTGGAACTACCGGGCGCTCGGCATAGGTACTGGCACCCCTGGGAGGCCCGCGTCTGAATTGGAGCGCTCCTGGTAGCCATATCGGCGGGAGACGAACGCGGCCTGGCACGAAGTAAACCTTCATTGGGGTGTATGCGTCAGCTTTAGTGACCTGAGACAGCGGCGGTTACGCGGAGTTACAGATGAGCACCCCACAACGGCTAACCGTGTTCGGCACCGGATACCTCGGCATCACCCACGCGGCCTGCATGGCCAGTCTCGGGTTCGAGGTTCTCGGCATCGACACCGATGCGGCCAAGGTGGCCAAGCTCTCGGCTGGCCTGACGCCGATCTACGAGCCCGATCTGCCCGATCTGCTGCGGGCCGAACTCGGTACCGGGCGCCTCCGGTTCACCACCTCATACGAGCAGGCCGCCGCCTTCGCCGACGTGCACTTCATCTGCACGGGCACGCCCTCGCTGGCTGG
>Ga0126371_10004957_pt1 | contig 11794 bp, 12 predicted proteins | sample PanSoiMetaPlot_4_FD_110145 | JGI IMG/M metagenome (GOLD analysis project Ga0126371, IMG submission 110145) | Tropical forest soil microbial communities from Panama - MetaG Plot_4 | ecosystem: Environmental > Terrestrial > Soil > Tropical forest > Bulk soil | place: Panama | collected 2016-02-17
ACGTGCTTTCGCTAATAGTCTTTAAGATAACAAAGATCACGCTTGGTATTCGTTGTCTTGCGAGGCAGCTTCCATGACCGACATCCCGGCCGGCGGCAATTACATCGAGCTCACGGCAAAAATCGTCTCCGCCTATGTCAGCAACAACACGGTCGCCGCCGGCGACATTCCCGGTTTGATCAACCAGGTGCACGCCGCGCTCACGCGGGTGTCGGGCAAAGGCAGCGATGCTCCCGCCGAGCCGTTGCGGCCGGCGATTTCCGTGAAGAAATCGATCACGCCGGAATACATCGTCTGCCTCGAAGACGGCAAAAAGTTCAAATCGCTCAAGCGCCATCTGCGCACGCAATACAATATGACGCCGGAACAATACCGGGAGAAATGGGCGCTCGGCGCCGACTACCCGATGGTCGCACCGAATTACGCCAAGCAGCGTTCGGCGTTTGCCAAAGAGATCGGCCTCGGCAAAGGCGCGGGCAAGAAGAAGGGCGACTAGCGCGCCGTCGCCCTTCTCGCCTGGTTACGCTCCGCTAGCGTTTCAGCTCGGCGTAGTTTCCGTCGTTGTTCCAGCCATAGACCACGTAGTCTGGCCCGACGACGTCGCCTTTCTTGTCGAATCCGACGGTGCCGATCACGGTATTGAACTTGTTGGCTTTCATCGTCTTCGACAGGTCCGCGACCTTGATCGAATGCGCCTTGGTCGCCGCGTCGGCGAATACTTCGACCGCGGCGTAGGTATAGAGCGTGTAACCCTCGGGGTCGTAACCGCCCGCTTTGAACTCCTTCACCACCGGCTGCGCCACTGCGAGGTTGCGCGGATCCGGCGGGAAAGTCATCAGCGTGCCGGTGCCGGCCAAGCCGGTGATCTTCCATAGATCGGTCGTCACCAGCGCGTCGCCGCCCATCAGCACGGCGTTAAGCCCCTGCTCTTTCGACTGGCGCACGATGAGGCCGGCCTCGCGGTAATAGCCGCCGAAATAGATCGCCTTGACGTTGGCCTGCTTCATCTTGGAGATCAGCGCCGAGAAGTCGCTGTCGCCCTGGTTGATCGAATCATGCACCGCCGGTTTCACGCCGCGCGCCGCCATCGCTTTGATCGTCTCGTCGGCCAGGCCCTTGCCATAGGTCGACTTGTCGTCGATCACGGCCACAGGCTGGCCTTTGAAGCGCGACGCGATGTAGTTGCCGGCAATGCGACCCTGGCTGTCGTCACGGCCGCAGACGCGGAAGACGTTGATCCAGCCTTTCTTGGCGGCGTCGTCGGTCAGCGCCGGATTGGTTGAGGCCGGCGTGATCTGGAGGACGTTGCTATCGGCATAGACCGCCGACGCTGGGATCGACGTGCTCGAGCAATAATGCCCGGCGACGAACACCACGCCCGCATTGGCGAGTTGGTTGGCGACGGTCACCGCCTGCTTCGGATCACAGGCGTCGTCGCCGACGGTCAGCACCAGCTTACGGCCCAGCACGCCGCCGTGCGCGTTGATGTCCTTCACCGCCATCTCGGCGCCACGCCGCATCTGCTCGCCGACGGCGGCCTCGGCGCCAGTCATCGGCCCGACGGTCGCGACCTTTATATCCTGGGCGTAAGCACTCGCCGTTACCGCGGCCATCGCGGCCGCAAGCAAAACCCGCACTGTCCAACGCATGCAATCCTCCCCTGGTTTTCGGCAGCTTAGCAAAAGACGGAACCGTGGTTAAGCGGCTCCGCGCGCCCCGCCTTCGAGGTAGGCGGCGCGGATCTCCGCATTGGCCAGAAGCTCGGCGCCCGTGCCGGATAGCACGATATTGCCGGCTTGAAGGACATAGGCGCGGTGCGCCAGCCGGAGCGCGTAATACGCGTTTTGCTCCACCAGCAGGACGGTGATCTGCTCCTCGGCGTTGATCGCGCGGATCACGCCGAAGATCTGCTTGGCGATGAGCGGCGCGAGGCCAAGCGAAGGCTCGTCCAGCAACAACAGCCGCGGTCGGCTCATCAGCGCACGCGCGATCGCCAGCATCTGCTGTTCGCCGCCTGAGAGCGTGCCGCCGCGCTGGTGGCGGCGCTCGCCGAGGATTGGAAAGAGCTCGAAGGCGCGTGCGAGATCGCGCTCGAAGCGTTCCGGCGGCGCCGCGGTCGCGCCGATCTGGAGATTTTCCAGCACCGTCATGCGCGGGAAAATGCGCCGCCCTTCGGGCGCCTGCGAGATGCCGAGGCGGACGATCGCGAAGGTCGGCAGCTGCGTGATGTCGCGGCCGTCGAAGACGATACGGCCTTGGGCCGCGCGCGGCCGACCGCAAATCGTCATCAGCAGCGTGGATTTGCCGGCGCCGTTGGCGCCGATCAACGATACGATCTCGCCGGCCGCAACCGTCAGGTCCACGCCCTTCAACGCCTCGATCCTGCCGTAGGCGGCGTGCACGCCTGCAATGTCGAGGAGCGGGCTCACGCCTCTTCCTCCTCGCCGAGATAGGCGGCAATCACCGTCGGGTCGTGACGGATGTCGCCGGGCGCGCCGTCCGCGATCTTCTCGCCATAGTTGAGCACGATGACGTGGTCGGAAATTCCCATCACGACGCTCATGTCGTGCTCGATCAACAGTACGCCGATGCCGAACCGGTCGCGGATTAAGACCAGGAAGCGCGCGAGATCGGCGCTTTCGTGCGGATTGAGGCCGGCGGCCGGCTCGTCGACGCACAACAGTCGCGGGCCGGTGCACATGGCGCGCACGATTTCGAGCCGGCGCTGGGCACCATAAGGCAAATTACCCGCGACCTCGTCGGCGCGAGCCGTGAGTCCAATCAAATCGAGCCACTCGCGCGCGCGCGCAATTGCCGCGCGTTCGGCCGCGCGGTGGCTTTTGAGCCCAAGCAGGCCGCCGAAATTGTAATAACTGGCGCGGGTCAGCACGGCATGCTGCGCCACCACCAGATTCTCGAGCACGGTCATGCCGGCGAACAGCCGCACGTTCTGGAACGTGCGCGCCACGCCGGCGTCACGGGCAATGCGGTGGCCTTGCAGCCGCTCGAGCCGGAAGCTCTGGCCGTCATGAGTCAGAACGAGACTACCGGCGCTTGGCCGATAGAATCCCGTGAGACAGTTGAACACGGTTGTCTTGCCGGCGCCATTGGGCCCGATGATGGCGGTAATCTCGCGTTCGTAGGCGGTGAACGAGACGTCGTTGACCGCGACCACGCCGCCGAAGCGCATGGACAGGTTCTCGACCGTCAGCAGCGCTGTCTGGTTCATGGCTGGTCGAGCCGCACCGACGGCGCACGCACGGTGAAGAGTCCACGCGGCCGCCAGATCATGATCGCGACCATGGCTGCGCCGAAGAACAGCATGCGGTATTGCGCCAATTCGCGGCCGAACTCCGGCAGTGTCGCCAGGATCACGGCCGCGAGCGCGATGCCAAGCTGGCTGCCCATGCCGCCGAGCACGACGATCGACACCACCGTCGCCGATTCCTGGAAGTTGAAGCTTTCCGGACTGATGAAGCCTTGCTTGGCGGCAAAGATCGCGCCGGCGAAGCCGCCGATCATCGCGCCGGTCGCGAAGGCCGTCAGCTTGATGGTGTGCGGATTGAGGCCGAGCGCCCGGCAGGCGATCTCGTCCTCGCGCAGCGCTTCCCAGGCGCGGCCGACCGGCAGCCGCCTGATCCGTAAACTGAACCAATTAATAACCAGCGCCGCCGCCAGGCAGACGTAGTAGAGCCAAATGAGCCGCTGCAGCGGGTCATACGCGACGTCGAAGAAATGATTGAAGGTCGTCACGCCTTCGGGTGCGCCCGGCGCGATCGGCATGCCGAACACGGTGGGGCGCGGTATGTCGCCGATGCCGTTCGGGCCGTTGGTCATCGCACTCCAATTGTTGAGCACGATGCGCACGATCTCGCCGAAGCCAAGCGTGACGATGGCAAGGTAATCGCCGCGCAGCCGCAACACCGGCAGGCCCAGCAAAATCCCGGCCACGGCGGAGATCATGCCGGCAATCGGCAGCATTTCCCAGAACGACAAGCCATACCATTCGGCGGCCAATGCAAAGGAATAGGCGCCGACGGCATAGAACGCGACGTAGCCGAGATCGAGCAGGCCCGCGAGCCCGACCACGACGTTCAGGCCCCAGCCGAGAATCACGTAGATGAGTGCGAGCGTCGCCAGATCGATCGTGCGCCGCGATCCGAACGGCGAGATCGGCAACAGGATGGCGAACAGGATCAGCGCGGCAGCGGCCAGCGTCACCGCCTTGCCTTGCGGCAAGGCCGTGTAGCGCGCCGCATATTGTTGCAAGCGAAACCGCTGCGGCACCAGGCCGAGCAGCAGCCGGCCGCCGAAAGTGGCGGCGGTGGCGATCGCGACCCAATTGAAGCGCGTGGTGAATCCGTCGCCGATATCGGTGGTCCGGAACCCGAGCAGCGGAAACGCGAGAGCGAGAGCGACCAGCGCGGTCAGCGCCGCATCCTTGAACCGCTGCGCCCAGCCCATCAAACCTTCTCAACCTCCGGCCGGCCGAGCAGGCCGCTCGGCCGGAACATCAGCGCCAGGATGAGTACGGCGAACACCGCGACATCCTTGTATTCGGATGGAAAATAGGCCGACCAGAATGCCTCGATCAGCCCGATCAACAGCCCCCCGAGCACCGCGCCAGGCAGCGAGCCGATGCCGCCCAGCACCGCGGCGGTGAAGGCTTTAATTCCGGCCAGGAAGCCGATGAAGAAATCGATCACGCCGTATTGCAGCGTTACCATCAATCCGGCGACGGCGGCGAGCGCCGCACCGATGACGAACGTCAGCGAGATGGTGCGGTCGACGTCGATGCCGAGCAAAGCCGCCATGGTCATGTCCTGTTCGGTCGCGCGTTGCGCCCGGCCGAGCGACGTCATCTGAATGACGGCGGTGAAGATCGCCATCAGAACCAGCGTCACGCCGATGATGATCAACTGCAGCCAGCTGACGTTGACGACAAAACCGCCGCTCTGCATCAACTCGAAACCGCCGGTGATCAGTGGCGGCAGCGTCTTTTCGTGCGCGCCTTGCACGAGGAGGACGTAATTCTGCAGGAAGATCGACATGCCGATCGCCGAGATCAGTGGCGCCAGGCGGAACGAGCCGCGCAACCGGCGATAGGCGATGCGTTCGACGGCCCAGCCATAGACCGCAGTCAGCACCATCGCGATCAGCAGTACCAAGAGCAGCGCCAGCGGTATCCACGTCACGCCCAGCGCGCCGAGCACGATGAAAAAGATCAGCGAAATGAACGCGCCGATCATGAAAATTTCGCCATGGGCGAAATTGATCATACCGACGATGCCGTAGACCATCGTGTAGCCGATGGCGATGAGCGCATAGATTGCGCCGAGTGTCAGCCCGTTGACGAGCTGCTGAATAAAATAGCCCATGCCCCTCCCCCGCTCGGCGGACTCGGCGCCGCCGTAACGGCGTCACCAAAGTAAAGGTGTGGCCCTGGCCGGGGCAAGCCTGCAACGCTCCGGCAATCGTGATCGAAAGGTGCTGGGCGGGCAGCCGCGGAGGCGTTAGATAAGCGCCTATGCAGCCCCTCAAACGTCCCTGGCGCGATTACAGCGGTCGGGTTTCGCCGCTCAAGACCGTGACGTTCGTCGCCCTGTTCCTGCCGGGACTTTGGGTTGCATATCGCTTCGCCACCCACCAGCTCGGTGCGCGGCCGCTGGACGAAGCGCTGCTCGAGATCGGTCAGTGGACGTTGCGGCTCGTTTTTCTCGCGCTGGCAGTGACGCCGCTGTCGCGGATGCTGGCCTGGCCGCGGCTCAATCTGATCCGGCGGATGCTCGGCGTCGGCGCTTTCGCGTACATCGCCACGCATTTCAGCCTTTATATCGTCAGCGAGGCCTTCAATCTCGGTGCCGTCGCGAGCGAAATCCTGAACCACGTCTATCTGTCGATCGGCTTTGTCGCCTTGCTCGGCCTCGCCGCGCTCGCGGCGACCTCGACCGACGCCATGGTCCGCCGCATGGGGCCGCGACGTTGGCAGGCGCTGCACCGCTTCGTCTATCTCGTCGGTGTCTTCGGCTTGGTGCATTTCTTCCTGCAATCGAAGCTCGACGAGTGGGAGCCGACGGTAATGATCGGCCTGTTCGTGTGGTTGATGGGCTGGCGCGCGCTCGCCTGGAGCTTTGGCCGCCGGCCGGTGCCGTTGTGGAGCGGTGCCCTGTTGAGCTTGGCTGTGGGACCGTTCATCGCCGGGCTCGAAGCGGTTTATTTCTACTTCGCCTACCACGTGACGGTTATGCGCGTGCTGATGGCCGACCTGTCGTTCGAGACCGGCGTGCGGCCGGCCTGGGTTGTGTTCGGTATCGTCGCCGCCGTGACCGTTGCGGGTTTGGCGCGCGCCGCGTTGCGCCGGCCGAGCCTCAAACCCGCCTGACGGCCAGTTGCCAAGGGTCTGAATTCAAACTAAGACGGACGCCATGACGTCCGCACCCGCGCGCGGGGAGAAAGCGTCCAAGCCGAAGGCGGTGTTCGATTGGCAGGACCCGCTGCGCTTCGACGATCTTCTCTCCGAGGACGAACGACTGGTGCGCGACACGGCGCGCGCCTACGCGCAAGACAAACTGATGCCGCGCGTGCTCAAGGCGTTTCGCGAGGAGCGTTTCGATCGCGAAATCCTGAACGAGATGGGCGCGCTCGGATTCCTCGGCTCGACCATCCACGGTTATGGCTGCGCCGGCGCAAGCCATGTCGCATACGGCCTCGTGGCCCGCGAGATCGAGCGCGTCGATAGCGGCTTCCGCTCGGCGATGAGCGTACAGTCGTCGCTGGTCATGTTTCCGATCTTCGCGTTCGGTACGGAAGAGCACCGCAAGAAATACCTGCCCACGCTCGCGACCGGCGAGATCGCCGGCTGCTTCGGCCTGACCGAGCCCGATGTCGGCTCCGACGTCATGGGCATGAAGACGCGCGCCCGCAAGGTCACCGGCGGTTACGTGCTCAAGGGCAGCAAGATGTGGATCAGCAACGCGCCCTTCGCCGACGTGATGGTGGTGTGGGCGAAGCTTGACGAAGGTCAGGGCGACGCGATTACGGGATTCATCCTCGAACGCGGCATGAAGGGCCTGTCGACGCCCAAGATCGAGGGCAAATTCTCGCTTCGCGCCTCCTCGACGGGCGAAATCGTCATGGACGACGTCATGGTGCCGGAAACCAATCGGCTGCCCGGCGTCAGCGGACTCAAAGGTCCGTTTTTGTGTCTCGACAATGCGCGCTACGGCATCGCCTGGGGTGCGCTCGGCGCCGCCGAGTTCTGCTGGCATGCCGCGCGCGACTACACGCTGTCGCGCTCCGCCTTCGGCAAGCCGTTGGCGGCCAACCAGCTCATCCAGAAAAAGCTCGCCGACATGCAGACCGAAATCGCGCTTGGCCTGCATGCTTGTCTGCGGCTCGGCCGGCTCAAGGACGAGGACCGCGCAACGCCGGAGATGGCGTCGCTGTTGAAACGCAATTCATGCGGCAAGGCGCTCGAGATCGCGCGGATGGCGCGCGACATGCACGGCGGCAACGGCATCGTCGACGAATACCACGTCATCCGCCACATGATGAATCTCGAGACGGTCAACACCTACGAGGGTACGCACGACATCCACGCCCTCATCCTCGGCCGCGCGCAAACCGGCATCGCAGCCTTCTAACGCTCGCGCGACCGCCGCAAAAGAAAACGGCCGGTCCACAAGGGGCCGGCCGCGATCGCAAACAGCTTGAATTCGGTTCAGGCGGCGGAGGTGAACGCCAGATTGCGCGCGCCGAGTTCGACGGCCTGAGTCCAGAAGCGCTCAAGGCGACGGAGTGTCTTGTGCGCCTGCGTCAGCTCTTCAGCCGACAGCACGCCCTGGCCGAGCGCGGCGGTGTGCCGCTTGTGCATCGCGCTGAGCTTCTCGTGAAGCGCCAGCCCCTTGTCGGTGAGACGGACACGGACCGAGCGGCGATCGTGCGGCGAACGCTCCTGCACGATGTAGCCGTTCTCGAGCATTTTCTTCACATTGTACGAGACGTTCGAGCCGAGATAGCAACCGCGCAGCGTCAACTCGCCGACGGTCATTTCCATGTCGCCGATGTTGTAGAGGATCATCGCCTGCACGTTGTTGATGTCGTGCACGCTATTGGTGTCGAGCTCGAGCTTCACCACTTCGAGGAACTGGCGGTGAAGACGCTCGACCAGCGCGATGAGATCCATGTAGGCGGTTTGCATAGCGGCCTCGGCTAAGTGTGTTTGCGAATCGTTGCACAGATTTTATGGCTCTGCAGGTTAATACATCATTTAAGCGAAACATTGCGCAGCATCGCCGCGAAACCTATCGATCACAGAAAAACCACAGAGCGAGCCGGTTGCCGCAAAAGTACTAACCGAGTCAGCGTGGACGATAGGTGAGAACAATACTTCGCGGATATTCCTAAAATTCAATCGAACCGCAACTCGTGCTCGCCGAGCGATACAAAATGGGACTCGACCGCGCTCGGTGTCACATCGGCGAGACAATCCGGCTGCCAGCGTGGCGCATTGTCCTTGTCGACGAGCACGGCCCGGATACCTTCGAGGAAATCGTGACCGGCGAGCACGTGTTGCGTCAGCCGATATTCGAGCGCGAGCGCCGCCTCGACGCTCATGCCGCGGCCGAGGGCAAGCTGTCGGAGCGTGATTTTGAGCGACAACGGCGAGGCCCGCGCCATCGCCGCGTGTGCTTCTTTCGCCCAATCCGACGTTTCGCGCGCCAGCGCCGCGACGATCGCTTCGACCGAAGACGCTGCGAACACGCGATCGACGTCCGCCTGGATCGTCGCCAGCGTCGACGGTCCCGCATCGCCGGTGAAGTGTGCGAGCACCGTATCGACCTGCGCGCGTGCGTCGCCGGTTTGCCATTCAACCGCCGCCAACGCGTCGATCAACGCCGGCAGTTGCGCACTTGCGACGTAATGCGTGGCAAACCTGCAATAGCGCGCGTCGGCCGCGCCAATGCGCCGACCGGTGAGCGCAAGGTACAAGCCTGTGCGCCCTGGACAGAGATTGAGAAAGCGGCTGGCGCCGACGTCGGGAAACAAACCGATCTGCACCTCCGGCATCGCGAACATCGTTTTTTCCGTCGCGACGCGATGCGAACCGTTGACCGAGATGCCGGCGCCGCCGCCCATGACGATGCCGTCCATCAAAGCGACGTAGGGTTTTGGAAAACGATGGACGTGCGCGATGAGCGAGTACTCCTCGCGGAAAAAATCGGCGCCGTCGTCGCTCGCTTTTTGGCGCGCGTCGTAGATCGCGCGGACGTCGCCGCCGGCGCAAAAGGCGCGGCCGCCCTCGCCCATCACCACGATCGCGTGCACGGCGGGATCGTCGCCCCAGTCAATGAGCTGCGGCGCGAAACGGCGGTACATGCCGAGCGACAGCGTGTTGAGCGCCTTCGGCCGATTGAGCCGCACGATGCCGAGGACGCCGCGGCGCTCGAACAGGATCTCGTCGGAACTCACGGCGCAACCGGAGGCTCGGCAAATGGCATGGCCGGCGGATGATAGGAAAACGCCGCCGCTCCTTCAACGCGTCATACAGAAAAAGCGCCCCGCCGAAGCGGGGCAATCAGGCTTGAGCGAGTCCGCGACGTTATGGCTGCGCGATATGCCAGGCGCCGTTGGCGTAGCCGTCGCCGGTCATATCGCCGGGCTTGGTGTCACTCGCCCAGCGGTAAAGCGGATGGCCTTTATACGCCCATTGCTTGGTGCCGTCCCCGCGCGTCACCACGGTCCAATCGCCGGTCGCCGTCGCCGCCGCGGGCGCCATCAGCGGCGGCCAGTAGCTGGCGCAGGCGCCGTTGCAGCTCGACTGGGTCGGCGTGTCCTTGGCGAAAGTGTAGAGGGTCATCTGCTTGCCATCGACCAGCACCGGACCTTTAGGCGTATCGGCAGTCGAAGCAGGCGCCATGTCAGCGGCAAAGGCCGACGCGGCGCCGAATGTCATCGCGGCAACGATCAAAGCCACTGAACGCATGCGGATCTCCCTGGGGTAGTAGCGAGGCCAAATCGAGCGCGTCGCCGCGTTGCACGTCAAACCACGAGTTTGTGAGCGTGGGCCGCGGCACCCCGCCCACTGGCCTCGCGCGGCGAACTATGCGAATCTTGCCGCCCATGGACGATCAACCGCGCCGGACTTCTGCCGTTGCCCAAGAGCGCCGCTCGGGCGAATTTCCGCGGCTGCGCCTGCGGCGCAACCGCCGGCGCGCCTGGTCGCGCAAGCTCGTCGCCGAGCAAACGCTGACTGCCGGCGATCTGATCTGGCCGGTGTTCGTGCACGACGAGAAAGCCGCGCGCGTGCCGATCCCGTCGATGCCCGGCGTCGATCGTTTGTCGATCGCGGCGCTCACCGTCGAAGCCGGCAAGGCTAAAGACCTCGGCATTCCGCTCGTCGCGCTATTCCCGGCAACGCCGCCGGCGCTCAAGACGCCGGATGGCGACGAAGCGTTCAATCCCGAGAACCTCGTTTGTCGCGCGGTGCGCGCGTTGAAGCAGGCGCATCCCGATCTCGGCGTCATGTGCGACGTCGCGCTCGATCCCTATACCACGCACGGCCACGACGGAGTTGTGCGCGACGGCGACGTCGCCAACGACGAGACCGTCGCCGCGCTCGTGCGTCAATCGCTGGTGCAGGCCGAAGCCGGCTGCGACGTGATCGCGCCGTCGGACATGATGGATGGCCGCGTTGGCGCGATCCGCGACGCGCTCGACCGCGCCGGTTTTACGCACGTCCAGATCATGGCCTATGCGGCGAAATACGCTTCAGGCTTCTACGGGCCGTTCCGCGACGCTGTCGGCTCCAAGTCGTCGCTCGGCAAGGCCGACAAGCGCACTTATCAGATGGACCCGGCGAACGGCGACGAAGCCCTGCGCGAAGTCGGGCTCGACGTCGCCGAGGGCGCCGACATGGTGATGGTGAAGCCGGGCATGCCTTATCTCGATGTGCTGTGGCGCGTGAAAGAGCGCTTCAAGCTGCCGACCTTCGCTTATCAGGTGAGCGGCGAGTACGCGATGCTCAAAGGCGCGATCGAACGCGGTTGGCTCGACGAGAGCGTCGTCATGGAATCGCTTTTGGGATTCAAGCGTGCCGGTGCCGACGGTGTGCTCACCTATTTTGCGCTCGAAGTCGCGGCGCGACTCAAGGCCGGCTGAGTCGCTCAAAAAACCGCGCGATCGCCAGATCGTGCCACGCGGCGCCATTGCCGCCGTAGAAACCAACGTGGCCGCCGTGTGACGTCAGGAGCGCGCGCAGGTTTCGGTGGCCCTGCCAATCGAATTCACGATAGGGCTCGGGCGGAATCCAGGGATCGTCGAGCGCGTGAACGATCAGCGTCGGGACGGTGACGCCGGCAAGAAATCGGCCGCAAGCGGTGCGTGCGTAATAATCGGCGGCGCCGCCATACCCGGCCCGTGGCGCGCTGTAGCCATGATCGAACGCCCAGACGCTGCGCGCGCCGAGAATCGCACGACGTTCCGCCGACGAAAGCTCGGCGCCCGGCGCAACGGCCTCGGCCTTCATATAACGCAGCAAATACCGTTGATACGGAATATTGCGCCACCGGTCGAGGCGCCGCGACGTGCCGGCGAGATCGAGCGGCGCCGACACCACAGCGGCAGCGTCGATCTTGGCCGTCCCGCCCCGCTCGCCGAGATATTTCAGCAGCAGGTTGGCGCCCAATGAATAGCCAACGGCGACGACGCCGTTCGCCGTGAGGTCGGCAGGCAACGACGCGAAGAGGCGCGCCAGATCGTCGCTGCTGCCGGCGTGATATTGCGTCCGGCAATA
>Ga0126371_10004958_pt1 | contig 11793 bp, 10 predicted proteins | sample PanSoiMetaPlot_4_FD_110145 | JGI IMG/M metagenome (GOLD analysis project Ga0126371, IMG submission 110145) | Tropical forest soil microbial communities from Panama - MetaG Plot_4 | ecosystem: Environmental > Terrestrial > Soil > Tropical forest > Bulk soil | place: Panama | collected 2016-02-17
TGAGGATCGTCGGCGCCATCCGGCAGGTGATACTCCACGATCCCACCCGTGGCAGGATTTAACTTGCCAATGTACCCCTTTGAGATCGCGGTGAACCAGATATTGCCTTGAGGGTCGGCTACCAAGCCGTGCGGTCCCGAGCCGGGCGTCTTCAAAGGAAACTCTTTGAATTTTCCGGTCGCGGGATCTAACCTGCCCAGCTTATTTGAGGCCTGTCCGGTGTACCAGAGCGATCCGTCTGGAGCGACGGCCGGATCGTGGGGCCGAGATTTGGGTGTCGGCACGTCGAATTCCTTGATGGATACACGCGCCGAAGCCGCAACGAGCATTGTGGTGACCAGAGACACCGCAACCGAATTGAAGATTGGCCTACGCACTCGCATGGGACACCTCTTAACTGGAACTTGGATGTTCGGCGCCACCGATGTTCGCCTGTAGCATACACGGCCGTAGGAAAACCGAGTGGCCCGCACCGCCCTTTCCACCACTGACGGCCGGGACAATGGAGATTACCGCTTCCGCAGTAACTCGGGTCGCGAGTCCACCCGTGTATCGAATATTCTCTTCACCAACGAAGATGTTGACGTGCGGCCGAATTTCACCTTGCTCGGTAACCACGCGATCTCGCATGCCGGGACAGACTCTCCAGAGAGCGGCTAACGCCGCATTGAGAGTTGCAGGTGGGTGTTCAACCTCGACCTGACTGCGGCCGCCCGCAAATTCTCGCAATGCCCCTGGAATGTGGAATCTCACTTCATGGACCTCCGTTTGGTGCTTCTGGATGCAGCTTTAGTGCGGGGTCTTACCCGTGGGGCAGTCTGCCGCGACCGGGTCGGCATCGCGGGCGCCGAATGATCTTCGACCACCGCACAGCGCACGCAAAGAATTGAGGGAAATCCTTCCCCTATCTTCTCCCAGGTGCGCCCTTCGTCGCGGGATCCGAAGAGCTGCCCGCTTCGGGTGCCAAAGTAGATTCCAACCGGTTCCAGCCCATCCGTGCTCAGTGCATCGCGCAATACCGTTTCGTACGCGCCTCTTTGTGGCAAGCCTCGCGCGAGAGCTTCCCATGAACTACCCGCGTTGCGGGTTCGATACACCCGCAAACGCCCGTCGCAGGCGCAGCGGAATTCGTCAGATTCAACCGGGATCACATAAACCCAGTCCGGTTTTCTCGGATGGACCAGAAGAGCGAACCCGAAATCCGACGGTACTCCATTGCCGATGTCGTCCCAAGTCGCCGCATGATCATCGGAGCGGTAGATACCCCAATGATTTTGCAGGAAGAGGCGCTCGGGACGGGAGGAATGCATGGCTATCTTGTGCACGCATTGCCCGAACTCAGGATACTTGTTGGGCATGAACGTGGCGCGAACGCCCTGATTCTGTGCCGTCCACGTCTGCCCACTATCATCCGTGCGATAGACTCCTCCCGAGGAAATTGCGACGTACATGCGTTTCTGATCGGAGGGATCTAGAAGAATGGAGTGCAGCGCCAAACCACCATTGCCCGGCAGCCATCGAGGGCGGTGCGGATGATCGAACAGCCCGCGGTTTAGCGACCAGGTCTCACCTGCATCATGGCTCTCAAAAAGTGCCGCGGGTTCTACCCCGCAGTAAAGAACATTTGGCTCGGCACGGCGACCGGGGGTGATTTGCCATATGTTTTTGACCGACGTGCCGGTGTCAGCGGGAAAGCGGATAGGCGCGTGCTGTGGATTGGTCCAACTCCTTCCGAAGTCGTCGCTCGAGCGTAGAAACGTTCCCCAGTAATTTTGGGTCGATGCCCATATACGCTGGCGGTCCTCCCGTCCGTCGTAGGCCAATGCGTAAACGTTGTGTCCGTGAAAATAGGGCCCGCCGACCTCCCAATGCCGTCGTCCAACTTTGGAGCGAAGAATGAATGCACCCTTCACAGTTCCGAGGAGCAGAACAACGTCGCGTTTTCTGACCGGAACGTGGCGCACGGTGTGGAAGACAGTAAGCGGCGGCCCTCCGCGATCCGAACTGGGCGTCGCGGAAACAATGGCAGCCGACTGGACCGCCTCGAAGGCGACCTGAATCTCGCTGGCACGCTGATAACGTTGTGCTGGTTCTTTGGCTAAACAACGTTGAATGATTGCCCATAGCGCGGGAGGAACCGGGGGCCCCAGCGCCGTCGGCATCTCGCGCATGATGGCGGAACTAATCTCAAAACCCGTACGCCCAGAGAAAGGCAGCCGCCCGCACGCAGCCTCGTAAAGCACAACTCCGAAGGCCCACAGGTCCGTACGATAATCCGCGGGTTCTCCTCGCAGAAGTTCCGGCGCCATGTACCATAGCGTGCCGCTCACGCTCGATGCATTCTCGATCGTTGCCAGCGAGCGAGTCGCGTCATCAACCGAACTCGCAGCGGAATGTTTGGCTAAGCCAAAATCCAGAACCTTGGCCAGACCGTCGGAAGTAATCACAATATTGGCGGATTTCAGGTCACGATGAACAATTCCGCGGCCGTGCGCCCTGGCCAGCGCGCTTGCGATCTGAGCGCCGTAGCGAATGACCGAATCCGGCGGCAGCCCGGTCTGGCCGTACATGTCGCACAGGGTCTTGCCTTCGAGCATCTCCATGACAACGTAGAGCTCACCCTCGGCCTCACCTACTTCATAGATCGTGCAGATGTGGGGATGGGCAAGAGCGGATGAGGCGCGCGCTTCTTGCAGCAAACTCTCGTTGGTTGCCGAGCTCCGTCCTGACTCTTTGCGCAGGACTTTCACGGCTACGTCGCGATGCAAGACTTCGTCGTAGGCACGATAGACGACACCCATCCCTCCTTCGCCAATTTTGGCTGTCACGCGGTAGTTTCCTAGCTTCCGCCCGATCACATCATCCTCCCAGGGCTGCTGGTTCCCATGGCCATGAACTGGATCCTTCTCTCATTACCGTATTAGCTTAGTAGCAACAAGATTTTACTGGAGGTCGTTTGAAGAAACTTACACCGGGGGTGGCTTTTTAGCGGCGAAAAACCACGAGAGCAGAAGCAATTATGGAATCCAATCCCGGGAAGGGGGCAAATACCTGCGATTCGAACTCGCACCGCTAATTCTTCTCCCCGCATTCTCGGGTTGCCAAGTTAGCAAGAAACCGAGAGCGAGAGTATCCACCGGCTGATGGGAAGATCTGACCGGCACAGCGGGTGGGCATGGCAAAAGTGGGGACGCTTCGCTCCAACTACATCGCTTCTTCTTTCAGGCAGGGTTGTTCGACGAAGGTAAGAGCTCTCCCTTTTCCAGGTGCAGGGTTCGTTGCGCAAAACTGGCGGCGTGCGGATCATGAGTAACCATGAGAATGGTCTTCCCAAACTGCCGGTTAAGGATCGAGAGCAGGGTCAGCAGTTCTTTAGCGGAACCGGCATCGAGGTTGCCTGTCGGTTCGTCAGCCAGGATCAAGTCCGGATCCGTCGCCAGGGCACGAGCAATCGCTACCCTCTGCTCCTGCCCTCCGGACATTTGCTGTGGGAAGTGGTGAACCCGGTCACTCAAACCGACAAGTTTGAGTGCCGTCTCAGCGTGCTCCAGGCGCTCCTGCCTGCTCAGGTTCGTAAGCTTCAGGGGCAGCTCGACGTTCTCGAGGGCGGTCAGGACCGGAATGAGATTGAACGATTGAAACACAAAGCCAATATGCACGTTGCGCCAGTAGGCAATTTCGTGGTCGTCCAGGGAGCTTGGGTCGATCCCCAGTACCTGGAGTTCTCCTCGGGTTGGCTTGTCCATGGCAGCGACCAGGTGCAGCAACGATGATTTTCCCGAGCCCGACGGTCCCATAAGCGCAACAAATTCTCCACGCTCGATGCGGATGGTTACATCCTTGAGCGCAAAGACATGGAAACCATCGCGGCTATATGTTCTGGTGAGGTTGGAGGTTGTGATCACGGGGGACCTCATGACTTTCCTTTCACGCGCATCGTGTCTCCGTCCTTGAGGTCGGCAGGAGGATTGAGGACAACGTTCTCGCCGCCTCCCAACCCGGAAGTGATCTCGGCATTTCCGTTCTGCTTTTTGCCGATCGCTACACTGCGCGCCCGCACGTGATCGCCTTCAATAACGAACACATGGTTATTGCGAACGGCCGAAAGGGGGAGCGATATCGCCGTTCGATTATTACCGAGTTTGCTGGCATCCTGATCCGGTGCAAGAAAGGCAACGGATGCGTTCATGTCAGGGCGCAGGTAGGTATCCGGATTCTCGACTTTCACCTTGACCTGAATGGTGGCCTTCTGCCGATCCGCTTCGGGGGAGACTTCTTCTATGTGGCCGAAACATTTGCGGTCAGGGTAGACGTCGGTCGTGATCATCGCAGGCTGAGCAGGTTTCAGTTTGGCAAAATTATTCTGGTCGATATCCAGTTCGACTTCGAGATCATTCAGGTTCGCGAGGGAAACAACGTAACCTTTGGCGCCCCTGTCGCCAACGAAACCAGTCGTGACGAACTCGCCTTTTTCGACATTGCGCTCGAGAATTGTCCCGGACACCGGCGCGCGAATGATGGTGCCCTCCAGTTGGGCGGCGGCGTAGGCCAGGGCGCCCTTGGCCTGGTCTAGTTGTGCACGCATGGACGAGATTTCCTCGTCGCGCGGGCCAAGCTTTTCCAGGGCGTAACTCTGCTCGAGAGAAGAAACTCTTCCTGCCTGCGCGTCATAGCGGTCCTGGGCGTCATCGAGAGTCTGTCGAGACAAGATCCCATCGCTTACCAGTGCGCGGGTTCGTTTCAGGGTGAACCCAAAATCAACGAGGTCCGCCCGGGCCGATTCGAAATCTGCCTTGGCCTTGGCGATCTCCTGAGGACGCGATCCTCGTTCTAGCGCTCCTAGTTTTGCTTTGAGATTCTCGACATTCCCCTTTGCCTGGAGCACCTGCGCGCGATATTCGGGGTCTTCGAGGCGCACCAGGACTTGGCCGTGGGTGACTTTGTCTCCTTTTTGTACGCCGATCCACGCGACTTTGCCGGGGACCTTAGCGGCGACTTCGATCTTGTGAGCCGCCACAATGTAGCCTGTCGCAACAAGCAAGGTGTCCGGCATGGCCGCCGCGCTGGGTTCACCACGCTGCGGAACCACGTAGACGTCGACCTCGACAGGAGTGGATATCCGCGTGTAGGCGAACACAGCGGCCGCGATAAGAATGCCGAGCGATACCGCAAGCGCGGGCCATGGCCTGCGCCGGCGGCGCGGTTTTCCTGCCGTTGGCTCGCGCTCAATCCGAAGTTTTTGCAATTCTGTTTGCATGTTCAATTCTCCCGCAGAGCTCTAAGAATCTGTTTGCGCGCCGCATTGCGGGCCGGCAAAAATCCTCCCATCCCGCCCATGAACAAGGCAAAAACCATGCCGATTCCGATCGCCACCGGTCCGACATGAAAGCGGAATGCAGTCTCACTCATCGTGCTGAAATTGCCGATCGCGGTGGTCACAAAGTTCAGCGGCAATGCCAAAAGGCAGGCCAGTGCTCCCCCGAGACCCGCCAGCAGCAGAGACTCGATCAGGAAGCTGGCGAGGAGGCTGCGCCGTGAGAAACCCAGTACTCGCATGGTGCCGATTTCGCGCGACCGGCGCGCGACCGCGGCGTACATCGTATTCATCGCCTGAAAGGCGCTTCCGACGGACATGATCAATGCCACGAGCACGCCCAGATGTTCCAGGGAGGCGCCGGAAGCGGCCTGTGCCTGGTAATACGCCTTTTCGGTTTGGGCGTTCACATTCAAGCGTTGGTCGTTGTTGAGGGACTGAATTAACTCTGGCAGCGATCCTTGATCCGTCGCGTGCAGCAATACCGAACTCAACTGGTCGGACCGATGGAAGTAATTGCTAACCACGTTCAGATCCGCAAAAATTTCGCTGTCCACCGCCGAACCCCCAGCGTCCATGACGCCCACCACTTGCCACTCTGAACTGCCAATGCGAAGCCAATCTCCGACCTGCGCGGAGGGACAACGCTGTGCGATCGCTCTACCAACGACCAGTTCGCGCTGACCCGCCTGAAACCACCGTCCCTCTTGCAAGCTGACTTGCCGGAGTTCAATCCCGATTGGCAGCAAGCCACGCAGGGTCACCGCCTGTCCGTTCAGGTTGCCTGGTTTGGGCAGGGTGACAACGGTGATCAACTCAAGCGAAGCCATGCGGTTCCCGCCGTTTTCGGCGACACCCGGCGCATAGAGCATGTCGCGATACGTTTCTTGGCTTATCGCACTGCTCAGTTCCGACGAGGATCCTTTGCGCAACACGAGGACATTGCGCGCATCGCCCGATGATCGAAACGCAGCGCGAAGCCCATCCACCAGCGCCAAAGCAGCCAACAGAACCACCACGGTAAGTGCCATGCCCATGGCCGTCATCACGGTCGTGGTTCGCCGAACCATGAGGTTGCGAAGGTTATACGTCAGCGGGATTCCCATGATTTCATCCCTTATCCTGAATATCGAAGAGCATCGAGAATTTGTGAGCGGGCAGCCTGGCGCGCGGGAATGAACGAGCTAAGCACGCCGATCAGCACCGCAATGGCGATGACAAAGCCGGCTACGCCGGCACTAAATCCGAGACGCAAGGTAGCAAAGGGGGTACCACTGTACCGAATTCCGACAGCCAGGACTGCACCCAAGAGAACACCCGCGATTGCCCCGGCGATCGACATCAGAACGGTTTCCCCCATGAACATGCCGAGAATCATCTCGCGCGTGAAGCCCAGCGTCTTGAGAATGCCCACTTCTCGCGTCCGCTCCCTTACCGACATGGAGATTGTGTTCCCGGAAACCAAAAGGATGGTGAAGGTCAGCGCCGCCGAGATGGAGATCAGAAACAGCTGCAAATTCCCCAAGAAAGAGACAAAACTGAGCTGCCACATGCGTTCCGATTCGCTCTTGGTCGGAGCGGGTGAGTCTTCGAACTGCTTATCGATGGCGGCTGCGATAGGACCGACATCCTGTGGCCGATCCGCAGCCGTGAGGAAAACGCCAACCGTATCTGCGCGGCTGGATTGTCCGGCCGCGATGAGGAGCTGGCGGAGGTACTCATAGTCAAAGTAGAGGTTTTCCTCCTCATCGGGGTTGGAATAGATGCCCACAATCGTCAGTTCCACGGTCACCGGGAAAATGTCGCCAACCAGCGTGATCCGGTCGCCGACTTTCCATCCGAATCTGGCTGCCAAGGTCCGTCCGACGATTGACGACGATCGCGTGTGTTGAAATGCAACCTTCTGATCGTCGGGCAGCTCGACCTCGGGCTTGATTCGGAAGAATCTGGCCGGTTCAACCGCAAACCGGGCAAAAAAGTTGCGGGGATCCCGGGCGTCCCTGTAAGTGCCACCGAACCACTGCCAGATCATGGAATCGACAACTCCAGGGGTGCTCCTGATTTTCGGAAGAAACGAAACCGGCATGGGTTGGGTGATGGAAACGCGGTGATGCGTCACCAGACGGAGGGCCTCGGCGGGAGCCGACTCGGGTTCGAGAAACAGCGAACGATAGGCTGCCGCCAAGACACTGAGCAAGCAAAGCGAGACGGCTACGCTTCCGACGGTCAGGAGACTTTTTCGGGGATTCCGCACCGTACTCGCCACCATCAATGACCAGAGTCGCAACATTCCTTTTCCTTTCCCGCAGCCGGCGGCATGCTCGGCCGCCATTTCTTGGACAAAGTCTGTTCCCAGGAATGGTTGGTTATTCCCACTCCCCGCGCCCAGGAGGCGCGACCAGCCCGATCCGCATCGCGTATACAACCAGTTGAGTACTCTTGTGGATACCGACGGCCGCCATAATATTTGCGCGATGCACTCGCACCGTGTTCACACTGAGCTTGAGGTCTGCGGCGATCTGCCGGTTCGATTTTCCGTTCACGATGTGCCGCAGGATTTCTCGCTCGCGCGAGGTCAGGACTGGCTCTCCTTTTTTGCTGGAAGAGTTCATTGCACGATCCAAACGGTCCCAATGTCGCTCAGTTGGACGCGGTACAGCAATGGAGGTCTTCTTACATTGTCATTACATCCTCCTCGCACGCTAATTGATTGATCGGATGAGATTTATCTCGTCACGTGTGACTCAATTGCTTGGATCGGGTATCGACTAGGCGCAGGGCGAAAGAAGAAATTAACGTTTCTCGCGGCGAATTCCTTCACCCCGGCTCTGCTAAGATTCGCTAAAAGAAATGTCCTCGGCTGGTCCCCAGAATGCCGTCGTTCGCTTTGGTCCGTTTGAGGCAAATCTGTCCACTCAGGAACTCCAGAAATTTGGGACTCGGTTGCGAGTCCCGAACCAGTCTTTCCAGGTTTTGGCTTTGCTGCTGGAGAGGCCAGGGCAACTGGTAACAAGAGACGAGTTCCGCCAGAAACTGTGGCCTTCGGACACGTTTGTTGAGTACGACCAAGGGCTGAACGCGGCGGTGAACCGACTGCGAGACGCGCTAGGCGACTCCGCGGAGAAGCCTCGTTATATCGAGACCTTGCCCCGGCGCGGATATCGTTTCGTCGGACAAACCGAGGTTGTCTCTAACAACCACGAGCGGAACCAGCCGGGACCAGGTCGTTCGCCGTCATTTTCTGTTGAGGGGCCGGTCGCGCCCGAGCCACCCTCGGCCAGCTCGCGCCGACCGGGCGAGACCGGAGGGGTCTCCTCCCGAAAGGTAGCGAAGAAGCTCCGAATCACCCTCATTATTCTCCTCTGCAGCCTGGCTGTTGCTGCGGCCGTGGTCATGCTTAGGGAACGCTCCGGTAAACCCGACTTTTCTACCGTCAAGATAACTCCTTTCACCAGTCTTCCAGGGCAGGAAATCTCTCCGACATTCTCGCCGGACGGCAGCCAAGTTGCATTTGCCTGGAGCAGCAATCTGGAACAAGGATTTGACCTGTACGTGAAGACAATGGGGTCGGAGCGGATGATCAAATTGACCAATCATCCCGCACATTGGATCAGCGCTGCATGGTCGCCTGATGGGGCACAGATCGCCTTCTCACGATGGGCCCAGGACGGCAGCGGGATCTTTATGATTCCAGCCTTGGGAGGTCCGGAGCGGAAGCTGGCGGACGCCAACTTCTGGTACGACCCATTCATGCAGATCAGCTGGTCGCCGGATTCCAGGTCGTTGGCATATTGGTCAAGCGGCGAACCAGGCTCGCGCATACTTCTGCTTCCGCTCGACACCTTGCGCCCGCGAATGATAAACGCGGACCTGCCTTGTTGGGACATGGCTTCGCCATCATTTTCGGGGGATGGAACCAAGCTTGCGTTTGTCTGCACCTCCAGTATCGCCGTGTATGACATCTACGAGTTGCCGCTTCCCGGCGGCGCTCCGCGTCGGCTCACTTCGATGATGGGGGATTTCCGAGGCCTCACGTGGTCAGCCGACGGAACCCGCATCATATTCTCGAATGACGCTGGGGACGGAGGTTCGCTTTGGCAGGTCGATCGCAATGGCCGAGTGCTTAAGCTACCGTTCGGAGAGGAAGGCTCCAATCCATCCGTTGCGAACCGGGGCGATCGGCTCGCGTATGTCCGCGGCTCAAAGACGGTTGACATCTGGCGATTGGACTTGAGTGCGCCGCATCCTGAAAATTCCGCAACCAAGCTGATTTATTCAACGAGACTCCAGAGAGTTCCCGAATATTCGCCAGATGGAAAGAGGATTGTCTTCGAATCCGACCGCTCGGGCGCGCATGAAATCTGGATGGCGGACGCGGATGGGAGCAATTTAGTTCGCCTTACCTCGTTTAACGGTCCGCAAACGGGAAGTCCCAGTTGGTGTGCGGACGGCCAGCGCATCGCTTTTGACTCACGCGCTTCAGGTTCCTCCGCGATTTATATCGAGAACATCAACGAGCAACTGCCCAGGCAGGTGAAGACCGAGGTTCCGAACCTTGCGCTTCCAACCTGGTCTGAGGATTGCCAGTGGTTATTTGCCAGCGATGGCCACGAGAATCTCTATCGGATTCCATCCCAAGGCGGCCCGGCCACTCCGATCAGCGACAAAGGCTCCTGGTTCAGCGCGGTTAAGAACGGCAGAGTATTCTTCAACGTGAATGAAAATACCAAAGTCGCAATTTGGTCCCGCCCTCTAGCTGGAGGTGAAAACGAGCCCGTGAAAGGAATGCCTCAGTTAAATGCGTCGGAGAGTTGGACCGCGAACGAACGGGGCATCTACTACACCTCTTCCACTTCTATCAACTTCTACCAGTTCGGCACGCGAACGATCCAGCGTCTCTCGACATTGCCGGAATCTCTAACCCCGGGCGGCCTGTCGGTCTCTCCGGATGGCCGCTGGCTTCTCTATACCCAAACCGACGACGCGCAGAGCGATATTATGCTCGCCAGCCATTTCGAGTAACTTGGGAATGTAGGAAAAACTCAAAGCGCTCCTTAATCCCAGCGCGTACCGATTTGAGTAGAAGCCGGAAGAGGCACGGGACGGAACCATCGCGGCGTGCACCGGTAGACTCACTTCAGGGCCCTGTATTCGTGCTAATGTGATCTGTACATCTAGGGTGACCTGGGGTTGGTCCGAGCCCCGGGTGACGCAGTCATGCTCGTGGCACCAGAAAAAATCCGCTCGGGTCTGGTCGAATTGCGCACAAAGAGCGGACTGGTTTATGTGAATCCATCCTTTTCGGAACGGCTTTATCTACTATGGACGTTCCGCAACTTTCACCGCCTCCCGGTGGAAGTCCTGAATCGGCACCAGCGCCAGATGATCGAAAGACTGGGCCAGACAGCCGTTGTCGCCACGCAAGGTCGCGTTCCCCAGAGCTCCCTGATCGGGTCCGTCGAAAATATCGAGATTGCCGGGCTTTCTGCAGCCAACGCCGCTGCGGACACAAGCAAGGTGGTAAGCATGACGGCACCTTTGACTTTCGTGGGGAAGGCCGCGGGCTCCGAAGCGGTCGCAACCCGGCCTCGGCGCTTCAAGCTGGCACCCCCCCTCATCCGTTTTCCCGGAAAAGGTCGAAGACCGCAGGGTATTTCAGCGCCAGAACCGGAGGTTAAGGCCCAAGCCCAGCCCAGGAAAGGGCGGGCGAGGCGATTTCCGCAGATTCTCATGTACCAGGGAAGCGCGAAACCATTGGGTATCGGTCTTTTCGTTACTTGTTGCCTCGCTTTACTGCTGTTGTACCGTCGGGAGCAGCGGAGCGCTCCCCCCAGGTCCGTTCCGCAGGCTGCCATCGAAGCTCGCAACCCCACTCCTGTAAGCAGTCTCGGTACTGACATTGCGGAACCGGAAAAAAGTGAATTGACAACCGCCGCTCGAAGGGAAGCAAAGACGATGGCGGTGGATTCCGTATCTTCATCTTCCCACCCCGCAGCCGAAACCCGCCCGCCTGCCGAGTTGACGAACGCCGTCATTTCGACGGAGCCGCTGGTTAACGCGGCGCAGCCCGACTCGCTCCATCGTCCACACATTTCGGCATGGCCCGAAGGCGCTTTCAGCTATCCGATCGCCCCCAGTCGAAACCTGACCGGAACGGTGCTGCTGAAGGCGGTAATAGGGATGAATGGAGCTGTCACGAGCGTTGACATCCTTAGCGGGGATCGATCACTCGCAAGCGCCGCAGCTGAGGCAGTACGGCAATGGCGCTACTCTCCGCAGAAGGTCAATGGGATCCCAACCGAGGCGGAAACCAACATTGTGATTGATTTTCGCGGAGATGATGCAGTCTCTGTGAGTTTCCCGCACGGTAGGTAGTTCGACACGCGCGACCGCAATCGCTGCTGTTGCGGTGGCATCACCCGCTTTCGCCAGTTCGCGCTACAGCCCGGTGGCAGTGTCCCTGCCTTCGCGGTTCACAA
>Ga0126371_10004959_pt1 | contig 11793 bp, 14 predicted proteins | sample PanSoiMetaPlot_4_FD_110145 | JGI IMG/M metagenome (GOLD analysis project Ga0126371, IMG submission 110145) | Tropical forest soil microbial communities from Panama - MetaG Plot_4 | ecosystem: Environmental > Terrestrial > Soil > Tropical forest > Bulk soil | place: Panama | collected 2016-02-17
ACGATGGTGCCTACGGGTACCTTCAGAATTGTGTCGCCCCCGGAACGACCCTGACAGTTCGAACCTTCTCCATGCCGCCCGCGCTCGGCGCGAAATTCCCGGTTGTAGCGATAGCGAAGTAGCGTGTTGTCGTTTGGGTCAGACTCCAGATACACGTCTCCGCCAGGACCGCCATCGCCGCCCGAGGGGCCCCCGCGAGGCACATATTTCTCCCTGCGGAACGCCAGGCAGCCGTTGCCCCCGTCGCCGCCCCTTATCGAGATTTTTGCCTCATCTACAAACATGAATTTTCACTGAGAAGCGCACCTGGAAAGAATACGATACGACCGGAATTCCTGCCCCGGAAACTTTGTAGGCTGGGCGGTCGCCCAGCCCTTCGCCGGGAGGAGATAAGAGGGAGGTCAGTCTGCTGCAGGCGCAGCAGGCTCACTTTTTGCAGCAGATTGAGCTTCCTTGAGCGGAAGTACGCTAATAAAACGGCCCCGCCCGCCCCGATCCTCAAAGCGCACCACGCCATCAGTCAGCGCGAAGAGGGAATCGTCCTTCGCACGCCCCACGTTTCGCCCTGCCTTGTAGCGGGTGCCACGCTGGCGAATCAGGATGCTGCCGCCGCTGACCATCTGCCCGCCAAAGCGCTTAATGCCCAGACGCTGTCCTTGCGAATCGCGCCCGTTCGTCGAAGAACCGCCGCCCTTCTTGTGTGCCATGAAAAACCCCTAGGAGGATTGCTGACAAGCTCCTCGTCTTTGTCTAATGGCGTCCTGAGGCACGCTGTGCTGCGCCCTGAGCCATTGCCGCCCGGCCGCGGCCGCTAGGCCAATTGGATGTCGACTTCGACCTCCGTCAGCTCCTGACGATGGCCGCGCTCGATTTTGTACTGGCCGCAACGCTTGAATTTCAATACTTGCACTTTTGGGCCGCGAACATGCCTCACGATTTTGCCCGTCACTTTTGCTCTGGCCGCGTCGCTGCCGCTTAAAACCTTCTGCTCATCGGTGCGCACTGCAAGGACGTCGTCAAAGGTCACTTTCCCACCGATTTTGCCCTCGAGCCGTTCGATCTCGATAGTCTCTCCGGGTGCGACTCGGTACTGTTTGCCACCACTGCGGATTACCGCGTACATGCTGCCTCCCAGCGCAATTAGAGAAACCTTAATTATACGGGGCGATCGCAAGCGAACACAAGGCAGAATCGCAAGGATCTCCCGAGCTGCACGGGGTGAACGCTTTAAAAAAGCGTGCTAGGCGCGCCGATGGAGGGGCCCTATTCGACCTCGGAACGGAGTCAGGTTCGCTCACGGTGGCAGTGATAAACCGGTCCATAGCAGACAGACGCTAAGCTAAATTCTGCGACCGACCGTGCTGTCCAATGCCGTAGTCAAATCCGAATAACGAAAGTTGAAGTTCGCGGCAAGTAATTTCTCTGGCCGCACCCGCTGACTGGAGAGCAACAGTGGCCCGGCCATTTCGCCGATCGCCATGCGAAGGGCGAATGCGGGCGCCGGAGCGATTCCGGGCCTGCCGAGCGCTCGCGAGAGTGCACGCGCAAATTCCGCATTGCGGACTGGCTCAGGCGCGACGACGTTCACAGCTCCTGAGACGGCATCGTTTTCAATCGCCCATCGTGTTGCCTGGATCGCATCTTCGAGCGCAATCCAGGACATCCATTGTTGGCCGGTTCCAAAACGTCCGCCCAAGCCCAACTTGAAAGGTACAACCATGCGCGGCAGTGCTCCGCCAGCGCCAGAAAGAACCACACCGAATCGCAAGCGAACGGTTCGAACTCCGACGTATTCTGCCCGAACAGCCTCGGCTTCCCAATCTCGCGCAAGGAGCGCAAGAAAATCGGTTCCCGGCTCGCTGGCCTCGGTAAGAATTTGGTCTCCCCGATCACCGTAGTAGCCAGTTGCTGAAGCGCAGACGAATGCCTTGGGCTTCTCCGCCAGCCGCGCGACGGCATCCACTAGCAACCGCGTTGAACCTAGGCGGCTGCTCCGCAATAGCTCTTTGCGCTCTCTAGTCCAGCGGCCATCGCCGATGCTGGCCCCGCTCAGATGGACGAACGCTTCGGTGCCCTTCATCGCGTCCGTGTCGATGGTCGCAGCCATAGGAGCCCAGCAGACGTCGCCGGGCTCAAGACGCCCTCCCGGGCGCACCAGCCGTGCGACAAAATGGCCATGCTCCCGGAGCGCTTGGAGCAGATGTGTTCCAATGAGCCCGGATGCGCCAGAGACGAGAATCTTCATGCCGTTTAGACGATGGCTATGTCAATCAACCGATCCTGCCGGTGAATCTACCCTATGTCCCGCGCCCGCTCGCGTCAAGCGATCGGCCCGTTCGAAAAGCTCAACGAGGCCGAACGGTTGGAAGGTCCTCTGGGGTGGAAACAGGGGCACCCGGCCACCTGCGAAGTGCGCCAGAGCGAATTGGGAGCACCGTGAAATGCTGAGAAAAATGCTTGACACGGGAGGTCGTTCATTGTATTTAACCATTAGGTTAAATAATGCACGGGGACCACCTCAACACCACCTTCGCCGCTCTCGCCGATCCCACCCGACGTGCCATCCTCGCCCGCCTCGCTTCGGGCGAGGCCTCGGTAACTGAGCTTGCCGAACCTTTCGAGATGAGCCTTCCGGCGATCTCGAAGCACCTGAAAGTGCTTGAACGTGCAGGGCTTATTGCGCGCGGCCGCGAAGCCCAGTGGCGGCCATGCCAGCTCGAAGCGCGTCCACTTAGAGATGCAGCGGAGTGGATTGAGCATTACCGAAGATTTTGGACCGAGAGTTTCGTTCGATTGGATGAATATCTGGGCCATCTCAAAGGGAAGGAGAGAGAGAAAAACGATGGAGGCAAGCAACGTGGTAAATCGTAAGGGGCCGCACCTGACCGGGCACGAACCCGTCATCAATCTGTTCCTTCTCGGGCGCAGGTCAGTCGATTCTGCTGTCGAACGCGGCAAGACAGACAAGTACGGCTCGATGAGCGCCTTTGACGAGCTTTCAGGCGACCTCGGGGGGCTCCGATGAGCAGCCCTGTCTTAGAACCCAAAGGAGAACTGGTTTTGAGGCGCACCTTCGACGCGCCGCGCGAGCTTGTGTTTAATGCTTGGATCGACCCGAAGCAGGTATCAAAGTGGTGGGGACCGCACGGGTTTATCACCCAGATCGACGAAATGGACGTGAGGCCCGGCGGTGCCTGGAAGTATAGGATGCGTGGCCCAGATGGGAACGATTACCCTTTCAATGGCGTATACGTCGAAGTCGTTGCGCCGGAACGTCTGGTGTTTGACGGAACCATCCATGGTTTGCCGGATCAACGTGTGTGGACCGAAGTAAGGTTTTCCGACCGCGGCGGCAAAACCGAAGTCAACGTTCGCCAGTTGTATTCATTCAAGTCTGAGGCCATAAACCGGGGCGCCCCGATTGGCTGGAACCAACAACTCGACCGCCTGGCGGACTTCCTTTTAAGCTCTGAAAGGGAGTGCACCTAGCTCCGTACCCAGTCGAACGTGGAAGATGTTTAGACGCTCGCTAGCACTGCCGGGCGCTCACCGCCGCGGGGAAGAGCCGCGAGCGGTAGCAAGATGCGAGGTCAGAACTCGCAAAAGCTTCCACCTAATGCGCGCCATTTGGCGTTGGCCAGGCCGGAGCTACTTGGTGAAGGCTTCGGCGCCAGTTCTGGACCGAGTTCTTCCTAAATAGATGGCTCGGGCTGCCGGTCCTAGCGGAAAAGAGGGTCCTTTAGAAGCAGTGGGTTCACGTTTCTAAATCCAATTTCGGGAGGCAATCAAAAATGCCACCAGCAGCGAAGTCAGCTTCAATTTCGAAGGGTGCCCTTTGGGCCGGACGCATTATTAGCGCCTTGGTTGTCCTATTCATGCTCTTCGACAGCATCACGAAGATTCTGAGAACGCAGCAGGTGATTGACGCAACCGTTCGAATCGGATTCCCGGTCAGCACTATCGTGGGCATCGGAGTCACGCTGCTGATCTCGACGATACTCTACGTGATTCCGCAGACATCGATCCTTGGCGCAATCCTGCTGACCGGCTACCTAGGCGGCGCAACCGCCGCAAACGTTCGCACAAGCCCACTGTTCAATACCGTGTTTCCAATACTTTTCGGAATCCTGGCTTGGCTCGGCCTGTACCTACGCGAGGACCGCCTGCGCGCGCTGCTCCCACTGAAAAGTTAGTGGCTGAGCGAGAGCCCCAGCAGGGTGAGGGCGCGAGCGCTTCCAACTCAGAGGGCACATACTCGCGCGCTTGACAAACCGTCCCACACTGCTAGCCTGCTCGCGTGATGAGGATTCGAAGGGCGAACCGAAAGGGGGGCGCGGCCGAAGTCTCGCCTCCGGGAGTGCCAGCTCCCGCGTGCGAGCTCATATCTGGCCATGGGTGTCTCACACGCCCGCTGGGGCCGCACAATCCCCATTTGAAGCGACGATCAGACGAGCATCGTCATCCCGAGCGCATATCGTGAGCGAACGATCGGTGGTGCCTGGTCAAACCTGTTGGCTCATTACCGCCGGCTTGGTCTTCCTCTTCGCGGCCCTTGTGGGTCACGCGCAGGACACGGAAGGAATTACCGGCTTTCTAGGCGAGCACGCCCGTTCAGAGCGGCAGCTCGAAACGAACCTTAGGAAAATCCCCGACGCCGCTCACGCCGAAAACAGTCTCCGGCGCCTGACAAGCGAGCCACACATGGCGGGAACCGAATCCAGCCATCGCGTGGCCGAGTGGCTGCGCGACCAATACCGCAGCTTTGGATTCGACTCAGAAATTGTTACCTACCTGGCCTGGATGCCGCAGCCTCGCGAAGTGCGGCTTGAACTCACTAAGCCACAAACGAAACCTCTGGCCAGGCCAGAACAATCGATTCGCTCCGATAAAGCCACCGAAGACAAGGCAATTGCCCCGGCGTTCAACTCCTATTCGCCCTCGGGAGAAGTGACGGCGCCGGTCGTATATGTGAACTACGGGATGCGCAACGATTACGATCAGCTTTCGGCGCTCGGCGTGAATGTGGAGGGCAAGATCGTTATTGCCCGCTACGGCCGCGGCTATCGGGGCATCAAGGTGAAAGTGGCCGAAGAACACAAAGCAGCAGGTGTGATCCTCTATTCGGATCCGCAGGACGATGGCGCAGGGGTGGGCCCGACTTACCCCAATGGTCCTTGGCGGCCGGTTAGCGGAATTCAGCGCGGCTCGATTATTTACACGCAAATTTATCCCGGTGATCCGTTAACTCCGGGTGTAGCCGCGACACCTTCCGCGACGCGTCTTGCGCCGGCAGATGCCGCAAGCTTGCCGCATATTCCCGCCATGCCAATTAGTGCGCAGGATGCCGCCGCGGTCCTGGGTGGCCTGAGCGGCGCGCAGGCGCCCGCCGGCTGGCAGGGCGGCCTTCCGTTTACTTATCACCTCGGTCCCGGTGCCTCAGAGCTGCACCTGAAGCTGGTTATGGAGTACAAGCAGCGGCCGCTCTATGACGTGATCGCCAAGCTGCGCGGCGCCGACGATGGCCAATGGGTGATTCTCGGCAATCATCACGATGCATGGGTGTACGGCGCCGCCGATCCCGGCAGCGGAACGGCGTCATTGCTCGAAGCTGGTCGCGCGCTCGGTGCGCTCGCCAAATCCGGATGGACGCCGCGGCGGACGATTGTGATTTGCCAATGGGACGGAGAAGAGGAGGGACTGCTCGGTTCCACGGAATGGGTTGAGGCGCGCGTGCCCGAACTACAAGAGAAAGCAGTTGCCTATGTCAACACGGACGTTGGGGTTGACGGTCCAAGTTTTGAGGCCTCTGCCGTTCCATCGCTTAAGGATTTGGTTCGCGACGTGACACGCGACATCCAGGATCCCAAAACGGGTCAGAGCGTAGAGGAGGCCTGGGTCGATCATGCGAATCGCGAGCGAAAGACCTCCTCTGGCGCGCCTCGGCACTCTCCGCCCACAGATCCGTTCGGCAAAGTGCCGCTCAGTGCGTTGGGATCTGGCTCGGATTATTCGGCATTCCTGGACCATGCCGGAATACCGAGCATCGATGTGGGATTCACCGGTCCCTACGGTGTGTACCACTCGCTCTACGACGACTTCGATTGGATGAAGCGCTTCGGAGATCCGACCTTTTCCTATCATGTCACGCTCGCGCAAATTCTGGGTACACTCGCGCTTCGCTTGGACGAGGCAGACGTTCTTCCTTTCAACTATCCCGCGTATGCGCTGGAGATCGAGCATGCCGCAACGGACGTGTACGTGAAAATCGTGAAGCAAGAGGATCAAGATGCGCTCGCGGCCACGCTGGATGCCGCGGCGCATCTTTCTGCCTCAGCCCACCGCGCATCGGAGGCTCTGCAGCTAATTTCTGACGGGCCGCTCGATGCCGCACGCGCAGGTCAAATTAATCACGCTCTGGCCTCGGTCGACCAGGCTCTGCTCGCTCCCAGTGGGCTCACCGGGCGTCCATGGTTCAAGCACGTGATTTTTGCGCCGGGAAGTTATGAAGGATACACAGCAAGTCTGATACCTGGCGAAAACGATGCTCTTCTGCGCAATGATTCCGCCATGCTGCGAGGCGAAGCCGAATCTCTTTCAGCAGCGCTTCTGCGGGCCGCGGCACGTCTGGACGAGATTTCCCAAATGGCCCGCGAGGCGGCCCAGACGCGAGTCCCAGCTGGCCACTGAGCAACGCTTGCTTGTAAGTTTTAAACTTTGGCTTCTTTCCAGCGCCCGCGCCTGAAAACCAGAACGCTGGCCAGTGCGACAGAACACTCCGCGATGACAATCGCCCAGTAGACACCATTTGCGTGCAATCCTTCTCGAACCGCCAGCCAATAGGCCAGCGGAATTTCGAAAAGCCAGTAGCCGAAGAAGTTCAGGACGGTCGGCGTCACGGTGTCGCCCGCGCCATTGAATGCCTGCAACATGACCATCGCGTAGGCGTACCCGACATTGCCGTAGCTCACAATGCGTAGGCACGAGGCGGCAAATGGGACCACCCCCGGATCGTTGGTGAACAGGCGCACCAGCGGGGTCGCGAAAATCGTGAAGAGGATTCCCACGCTGCCCAGGAACAGCATGTTGTAAAGCCCCGTTCGCCAAACGGAAGCCTCGGCGCGGTCGGGCCGTTTTGCTCCGAGATTTTGGCCTACGAGCGTCGCCGCCGCGTTGCTCAAGCCCCACGACGGCAGGATTATGAAGATCACGATGCGAATTGCAATCGTGTAGCCCGCAACGGCGGCCGCTCCGAAAAGACTGACGATGCGCACCAGCCCTATCCAGCCCGTCTGCGCGATGACGAACTGAACGATGCCTGTAAACGAGAGCCGAAGTAGCCGTGCAAGAACGGCGAATTCCAGACGAATCTGTCGACGAAGCACGCGAAGGCGCTCGGTTCCGCGCAGCAGGCGATAGAATTGGTACAGCACTCCGATTCCGCGCCCGGTGAAGGTTGCCAGAGCCGCACCGGTGACGCCGAAACGATGAAACGGACCCCATCCAAAGATCAGGCACGGATCGAGTGTCAGATTGATGATGTTGGACACCCACAGCAGCCGCATTGCGATCGCAGCATCGCCCGCGCCGCGAAAGATTGCATTGTTCAGAAACAGCAGCAAAACGACTCCGCTCCCGCCCAGGGCGATACGGGCGTAGTTGCTGCCCACCGCGATAATTTCCGGTGTCGCTCCCATCAATCGCAGCAGCTGCGGGGCCAGAAAGAAGCAAGGCAAGCCCACCATCGCGGATGTAGCCAGTCCCAGAAAAATCGCCTGGACTCCTGCAACGGCAGCTGCTTCGGGATCCTTCTCGCCGATGCGGCGCGCCACCATCGCCGTTGTGGACAGGCTGAGTCCCATCGCCACGGCGAAGACCAGCGTGAGCATGGACTCGGTGAGCCCCACGGTGGCGACCGCGTCCGCGCCCAGGCGTCCTACCCAAAAAACGTCGACCACGGCGAACAGCGATTCAAGCACCATCTCCAGCACCATCGGAATCGCCAGCAGCAAGATGGCGCGATTCAGATTGCCTACGGTGAAGTCCTGGTGCGAGCCGAGCAACGCCTCGCGAACCGAGGACCACAAGCTCGGTTGTGAGGGGGCTCCTGCAACAGCCGTATTCATTGCTTTCCCTTTTTTCGCTCAGCACAAGAAAGCAGGCGAGCGCCGTCGAGCGTCTGTAGTTGTTTAGAAAATTCGAACAGCGAAAGAACGACGAGTTGGACTACACGAGGACTGCAGCGAGGATCTTCATACCTTGAAACCTCCCGCTCCGTTCCGAACGCTTGACGGCGCCAGGAGCGACTAGAACCCGATCCCGGAATTCTACCTGATTGAGCGAAGGGGGAGAAGAGAATTTCGCACGAAATGGACAAAAGCTTGCCCTCCCATTATTCCGAACCATATGGTTAAGTGTTCGAGGGCCCTGCACATGGATCGGGTAGCTGCGGCCATCTCTGACCCGACGCGCCGGGCGATCCTCGAGAGGCTCGCATGCGGTCCCGGGCGCGTTTCCGATCTCGCCGCGCCATTCCCCATTACGCTGACCGGTTTTTGCAAGCACGTGAAAGTTTTGCAGCGCGCCGGGCTGGTTCGAAAGACACGTCGCGGACGAGAAAATACGCTTGAGCTCTCGCCTGAGCCACTTCGCCAACTGGGGCAGTGGGTTTTGAACTACGAGCAATTCTGGAATTCGCGCCTGGATCGCCTAGACGATTGGTTTGCCGGAGAAAAGGAGAAATCACGTTGAACCGTTACCCATGTCGCCGTGTCGCGCACGATTCCCGCGGCGGCACCAAGAGTGTTCGATGTTTGGATGAACCCGAACAGTCCCGGAGGCCCATGGTTCGGTGCAGAGCGCGTCATCTGGAATCCCATCGTCGATGGGCTTTTCTATCTAGCTGTAAAGCAGGAAGGAAAAGTCTGGCCTCACTATGGGCGGTTCATCGAGATCGACCGGCCGAGCAAGCTGACCTACACGTGGGTTTCGGAGGCGACTAGGGGCCTTGAATCCCTGGTGACCTTGACTCTCGAACCTCGAGGAGACGAAACTGAAGTGACTCTCCACCACTCCGGCCTGCCGGACGATGCTATGGGGCGCTAGCACAAGGACGGGTGGGCGTGGATTCTTGCCAAGTTGGCGGAAGCTCTCGCCTCGCGGCGCTCGGCGGCTTCTTAGCTGTCATGCGGTCCGCGTCGCTTCTCGTTGCCGATGAGGCGCGCTAGAATGAGCAGATGCGAGTTCGCGTGCTTTTCTTCGGGCAACTAAAGGACATTACGGGTATCGCCCAAGAAGACGCTGAGATTTCCGAAGGCGCTCGTGTCCAGGACTTGTTTGAGCGCTACGGACGGCGGTTTCCGAGACTCGCTTCGTTTCGCGAATCGATCGCCACTTCTGTGAACCAAGAGTACGCGAATTGGCGCGCGCGCCTAGCCAGCGGAGACGAGGTGGCGTTTCTACCCCCCGTGAGTGGGGGCCAGCCATTGGCAGTCGAAGAAGACTTCTTCCAGATCGTGCGGAATGTGATTCGACCGCAGGAAATCGTCCGAGCACTAAAGGCGCCCCAAGACGGTGCGCTGGTGGTTTTCGAGGGTTTCGTGCGCAACAATTTCAAGGGCAAACAAAGTCTCTACCTCGAATACGAGGCATATGAGCCGATGGCGCTCGGGAAGATGCGCCAGATCGGAGCGGAAATCCGAGCTAAATTTTCCGTGCACCGTGTTGCGATTGTCCACCGGCTAGGGCGACTGGAAATCGGCGAGACCAGCGTGTTCATTGCGGTAAGCTCGCCGCACCGAGCGGCCGCCTTTGAGGCGTGCCGCTCGGCCATCGACACCCTCAAGCGAGTCGTTCCCATCTGGAAGCGAGAGCATTTCGCGGGTGGCGCTGTGTGGGCCGAGGGCGAACTACCCCCGCAGGAAGCCATTTCTCCTTCTGGCGAATCTACCTCCTAGATGAGTACATCTCCGGCAGCGCAGGCCCGCCTCGGCCGCCTCCTGCAGAAAGGCCTATTGCTTGCTGCCGTCCTTGGAGCAGGCGTAAGTCGTTGGACATTTGCCGGCGCGCAGCAACGCGGGCGCGTTCTTCGAGCACAAACGGACATGGTCACGATTTTGGCGAGCGTGACCGATACCAGCGGGCGTCCGATGCCCGATCTAGCCAAGGACGCCTTTCAACTTTCCGAAGAGGGAGTTCCGCAAAAGATCGACTATTTTGAAGCGCAGACAAACCGGCCGCTCGATCTCGCCTTGATGATCGATTCCAGCCTCAGCACCTACAAGGACCTTCGTTTCGAAACCGACGCCGCCGCGCATTTCATTAAACAGGTAATTCACCCGGAAGATGCCATGGGCGTGTTCGAGTTTTCAGAGTCGGTAGAGCGGCTTGCCGATTTTTCCCCCAATGTGTCGGCATTGCAGTCGGCCGTACGTCGCGTTTCTCCCGGAACCGGGACTTCGATCTATGATGCGATCGTGCTCGCATCGAATGAACTCAAACGCAGGCCGGAAAACCGGCGCCGGGCAATCGTGCTCGTCACCGATGGCGGCGAGACAACGAGCATGTCGAAATTTGATGACACTCGGCGCGCGGCGATCGTCTCCGAAGCGCTGCTTTACACGATTCTCATTCGCCCTGTAAAAAATGAGGGTGGACGCAACACAGCCGGTGAGCACGCACTGGTCACGATCACCGACAGCGTGGGTGGGAACATGTACATTCTCGACGATATGGCGCAGATTCAGGAAATGTTCGACCGCATCGATCGGGAACTGCGGACGCAGTATCTGCTGGGCTATTATCCGAGCCCAACGCCTCCGCCGGGAAGCGATCGTCATGTCAGTGTCCAAGTCACCGCTGACTACACCGTGCGGTACCGCAAGGAATACTTCACTCCGGGTGCGCTTCGATAGGGATATCTTCTGTTCGAACTAAACGACGGGGATGCCAAGACTTTTGAGCGAGACTCAATGAAACAGTACCTCGACGCAGCCATCGAGATCGCCCGTGAAGCGGGAGCCATCCTGCGCGAAGGATTCGACCGCCCCAAGCAAATTTCGTACAAAGGCGAGGTCGATCTTGTCACAGAATCAGACAAGCGCTCGGAAGAGTTGGTGATCGCGCGGCTGCGGGAGCGTTTCCCGAATCATGGGATCGTCGCTGAAGAAGGAGGTGGCACGGCGGCGGTCGCGAAATATTGCTGGCACATCGATCCGCTCGACGGCACGACCAATTTCGCACACGGATATCCCTGCTTTGCGGTATCGATCGGCCTGGCCGAGGAAGGCCGTCCGATTGCGGGCGCTGTTTTTAATCCGGTCTACAACGAGCTTTTCGCGGCGGCGTGCGGCGAGGGCGCTTATTTGAACGGTGAACGAATCCGGGTCTCATCAGTGGAAAGACTGGCGACCAGCCTGGTGGCGACTGGTTTTCCCACTCACCAACGCAAAAAGAGTGCGAATATCAACTACTACTGGCAGTTCACGCTCCGGTCGCATGGCGTTCGCCGTGACGGTGCCGCAGCGCTTGACTTGTGTTCGGTCGCTTGCGGACGGTTCGATGCGTTCTGGGAATTTGGCCTGAAGTCTTGGGACACGACAGCAGGAATCGTGATTGTGCAAGAGGCCGGAGGGCGAATCACGGATCTCGAGGGCCAGCCTTATCGACTTGGCGGCCCGAGCATATTGGCGACCAACGCGCGCGTACACACCGAGACGGTGCAGCTCGCCGCCGGCATTGCCGAAGACGCCGCGAAGCAATAGGCGATGGACAGCGGCGGATGAAGCTTAGTGAGCT
>Ga0126371_10004961_pt1 | contig 11790 bp, 12 predicted proteins | sample PanSoiMetaPlot_4_FD_110145 | JGI IMG/M metagenome (GOLD analysis project Ga0126371, IMG submission 110145) | Tropical forest soil microbial communities from Panama - MetaG Plot_4 | ecosystem: Environmental > Terrestrial > Soil > Tropical forest > Bulk soil | place: Panama | collected 2016-02-17
CCATAATCGCGCACAAAAGAAAAGGGCACCGGCTTGCGCCGATGCCCTGCATGCGTGAAACGCGTGCGGAACTCAGCGCTTGGAATACTGGAAGCGGCGTCGGGCCTTGGCGCGGCCGTACTTCTTACGCTCGACAACGCGGCTATCCCGCGTCAGGAAGCCGCCGGCCTTTAGCACGCTGCGCAGCCCGGGCTCGAAATAAGTGAGCGCCTTGCTGATGCCGTGGCGCACCGCGCCGGCTTGGCCCGAGAGACCGCCGCCGGTGACGGTGCAGACGATGTCGTACTGACCCGTGCGCTGACAGACGGCGAACGGCTGGTTCAACAACATGCGCAGCACCGGCCGCGCGAAATAGATCTGGCTGTCCTTGCCATTGACGTTGATCGTGCCCTTGCCCGGCTTGAGCCAAACGCGCGCGACGGCGTTCTTGCGCTTGCCGGTCGCATAGGCGCGGCCTTGCGCGTCGAGCCGCGGCTTGGCCTCGACGGCCGGCGCCGGCGTGGTCGTCTTGAGGAGCTGGGCGCCCTGCGCCTCGCGCAAGGATTGCTGCAAGTCGGCCATGCTTACCTCTTGTTCTTCCGGTTCATCGCGGCGATGTCGACCTTCTTCGGCTGCTGCGCTTCGTGTGGGTGGTTCGCGCCCTTGTAGGCGAACAGATGGCCCATCATCTTCCGGCCGAGCGGGCCACGCGGCATCATCCGCTCCACGGCCTTGACGATGACGCGCTCGGGATGCGCGCCGGCGAGGATCGAACCTTTGGTGAGTTCCTTCAAGCCGCCGGGAAAGCCGGTGTAATGCCGGTTGAGGCTTTGCTTGCCCTTGTTGCCGGTCAATGCGACCTTTTCGGCGTTGATGACGATGACGTTATCGCCGCAATCCATGTGCGGCGTGTAGCTCGTCTTGTGCTTGCCTTTGAGCCGCAGCGCAATCAGCGACGCGAGGCGGCCGAGCACCAGCCCGTCGGCGTCGATGAGCAGCCACTTCTTGTCGAGTTCCTTGGGCTTGAGTGATGCGGTCTGGCCGGCTTGCATGGGTTCTGTCCTCGCGAAGGCGCGCACCCTAGGGAAGCGCCCGCACGGGGTCAAGCTTTAAGAACCGGTATCATAATACCATTATTGATACAGGCTCCCGTGAGCAAACCGCGGCAGTTGGCAGCAATCGTGTTCTCGCCCACTCTGGCCGCACATGCTCGCTCCGACTGGTTCCCTCGGTCTGCCGCGCCGCGCCGCGCGCCTGTTGTTCCGGCACCACATCGACAACGGCCTGGCCGTCGCCATTTGCCTCGCGATCGTCGGCATCGTTACGGGCTTCCTGTTCGGTCTCGAGACAGCGGTGCTGGTCGGTACCGGCGCGCTGTGCGTCAGTGTCGTCGATCAACCGGGGCCGTTGCCCGGCAAGCTGCCGGCGTTTGTCGCGACCATCATCGCAACCGGCGCGATCTCGCTGCTTGCCGGCTTTGCCGGCGGTTCCGTCTGGCAACTCGCGGCGGTGATCGCCGTGATGAGCGCCGGCTTCGCGCTGGCAACCGCCTACGGCCGCACGGCCCTAGTGTTCGGCATCGCCGGCGTTCTGTCGCTGGTGCTTGGCATGGCCGTGCCGCTCGGCAGTCCGGCCGAGGTTTTGCGCCACGGCGCGCTGTTCGTTGCCGGCGCGACCGGTTATGCCGTGCTCGCGCTGATTGGTGCGCATCTGTTCGACGATCGCAACCGGCGCATGTTCCTCAACGAAGCGTTGCTGGCGTTTGCGCGATACCTCTACGTCCGTGCGCAGCTCTACGATCCGGCGATACCGATGCCGACGGCGCTGCGCGATGTCATCGAGGCGCACGGGGCGTTGATGGAGAGATTGCAAGCCGCGCGCAATGCGATCTTCGCCGGACGGCCCAACCCGCGCCGGCGCCGCTGGATCGGCGGCATGCTGGCGTTGCTCGACATCTACGAAGCGGTTCTGGCCAGCGATGCCGATTGGGAAACGCTGCGGCAGGCGGCAAGCGGCGAGGTGATGGTGCATTTCGCGGCGTTGACGCGCGACCTGGCGCACGACATGGAGGGATTGGCGCTCGCGCTCGTCGTGCCGACTGCCGGCGTGCCCGGCGACCGGCATGTTGCGGCACTCAAGGCGCTCGACGCTGCTTTTGCCGCCAACCCGCCGACCGAAATGCGCGCAAGCTTGCGGACGACACGCGACGCCATCGCCGTTGCGGTGCGTCACGTCCAGCTGCTTGCGCATATCGTTGTTGGCCGTGCCGACCGAGCGACCGCCCTGCCCGACGCCAACCTGACCGCCTTCGTTCAGACCGCCGACACGCGGCTTGCAACCTTGCGCGGTCATCTCACGCCGACGTCGCCGGTGATGCGTTATGCCATCCGGCTGACGCTGGCGATGTTGGCCGGTTACGCGCTGACGGTGGCGATGCCGCGCTATGTCCATGGCGGCTGGATCCTTCTCACCATCGCGCTCATCATGCGCGCGAATTTTGCGGTCACGCGTCAGCGCCGCAACGACCGGATCGTCGGCACGCTGATCGGCTGTGCCGTGGCGGCCGTGCTCGTGCTGGTCCTGCCGCCGACGGCATCGCTCGTCGTGATCATCGTTGCCGCCGGCATTGCGCACGCTTACGCCACCGTCGATTACCGCGTCGCGTCATTCGGCGCCTCGGTCATGGCGCTGGTGTTGATTCACCTTTTGGATCCGACGGAATTCCTGCTCACCGACCGCATCGTCGACACGTTGATCGGCGCCGGCCTGTCGGTGGCATTCAGCTATTTCCTGCCGAGCTGGGAATGGCGCGACGTGCCGCGCCTCGTCGGTCGCTTGATCGACGCCGACCGTGCTTTCGCCGCCGAAGCGCTGTCACCGGCGCCGGCCGATCAACGCTATCGACTGGCGCGCAAGCGCGCGCTCGACAATTTCACGATTGTCGCCACCACGACGCGGCGGCTGTCGAGCGAGCCCGGCGTGCGGCAGCGCCAGCTCGCCAGCCTCAACGCCCTGCTCGGCGCGAACTATATGCTCGCGTCCGACCTGGCTTCGGTGCAGGGCTTGTTGCGAGCCCGCGGTCGCGAGATCAAGCCGGACGATGCGCACGCCGCGCTCGATGCAACGCGCGGCCGCGCGCTCGATCTATTGACCCTCAAGCCGGAAACGTTGCCGTCGCCGGCGCGCTTGCGTCGGCGTGGCTGGACCGAGATGCCGGCCAGCCATGCGCTGGCGTTTCTCGGCCGGCGATTGCGCCACATCGAACGCGCGGCGCAACGCACCGCCGCTTTGGCCATGCGCGTGGTGCAACCGGAATAGAGCTTTAGCGCGCTTCGTTGCCGGAGTGGACTTCGCGGTCGCCGCGGAGCGCCCGTCGTCCCTCGCTGCCCTGCCAGATGAGCAGCGCCGGCACGCCGATCACCAAGTCGCGGCCGCGCTTCAACAGCGACAGCGCCAGTGCGGTATCCGGCGGCAAGCCGAACAGGCCGCCGAGGATGACATAGGCCCCTTCCTGCACGCCGACGGCGTTCGGCACGAAGAACGCGAAGCTGCGCAAGGCATAGAGCAGGCTTTCGATCGCCAGCACGGGAGCGATGTTGAGGTCCACGCCCATGAGATGGAGCGCGATCCACGCTTCGACGCCATTGGCGAACCAGGCGGCGAGATGCAGGACAAAGCCGAGCTGCGGACCGGCCATGCGCGCATACATCGCATGGATGTGCTGGTGGAAAGAGCGCGTGTGGCCGACGGCGTTCGGGATCCAGCGCGGCGCCAAGCGCTCCGCCAGGCGTTCGACGACGCCCATGCCGCGTCGCTGCACGAAGACGAACGCGAACACCGCGAACACGCCGACGATCAAGCCGGCGCCGAGGGGTTTCACGATGGTCGCGCCGGGATGGAACCAGACCAGCAACCCGAGGCCGACCGCGGCATAGACCAATTGCGCCAGCGTCTCGAGCGTGACGTCGACCACGGTCGAGGCGAACGAGATCATGCCGCTCAAGCCGGCGACGGTTGCGGCGCGCGCCCCCATGCCGAAACCGCCCAGCTGCGACAGCGGCAGCACCTCGGAACCGGAATCGCGGACGATACGGCCCCAGATCATCGTGCCGGCGCCGACGGATTGCGGCGGCGGCAGCACGGCGTACCAGGCGAGTCCGAGCAAGCAGAACAACGCCAGATGATAGGCGCAGACGACCGCGAAGCCGCTCCAGTGGATCGCGGCGAGCGCGTGCCACACGTCGGCGAAACCGTAATAGCCGACGATCGCGGTGCCGACCACCACCCCGACGATTGCCGAAACGAGACTGACGAACCGCATCAGGCCGGGTTGCGACGGAAGCTCCACAGCCGCAGGCTGGAGAGCGCAACGTCGGCCAGTTTGGGCAGGAAGCTTGGCCGTAACAGGCCCGGATCGAATTCCTGCATGCGGCGCGCGTTTTCGCCGTAGCAGTCCTCGAGGAAGCGGCGGAAGGTGAAGCCGTCGAGGAAGACGCTTGCCTGGGTGGCGGAGAACTCCTTGCCGTCGTTGACCTGCGCGCCGCGCCGTGCGGTGCCGATCAATCGTTTCAGCGCGCGGATGTAAAAGCGCAACGACGTCAGCCCGCGCCGCCAACCCGCCGCACGGCCGCGTTGCGCTTCGTTATAGGCCATCCAGTTGACGAAGAAGACGATGTGACGTGTCTCCTCGTACATCAACGTGTCGAAGATCGCGAACATCGATTCCGGCAGGAAGCCCGATTGCCGCGCGATCTTGAACACGCCGAAGCCGAGGAAGGAGTCGACGCATTCGCCGAAACCGAAATCCTTGAAGGCGGTGGTTATGTCGGCCGGCAACGGATCGAGCGCGTGTTCCTGCACGTCGATGCCGTAACGTTTGATCATCACACGGATGAGATCGGCGTGCCGCGCCTCTTCGAAGCCTTGCAGCGCGATTGCTTCCTTCAGCACCGGGTCTTCGACGGTCTCGGTGAACTGCTTGACGATCAGTCCGGCGCGCAACTCGGTGTGCAGCACCTCCTGCCAGAACGGCACGGCGCGCAAGCGGCCGAGCGCGGCCTCGTCGAGCTCGGGCCACGGCAGCTTGTCGGGCTCGTAGTGCTGGTAGGTCGCCTTGAAATGCTGACAGAAGAGATCGCGATGCGCGGTGCTGCCGAGCTCGACGGGCTTCGGCTTGCTCATGAAGCGCCGGGCGAAGCGCACCAGCCGCGGCACGACTTGGGGCCGCCGCAATCGCTTGTCGTAGCCGGCGAGCCGGCGTTCGTTCTCGGCGAGGCAGAGACCCATGAGCTCGCCGGTCGAGATTTCAACGCCGACCGACTTGCTGCCGGTGACGGTGAAGTTGTTGTCCGCGTCGGGCGCGCCACCGAGCCCGCGGGCGATGCCGATGCGTTCCCAGATCAGGAACGCCCACACCGCGAGCACCTTGAGCGCGAACCACGGCCGGCGCCACCACTTCATGTTGCGTTTGTGCCAGGCGACCCAGTTGACGAAGAACAGGATGTGCCGTCCCTCTTCCTGCATCACCGGCTCGAACGTCTCGACGAGCGCTGGCGGGAAGTAACCCGAGCGCTTGGCCAGCTCGAACAAGCCGAAGGCGAAGAAGCTGTCGATGCATTCGCTGTAGCCGGTGACCATGAAGGCCCATTCCGGATCGCGCGGCTTGATGTAAGCCGGTTCTTCGGCGAGCGCGATGCCGTAGGCGCGCACCATGTTGGCAAGCACGTCCTTGTGCCGTCCTTCTTCGAAGCCGTTGAGCGCAATCGCCTCCTTGAGGAGCTTGTCGCTCACGGTTTCGCCGTAGGTTGCGACACGAAGCTTCGCTTTGCCTTCGGTCTGCACGGCGATATCCCATATCGGCAGCGACACCAGGCGATCGCGCGCGTCGGGATCGAGCTTCGGCCAGTCGATGACAGCCGGCTTGTAGGGATTGAAGGTGTCGAGCAGCATCCGGCAGAACAGCGTCTTGTGCTGCTCGCTGCCCAGGCGGAAGCGCTCCGGACCGCCCGCTTGGCCTTGCCACACGCGCGCCGAACGATCGGCGTCCGCGACCGACGAATCCATCACGACCCCTTTCCCCAAGCCGTCGCGGTCATATTACCCAATCATTCCATCGGATATGAGCCAAATCGCCGCGCCTTGAAGAGGCCGGCGTCTGCGGTCAATCAGCGGTTAACCGCCGTGGAACCGCTCGTCGTCGCCGCCGTCCGGTCGGCCCGCAGATGCTCGAGATAAGCCACGATGTCGCGGCGCGTGTTGGGCTCCAGCACCTTGATCGGCATCTTGTTGCCCGGCACCAGCGCCTGCGGATCGGCAAGCCAGTGATCGAGATTGGCGATGGTCCAAGTGAGTTTCGCCTGTTTGAGCGCCGTCGAGTACGGATAACCGGCGACGCTGCCGGCGGTACGGTCGAACACCGTGCCGAGCGGCGGACCGATCTTAGTGTGATCGAGCGCATGGCATCCCGAACAACGATCCGCAAAAAGCCGCGCGCCACGCACCGGATCGGGCGGCGCATTGGGATCGAAGCGCGACAGATTCCGGATGTCGCCCGGCTTGTCGGCGCGGAAGAACGTGTAGGACAACGTAATCGTGCTGACGTCCTTGGCGTTGGGATCTTTGTCGAGCGCCGGATCGACGAAGAAGTCGACTGGCATGAGGACGGTCTTGCCCGGCGCCAGTCGCTCGTCGCTGAAGCAGAAGCATTGGATCTTATCGAAATAGAGTCCGATCTTGTCCGGCGTCACGTTGAAGGTGGCATGGCCGACAACCGGCTGGTCGCCCAGATTGGTGGCCGAGAAGTAAACCAGCTTCTCTTCGCCGAGGTGAACTTGCACCGAGCGCTGCACTGGCTCGAAACGCCACGGCAGATTCGGGGCGACCGACGTGCTGAATTGCACCGTGACGACGCGCGGCGAAACCTTGCCGGCATCGTCGGCGACCCGCTGCGTCGTGCCGTTGTAGCCGGTGGCGGCGCAGAACAGGCGATAAAGCGGCACCGAGAACCCAACCAGCGTCAGCATTGCCGCCAGAACGCAGGCCAGCAGGATGACGGTGCGAAATTTATGCCCTTGGCGTGGGGTGGCCATTGCCGATTATTACAACGTGTGCCGTCCGGCGAGCGTGGCGCGGTGTCGCAGAATCCCGCGGGTTTCGCACGTAATTCATGAACAGGCTGTCATGTGGGTGCCAATGCCACAATTCGCCATAGAAATCGGGGTGGCGTGGACAAAACCCGCCGCGGCCGCATACAATAGGTGCAAGACATCAATCCAAGCGGGGTTTCCTATGCGCTACAGCTTGCTGACTTCGGTTGCTTTCGCCGCGCTGATCGCCGCAGCGCCGGCGTCCTTCGCGTTTGAGATTCAGCCGACGAACAACAATGCCGGCGTAAGCGCCAACCTCACGGGCAATCCGGACAGCCAGAGCGACGGCATGTCAGCCAACCTCGCCGGTCAGGGCAATGGCAGCAGCCCGGTTATGCATTTCGGCGGCACCTCGCTGAGCATCAACGGCGGCAATAACGGCTCGAACAGCTACGGCATGTCGCCGGCCTATCGCGAGCAGTTCATGGGCGGGCCGGGTCAAATCGGCAGCGCCGTTTCGCCGCGCTGATCGCGTTTGCCGCCGGCGTTGGCCGGCGGCCTGATATTCATCTGCCTTTCCGATTGAACGCCTGTCCGCGGGACGGCGCGGCGGCGTGACGATGCTTCACCTTGCATTCGCAGTCTTGGCGGCGGCGGCACTCTTCGGCGCCGGTCTCGCCATACTCTACCTCCGCGGGCCGTCGGCGCCGCGTCTGCCCCGGGCACTGCCGCTCGTGCACGGCGCCCTCGGCGCCGCCGGATTGATTCTTCTCACCGTCGTTCTCCGGCACGGCCTGCCGCCGACGGACAACGGCACCGCCGGTTTCGGTTTGGTCGCGGCTGGATTTTTCGGCCTGGCGCTCGTGCTCGGGCTTTTGATCGCGACAGTCGCCTGGCGCGGGCGCCGTCCGGGCGGCCTCGTGGTTGCGACGCACGCGAGCGTCGCCATCGCCGGGATCGTCGTCCTGGCAGCATTGGTGGCTCTGAGCTAAGCCAAAATCACGGAGTCGCACGACCTGGACGCGCGCGCTCGTATTTGTCTCTCGTTCACGTACAATGGGCCAATCCGCGCCGGACGAGGCCGTAAGCGTCGTCGGCGCCAGAGGGGAAGACATGGCGGACGCCCGACAATCGCAGCCGCTTCAGGTCGTTCAGGTGTCGCACCTGATCGACGAACGCGGTCTCAGCGCAATCAACATCCTGCTGATCGTCTGGTCGCTGTTCATCGTCTTCGCCGATGGTTACGACATCACCGCGATCAGCTTCGCCGCGCCGGCAATCGCCAAATCGTGGGCGATCACCGATCGCGGCGCCTTCGGCCCGGTGTTCAGCGCCAGCCTCGTCGGCATCCTGTTCGGCTCCGGAATTTTCGGCTGGGTCGGCGACCGTCACGGTCGCAAGAAGGCGTTGATCGGCTCGATGGTCGTCTTCGGCATCTTCACCTGGATCGCGGCCTATTCGACGACCCTTGCTCAACTGGGCTGGTTGCGGCTCGTCGCCGGCATCGGCATCGGCGGCGTGATCCCGAACGTCGTCGCGATGAACATCGAATTCGCGCCGCGTCGTTTGCGCTCGACCCTCGCCATCATCGCCGTCCGCATGGTGCCGATCAGCGCCGGCATTCCGGGCGTCGTCGCGGCGACATTGGTGCCGACGCATGGCTGGCAGATCATCTTTCTCATCGGCGGCATCGCGCCGCTGGTGATTGCGGCGATTGCCTGGTTCGTGCTGCCGGAATCGATCAAGTACATGGCGATCCACGAAGGCCATCGGAAAGACATGGAGCGGCTCATCGGTCGAATCCGGCCCGATGTGCAGGTTGCACCGAACGCGCGCTTCGTCATCGAGGACGAAAAGCAGTACGCCGGATTCAATCCGAAATATCTCTTCCGCGACGGGCTGCATGTGATCACGCCCCTGCTCTGGCTGCTCTTCGCGCTCAACCTCATGGGCTATTTCTTCCTGTTGAGCTGGACGCCGATCTTGCTGACGGCGTCGAAGCTTTCGCTCCAAGTCGCCGCGGCGGCCGGAACGGCGTTGCAAGTCGGTGGCACGATCGGCGCGTTCGTGATTTGCCGGCCGATCGACAAATACGGATTCAGGCCGATCACGCTGCTCTTCGTTCTCGCGGTGCCGGTCGTCGGCTCGATTGGTTTCGTCGGACTGACCGGCTCGGTGCCGCTGCTGATGGTCGTGACCTTCCTCGCCGGCTTCTGCTCGCTCGGCATCCAGAGCGCGATCAACGTCGCCGGTGCGATGGTCTATCCGACGTCCCTGCGCGCCAATGGCTCGGGCTGGGAGCTCGGGCTCGGCCGCATCGGTTCGATCGTCGGGCCGTTGCTGGGCGGTGTGTTCGTCATGCTGCCGATTCAGCAACTTTATATGTGGTCGGCCCTGCCCTTCCTCGTCGGCGCGGTCGTTTGCCACATGATCTCGCGCTTGAACGAGGCGCGGCTGGCGGGCCGCCTCGGCCAGCCGGCCGTACAGTGAACGCGCGATAGCGGCCATCGAAAAAACCTTTTGGCGGCCGGCCACCGGCGCGCTTACGGTTGGCCGGATCCTGACGGAGAGCCGCGATCATGGACGCGCGCGACAAAAGCCCGGCCGACGATGCCATTCTGCTGCGGCACGATTCCGACGGCATCGCTCGGCTGACGCTGAACCGTCCGGGGGCGCGCAACGCGCTGTCGGTGGCGTTGATGGACGCATTGCAAAGCGCGCTCGATGCCGTCGCCCGCGACGACAAGGTCAAAGCCGTGGTGATTGCCGCCAACGGGCCGGGCTTCTGTGCCGGCCACGATTTGCGCGAGATGCGTGCGAACCCGGGCCGTCAACACTACGAAGCGGTATTCACGCAATGCGCCCGGCTAATGACGGCAATCGTCCGTCTGCCGAAACCCGTCATCGCCCGCGTGCACGGCGTCGCCACCGCCGCCGGCTGTCAGCTGGTGGCGAGTTGCGATCTGGCAATCGCCGCGGTCGATGCGCGCTTCGCGACGCCGGGCGTCAACATCGGCCTTTTCTGTTCGACTCCGATGGTGGCATTGTCGCGTGCGGTGCCGCGCAAAGCGGCGATGGAGATGCTGCTCACCGGCGAATTAATCGGCGCCGACGAAGCGAGGCGGCTCGGCTTGGTCAATCGCGTGGTGCCGGCTGACCGGCTCGACGATGCGGTGAACGAATTGGCGCGCACCATCGCCGCCAAATCGCCACTGGTGCTCAAGATCGGCAAGGAAGCGTTCTATCGCCAGGCCGAGCTCGGCCTCGACGCGGCTTACGCCTATACCAGCGAAGTCATGGTCACCAACATGTTGGCGCGCGACGCCGAAGAAGGCATCGACGCCTTCCTGCAAAAGCGTTCGCCGAAATGGGAAAACCGGTGAACCACGATACCTATAGCGACGAATACCTTCGCGGCATTTTAACCAGCGTGCACACGATCGCCGTGGTTGGCGCCAGCGAGCGCCCGAGCCGACCGTCGCATTACGTGATGGCGTTTCTCCAGTCGAAAGGCTATCGCGTCATTCCGGTCAATCCGCGCGCCGGCGTGTCCGAGATCCACGGCGAGAAAGTTTATCCGTCGCTCGCCGAAATTCCGGTGGCGATCGACATGGTCGACATCTTCCGGCGCAGCGAGGAGACGCCGGCCGTCGTCGATGCGGCGATCGCCAAGGGTGCCAAAGTGGTGTGGATGCAGCTCGGCGTGTGCAACGACGATGCCGCCGCGACGGCGGAGCAAGCCGGCCTCAAAGTGGTGATGAACCGCTGTCCGAAGATCGAATACCCACGGCTGCTTGGCGCGGTCGCGCAGCGCAGCGTCGGTTAACGAGCGCGGTCGATTTGTGGCGTTGCCATTGCCGATCTGCCACGTCTTTGTCACGTGACGGAACGGTGACACTCGGCTGAGATTGCCGCCCCTATCAATCGAATCGGGGCCCTTCCATGCTTCGATTTGAACTGTCGTGGATCAGTTCTTTCGACACGGCGGTCATTCAGTTTCTCGACCAATTCGCCGACAAAAGCGCCACCTTCAATATCCTGGTGCGCGACGTCGGCGATTCCGACCTGCTCAAGGGCGGGTTGTTCATGGTCTTCTTCTGGTGGTCGTGGTTCCGGACCAAAGGCGACGTCGTCGCCCGCCGCCGCTATGTCGTGCTGTCGATCCTCTGCGCTCTGGTCGTGGTGCTCGCCGCGCGCATTCTGCAATTGTCCCTGCCGTTCCACGACCGGCCGATCTATGCGGCGACGAATTTCATCATGCCGACCGGCGTCGCGCCGGCCAATTTAAGCCATTGGAGCTCGATGCCGAGCGACCACGCGGCGCTCTTTTTCGCGCTGTCGCTGGCGGTCTGGTATGAAGTGCGTGTCCTTGGCTATGCGGCGATGGTTTGGACATTCGTCATCGTCTGCCTGCCGCGCCTCTATCTTGGCTACCATTACGCCAGCGATATCGTCGCCGGCGCCATTCTCGGCCTTGTCATGATGGCGGCCGGCCAGCATTACCTGCGCAATTGGAAGCCGCTCGAGCGCATCGTGGAATGGGAAACGCGGCACCGCGCGTTGTTCTACGGTGCGGCTTTTTTCGTGACCTACGAAACGACGATTCTGTTCTACGACGTCCGCCAGCTCATCGGCGACAGCATGCATCTGGTCAAGGCGGTGCTGATCGCCCTCGCCTAGCGGCGTCAGGTTTTGGCGCTCGCGGTTTCGCTGCGTACCCAGTCGA
>Ga0126371_10004962_pt1 | contig 11788 bp, 7 predicted proteins | sample PanSoiMetaPlot_4_FD_110145 | JGI IMG/M metagenome (GOLD analysis project Ga0126371, IMG submission 110145) | Tropical forest soil microbial communities from Panama - MetaG Plot_4 | ecosystem: Environmental > Terrestrial > Soil > Tropical forest > Bulk soil | place: Panama | collected 2016-02-17
CGGTACGCGAGACTTGACCTTACGCTCCTTCATTCGGACCCAATCTACCTGCCGCGAGCTGTTCGCCGGAACATCGCGGTTTCTCACTCACATAGACTGATGCACGCCTGTGGCGCCAGCGCAAACGCCGAAGTTGCCATCGGAATGCGACGCTCAGGTGACATTGGATGAACTGCTGGAGACCTCGCCTCAGCTGCTCAGTTTGAACGTCGCCACCAGGAATTCCCGCACCGCTTTCACGGTCGCCTGGTACGCTCCTTGATTGAAACCGACATGAGGACCGTGTTCGACGCAGGGGTCGTCCAGCGTATAGACCGCGCCGGTCTTGGCGTTGAGCACCTCGCCATTCTCGCCTTCGCGCAGGGTGCAGTTGCGGGTCGTTTGCGCCTGGGGAAGATGAATCGGCGGAGAGAGCGCCGCACTGTCGTAGGCGTGGAAGGCATCGGGATACTCGGTCAGCGCGACGTTGCCGCCTGCGCGTTTCAGGCGCTCGACATAGGCACGGCATGGAGCGATCGCGACATAGTCGTCGGCAATGCCGTGGAAGAGGCGGATGGGCGCCCCGGTCACCTTGTCATCGCCGCGATATTGCACATTGCACGGCGTGTAGAGGCCGATGTGCGCCGCAAACGAGACCTTGGCCGGATCGTAGAGCTTGCGGAAGCGTTGATTGCTCGAATAGATGGCGGGGACCGCGCCCTTCGAGAACCCCATCACGGCAATGCGCTCGGGGTCGATCCGCGGATGCTGCGCGAGCAGCGCCAGCGCGCGGTAGGCGTCGATCACCATCGCCAGTGAATCGAGCTGCGATTGATCGCTGACCGTACTGACGATACCGCGTCCGGAAAATGCATCGAGAATGAAGGCGGCGATGCCGAGCGAATTGATCTCCCTGGCCCAGGCATCCACATTGCCGCCGACCCCGCCGGAGCCGTGGATGAGAATGACGGCGGGCAGCCGGTCCGAACCAGGTTTGGGAATGCGCAACTCGCCCGCGAGCGTCGCCGGCGGGCCCTTGCTCTCGCCGGTGAGTATCTGCGCGGTCTTGAGCGTGACGGTCTGGATCGGTTGAAGCTCGATCCTAGCGACACTCTGTCCGTTGACGTGACCACCGGCCAACGTGATGGTGATCGCAGCAATGATCGTCGCAAACGGCGTCAACGCGTTTGCCATGGCGTCCTCCCCTTACATTTGCAGCTTTCAGTCGAGAAAACTTACGCCGACTCCGGTGCGACCGGAAGGGCGTGACAGCAGGTCGTTGCCCAACGCCGCCGATTTCGGCGTTTGCAGCAGGCACCAGGAGCGGCCCCATTCAGCTTGGCGCGAATGATCCCGAGGCGACATCGCCAGCAGCGCTGGCCACGGTAGCCAGGAAACCATCTTGTCAGGGTGCACAGTCTACGCCGCAATCGCCCGCGGCAGGATGGGCGCCGTCGCTTCGTAGCGCTGTCCCGCACGCAGGCAAAAGGCGGGCACCAGCAGACGTTCGGTGATAACCTCGGTCTTCTCGTTGTCCTGCAGCTTGAAACGGCCTCGCAGATCGTCGAGGACAGAGACATCAGCCGCCATGCCGGGCTTGAGGGCGCCGATCTCGTCGGAGACACCCGCCATCCTGGCAGCATTGCTCGTCACCATCGGCACGACCTGCTGCAGCGTGAGGCCGAGGGCCAGCATGGAGCTCATAGCCTGGGTCAGGCTGAAGCGGGCCTGCCCGGCGAAGGGATGGTTTTCATCGTCCGGATGAGCGCTGGGTGTGCCGGGCGGCGGCGGGACGAAGGTGTTATAGCCGTGCATGTCGGCGCCGAGGGTGTGCGGTACGATGCCGGCATCCAGGGCCTTCCGCGCCAGCCGGTAGGAGAAGTGGCTGCCGTGCCCGACATCGATCTTGAGGCCCATTTCCATGGCGGCCTTGATGATGGGGTGCACCTTGCCGTTCCGGTCGACGAAGCCGCCCGGATGGCGGGTGAACGGATGGGCGAGAATGTCGCCGGGCCGCAGCAGAGCGACGGTGCGCTCGACGATGCTGTCGGCATCCACCCCATTGTCGCCTTCCGGCGGCAACGCCCACAATTGGCCGAAATGGACATAGACCGGCAAATCGGCATCACGCCCGATCTGGCTTGCCATTTCCATGACCGTGGTGCCCCAGCGCGCAAACCCGCCGATCTCGGCATGGGCTTTCACACCCTTGACGAGGTCGCGATTTGCCTTTGCGGCCGCGACCGTGGCGGCCACATCGATGCCGCTCGGCGAATAGAGCGAAGGATAGTAATGGCCCTCGAGGCCGCCGACGAGATAGGCAGAGATAAAGGCATAGCAGCGGCTCGCGGCCTTCGCGGCGACGAAGTTGCGAAAGCCCGGGAATGTCATGGACGAGGCGCCGCCCTGGTCAATCAGCGCGGTCACGCCACTCGCAACGCCCACCATGTCGGCGTCGAGGCCGAAGCGCCCGGTGACGTAGCGATAGATGTGCGCATGCGTATCGATCATTCCTGGCAGCACCAGTTTGCCGCGCACGTCTACCACTTGCCGCGCCGTATGCGGCAGCATGTCCTTGCCGATGACGGCGATCTTGCCGTCGGCGACGGCGACATCCATGACGCCGTCGATCCCCGAAGCCGGGCAGATGACATGACCGTTCCGGAGGATGAGATCGTATATCGGGGCTGCGTTCATGACTGGCTTCCTTTGCGCAACACATCCTCTCTCGAAGCAGCCCTTTCCGGCACCGGACAAAGGCGCATCGGCCGCTTGCGGGTACGGACGCGCGGAGGCTTATTCAGTACCTCAACGATACTCGCCGCGGAATAGGCAGCTTGAAGTCGCGCGCGCATCCCGCCGGCCCGCTTCGCTTGATACGGCGGAATCAGTCAACGGGGAGCGTCGCGTGGCAAGTCACGCCCTTTCGGCGCGTGACATCAAGCGCGACCTTGAAAGCGGTGTTCCTCGCGGCGACTTCAACTGAGCAGCTGACGACACACGCGCCAGGAGCGCCCCTCAAAGATCGCGCTGCGTAACTGGTTTGGACTCGTGCCCGCTCCGCAGTTCCCGCAAGAGGCCTTCTGCTTCGGCTAAATCCGCGGATTTCTCGGCCCGCGAGAACTTTTCTCGCGCCTCCGTCAATATTGCCACCGCTTCATTTGCGCCGACGTGATTTCGTAGCAGGCGCGCAAAACTGATAGCCGCACGAAGTTCCCAACCTGCGGTCTTAAGCTCCTTCGCGGCGGCGAGCGAGCGCGCAAAGAAATGGATTGCGTTGCCGTAATCGGGATTGGGCTCCTCACAGAAAAGGACGGCGCGAACCCTGTAGACTTCCGGTTCAAACCAGCGTTCCCCCGTTTGCTTCATGAGGACCTCGGCCGCCTTGGCTAGTGTGCGCGCCCTTTCGACTTGATCGAAACGGCTAAACTCCCTTGCCAGGCAGATCTGATAGAGGGGCGCCTGCAGATAGCAGTTGTTCTCTAGCAGTGTGGCAAGCAATGTCGACAGTTCCTCAAGGGCCTTCGGATTGGGGCCCCGTTGTACGAATGCCGGGATCGCCCAGAGGGCGCCAAAGACCCCATACATCGAGAGCCCATGCTGTCTCGCAATTGCCACGCCTTCTTCCACGGACGCAAGGCTTCTGGCATGGTCGCCCTCATACAGGTAGTCAGCAACACCGAGAATCAAGGCAAAGGCGAGCATGAATGGGTGGGCGAGCTCCCTGGCAAGTTGTCTGGCTGCTTCACAGCTCGATTTTGCATGCTGGGGATGACCCAGTAACCATGCCATATGGCCTCCGTATACGAGCGCCAGCACCTTCGGATCGTGCTGGTATACGTTCACCAAGGCGCAGTGCTTTGAATGATCATATCGATTGAGCACCCATTCCGCCGAGGCTTTGGCTTCCTGCAATCTTCCGAGGAAGAAATTGGCTAGCATGTCGGCGGTGTGGGCCATCATAGCCGCTTCCTCGTCGTGCCATTCATCGGCCAGCTCGACAAACCCACGCGCCAATTCGAGGGACCTGGTTAATTCGCTGCCGACCAGTTTGCCAATCGTGATCCCCCACAGGACGATCGACTTCTCGCGGACGGTGCCGTAGTTGCGGCAGAGTTCCAAGGCCCGGCTGTATCGCTGGTCAACCTGTGGACCGGACCACCCCGCCAATGACGTATAGGCCATTGCAAGATTTGCCTGCAGCGCAAGCTCGATCTCAAAACGCTCCTGTGAGGGTGACGAATTGGAGATCACCTCCACGCCCTCCCACAGGTTGGCGATGGCTTCACGATTCGCCGAGCCGGCAAGCGCAGCTTTCCCTGCCTCCAATCGAGCGCGGGCCGCATCCAAAATCATTCCCGCGCGTGCATAGTGGTGGGCGAGCACTGCCAATTGGCTTCCGTCGCTTTCGGATGAGGCCTGGCGCAGGTACGACGCCGCGCGCGCATGCAACTGCGCTCTCAAGTGCCTTGGCAGTGACGCGTAGGCAGCCTCCTGAATCATCGCGTGCTGGAACACAAATGCAGTAGCCGACTCGGCGAACAGCAAGCCGGCAGCCTCGAGATCGGCAAGCCTGCCGTGCAGTTCGTGGCATGTCCCTTCGAGAAGGTGAGATAAAGTGCTGTAATTGAATTTGCGGCCAATAACTGCGGCCACCTGTGCGATCCGTTTGCCATCGCCAAGTGCATCGAGCCGCTCCATGAGAGAGTCTTGTAGGCTGATCGGCACGAGCGGCTCGTCGGGCTGCCGTTTCGGCGCCCGGCTGGTCGCGACTGAACGGTTAGATTCAACTGCGGCCCGCGTGAATTCCTCAATGAAAAGCGGTATGCCATCCGTCCGCTCGATGATTCGACTGGTGAGCGACTTGGTTGCAGCTCTCGGTCCCGCCACGAGACGCACCATTTTTTCGCACTCAGGTGCGGTAAGCTTCGTGAGCGGGATGGCGTGCAAATCCTGACCCGCCAGCCAATAGGGCTGGTAATCGGAGCGATGCGTTAGAATTAATAATATTCGCTCGCGGCGTACCAGGGGCACGAGTCCTTCCAGCAGTTCGATGCTCGTGGCGTCGACCCACTGAATGTCCTCAACGACGATCATCACCGATCGTCTTCGCGACAGTTCCACCACGACCTGAATGATTGCCGCGAGCGCCCGCTTGCGCTCGCTGGGCGATCGGAGATCGGCTGGCCGATAGTCCTCGTGGGAAGGAATGGACAGCAGAGCGCCATAGTAGGGCAGGACGGCGTCCGTATCCGCGACCGCTAGGCTCAGCAGCGCGCGCAGCTTTGCCAACATCACCGCAGGCTTGTTGCTCTCGGCGACGCCCGCCGCATGTCGGTCGCGTTCGATGAGCGGAGCGAGAGGTGTGTTGACGTGGAGCGGAGAACATTGGAAGTGCAGCGTGACCTTCCGTGCTCTGACGAGCGACAGTCGCAACGCGTGGACCAATCGGGATTTGCCGATCCCTGGGTCGCCGGAGATCACCACGACGCTTCCCGAACCTTTGTCGGCCTTGGCCCACCGTTCGAGCAGCATCGCGTGTTCGCCTACGCGGTCAACCAACGGGGTGCGAGGGGACGTTCGCGTCCGCTCAAATCGGCTTTCCGTGCGTTCGAGGCCGTCAACCTGCCAAACCACGATCGGTTGTTCGATACCCTTCAAATCCTGTGCGCCGAGACAGGCGCACCGAAACGTTCCACGCACCAATTCGTATGTCCGCGGGCCAATCAACACGCAATTAGCGGGAGCCATCGCCTGAAGCCGCGCCGCAACATGGGCGGCGGCGCCAAATACATCCTGCTGCCTCAAGTCCGTTTCGCCGACCAGGCTTCCGATCACAACCAGCCCGGTGTTGATCCCAATTCGGATGTTGAGTCGGGCGGGTCCGGATTCTGCGGTCGAGAACAGATGCGCCTGGAGCCTGGACACGATGGACAACGCGGCCCGAACCGCTCGCTCGGCGTCATCCTCGTGAGCGCGCGGCAGTCCGAAATACGCCAACAAGCCGTCGCCAACCATTCTCGCGAGATGCCCGCCAAATCTCCGGATTGATTCCTCGCAAATGTCTCGGTAGTCGCGAAGCACGGAAAAAAAATCTTCAGGGTCGAGCCGTTCGCTCAATGAGGTGGCGTCAACGACATCGACAAACACTACCGTTAGTTGCCGACGCTCGGCTGGGAGGCGCTCAATCTTCTGCTCTGACTCTGGTCGGTCCAATGAGCTCATCATCGAAACGGAACGTTGTTCAAAAGGTTTCTTACGTGCATGGATGTGAGATAAACCCCAAGCCGCATGCGATTAAGGCTGCCCAGCGGCCGATGTTGCGGGATACAGCTCCACGGATTGAAAGCCTGGGTCTCGCAAGCGCAAAGCTCGTTTGGCGCGCCAAACCGCTGCAAGGGAATTTCGAGTTTTGCCAACGAAAACGTCTTGTCTCTTCGTCTCTTCCATCGGCGGCTGGCGTCCTCGACGTCGCTCGGCGTGGCGGCGGACCGTACCTGCACCGCAAAATCAAAGACAGCCTTGTCCGCATCGCCGTGTTGCGCCGGATCGAGTTCAGCTTCGAGCGTGTCGCGGAGGAAATTGTCGCCGCGCATCAGCGAGACCGAAGAGCGCGGGTCGCGCGGCGTATGTGTGGGTGATAGGATGTACCGCACCACCTTGTCGTCGCCGTAGCTGTATGGTGTCATACTGTGGTAGGTCTGGCGCAGCGGGCTTCTGATCCGCTTCGCGGCGGTGCGGGCAAAGATCCACGCTTGCGGCAGTCGCCGCGGCAAAAAGAAGAACAGCAATCTGACGACACGGCGAATTTTTGGCAGATCCAGGATCTGCATGAATTTTGCATAATCATCGAAGTTTCGGCAGAAAAAAACAGGATAGTTAGTGAGCAGGAAATGCTGCTCCGCGCGAGGATAGTTTGGCACCAGCTCAGACAGGATGTTGGGTGCGCCGATATCCAGCAATTTGACCGCCATTCCCCGGCCATCAAATTTCCTGTCACTGCGGCTCGCTCCAAATGCGTTTGAAAAACGCACGATTGCATCGTAAGAGCGACCTCTCTGGAAAATCCCCAGGTCCATCTCGGGCGGCAAATTGTCATGCACGGTCAAGCGCGCGCACACGCAGCCATGGGGCTTCGCATGCTGGTCGCGTTGTGCTTTCCCGTCCGAATGGTCTTTTCTGACGTTGCAGTATTCGCTTATGACCGTTGCCCCAGCAATCCGTGCGACGGTTTTGATGGCACTGGCTTCTCCGGGCAATTCCCTCTCGACTGCCGCCAGGGGCGGTCGGTCAGGCGGATCAACCGAATCGAGAAGCTGCCGGTAGTAGGCGGGTACGCAGGTTAGATCCTGCCCATCATGGAGCGCCGGAGCGGAGCCAATGGTCAGACCCTGGCGGACGGGCGCGGCGATGCCAGAGAGGATGGAAGCGCCCCACGTCCCGAACCGCGACATCCGGGCCAGCGCTCGGAGGACACGAACGACAATGGTGTCCTGTGCGCCTCGTCCGCGGTGAGGCAGCCACAGGAAGCGCGTCGTACGAATTCGAGCGATAGACATCACAGAATATAAACTTTCCCGGCCGCCATCAGCCGAATTCCTGTGAGGCTCGGGGCGAAGAAATAGTCTCCGCCCTTAGTGGTCACAAAGCGCGGAATGCCGGAGCACAGAAACGGTTCACGGGCCGTCCGCTGGTCGCCCGGTATGACCATCCTCCCGGCGCAGTTCTGATCACGCCGAAATGGCTGACTTGGCTCGACCATCTTTCCGTCACCGATGCGGTTTCCGGCAATGGGATCGGCGTCGTCACCTTGTCTGAAATCGTCGCCCGAATTCATCCATTGCTGCTGCACAAACTCGAACTGCTGGCTTATGCTGCCATTAAAGGCAAGAAACATGATGCCCCGGCGCCCGCCACCGTTGGCTTCGGTGACGTCTTGGGGCAGGTAGTCGCCATAAGCGATTCCCCGCCGGATCAGCCGGCGGCGGCGAACGATGTTGCCGCCGAAGCCCAGCGATGCTCGTGGATTTGCGCGGCGCACATGTGCCCCGAGGGGACAGCGGGCTCCTTCCGGGTCGTCTGCATAAGTGAAATTGTTGCTCTTATCGCCTGCTCCCGCCGTCGGATACAAATCCAGCGAGGATCCGTCGGGCCAGCGACCAAACATTTTGGCCGCCAGGAAATCTTCCGCAGCTCTCGGGCCACCGGACAGCTTAGCACCTGGAAAGGACCTTAGAGCGGCGGTCTGCGTGCGCAGGAAATCACGGAAACGGAGGACATGCTGTTCCAGCTTGCGGACAACCAGATACGTACCGTTGCGCGTGAACATGTGCGGCACAGGCATCGCGGAGAGTTCCTGGCCCTCGCTCGGATAGCCGAGGATGAACTCGCCGACCGGTATCTTGCGGAGATTCCCTTGTTCGTCCGGGTTACCCGTATCGCCCGGCCCGCCGTCATCGGGCACGCCCTCCACGTCGGGGTTGCTCAGACCGTCATCAAAGCCAAAATGCTCTTTGCGCGTGCGCTTCCCGTCGACAAAGAGCAGGCCCGCCTCCTGGTGAGGCACAAGTTCATGAACGCCTTCGGGAGCAAGCCTGCGGAGCTCCGAGCAATGCCCGGTGAGCGTCTCACGAACCCGCGCGTAACACGTTACGAGAATGTGGACGGTGCTGCCATGCCAAGGCTCGTCCCACTGGTTTGGAGCGCACTCTCCCGTGTCGCCGAGCAAAGCCGCCCGAGATTTCATGCCTTCCTGAAATTCTGGGGGGAAGCTGGCCAATGACGCCACCGGCACGCCCAGCGCGCGCAGGCCTTCAAAGGTAAACGCGATATTGGTTGCAACTTCGGGTCTCCCGCGCCACTGCCCTGGTGTGATACTGTCCTTTTCCAGGAGTCTTTTGAGAAACTCTCGTCCGGCGCCGCTGCGGTCAACACGAAAGAATAGAAAACATGCATCGGGGAAGGACCGATAGCCGCGCAGGATATTGCCCTGAATGTCCGAGAGATCCATCATCGCCCTGCTTCCGTCAGCTCGGCGTTACAGGCTTCCGGCTGGCGGCGTCGGCTCACTCTCAAGCGACCGCCACAGCTCCAGGAAAGCCGCCCTGAGATCGGGCGGACGACTTCCTTGACAACTTTCGACGAAGTCCGTGAACCTTCGCTTGTATATTAGAGCTCTGAGAATGGCGGCGACCTCGTCATTGGGTCGATCGGCCAGGAAGAAGGTCGTCGCCAACTGGCAGTCCTCGAAATAGGCGGTGAGGCGATCTCGGTAGCTCCGACCCGGGTAGCCAACACAGTGTTGCCAGATGTCATCGACGGTTTCGCCCATCTTAGAGACAAGTTTTCGGACAAGCACATCGAGGCTCCCACCGTCGAAGTCGCACAGAAAAAGCAGATAATGCGATTTCAACTCATCGCGCTTCGCCGGCACTCCCTGATAGGCGAGATTGTCGATGATCATGAACCGAGCCATATGGATGATATCGACGCTGGATAGGGGCGATCCGTATGGGTGGCCGTCCATCGATCTCAGGTATGGTCTCAGGGCTACAGCGCTCTCCCTTGATCTAATGGGAAATAAGGCGGTGAATCCGAATTTTTTGCCATTGATGTTGCCCATACTACTTCCTTGAGACGCGCCAACGAATCTCAGTCCGGTAGGGTGCCAAAAGAGCCGAGGTGATTGTGAACGCGGATCAGCAAACGACCAAACTCCGCGTCGAATTGCGCGGCAGTCAGGCTTCTGGTCTCCCGTTCGAAGCGTACCAGCTCGCCATGTAATTCCAGGGCCGACCGCACGTCGCGCACTGAAGCTCCGGGATAAGCACAGTAGGCGTGATCTGATTCGACTTGATTGCGAATAATATAGGCTTTCAACGCAGAGACCGGCCGCGCAAATGGATATCCGATGCTCCAGAACCAGACTGTGTCGAGCGCTTTGAAAAGCACATCGGCAAAGGCGTCGATATATGGTGACCATGGTCCGTTGAACGTGCTGAGGAAAAAAAGGTAATCGTAATTCAGTTGCTCTTTCGGTTGATCGGCGGCAAGGCGTGGAAACGCATTCCGCTTAACCACCACCCAATGCACGAACGAAAGAAATGACAACTGCTTCGCGGTTTCCTGGGTTGACGGGAACCGACCGAAGATACTCAACAAAAGTCGCACCACACACGTTCCAACGCGTGTCATGGGCGTAATCACATTGAAGGTGACCGATTTGCCCAGCCCGTACTGGTTCCGCGCACGATCAGCCATAAAGGCCCCCTCTTATTGAATATAGTAGCACGGGTCACTGAGGCGGGCCAGAGTCCGAATGTATATGGGCGAGTTTCCTAAGCACAATTCGCAGAAATCCAGCGCCTTTGGTAGCCTGACTCGCGTTCCGAGCGGTCCTCGGCAGCGACACTTTGGCCAACGGCGACCGTGATCTTCAGTTCCCGCAGACCGGCGCTTGTGCCAAGTCCGACGTCAGCTCCAGAGGGAGCGGGGAGATCGATGCACGGGCTTGTCCAGGCGACCCCGAGGGTCCTAGACGCGAAGTAAAAACAATCGATCAATCCAATTTGGTATGCGGCGACGGTTACCCCATTGTGGCGCGAACCACTAGCGGTCGCCCCTCTCGTAATACCGTAGTCAAAAACCGGTCGGCCGAGGCGCCATCATTTTGCAGAAAGATGATCCTGGTTCGTTCTGTTCGCGATCTGCTCGTGCTCCTCCACGCGTCGGACCGATCGAGCGAGCGCTTGGCAATGTCATCGGGCTGCCTCATGTGCGCGCTACATTCGTTCGATCTATTCTCCTGAGCTTAGCGCGGTCGGGCCGCTCGCACGGCGCATCGCCGCCTGAGCTGCCCTCTCAATACGGCGACGCCGCTCGCTCCAGCGCTCAACCCGGGCTGCAACACTTGAACACTGGCAGCACGTCACACTGCGAGCATGCGCTCGACCGCCCGCCGGGCACCCGCGGCCACGGTCGGATCGATCGTTACCTCGTGCGTCAGCGTCTCCAGCGACCCCCGGATATTCGACAGGGTTATGCGTTTCATGTGCGGACACAGGTTGCAGGGGCGCACGAACTCGATCTCGGGATGGTCGACCGCCACGTTGTCGCTCATCGAGCACTCCGTCACCATGACGACACGCGCCGGCTTCTTGCTCCCTACATAGTCGATCATCGCCGCCGTCGACCCGGCAAAATCGGCTTCGGCCACCACTTCGGGCGGGCACTCGGGATGTGCGAGCACGATGACGCCAGGGTACTGCTCGCGCAGCAGGCGGATCTCGGCCGCGGTGAAGCGCTCGTGGACCTCGCAATGCCCTGCCCATGCAATGATTTTGACGCCGGTCTGGGCGGCCACGTTCTGCGCGAGATATTCGTCGGGAAGCATGATCACCCGATCCGTCCCAAGCGATTCGATGATCTTCTTGGCATTGGCCGACGTGCAGCAGATGTCCGACTCGGCCTTCACGGCAGCGGATGTGTTGACGTAGGTCACGACCGGCACACCCGGATAGCGCCGGCGCAACAGCCGTACATCGGCCGCCGTGATGGAAGACGCCAGCGAGCAGCCCGCAGCCGTGTCTGGGATCAGCACAGTCTTGCCCGGATTGAGCAGTTTCGCCGTCTCGGCCATGAAGTGCACGCCGGCCAGCACGATGACATCGGCGTCGACACGCGTCGCTTCGCGCGCCAGCGCGAGGCTGTCGCCGACAAGGTCCGCGACGCAGTGGAAAATCTCAGGCGTCTGATAGTTATGAGCGAGGATCACCGCGTTGCGGGCGCGCTTGAGAGCAAGAATTGCATC
>Ga0126371_10004963_pt1 | contig 11788 bp, 12 predicted proteins | sample PanSoiMetaPlot_4_FD_110145 | JGI IMG/M metagenome (GOLD analysis project Ga0126371, IMG submission 110145) | Tropical forest soil microbial communities from Panama - MetaG Plot_4 | ecosystem: Environmental > Terrestrial > Soil > Tropical forest > Bulk soil | place: Panama | collected 2016-02-17
CCGCATACCCCAGCGCTCGGCCAGCGGTGCCAGCGAGTCGAACAGCAGCAGCGGGCGGGGCGCTCGGGCGCAGAACTGGTGTATCGCCGCGAGCAGCTGGCGCGGGCTGGTGATCGCTGCGCCCGCCCGCGCGTCGAGGATCTCGATCCACGGCCACCGCGCTGTCACCTCGGCGGGGTCGCTTGAGGCGACGACGTACCCGGTCCGGCCGAAGTCCTCGCGGCGCTGGGCGATGGCGTCGTAGAACAGCTGCTGGTGGGGCTCGCTGCCCTCCCACACCCACACCACGTTGTCGCCCCAGTACAGGCCGTCGAGGGCTTGGTCGAGCTCGGCCACGCCGGTGCCGGTCGATTCATTAGCCATGCTTCCAAGCATAAAGCAAATAGGAAGCCCCAGAACACCCACGGCAGGGCTGCTGTCGGCCTCGGGACTGATCCTCGCCCCGCCCGGCGGTGGCGGCGGCTGTACAGCATTGCTGTCGGGAAGTTTGGAATCTAGTTCATCTGCTTTACGTTTGGTTCAGGCCCGAACGCCCTAGCGCTACCCACGCCGGGCGGCCAGAGGAAGGAGCCTCCCATGACGATCCAGATGCCGGTTCACGACAAAGTACTGTCGGCCGACACGCCGACCACGACGCCGCCCCTTTACCAGCGGGTGCTCGTCGCGGTCGCCGATGCTGACCAGGTAGGGCCCGTGGTGGAGCTGGCACGCCGGGCCGGCGTGCGCGAGGCCCGCGTCCTGCACCTCAACCTGCGCGAGAGCTACGGCGGCCGGCGCTTCCCGCTCGAGACGGATGCCACGGCCTCCTACGCCGCCGAGGCAGCCGTCTTCGAGCTTCGCATGGCAGGCATGACAGCCTCCGGGCAAATCCGCCATGCCATGATCGGCAAAGCCGCCGAGGCCATCACCGCCGACGCCACCGAGTGGGGCGCCGACCTGATCATCCTCGGCCCGTCACGCCGCGGCGAGTTCGCGACCCGGCTGCTCGGCAGCGTGACGCTCCAGGTGCTCCAGCACGCGCCATGCCCGGTCCTGGTGGCCCCCCCAGCGGGCAAGGCCGACACTCACCGTGCAGCGGCAGAGCATGCTGCCGCTGTGCGCTGACAACCAGCAGCTTCAGACGGGGCCCGGCCCCACTGCACTGGCCGTACGTTCCAGAAACGCCTTGCGCCGCAGTGGGCCAGGCCCCCAGCGTCGTCAACGGCCGCTGAGGTAGCCGGGACCTAGTCGAAGGACCAAGCGCAGGTCCCGGCGGTTGTCACCTCCCTGTCACAACGCGGTCGGGAATCGTGAAGCACTGGGCACCTCAGCCCGCCCGAGTGGCAGGCTGCCCGGCCGGCGCGCTGAGGAAGGCGATCCCGATAGCCACGACGTATTGCGACGTTGCCGATACCGAACCGGATGATCGCCGGGCGGGCGCCGGCCGTTGTGCGGGCGATCTTCAGGTGCTCGCGCCGGATGGACCACCAGAACACCAGGCCGAAGCTGAGCGACATGCCCTCGAACACTCCCTGGAAGATCGCGGCCGCCAGGGACGCGTCGGCGCCGCCCCGGCCGAGGTAGGCGGCGACGGTGGCGGTGGCAAAGGGTATGGCCACGACGAAAAACAGCAGCAGGAGGTTGAGGAACAGCAGGGTCCGGTCGATCTCGGAGAAGTTCTTGAAGAGCATGTGGTGGTTGACCCAGATGATCCCGATGGTGAGGAAGCAGATGACGTAGGCCGCGAAGGAGGGCCAGTGGCCCACAAGCTGCCGTGCCAGCGGCCCATGTCCCGGTCCTGGTACCGCCAGGTTGAGGGCGAGAAGGGTGATCGCGACGGCGAAGACGCCGTCGCTGAACGCCTCCAGCCGCCCGCTCTCCATCATCGGCCGGTGTTCTGAGCGGGCCTGTCAGCAGCCGCCGGACACGCGCATCGCCGGGTCTCGCTGCCGCCACGCATGCCTCGCCGGCACCCCGCGTCGATGCCGGTGAGCGTGGGGTTTCCCTGCCTGCTTGATGGTGGCAGATGATGGTAGGGGCCGGTATGCGTACTGTGGGTCCAGGCTCTGTTCGCTGGGTGCTGGCGGCGGGACGGGCAGGGCGTGAGGGGCGGTTGGGCGGTGATGGAGGAGCCTGCGCTTACGTTCGCTGGTCTGTTGCGGCGGCTGCGGGCCGAGGCCCGGCTGACGCAGGAGGAGCTGGCCGAAGCGGCGGGTGTGAGCCCGCGGTCGGTCAGTGACCTGGAGCGGGGCGTCAACCGGACGGCCCGCAAGGACACCGCGGTGTTGCTGGCGGGGGCGCTTGGCCTGTCCGGGGCGGTTGCTGAGTTGTTCGTGGCCGCGGCGCGCGGGCGGCGCCGGGCGGAGGAGGTGGTCGCGGCCGGGCGGGGGGCGGTCGTGGGGGCGTTCGCCGCGGCGGCGACGCGCGGGCTGCCGCGGGATGTCGCCAGCTTCACCGGCCGCCGGGCCGAGCTTGACCGGCTGGCGGGAGGGCTGGACAGCCTGGCCGACGGCGGGGTGGTGGGGATCTGCGCGATCGGGGGGATGGCCGGGGTCGGCAAGACCGCGTTCGCGGTGCACGTGGCGCACCGGCTGGCCGGCGCTTTCCCCGACGGCCAGTTTTACCTGCCGTTGCATGCGCACACCCGCGGCCAGCGGCCGGTGGACCCGGCGGATGCGCTGTCGAGTCTGCTGCTGACCGCGGGGTTGCCCGCGGCGCTGATCCCGCCCGGGCTGGAGGCCCGGGCGGCGCGATGGCGCGATCACGTGGCCGGCAAGAAGATCTTGCTGCTGCTGGATGACGCGGCCAGCCATGAGCAGGTCCGGCCGCTGCTGCCCGGTACCGGGGGCAGCCTGGTGCTGCTGACCAGCCGCCGGCGGCTGGCCGCGCTGGACGACGCCGCCGTCATCAGCCTGGACACGCTCGCCCCGCAGGAGGCCGCCGCGCTGCTGACCCGGCTCGCGGGCCGCCCCGGGCTGCAGCCCGGTGACGTCGCGGTGGGCGAGATCACCAGGCTGTGCGGGTACCTGCCGCTGGCGATCGGGCTGATCGCCAGCCAGCTGCGCCACCACCCGGCCCAGACCGCCCAGAGCGTGGCGGCAAGCCTGGCGGCGGCGACAGACCGGCCGGACCTGATGCGGGCCGAGAACCTGTCGGTCGCGGCCGCGTTCGACCTGTCCTACACCGACCTCACCGACGGCCAGCAGCGGCTGTTTCGCCGGCTCGGCCTGATCCCGGGCCCCAGCTTCGACGCCTACGCCGCCGCCGCGCTGGACGCCACCACCCCAGCCCAGGCCCGCCGCCACCTCGATGAGCTGTATGACCAGCACCTGATCACCGAGCCCGCACCCGGCCGGTACCAGCTGCACGACCTGCTCCGCGAACATGCCCGCGCCCTGGCTGCCACTGACGACCAGGCAGACCGCGTCGCCGCGGCCGGGCGGGTGGCGGATTACTACCTGTATACCGCCCTGGCCGCCGGCAGGCACTTCGCCCCCCGAGCCAGCACTTACCGCCGCCCGCTGCCCGGCAACCCGTCGGCGCAGGCCCCGGACCTGTCCACGCTCGGGCAGGCGGCCGCCTGGCTGGAAGCAGAGCGCGCGAACCTGCACGCCGCCGCGGACTACGCCGCGACACGCGGCCACTCCCGGCATGCCGTCGCGATTCCCGCCGCGATTGGCGGCTTCCTGGCCGCCCGCGGTCACTGGGATCAGTCCGCCGCCCTCCACCAAAGCGCCTTGGCCGCAGCGCACCAGGCTGGAGACCGGCTCGGCGAGGCCGACGCACTTAGCACGCTTGGCGTACTGCAGCGCGAGAGCGGGAGCTACCCGGCCGCCGCCGCCAGCCTGGCCCGGGCACTGGCGCTGTACCGCGATATCGGTGACCAGCCCGGCCAGGCGGACGTCCTAAACGAGCTGGGCTTCCTGCGCGTTCTGGTGGGGGACTATCCGGCCGCCACCGCGAGCCACCAGCAAGCCCTGCTACTAGCCCGCAGCACTGGTGACCGGCGCGCTGAGGCCCACGCCGTTAGCAACCTGGGCCTGGTGCAGCAGTTGACCGGGGATCACCCAGCCGCGGCCGCCAGCCAGCGGCAGGCCCTAGCGCTGTTCGGTGACCTCGGCGACCTGCACGACCAGGCTTACGCCCTCAACTCGCTGGGCGTCGTCCAGGAAGAGACCGGGGATTACTCGGCCGCCGCCGCCACCCAGCAGCAGGCCCTGGCTCTGTTCCGCGACCTCGGTCACCGGCTCGGCCAGGCGCATGGCCTCAATGACCTTGGCCTCGTGCAGCAACAGATCGGGGACTACCCGGCCGCGGCCGCCAGCCACCTACAGGCCCTGGCCCTGTTCCGCGACCTCGGCAACCTGCTCGGCCAGGCCGAAGCGCTGAACCGGCTCGGCGAGCTCTCGCTCCGCACTTCCGCCACCGCCCAGGCCCGCGACCAGCACACACAGGCGCTGGCCATCGCCCGCGACATCAGCGCGGTCCCAGAGGAAGCACGCGCCCTGGAAGGAATCGGCAACAGCCACCTGCAAGAAGGCAACCCCAGCCAGGCCGCCGCACCCCTGCGGCAGGCACTCGCGATCTACCAGCGCATCGGCGCCCCCGGCGCCAAGCGCGTTCAGGCAACCCTCCGCAGCCCAAACCTGCCGGGAAGCGTCGAACGACGTGATCCGGGCGTCATAACGCCCACACCAGGCTGATCGTGGGGTCAATAAGACGTTCTGCAGGCCGACGGAGCCTGCCTCGGGCTTCGGTCGGCCGCAGCGGTAACCGGGGCCATGCTTCATTACGATGCAGGCATGCCAGACGTAACCGGGCCGGTGGATGCAGCGATGGCCGGTACCTGCGGAGGCAGGACGCTGAGTCCGCCGCCGTGCAGGCCGCCACACGGCGACGTCGGCGCGCAGCCGCCACCGGGGAGCATCACGACGGTGACGCAGAGCGCGCCGGTGCCCAGATGCGGGCCCCGGTCCGGGGAGGATCCCGGTACAGGCGTTGGGGCGCGATGCGCCCGGTAAACCGGCGCCGGCGCGCGGTCATGGTGTCCGGCGTGGTCGCGCTGGCCATCGCCGCGGGCGGGTGCACCGGCGCCGGGCGCCCGGGCGGCCACGCGGTTCGCCCTGCCCGCGCCAGCCCGGTGGCGCCCCCGCAGCACCGTCGCAGCATAAGCCACAACGTCCAGCTGGTGGTCGAGGCGAGCGGAGACCTGCTGATCCATACCGCTGTCTACAAGCGGGCGCTGGTGGACGGTGCTGGCCGCACCTACACCTTCACTCCCATGTTCGCGCAGATCAAGCCCTACATCACGGGCGCGGACCTGGCGCTGTGCCACGTCGAGACCCCGATGACGCCGGCTGCCCCGGCCGGCTACCCGGTGTTCAACACCCCGCCCGCACTGGCCACCGCGATCCGCCTGACCGGGTGGCGGGCGTGTTCGACGGCCGCGACGCACTCGCTCGATCAGGGGCAGACCGGCGTCGACGACACGATCCGCGCGCTCGATCGAGCCGGGGTGGCGCACACCGGCACCTTCGCCTCGGCGGCCGCGCAGGCAACGCCGCTGATCATGACGGTCAAGGGCATCCGCGTCGCCTTCCTGGCCTACACCGAGATCACCAACGGCATCCCCTCGCCCCGTCCGTGGTCGGTCAACCGGGCCAGCGCCGCGCAGATCCTGTCCGACGCCCGCCGCGCCCGCCGCGACGGCGCGCAGGTCGTCATCGTCAACATTCACTGGGGCGATCAATACACCGCCCAGCCCAGCAGCTTCCAGCTCCAACTCGCCAGCACGCTCACCCGCTCACCCGACATCACCGCGATCGTCGGGCAGCACGTCCACATCGTCCAGCCCATCCGCATCATCCACGGCAAGCTGGTCGTCTTCGGCGAGGGCAACCTGATCTCCAACCAGACCGGCGCCTGCTGCCCGGCCGCAACCCAGGACGGGATGATCGTGCTGCTCACGATCACCGTGGACAGCCGCGGTGCGCGGGTTACGTTCATCCGCTACGTGCCGATCTGGGTGCGGCACCCCGACTTCGTGGTCCTCCCAGCCGGCACCGCCTGGCGCACCGATCCCGCCGACGCCGCAGCGTTGCGCGCATCGTATGAGCGCACGGTCGCGGTCGCCGGACACGGTCCCCAGATCCAGCCGATCCCCGACCACCTGTGACAAGGGCGGTAAACGGCCGCCGCGCGAGAGGCCGCTCCGGACGCGATCAAGGCGGTTGCCGCCGTGATGGCAGGCCCGGCCCGGCTGATCCTCGGGACCAAGAGCTCACCGGAGGCACATGGTGGGAATGCGAGGCAGTAAGGTCATGCCCGCGCATCTGGCAGGCCAGGGCCGTTGGCTGAAGCGCGTGCAGGTTGCACGCGGATACTGGCGCTGCCAAGAACAGGCGGGCGCTGTCCGCAGCGCCGGGTGGTGGGAATCGGCGACCGTGACGTGGTCACCGGCGGCCGCCCCGCTTCCGGCCGGCCGGACGCAGTTCGGCACCAGTATGGTCGCTGACAGTATCCGCCAGCATTCGCTGCCGTTCGGTAGAGGCGTGCAGGCAGATCAGCGCGGCCCGTGTGCCGCTGTGGCCCATGCGTTCCGTCAGCTTCCGGAGGCTGGCACCTGCCGGCCCGGTCAGATCGTTGCCCAAGATCGTGTAGCCGGGCAGGCGGGAGCGCCACCACGCCCGGCCAGCTGACCCCGCACTCCGCCCGCGAGCACGCCGTGAGCCTGATCAGCCAGCCCGGCAGCGACTACCAGCTCGCCCAGATCCCCCTCGACGCCGGGAACGCCCGCGACATCATGCTCATGCTCCTCGACGTCCACGCCGTCCTGGACCACCTCTACCTCGACGGCACCCAGCCCCACATCACCGCTCCGGCCGAGGACTACCTGCGCGAATCCGCCAGCCCTACACCCTCGACGCCCTCATCAGCGCCCTCGCCGACGTGACCAGCCTGCTCGGCCGCGCGATCCGCGACTCAGGCTATAACGCCGCAGCCCGCCGCCTGCTCACCGGGCTCTACGACGCTCCCGAGACCTCAGCCCCAGTGCTAGAGACCCTGGTGGCGAGAACAGACCCGTGATCGCGCGAGCTGCTCCTACGCAAGTAGGTGAATCATGTCCTGTCGGCAAATGGCTGACCTCGCGCGCTGAATACCGGCCGCCGAGCTCGCGCAGCGGGAGCGCGACACGTTGTTCCTGGCCGCCTGACCGCGGCTCCCCAGGCGCTGCGCGCTGGGTCGTGCCGCGGGCTTGCGTCACATGGACCGGCAGGCGATAGTGCGATGAAGCGGTATATGCACCACGTCAAGGTCCCGGGCGTCTAGAAGTCGTCGCCCCTCCCGAAGGGGGACCGGTGGCAGCCCTGAGCCCTGCACAGGAGAACGCCTTAAGCCTGTGGCTGGCTATGTTCCTGGCCGCGCTGCTGGCCCTGTCGCTGGCCGCGGTGATCACGTCCCCGCCACGGACTGACAGCCCTCCCGCGGAGGGGGCAGACGCCGAGCCTTACCTCCCCAGGCATGCTGCCGAGCCGCCCGCGTCCCCGCTGCCGCGCCGCATCGCAGGCCAGTCCGGTGTTGCCTACGCCGGTGACCCGGCCCGTCCCCCGGGCGTGATCTGGCCGCCACGTGCATCCGGCGGGCCGCCGTGGGGACCGGCACCTAAGCCGGGAGCGCCGGTGCAGTACGGCGGGCGGGTCATCGACACCAGCACCGGGCGGACTTGGCGCTGCCCTCACAAACACCCCACCGAGGAGTCCGCGAACCATTGCGCGGATGCCATGCAGGAGCGCATCAAGCGGCTCGGCTGGGACAAGGCGACGCGGGAGCCCCTGTAGCCACGGCCCCTGGGCACACGTTAATCCTGAGGTCCCGGCCCCGGCACTACGCCGACCTCGAAACCGCAACGGCGGCCCGCTACCTCAACGCCTTTCACGCCACCGACACGCTGGCCGACGTCTGGGTCGCCTATCTGCGCGAGCGCGGCGGATATTCCGACCTCCCGGAAGGTCCTCCACGCCAACCCCCCGTCATGGCGCCCAACCCCGATTCGACCACGTGCCACCGCTCCCCTCCCAGAGGCCCGCGGGAGCGTGAGGTGCCCCGGGCCGATTGAATGATTCGTCATCTGATTGGTGAGGCAACGCCAGAGCTGGAGCATCTGCGCGCGGGTCCGGCCGGTAGGGTTAGGTTATAGGGTGTCGAGTACCTTGCGAAACGCGTCCTTCTTGCGGATGTTGCCGTCGGCGAATTCGAAGATGTCACAGCCGCGGATGAGTCTGCCGGTGCCGTCGGGGGCCATCTCGTAGAAGGACCATTCGGCGACTCCGACGTTTCCGTTGATGAACGCGGTACCGTCGTGGCGTTCACGTCCGTGATCGTAGGCGAGGACTGCGGCGAACCCGTGTCGCACCTCGTTCTTGCCGCGGTAGGTGGAGCCCGGCTCGGGGCCGACCGACGCATAGTACACGCAGTCGTCGGTCATGTAGCTCATGAGAGCGTCAAGGTCTCCGGCCGTCCATGCGGCGCTGAACTGTTGCAGGCGTTGCAGTGTCATCGCCGGCTGGCTGGTACTGGGCATTCATCTGTCGTTTCTGCTTAAGGCAGGGCCGGCGTTCGCCCCGGTTGCGACGGTAATGGTGCGGGCGAGTTGATTGAGATGAGCTAGGTCATGCCCGGCGATCTTGGTGACCATCAAGCCGAATTGCTCACGCCCCTGCTCACCGTGCGTCCCCCACCGTTGCCATCGAGTGTGCGGGGTGTGGCGGAGCAGTGCGGTGTTGTATGCCCGCAGCCCGGTCAGCACTCTGACGAGTTCGGCGGGCTCGGGATGAGGAAGTTGCGACCAGAGCTTCTCCTGGTATCCGGGGTATGCGGGGTCCTCCTCGGTCAGCACCAGCCGGAACCGGAATCCGTAGACGATGTCGACGTCGATGAGGTGTCCGACGATCTGCGCGGCGTTCCATTCACCTGCGCCGAGCGGAATACCCCACTGCGTGGCGGACAGGCCCTCGCAGAACTGGCGCACTTGTTCGGCGGTCGCTGCGTATACCTCGAGTGGATCGCGGTCGCCGAGGGTGTCGAGCAGCGCAAGGACGTATGCCGCGGGTTGGGCCGTGGCGTCAGGGATCTCGATGGCCGTCAGCGCGCCGCGGTTTCGGGTGCCGGTCATGCGGTCAGCCCCCAGTCGGCCGGTTTCTCCCGTCCTCGCCGGACCGGCCGGCGCCCTTCGGTCGGATGGCCTTCCCGGACCCAGTATTCGAGCCCGCCGATCATCTCCTTGACCTGCCTGCCATGGGCCGCGAGCAGCATCGCGCCCCTGGTGGCCGCGTTACACGACGGACCCCAGCAATAGGTTATGAGCAACCCCTCCGGCAGTGCCTGTACGCGCGCATCGGTGATCTCCTGCCATGGCAGGCTGACCGCGCCGGGCAGATGCGCCTTGAGGTAGCTGCCAGTGGGACGGCAGTCGACGAGAGTGAACCCCGCAGTAGCGCCGCCGAGGTCCCTGGCGATGTCGGCCGGGTCCGCCTCATAGGCGAGCCTGCCTCGGAAGTGGGCGCAAGCCTCATCCGCAGGTGCGGGCGGCACCGTAGTCGCGCGATTCTCGGCGCTCACGGCCTGGGTAGCTGGCCCGGGGATGGCACCGGCGCTCATCGGTTATCTCCTTCGTGTTCGATGCGATGAGTCGATCCTGACGTACCGACCGCCGCCTCACGAGTGTCGTATCCGGCGCGGTGCGCTAGATTTCCGTCATGGCCGGTTCACGGCACTGGGTCGCCTTGGCGTTGACCAGCGGCATGCCGGTCTTCGAGGCGTCGGTGCCCTGTGAGGTCTTCGGGATCGACCGGCCGGATCTCGTCTCCCCCTGGTACCGATTCTCCGTCGTAGGTCTCGGCGAGGGCCCGGTGCGGATCGGGCCTGGTTTCTACCTCCCTCGCACCAGCGACTGCGACGCGCTGAGGAACGCGGACACAGTCGTTGTCCCGGCGTGTGCCGATGTGCACGATGATCCGCCTGAGCAGCTCGTGGACGCTGTGCGCGCCGCGCACGAGCGCGGCGCGCGCCTGGTCTCCATCTGCTCGGGTGCATTCATACTCGCCGCGGCCGGCGTGCTGGACGGCCGCCGGGCGACCACGCACTGGATGCACGCAGCTGAACTCGCCCGCCGTTACCCGTCCGTGCAGGTCGATGCCAACGTCCTCTACGTCGACGAAGGGAACGTCATCACCTCTGCCGGTACCGCGGCCGGCATCGACGCCTGCCTGCATGTCGTCCGCGTCGACCACGGCGCCGCCGTGGCCGCAGACCTGGCCCGCCGACTCGTCACCCCACCGCATCGCCAAGGCGGCCAGGCCCAATACACGCGCGGCCCGGCGAAGGTGGACGATGACTGGCTCGCCCCGTTGATCGACTGGGCGAACGCACGGCTGGGCGCCGCGCTCACCGTCGCCGACCTGGCCGCGCAGGCAGGCTTGAGCGTCCGCGCGCTGGAGCGCAGATTCAGCCGCACCATCGGCAAATCTCCGCTGCACTGGCTACTCCTGCAGCGCGTGCGCCGGGCACAGGAGATGCTGGAGAGGACCAGCGCGCCGGTCGAAGTGGTCGCCACAGCATGCGGGTTCGGCACCGCAACCAACATGCGCGCGCACTTCAAGAAGCACACCGGGGTCTCACCGGCGGCGTATCGCCGGACGTTCCAGTCACCCTTCGACGAAGCGCAGCCAGAGGCGGACTTGTGATTAAGCCCGCAGAGCAACCACGATTCCAGGTCAACCCGCCGACCGCGGGAACGGAGTGCGGGCAAGGTCCTGTTCTAGCTTGCATACAGGATGATGGGAGGATCTCAGTCGATCTTCGCGATCTCCTTGACCAGCTTGCCAACGTCCGAATCGGCCGGTGCGGCATAGTACTCGCCCGGCGGTCGAGGGTCGCCGGGCTGCATTCCGTAGACAGCGATCTCGCTCGCAGTAGGGCCTTCCGGGCTGGTGACGAAGTTGTAGCCTTGGTAGCTCGCCTTGGGCCATCCGCCCGGAATAGGCTGCTCGAGCAGCTCGGCCAGTTGCCTGTGCTTTGCCTCCTCAGGATCGAACAGCTGCAACGAAACCGTCTGCAAGCCCTGGAACAGTAGTACGGACTGGCCGCTGCGACGCACAAAGCAGTGTGCGAACAGGTCGGCGTCGCCGCGGTACCAGTTGCCATAGCGAGCTATGACATCAGTTGGGCGGGTCTTGGCCATTGCTCCTCCTTCACTGCTGATCTTCTCCGGGCAACCGGGCGATCACGCGCGACGTTGGGCGAGGCAACCGTGAAAGCCCCGGTTGTGCGCCTTCGCGCTGTGGCTGGCCGATGCGCGGTCGCGGTTGTCAGCGGAGGTGCGGCGTGTCTACGAAGCCGCTACCAGTTCGACAGCGATGACATATCCGGCGTGGTCGGAGGTCTTCTCGGAATGGAACAAGATGTTCTCGCCGCCAGCGCCGTCGAACCTCTTGTCGAACTCGACGGTGAAGTCGAGGCTCGACGGCAGGTTGGGGAACGCGCCGGCAAGAGTGACCTTGCCGGTATTCAGATCGAAGGAGAACGTGCAGGGGACCTGGTTGACCGAGAGTGGGCTGGCGAAGTCAATGAAGTAGGCGACGGGCGCGCCGGTGCCCCCGGGTGGCTGGCCGTTGAGGACGCCGCGGCGTCCCTGCGGCGTGAACGGGGTGCAATCGCCGAGAGCCAGGAACGCGTCGCTGGGAGCGCCTTGCCGCGACACCGAAAACGCAATGCTCTCCCCGCCGTCCGTGCCGGGGTCGCGCCCCCACCG
>Ga0126371_10004968_pt1 | contig 11782 bp, 10 predicted proteins | sample PanSoiMetaPlot_4_FD_110145 | JGI IMG/M metagenome (GOLD analysis project Ga0126371, IMG submission 110145) | Tropical forest soil microbial communities from Panama - MetaG Plot_4 | ecosystem: Environmental > Terrestrial > Soil > Tropical forest > Bulk soil | place: Panama | collected 2016-02-17
AAGCCCGGTTTCGGAACGATCGTTCCGAACCGCCACCGCCAACTCCCTTGTTTGCAACAAAGCTTCTCCCAATCTCGGAACGATCGTTCCGAAAAAGGCTCATGGATAGCGAAAAGCCTCGACGCCTCGGCGCGGCCAGACTCGAACCAATTCCGATGCGAACCCCGCGGTCGGTCATTTAGAATGGCACAGAATGGCAAATCTTGGGTATATCGGACTCGGTGTGATGGGCAGCCGCATGGTGAGCCGGCTGCTCGAAAAGGGACATACGGTCACCGGCTACAACCGCACCCGCTCGAAGGCGCAATGGCTGATCGATCGCGGCATGAAATGGGGAGATTCGCCACGTGCGGTGTGCGAAACCGCGGATGTCACTCTCTCCATGCTGACCAACTCGGCCGCCCTTGAGGAAGTCGCCGCCGGGCCCAGCGGCCTGCTGGCCGGAATCGGCGCGGGCAAGATTTTTGTCGATATGAGCACCGTCAGCCCGGTCATCAGCCGATCTCTGGCGGCCAAGGTCCGCGAGCATGGCGGCGACATGATGGATGCACCCGTTTCCGGCAGCGTCATCACGCTCGAGCAGGGGAAACTGTCCGTCATGGTCGGAGGCCGGAAAGAGACCTTCGATCGCGTCAAGCCGCTTCTGCTCGACCTCGGGCCCAAAGTGACCCATGTCGGCGACAACGGCCTCGCGCTGGTCATGAAGATCGCCACCAATCTCAGCCTGGCGGTGCAGATGCTCGCCTTCTCGGAAGGCGTCCTGCTGGCGGAGAAGAGCGGCATCGCGCGCGAGACTGCGGTTGACGTGCTGACTCATAGCGTGATCGGGTCGCCCATGGTGCAATACCGGGGCCCGTTCGTCCTGAGAATGCCCGAGGAAGCCTGGTTCAACGTCAACATGATGCAGAAGGACATGCTGCTGGCCCTCGAATTAGGCCGGCAGGTGGACGTTCCCCTTCCCACCACTTCCGCCACCAACGAACTGCTCACGGCCGCCCGCGCTATGGGATTGAAAGATTTCGACTTCGCCATCCTCTTTGAAGTCCTGGCGCGCCTTTCAGGCACCTCCCGTTGAACCACCTGGGCCCCCGTGCATGCCGGTACTAAACCGCACAGGACTATGGTCCTGACGTGACCTGGGATAACATTCGGCTATGCGTCAAATCGCTGTGTTTGCTCTTCTTGTCTTTGCGGTGGGCTGCGGCAAAAACCCTCAAAAGTACGTCGACGCGGGTAACCGGTTCCTGCAGGCGCACAAGCTCGACGACGCTTCCATCAATTATCGAAACGCCATCCAAAAAGATGCGAACTTCGCAGAGGCGTATTTCGGTTTGGGAAAAGTGTTTCTCGAACAGGGTAAAGCCAGAGAGGCCTACGCCGCTTTGAACCGCGCCGTGGAGCTCGCTCCGCAAAATCTGGAGGCTCGGCAGAAGCTGGCAAGCCTGGCGTTAGCCGCATACTTGAGCGACCGCCGCCGGCCCAAGAACCTGTACGACCAGCTGAACAAACTGGCTGCGGACTTTCTGAAGCGCGATCCGAATTCCTACGACGGGGTGCGCCTGAAAGCATACATCGCCCTCAGCGACAATCAGCGGGCCGACGCCATCGGATACTTCCGAAAAGCGCTGCAGGTGAAGCCGGAGGACCCGGAAATGACAGTCGGGCTCGCCGAGGTCCTGCTGCAGGAGAATGAGACCACTAGCGAAGGCGAGAAGCTGCTCACCGATCTGATCCGACACAAGAACACTGGTTCGGCATATGACGCGCTGTACCGGTACTACTCGCTCGCCAAACGCTCCGCGGACGCAGAAAGCATCCTGAAGAGCAAGGTGGCCGCCAACCCGAAACAGATGGGTTACGCTTTACAGCTCGCGGAACACTACCGGCGGGCCGGGAAGACACAGGAAATGAAGGCGACAATCGCCACGCTGCTCAATGATCCCAAAACGTTCCCGAAAGGACTGATGGCCGCCGGCGATTTCTACAACCAGCACGGCGACCGGGAGCAGGCCCTGCAGTATTATCAGCACGGGGCACAGGCCGCAGACGGCGATCAACTGGCGTATCAGAAGCGCGCGGTGGCAACGTTGAATGCGCTGGGTCGGTCGGATCAAGCTCTGTCGCTGACTGACGAGGCGCTGCGGACGCACGCCAAAGATCCCGACCTGCACATGACGCGGGCGTTGATCTTATTGAATCAGAAAAAGGCCGACCCGGCACTCGCTGAGCTGCAGCAGATGGATCAGAACCAGCAAAACAACGCGGCGGTGAAATACCAGCTTGGGCGTGCGCTGGTGCTGAAGGGTAAGGTCAACGATGCCACAAAAGCCTGGCAGGAATCCGCCAAGCTGCAGCCCAACTTCATCGAGCCGAAAATCGCGTTGGGCAGCCTCGCATTGGATAACCGGCGTTTTGACGAAGCGCAGCGTTGGGCAGACCAGGTCATTGCTCAGTCTCCCGGCAGTTTAGGCGCTCAGATCATCCGCGCCAACGCGCTGCAGGGTCTCGGCCGCATAGAGGAGGCGAAAACGCTGCTGACCCGTTTGCGTCAACAGGTTCCGGGAAATGCCGCGGTCGAATTGGAATATGCGTTTCTGACTCTGCGCGAGAACAAAGCCGCCGACGCCGAGAAGATCTTTCAGGCGCTCTACGTCCCGGGCCAGGAGAACGTCCGCCCCTTGACCGGACTCGTGGAAGCACTTTTCACGCAAAGGCGAAATGACGAAGCATTGCGCCTTCTGCAGAACGACCTGGCGAAAGCGCCCGGCAGGCCATCAGTACAGATGATGCTGGCGAATAGCTTCCTGGTAGCCGGCCAGCCGGAGTCCGCCGTCCACACCCTCGAACAAATGGGTACGACCCATCCGGATCTCCCCCAGGTGCCGATGCGGCTCGGTCAGATCGAGGGTAGCAGAGGCAACTGGGAAGCCGCCTTGGCGAATTTCCAAAAAGCGCGGCAATTGGCTCCACAAAGCACGGACCCGGTGCTCGCCAAAGCCGAGGCCGAAGAACGCCTGGGACGGAACGATGCCGCGCGGCAGGACTACCAGTCGGTTCTAAAAACCGACGCCTCGAATCTGGTGGCCCTCAACAATCTCGCCTATCTCACCGCGGACACCGGTGGCAACCTGGAAGAAGCCCTTCGAATGATTACGACGGCCTCGCAGAAACTTCCCAAGCAGCCCAATCTGTCCGATACGCTCGGTTACGTCTATCTCAAGCAGAAGAATGTCAGCAGTGCACTTCGCGTATTTGGCGATCTCGCGCAGCAATACCCGGCCAATCCCACCTTCCGGTTTCATCATGCCCTGGCCCTGATCGAATCCGGCAGTAAGGAGCAGGCACGAAGGGAACTGGAGGCCGCGCTTGCCGACAAGCCGGCGCCGGACCTGGCAACGAAGATTCGCGAGGCGTTGGGGCGCGTTGGCTGATCATTTCGCCGGTTTGACGGCGAAATCCCAGATCTGCATGTTCAGCTTGCCGGCCGTGTACTCGACGACTGCATACTCGCCGGCCGGCAGAGGCTCCTTCGGCCAGATCTTGTAGAGACCTTCGGATGCCAGTTGGGTCTGCAAGATGGGGATCATCTGGATATCCTCCTCGACCTCCTTCGTCACCGGCATAATCGTCAGATTCTCGACCACGCGCACGGCCCCCTTGGGGGTAACCTTCGCGATGCCGAACCGCTCCACATCGGAAAGCTGGATATAAAACTCCTGCTCCGGATTGGTGAAGACAGTCGCGGAATGCGGGCCAGCCAGTTCGACCGTAGCCTTACCCGACACGATGGGAAGCGGGGCGAGCCGGCTAAGCACCGACCGCCCTTTGTTGTTGTGGACCGTCGATTCCGCCTGCTTCAGGACCTTGGTCTCCTTCCCTTCCACCCAGTAGACGCCGGGGTCCTGAGGAATCCGGGATACCTCCTGCTGAATCTGGCGCTCGACCTTTTCTTCCTCCTGGACGAGCTTGGTTTCCTTGTCCAGCGTAGCTTCGCGCTCGGCGGCTTCGGTCTCGGTACGCTTGAGGTCGACCAGGTCGGCCGGAATCTCTTCCCACTCGCTGCGCTCAACGCTATAAAAGCGGACGCGGTCGGGTTGCACCTGGTATTCGCGGACAACCTGAAAAGTGCCGTCCTTCATGTACAACTTGAGATTTGCCGCCCAGGCAGAGAGCCCCAGCGCCAGCAGCACCAACAGGAGTTTACGCATACCTCTAACGACTACTCTACCGCCGAGCGGGGTTTCCCGGCTTTGTGACGAAAATCCAGCGGGTGACCTGAACGCTAACTTTCGGTGAACTCCACCGTCCCACGCTACGTAACTTGTTACGATGCCAGTAGTGGTGGGCGTGTGTCGCTTGGCGGCCCTCCCGGCGTTCTCCTTCGAGGTCTTACACTTATGATTCGATTGCAGTCCCTTGCAGCGCTCTTCCTGTGCGGCAGGTTCGCTCTTCCTGGATTCGGGCAGACTCAGGAAATCCGAGTCGCGCCCGACAACGGTTTTTTCTCGCGGCTGACTCAGGACTACCGGCCGCGGCCCGTGCGCAACACGAACTTCACCGATTCCGGGCGCATCGACAGCCTGATGCGGGCGGGAAGTCTTTACCTTTCGCTGCGCGATGCAATTGCTTTGGCTTTGGAGAACAATCTCGACATTGAAAATGCGCGCTTCAATCCCCTTCTGTCGGACGCCAACCTGCTGCGCGCCAGCGCCGGCACCCTGCTGCGCAACGTGTCGAACAACATCTCGCAGGGTCCGTCGTCGGCATCTCTAGGCGTAAACGCAGGAGCACAAGTGGGCTCGGCGGCCATCCAACAGAACAGCAATCCGCAGCAGGGCGTCCTGAGCGGCCTGAACGTGCAACTGGCCGGCACCAGCATTCCCAACCTCGATCCCACCTTCTTCGTGGTCAGCCAGTTCGCCCACCTGACACAAATCAACACCGCCACCAACATCACCGGTACCAACTTCCTCACCAACCAGTACACATCGTCAACCTACGGAATCCAGAAGGGATTCCTGACGGGGACGACGTTGAGCCTCTCGATGAGCAGCCAGTTCAACGTCACTCAGAACTCGCCGGCCAATAGTGTCAACCCGTTCACGCAGGGCAATCTTCAAGTGGGGATCCAGCAGAATCTGCTGCAGGGGTTTCGTTCGTCGGTCAACAGCCGCGCGATTCGAGTGGCCAAGAACCAGCGCCACACCTCCGATCTGACGTTCCAGAACCAGGTGATGACTACTGTAGCCAACGTGGTGGGTCTGTATGGGGACCTGGTTTCCTTCAACGAACAGCTGAAGATCCGGCAGCAGACGCTCGAATTGGACACCAACCTCTATCACGACAACCAGCGGCGGGCGGAATTGGGCGCGATCGCGCCGATCGACATCATCCAGGCGCAAGCAGAGATGAAATCGGCCGAACAGGACGTGACCAACGCGCAAACCCAGGTTTTGCAGCAGGAGATGATTCTCAAAAACGTGCTGACGCGCAACGGCGTGGACAACCTGCAGATTATCGATGCGCATATTATTCCGACAGACCACTTCGAAGTGCCCGCGCAGGAGCAGATCCGGCCTATTCAGGACCTGGTGGCGGAAGCGGGGGCGAGCCGGCCGGAAATCGCGCAGAGCAGCATCAATCTCGAAGATGCGAGGATCAACATGAAAGGGACACGCGACGCCATGCTGCCGCAGCTCACGGCGTTCGTCAACCTGCAGAACAGCGGGCTCGCCGGGGCGCCGAACACAGTTCCGTATCCGCCCTCATTTACCGGCGGTTTCACCGGGTTTACCGGGGGCACGGTGACTCCCCCCAACCCGTTCATCCTCGGAGGCTACGGTACCGTTCTGAGCCAAATCTTCAGCCGCAATTTCCCGAACTACACCGTGGGCGTGCAACTAAGCATCCCGATCCGTAACCGGTCGACGCAGGCCGATTTCATCACCGACGAGTTGAACTACCGGCAATCGCAGATCCAGGACAAGCAACTGCGCAACAACATCAAGCTGAACGTGATCAACGCCCGCACGGCGCTGACCCAGGCGCGCGCGGCTTACCAAAACAGCACGGAGGCACGCGATCTCCAAGACCAGACGCTGGCCGGCACGCGGCGGAAGTACGAGCTTGGCACAGCCACCATCATCGACCTGTTGACGACGCAGCGCGACGACACGACGCGCGAACTGGCCGAATCGAGCGCGCGCAACCAGTACATTCACGCCAAGGTGAACCTGGAAAGTGTGCTGGGAACCGTTCTCAAGGAATACGACGTGAACATCGACGAGGCGCTGAAAGGCCAGGTCAGCCGTCCGCCGGATCCAATTCCGGCCGTGTCACAGCAGTAGTTGTTATGCTGAGGGTTGGCGCAAATCTACCCTTTCCAACCCTATCGCTACACAGAAAAAGCGGGGCCGCCGGAAACGCTGCTCACGCAACCCTACGACAAGATCTCACCCGCGATGCGGAGCCGGTATCTGGCGCTCAACCCGTACAACCTGGTGCGAATCATTCTCGGAGAACGCACTGCCGGCGATACGGATTCGAACAATGTGTATACACGCGCGGCCTCCCACTTAACCGAGTGGATTGCTGCCAGCATCCTGGCCCGCGACAGCGAACCCGGAGTCTTTCCCTACTTCCAGGAATTCACGGTACCGGACACGGGCGAACGCCTGGTTCGCAAAGGATTCATTGCGCTCGGCGCCGTCGAAGATTACGCCGCGGGCGTGGTGCACCGCCACGAACAGACGCTCTCCGGTCCGAAGCAGGATCGCTTGCAGCTATTGCGCCACACACACGCCCACTTCGGCCAGATCTTCATGCTGTATCCGGACCCGGCGGGAGCCATCGATGCCATGTTGGATGGCGGCGCCCGCGGCCGTCCGCTGGTCGAGGTGACTGACGAGTACGGAGCGATCCACCGGATGTGGAAGATTGGGGATTCCGGCGCCATTCAAAAATCGATAGCGGACAAGAAACTGGTAATTGCCGACGGCCATCATCGCTACGAAACCGCACTGGCGTTCCGGCGCGAGAATCCGGCGCTTGCTGGTGCGGACCGCGTCATGATGACCTTCGTCAACATGCACTCGCCGGGCCTGAAAATTCTGGCCACGCACCGGCTGGTAAACGGCGTCTCTGTTCAAGGATTTCCGCAATCGGCTTCCGCCGATTTCGATGTTGAGGAAATCGATTCACCCGCGCGTCTGCAGCAGGCATGGCGCGACCGTCCAGGACGGACGGTGATCGGAGCGGCAATCGGAAGCCGCCTCTATATGATGGAAGCGCGCGGAGTCAAAGATGAACTGGACGTGCGCGTCCTGCACGAACGCATTCTCGCCAAGGCCCTTGGCGTGAACGAGCAGGCCGTGCGCGATGAGAAGAACGTCCGATACGTCCGGGGCATCGATTCCGCATTAGAGGAAGCGAGGCAGGGCTCGGCGCAAATCGCATTTCTGCTCAAGCCGACTTCGATCGAGCAGGTGGCCACAACATCGTTCGCCGGCGGCGTGATGCCCCAGAAGTCCACTGATTTTTATCCTAAGCTGCTGTCCGGGCTGACGATCTATAAGCTGGATTGATCGCCCACCAACCCCGCCCTCACGGGCGCGGCTGCATAGCTGTTTGAAACGACGTTGACAGCGTTTCAGCCCTGCCGCGTGAGCGCGGGGTTTTCAGATAGACTCGCCAGAAAGCGGTATACGCTACACTTTCCTCATGACCCTCTATCTGAAGCCCACTTGAACGTCTTGCCGCAAAGCGAAGAGTTTGCTTCGCGAAAAAGGCGCTCAGTTCGAAGAGGTCGACCTGAACCGCGGGCTGACGGTAGCCCAACTGGAACAGCTGATCGGGAAACGGGATTACCGGGAGTTCTTGAACTCCCGCAACGAGCTCTACCGCGAGCGCGGCATGAAGGACAATCCGCCGCCGCGCGGCGAGGCATTGCGGCTGATGTCCGAAAATCCGAACCTGATCAAGCGGCCCATCCTGGTGAAGGGCCGCGAAATGGTGCTCGGCTTTGACGAAGAAGCTCTTTCAGGCCTGATGTAACTCGCCGTAACTCTGCGGCAGGTTCGACAGCAAGGGAGCAGCCACCGAGATCTGAGTTGGCGGCGCAGGCTGCGCGACCGGCGCGCTCTCTTCTTCCTGAACGAAGCAGCTTTCGAACGCGCGCGCGAGCAGCGCGTCATTCAATTCAAATGGCAGCTTCTCGAAATGGATCAGGTTGAGCGCGTGCGAGAGCACATCGCGCGGATGGCAGCGGCGGAATGTCTTGCCGGTGCCGTGGTAATACTGCGCGATAAACCGTTGCGGCAATCCGGCAGGACACGGTACCTGCTTTTCGGCGCAGAACTTCTCGAAGATCTGCGTGAATTCGCTTTCGCTCGGTCCGCGCAACAGCATTTTGTACTGGATGCGCCGCAGGAAAGCTTCATCACCGAGATCGGTGGGGTTCAGGTTGGTGGAAAAGACCAGAAACGCTTCAAACGGCGCGGTCATTTTGCCGCCGGTCAGAAAGCTGAGGTAATCGATGCGCCGTTCCATGGGAACGATCCACCGGTTCAGCACCTCGGCCGGCGTGGCGCGCTGACGCCCGAAGTCATCGACGAGATAGATCCCGTTGTTCGCCTTCAACTGGAACGGCGCCTCATAGACTTTGGAAGTCGTGTTGAAGCGCAAGTCAAGCATGTCGAGCGAAAGCTCACCGCCGCTGACGATGAACGGGCGCTTGCATTTGATCCAGCGCCGGTCGTGGCCGCGCTCCACCGAGACCGTTAGAACCGACGGCGCTTCTTCCTCGACCGGATGGTGATAAATCGGGTCAAAGACCTGGACGATATTCCCCTGGCACTCGATGGCGTGAGGGACATAGACAAACGCGCTCTCGAGATTATTGAGCGATTCAATGAGAAAGGTCTTACCATCTCCCGGCTTGCCGTAAACCAGAAGGGATTTGGAGGCGGCCACCGCCGGACCAATCTGGGCCAGCGTGCGCTCCGTTATCACCATGCCTTTCAAAGCCTGCGCCAAGGCTTCTTTTGTCAGCCATCCGTCCCTGTACTTTTGGCGGTGGACAATCTCGGTGTACTGTTCGATGGGCACCGGCGCGACGCCCGCGTACTGATTCGCCTCCAGATGCTCGCGCGCGCGGCTGCGGCCTGCTTCACTGAGCGCCAGCAGCGAGCCGACGCTGCCCATTCCCATGGAGCGCTTGACCACAATCTGATGCGTCAGCTTCAAGGACTCCACCACTTCGCTGATCACGCTGAATTTCAGTCCGATGGCGTTGGACAAATCCTGACCGTACAGTTCTCCTCGGAAATAGAGAATTTTCAAGATGAGCTGTTCGATGGTGGTTTCGCCCAGTCCGGTCTCTTCGACGGACTCCGGTTCGCGCGGCTGCAGGGGTGATGGATTCTCAAGATTTTCGGTCATGATAAGCCCCACCAGCATACGCGCATAGCCGTGTGTGAGATAAGTCGACGAAGGTTAACCGGGTACCAACTGTGAGTCAGGCCGGCAGCCGGAGCGTAGCGATGCAGCCTGCGCCATCAGTACGGTTCTCCAAAGTCAACGCACCACCATGCCCTTCGGCAATCTGGCGGCTCAGCACCAAACCGATCCCGGAGCCGCCGGGCTTAGTGGTGAAGAACGGCACGAACAGGTTGGCGGTCGTGGAAATGCCCGGGCCATCGTCCTTGACCCAGATCTCCACCATGGTTCCGTTTCGACGCCATCCGATCCGCACCGGCGTTGCGGCCGGGAGGGAGGCGTCGGCCGCGTTGCGCAAAAGATTGATCAGGACCTGCTCGACCTGATCGGGGTCTCCGCGGACCACCACGTTCGGACCTGCTTCCACGCGAACTGGAACACGCGTCTCGAAGCTCACGGCGCGTTCCACACAACCTACCACCGGCAGCGGCTGCAGTTGGGGACGCGGCAACCGGGCCAGCCGCGCGTACGCACCGATAAACCGGCTGAGGCTGTCGGAACGCGAGGTGATGACGCTCAAGCCGCGCTGCATATCCTGCCGCCAGTCTTCCGGCAGCGACTCGCGGCCCAGAATACTCTCCAGCGTTCCCGCGATGGACTTGATGGGGGCCAAGGAATTGTTCAATTCGTGACCGAGGACGCGCACCAGCCGCTGCCAGGCTTGCAGTTCGTGCTCGCGCAACGCCTGGGTCAGGTCGGTAATCACCACGAGGTCAAGCGGCAATCCATGTTCGCGGACGCGCGTGCGGCGCAGACCCCAGCGCCCGGCGCCGCCGGGGAATACCGCCTGGAACGTGGTTTGCGGCTCACCCTCCAGGCAGGACGCGAGATGCAGCTCGCCCGCGTTCTGGCCGATCAGACGCTCCGCCGGCGCGGCCAGCAGTTGCTCGCCAGCGCGATTGACCAGGCGCAGCCGCCGGTCCTCTCCAAACGCAAAAATGGCGACGCCGATTTCCTGCATTACTGTGCGCAGCAGGGTCGTAGCTTCCATCGCTCCGAGGCGCTGTTCGCGCAGTGTGCCGCCAAGCGTGTTGACCTCGCGCATCACCTCGCCCAGCGCGTCGTCGGGCCGGGGCGCGCGGCCGCGCACAGAAAAATCTCCTTCCCGCAAAGCCGCCAGCAGGTTCGACAGCGTCTGCAGAGGGAACACAACGCGGTCGCGCAAGGCCACAGTAAAGCCCCACCACGCGCCTACGATCAGAATCGTTACAGTCCACTGAGTCTTGGGTAGATAGGAGCCCGTCCACAGGATGATGAGAGCCGCCGCGGTGCCCGGGAGTCCCGCCAGCAGGGCGAGCAGCACCACGTGGCCTTCATAACTGAGACGGGCTTTATGGATGCGCGCCACGGTACCGAGGTCGAAGCAACTTCTGATTATACGGTTTGGCGAAGTGTTTCAATCCCAAGCAGACGCAGGCCTGAAGAGACTTACATCCGCGCGTAGACGACATCCTAGCACTACGAGCCTTCCTTCAAGCCAACAACGCCCTCTGAACCGCGGCCGGCTCTCGTGCGATTACCAGGAGGAAGGCCCGCGCAGGGCCACTCGGAATCCTGCGGCCGTGCTCCCAGTGTTCCAGGGTTCGCTTACTTAAACCAAACAACTTCGCAAATTCGCTTTGGGAAAGCGCGATTGTCTCGCGGATTGCCTTGACATCAATCTTTTCGGGGACGTGTGCCACGCAGCCGTGGTTCGGCTTCCCTTGGGCAAACGCAAGCGCTTGCCTGGCACTTTCGATGATTCGTTTGCCGGCAGTGGGCTTTCTCTTTTTCATTTCGAATCCTTTCCACCTTCGTAGAACTTCACAATTTCCGCCAGGATGTACTTCAGCGCGCGGCGTTCCCCAGGCGTCAAATCCGATTTCTCATTCTTGGCGAAAATGTTGAGCAAGAATACTGGAATATCCGTTCCGCTAAAGAAGCTGATGACACGATAACCGGCGCGCTGCCGCTTCCCCTTGCCGGCAAATCGTACTTTGCGTGCACCGCCAGTGCCCTCGATCACTTTGCCCGCATCCGGGTGAGCTGCTATCCAGATCACAATCGCAAGGCGTTCCGCATCCGGAATACCCAGCGAACTGCGCATCGTTCAGGAACGCTGGCGTCTCCACAACGGCCTGCATACCCAGTATACTCCAATGGAGTATGCCTGACTGCCGCCGGTTGGCCTGACCGAGAATTTGTACCAGTTTGATAGAGAGTATAACTCTGTAGGCAAGACCCGGGGGCAGAACGAGCATCGAGGTCTCCCTTCGCCTGCATCGCTGAATCTTCAGGCCGGGGGGCA
>Ga0126371_10004969_pt1 | contig 11782 bp, 10 predicted proteins | sample PanSoiMetaPlot_4_FD_110145 | JGI IMG/M metagenome (GOLD analysis project Ga0126371, IMG submission 110145) | Tropical forest soil microbial communities from Panama - MetaG Plot_4 | ecosystem: Environmental > Terrestrial > Soil > Tropical forest > Bulk soil | place: Panama | collected 2016-02-17
GCAGGCTGGAGTTTGCAGCCTGCATGACCGCTCCCACCACTGCCGCCTCGGCCTTACGGCATGCGGCTTCATGGTCGGCAACCTCGCCCTGCAGGAGGTCATAGGCCTTGCTGGTCGCATCGCTGCCCTGCCCAATGGCCATGGCTTCGACGCGCTGTTGCCCCTGCTCAAAGGCGTGGTACTCGTTCAGCATGGCCTCCACCTGCGCCGCGCCCGCCATGTTGTCAATCACCTGACGTTTGTTTTGTATCTGTGAAATGGCCAGGTTGGAATCGTCCCTGCTCTTCTCCAGCATGTCGTGGTAGCGGGCGGCCATAGTCGGGTCTACGCCGAAGAGCATGTATGCCTTGAGCGCATTCGACGAATCGAGCAGGGCAACGCGCAAATCGCGCACTGCCGAAAGCACTGGGATCTGGTCCGCGGCGACGCTCTCGGAAAGCTGGCTCGCCTCGCGCATTTTGAGATATGCGGCAAACGAGCCGAGCAGAATGCTCAACACCAGCACTACAGTGCTGAGACGTAGCTTGTTGGTCAGGCGCGACTGCGTGAATGACATGGCTGTATCGTCCTTAGGGGATTTTCCCGGCAATATTAGTTCGCTTCAAAGTTGACGTCGATGCCAACCGTGGACTGGCTGTCAGCCGGTACGAACTTCCAGCGTTTCACTGCGTCTTCCGCCGCAGGACTGAGCATCTTGTTGCCGGTCGTGGCTTTCGCTGCCGTTACGCTGCCGTCCGGGGCGACTGTAGCTTCAATGTGCACCACACCGGAAATGCGCATGCGCCTGGCAATCTCCGGGTAGACCGGCGGAACACGTTTCTCAACGCGCCGTTCAACCGCGTGTGCGGGCAGGGCAAGCAGCAGGCAGGCAACCGCAGCCAGAAGAAGCATGGCCGTGTGGTGAAAACCGGCGGCCAAGACTGATTGGCGAAATTTTGCAATATTCATGAAGACCTCTCAGGTGGAATGCGGTGACACCGCTGTTTGAGAGGCTTATCGGCAAAAATAGGGAAGAGCTTGAATCTTCTACCTCGTGTAGCTCTATTGAGTGACTTAGCCTCGGGCGCGTTCAATGGCGCGTACTACGGCGCGGGCTTTGTTGATGGATTCCTCAAATTCGTTCTCAGGAATGGAGTCGGCCACAATGCCGGCGCCGGCCTGGATATGTCCTTTTTTCCCTTCCTGGAGCAGTGTGCGGATGGCGATGCAGGAGTCAAGATTGCCGGAGTAGTCGGCATAGAGTACGCTGCCGCCATAAATGCCGCGTCGCGTAGGCTCCAGTTCTTCGATGATTTCCATCGCGCGGACTTTGGGCGCGCCACTCAGGGTTCCGGCAGGGAAGCAGGCGCGGAAGGCATCAACGGCGTGAAGTTCCGGACGTAGCTTTGCTTCGATGCCGCTGACGATGTGCATGACATGTGAGTAGCGCTCGACGGTCATCAATTCCTTCACTTCAACAGAGCCGTATTCGCTGACGCGGCCCACATCATTGCGTCCGAGATCGACGAGCATGACGTGTTCGGCACGCTCCTTTTCATCGTGCAGCATTTCATCAGCGATACGGCGGTCATCTTCTTCGCTTGCGCCACGGGGGCGGGTTCCGGCGATGGGGCGGTACTGAATGCGGTCCCGATGGACACGAACCAGCAATTCTGGAGACGACCCGGCGATATGCGTGTCGCCTTCCCTTTTCAAACTGAGGCGCAGGAAGTAAAGATAAGGGGATGGGTTGACGATGCGCAGCGCGCGGTAGACAGAGAAAGGATCAACGCCAGGTTCTACGTCGAAGCGCTGCGAAATCACCACCTGGAAAACGTCGCCGGCGGCGATGTATTCCTTCGCAGTCTCAACCGTTTTGAGAAAATCTTTCTTACGCGTCCGGGACTCAAGCTTGAGTTTACCGCCGACCCTCTTCTGCTTCACCTTCGGCAGCGGAGCTCCGAGACGCTTCTCTAACTTGTCGAGTCGCTTGAGCGTATTGGTATAGGCGCGCTCTGGCTTCTGCTGCGTGACGTCGGCGGTCACAATCAACAGCATTTCTTTACGGATATGGTCGAAGGCCAGCACTTCATGGAAGAACATGAGGCAGGCGTCGGGCAGACCGAGATCGTCTTTCGCGGTCGCCGGCAGGCGCTCGATCTGACGAACGACGTCATAGGCAAAGAAGCCGACTGCTCCAGCGGTAAAAGGCGGCAGACCGGGGATGTGCGCAGGCTTGTGGCTGCTGAGGAGTCCTTTGCAGAGGTCGAAAACATCGCCTTCTACGCGGCGGGTCTTGCCGTTTTCCGTGATCTCAATGTTTCTGCCGCGCGAAACAATCTTGCGAAAAGGACGAATGCCGATGAAGGTGTAGCGGCCGATCTTTTCGCCCTGCTCGACCGATTCGAGGAGAAAAGCCTCAGATTCATCGGCGGCGAGGCGCAAAAAAGCGGTGACGGGGGTCTCAAGATCGGCGGTAAGCGCGCGGTAGAGCGGCACCAGCGTATGCGTGCGGGCGAGCTTCAGAAATTCTGCGCGGCTCGGGAGTGTTGCTTCGTGTGACGGCATAGCCTTTGGTTATCGTACCGCAGGCTTTTGGAATCCAGTTAGATACCTGACTCCGCTTACCCGGGATCTTGCGGTGCTTTTTTGATGGGCCTATACTCGGTGAGTTTGGCCGGATGCGAATCTTTGAGCGCATTTGCAGGCAAACAGAGGCGGATTTCGCGCGGGTTTCTGAACGTGTTGATGGCGTCGCAATACTGGCGGCGGAGAATCGCAGGCGAGCATCTGCATAAGGAGAGAAGAATTTCGTATGGCTACCATTACACTCGAGCAGGAAATCAATCCCTGGGAAGCGCAAGCTGCTCGATTTGATTTTGCGGCGCGCAAGCTGAATCTGGATGAAGGACTCTGGCGCGTGCTGCGGCACCCCTCGCGCGAAATAATCGTTCATTTTCCCGTAACTATGGATGATGGCCGGATCGAGATGTTTACCGGCTTCCGTGTGCTGCACTCACAGGCGCGCGGACCGGGCAAAGGGGGCATCCGATATTCGCCCGATGTGACCTTGGACGAGGTGCGCGCCCTGGCAAGTTGGATGACCTGGAAATGCGCCGTGGTCAATATCCCATTCGGTGGCGCGAAGGGCGGGGTGATTTGCAATCCGAAGAAGATGTCGAACGGTGAGCTGGAGCGCATGACGCGGCGCTATACAGCAGAGATTATCGAATTCATTGGTCCAGAGAAGGATGTTCCGGCACCGGACATGAACACGAACGAGCAGACGATGGCCTGGATCATGGACACCTATTCCATGCACCAGCGCCAGACCGTGACCAGTGTAGTGACAGGCAAGCCTGTGAATATCGGCGGATCGCGCGGCCGCCGCGAAGCAACCGGACGCGGCATCAGCGTAATGTGCGATGAGGCTCTGAGGTATTTACAAATGCCCGTGGAAGGCTGCCGTGTGGTCGTTCAGGGCTTTGGCAACGTCGGTTCAAATGCGGCTAACCTGCTGAGGGAGAAAGGTTACAAAATCATCGGCATCGCCGAATATGATGGTGGGCTGTTCAATGCTAACGGCATTGACATTTGTTCGCTGCTGGAACACCGCCAGCGCAACGGCACAGTACTTGGTTTTAAGGGCGCAGAAGCCGCTGATTCACTCGATCTGCTGACGACCGAGTGCGAAATCCTGATTCCCGCGGCAACTGAAAATGTCATCACGAGCCGCAACGCAGACCGCATTAAGGCCCGCATCATCTGTGAAGGCGCCAACGGTCCAACGACCGCCGTGGCGGATGAGATTCTTTCTGACAAGAAGGTCTTTGTCGTTCCGGATATTCTGGCCAATGCCGGCGGCGTAACTGCTTCGTATTTCGAGTGGGTGCAGGACCGTCAGGGCTATTTCTGGAAAGAAGCGCTCGTCAACGAGCAACTGGAGCACATTCTGGCTGAGAGCTTTGATGACGTGCTTCGCTATGCTGAGGCGCATGGCGTACACAACCGCATCGCCGCATACATGCTTGCGATCGATCGTGTTGCATTCACGATTAAACAGCGCGGGATTTACGCGTAGACATTTTCGAGTTTCGATGAGGACGGATTTTGATCGGCCCTCATTTTCCGATTATTCCTACGCAATAAATGACAATCTCAAGCCTGGTTCTGAGGTATGCTCCCAAATGCAAGAGGGCGAAACTTATGCGACATAGTGGTTTGCACATCGTGTTCTTGTTTTGGCTCGGCGCTTTGATTAATCTCAGCACCTATGGCCAGACAGCCCAGATGCCACCAGATTACCGCGGCGTTTCCGTCCGCGTTCCAGGAGTATTTGTCACGCCAGTCCCAAACGCGCCGTTCTCGGCTACAGTTGAGCTTGTTTCCAAGCAGAAGCTCGAAGACGGTTCGTTCAACATCCGCACTACTACAAACCACATCGCGCGCGATGCCGCCGGACGCATCTACAACGAGCGCAGGCAGCTGGTATCATCGGCTTTTAAGGGCGAGCCGATTCTGTTGTCAGCTCATATCTATGATCCGGCAACCCGCACCAGCACATTCCTTAATCCCTTCGACCACCTGGCGCGGCAGAGCGTGTTGCCGCAGCCACAACCAATTACGGCAAGGATCCCGATTCTTGGCCCGCATGCAGGCGCCGTGTTGACATCTCAACAGGATCTGGGCGAGCAGACGATCGGAAACACTGTGCTGCGTGGCACAAAGAAGGTCTGGACGGTGCCGGCAATAGCCAGCGGCACAGGAAAGCCGGTCGAGATTGTTGACCAATACTGGTATTCACCGGACTTGTACGTATATCTGATCATCCAGCACGACGATCCCCGCACAGGCGAGCAGATTGTCGCCGTGAAGAATGTGAATCGTGCGCCACCGGATGAATCGCTCTTTACAGTTCCAGAGCATTACCGCGTGGTAGATGAGACTCCGGAGCCATAAACCCGGTTTGATCATCAGCACCAGCCTCGCTTGTGCAGCTTGCAGTGGTGCATAATGACTAAGTAGGGTCTGCCTCGCCAGCCCGTGGCGCCGTGAATCTTCCCAACTCCATTACGATGTGCCGCATCTTCAGCGTTCCATTGCTCATCTGGATGCTGTCACCGTACTTCCCTCTGCGTGGCCCGCATGGCGAACAGGAGCTGTTCACTTCGATTTTCTTTATTCTCGTTTCAATTTCCGATGGTGTAGATGGCTACCTGGCGCGACGTCGTGGGCAGATCACGACGATTGGCATGCTGCTCGATCCGCTGGCCGACAAGCTGCTGATCACGGCTGCATTCATCTGTTTGGTCCAGTACTGTCCTGACATCGTGAAGCCGTGGATCGCGGTGCTGGTAATTGGTCGCGAGTTCCTGGTAACCGGTCTGCGCAGCATTGCCAGTACCGAGGGGTTCACCATTGAGGCCAGCGATATCGGCAAATTGAAGACCGTAATCCAGATTGTGTCAGTAGTGGCAGTGATTCTGGCGCATCGCTGGGATGCCTGGCACCTTGGCTGGTTCATCATGCCTGTGCGTTCCATCGCTGTGACGGCCGTCTATTTCATGGTCGTGGTTTCCACCATCTCCGCCGTGGATTACTTCTGGGCCTTCTGGCGGAAGATCGATCGCGCTACGGTAAGCCGGCGGAAACGGGACAATGATTTTGTTCTCAGTCGGAAGAAGAAGAACATTCCGGTCTAAATTCTGGCTGGCTTCTGGATCCAGTTACCACCCTCGATCAAATTGAAAATCCGCTCACTTGCCGAGGGGCCCGATTATGCGCAGAGCGGTTTGTTCTCAATTTCCTCTAACTAACATAAATTTACTTATTTCCCCTATACAGTGACCATGAAGGTCTCAGTTATAGCCGCAGGCTTGAAACAGTAAATAAATAGCATTACTTAATAGTTATTCCAGGTTATGGATTTTTTTGAGTATAGAAGGCAAGATTTGTGGTATCTATATCCGCAGATATAAAGAACGCGAGGCTTGCATTTGCCAGCAGATATGGTTGTTGCAGCATATATTTGCCCGCAAGTCCCTAGAAGACTCTCGCGTTCGCCTGCCTCATTAAAGGGTTTTGGAACCTACTGTCCCCGATTTCTGCGACATCGAAGTTTCAACAAATTACAGTTAGTCAGCCACTCACTAAAGTGGTCCGGCTAGTCATCACAACTGCTTCGCGACAACCTACGTGTTGGCAGAGAGGGAGTAGGAAATGAACTTGACTTCGAAATTCGCACGCTTGTTCGGGCTCGTGACTCTCGTCGTTCTGGTGTTAGTTGTCATTGGCTGGCTGATTGCACACCCACGGCCGACACCTGTGAAGGTTGACTTTAAGAACCGCGCCGGCGGGGCCGTTGTCTCTCCGTTGTTATTCGGTTCTGGTGGAGTTGGCACTACGTTGTCGGACTCGAATGGAATCGGCCTGATTACCTCGATCAACATGCTTGGAAACCGTATCTTTGTGCAGGTCAATAGCCTGTACCCAACATCGACGACGACGGTCGACTATTCGGCACTAGACGCGCAATTACAACGCGCGACCCTCAATGGTCTGTCGCCGCTGGTCGTGATCCAGGGCACGCCGTCAGACCTCGGCACAAGTTCGTGCGCGATGCCGTCAGACGTCAACGAATGGGCACGACGCGCGGCCTCCGTGGCAGCTCACATTCACTCTCAGACTGGCGGCAAAGAGGCGGGTTTCGAGATCTGGAACGAACCCGACGCCAGCAATTCGTTCTGCGATTCAGATCCATTGAACAATTATTTGAAGATATATGCGGCTGCCGCACCCGCCTTGAAACAGGCGGCTCCAGTAAAGGTCGGCGGCCCGACTCTCGCGTCACCGGGGCCGCACGACAGTACGTGGCTTCCTGCATTCCTGAGTAACAGCGGTACCGCGCCATATGTTGACTTTGTAAGCTTTCATCTCTATATCAGCGGGTCACCTGATCTGCCGAACATGACGTGGGACCAGCTTTATTCAAAGACACAAGACCCGACCGGTGGCCTGTCTTACTATTATCGCGATGTCGAGAAATATACGCGCGCTGGGTCACAACCAAACGCTGCGACTACACCGATTTATGTCAGCGAGTACAACGCCAACTATGCATTTTCCGGAAACTGCTGTCAGAACGACAATGTTTACGGCGCACTGTGGAATACGGTGGCGGCGGTTGACTGGCTCAATACGGTCAATGATGGCGCGAAGGCAGTGCCGACACGAATCATTTATTTTGCCAGTACAAACTCTGCGAACTACTTTTGCCTTCTTGGAGCGCGAGACGATGCGATGGACTGCAAGGCACCTGCGGCTGGTGAACCGTTTGTCCCATACCCACAATATCAGGCTTACCAGTTATTTACGTCGCCGAGCTTTTTAAACCTCGAGGCGACAGGTGCAAACGTGGTTGGCACACCCATAGTACCAAGCGGGTTGTTGGCGACAGCCTTCTACACCTCGACGGCTGACGACGTCGTGTTAGTGAATCCGACTAATAGCGCATACCGAGGCGTTCCGGTAAATCTGGCGAACTTAGGCCTTTATGCTGGCGTGACTGGTCAATTGTACGTAATGGCGAACGGAATCCTCGTCAGAAAGCCGATGTCGCTCGATGCAGGATCAGTCGACAGCGTGACCGCGGTGATCGATTTGCCTCCGTACTCAACGGTAGCCCTGGCGCTTAGTCAATGAATGGTGTCGTCAACGGGTCGCGATGCCGTGGGATTTGGCAGAGGTCTACTACCCGTCACACTGTCCACGAAGGTGAGTGGAGAAATTCCGCAAAAGCTGCTCAATTTCTCGTAAACCATCCAGTGGTTCATGCGTCTTTAGGAGTAGAGGCTGCGCGGATTTGGCTCCGTCGTACCTCTTGCTCCAGAAAAGAAAAGCCCCGGCGGTTCGTGGGTCCGCTGGGGCTTTTGACACTATTTGTCGCTACGCCTGTGCAATTGGAGCGACATGATGAGTGGTAGCATGTCGTGTTGTCAGCCGGTGAACGAAATGATACGGCGGCCAGGGCCCTGAGAGTTGCATCTGGCAGTCCTTCATCATCTGGCTCGCGCTTGAATATTTATTTTGATACCGCTCGACGCATTTGTTGTCGATCAGATGCGCGATGTCGAGCAGCATCTTGCCCGAATCGGTGCGGCGGCAGCTGACTTCCTCGGCCAGCGGCGCGAACATCCGGTGCATCTGGACGGAGACGGCGCGGGCCTTGGTCTGGCGCTCACGCTGGCGTGTCGCGTTCTCCCTAAGCTGCGCGAGGTATTCTCTGCCCGTCTCGGCGTTTCCGTGGGGATGGAGGCCGTAGGCGCGTAGTTGTTCCCGGCAGCAGTCGTCGAGCACCACCTTCAGGTGCATCTCGGCCTTGCCGCGCAGGCGGTCAATGTTGGTGAGGAACTGGCGCTGATTGGAACGCACAGAGCGACGAAGGCTTTCGTCGTCCGTGAAAACGGTTCCAAAACGGAATGGAAGAACAGTCGAGCTTTTGAAGCAATCGGCAATCACGCGAGCGTGCTCAACGGCGGCCCGGTCATTCAAATTGTCTTCGGAGGAGTGTTCGCTGACGATAACGGCTAAATCACTGGCGGGGTAGAGGAAAACCTGATTTCCGGCTATGCCCGACACCGTTTCCATCGGAATTGGTTTGCGGTGGCGAAGCAGTTCAGGGAAGGCTTGTTTCTCGGCAATGCAGTAGGCATACCATGCCATAGAGAATCACTCCATAATGCTGGCATTTTTTACGTTGGATTACATCGGCATCTTTGTGAAACGACTGCATGTTCGTTCTGGAGTGTCCGTTTTGCCACGAACTACCCCGAACTGACACGTATCCTAGTCCCTCGGAGTGAGAACTGGCAAATGTTTCCTCAAAGTGACAGAAAAACGTGAGCAATACTCCCTAATTTGGTTTTCACATAATTTCCAGGTTGATGGATAATATCAAAATCTATGATTTGCAGTTTTCACTTGTCTTTTCAGAAAGATAGGGCAAATTCCAGAAGTTTCAGTGACGGCTTACAAGCAGATAAATGACCAGCGTAATGAGGATAACTAATAGAACGGCGATCGCTGTGCCCACGATGCGGATTAAGTGATTGAGAGACCTAACTTTATCGGCCAGACCGGTTTGTTCGACTGCGCTGCGCTCCATGGTTTCGCGCAGCAGAGTGATCTGGTCCTGGACGCGCTGCAGTTCAACGCTCTGATCCAGTACCTGGTGATGAAGATCGCGATGGCTGGATTGGATTTCCGCCAACCCCTCCTGTAACTCTTCCTCAGCCGCAGCTTGTGAATTGCCCGTGCCGCCTGCCAGATAAAGCAGTTGCGCTACCGCCTGCGCTGCGCCGTGGTCAACCAGACGCAGACCTCCGGAAAGAATAGGCAGCAGCGGCTTCAGTTTTCCAAGACTCTGCAGAAATCCCGCGCGCGGCTTTTTCGCCGGAACAAGAGCAACTTCATCTGCAGGAGGCTTCGGTTCCGCCTCGGGCACTTTTTTCTGTGCGATTTCGATGAGGCGGTCGCCGGCGATTTCGTGTGGTACTTTCGGAGGTGCTGGGGCGTCTGGCATTGTCACCATGTTCTACCACATGGGCTGCGGGCGCAATTCCCGGGCAGCTATTTCTTCTGGCTCTTCTGGTAGTTTTCGAGCGTCGAAAAGCTTTCGCTCCTCATGCGATCGATATAGATGCGTCCGTCCAGATGGTCAATCTCATGCTGCAGAATACGCGCGTACCATCCGCTGGCTTCAATCGTTCGCGGCTTGCCGCGCTCGTCGAGACAGATGACGCGGACTTTCCGCGCCCGCGGAACGACGGCCATGAATCCGGGCAGACTCAGGCAGCCTTCATGGAAGGCCACGTCCGGCGGCGCAAGCAACTCGATTTGCGGATTGATAATAACGTGAAACTCGACTGGCTTGCGTTCGCGCTCTTTCAGGTCAGCTTCGCTGACGTTCTTGTGATACTCAGCCCGGTCTTCGATCACAGCAAACTGTAGCGACTCTCCCACCTGCGGCGCTGCCAGGCCCACGCCGGGAGCGTCATGCATGGTGTCGCGCATCCATGCGATAAGGTCCTGAATTCTGGCGCTGCGGATTTCATCAGGATCAAGTGCGCGTGCCTTCCTACGCAAAATAGGATCTCCGACGTTGACGATTTTCAGAAGCATCTGCTAAATCAGCTCCGTTTCCCATAGATCGTGTAGGTGGACGACGCCCTGAATTCGCCGCTCACCGTCGATGACCACGAGGGAGGTGATTTTTTTCTCTTCCATGACGTTCAGCGCGCGTACTGCCAATTCTTCAGCGCCGATCGTCTTTGGAGAGAGATTCATGGCCTCGCCCGCGGTCTTTTCCAGAACGTGCGAGCCGTCGCGTTCAAGCAACCGGCGCAGGTCGCCGTCGCTGATGATGCCGGCCAGCTTGCCCGCGTCTTCCACCGTCGTCATGCCGAGACCCTTGCGCGACATTTCATAGATGACTTCGCTCATCGGTGTACTAAGCCCGACACGCGGAATCGCGTCGCCGGAGTGCATAAGGTGATGGACGCGCGACAGCTTCTTCCCTAGCTTGCCGCCCGGATGCAGATCGGCGAAATCTTCAGCGCGGAAGCCTTTGCTCAGTGAAACGGCAATGGCCAGCGCATCCCCCAGCGCCAGCATGGCAGTGGTAGACGCGGTCGGCGCCAGGCCCATGCCGCAGGCCTCCTGCGGAACGCTGCAATCGAGCGCCACATCGCTGGCAAGAGCGAGCATCGATTTCAGGTTGCAGCAGAAGCTGATCAGGGCATCGCCAATCCGCTTGATCGTAGCCAGAAGCCGAAGAATTTCCTCCGTCTCGCCGCTGGCGGAAAGCGCAATGACCACGTCGCCACGCGCGACCATGCCGAGGTCGCCGTGGACAGCCTCTGCCGGATGCAGGAAAAGTGCTGGACTTCCGGTAGAACTCAGAGTGGCGGCGATCTTCTGCGCAATGATGCCGCTCTTGCCCATGCCGGTGACAACAACGCGTCCGCGCGACTGTCCGCACTGGACGATGAGGTCGACGGCCTTCTCAAAATCAGCCGCCATCGGGCCTTCGAGCCGGGCGGCGAGGTGCCGCAACGCTTCGGCTTCAATGCGGACGAGTTGTGCCGGTGTGTGTGCCATTGTGTAACCAAACATTTTGGATGGTATCAAACGTGTTGACTGAGTGCGCACGAGGAGATTCCTGTACCGTGCTCGCGCGCCCGTGTCCCTATAAAATATGAATCATAAGGAAGGCTTTGGTTTGAAACGCAATCATCTGGTCCTGATTCTGGTTATCGTTGCTCTGGTGCTCATGGTATGGGCGGGCGTGGACAACTACCGCCGTCGCAAAGCCGACGAGGCAAAGCTGCGCGAGCTGCAGGCCGTGCTGACGCCTGTTGCCCCACCTGCTTCCACTGATACAGATGTTCCTCCGGAAGAGGAGAAGTCGCCGCTCGAAGGCAAGGCGGCTCCGGCCTTCACTCTCGAGAATCTGCAAGGAAAGAAAGTGTCACTGGCCAGCTACAAGGGCAAAGCCGTCCTGGTGAATTTCATGGCCACCTGGTGCGCTCCCTGCAAAGTGGAGACGCCTTGGCTCATCAAGCTGCGCGACCAGTACGGTCCACAGGGCTTTGAGGTGCTGGGCATCTCGACCGATGACCTCGATAAAGACGACAAGAAGCAGAATGCGCAAGACAAGGCCGACATCGCCAAGTTCATCAGCGATATGCACATCGACTATCCGGTGCTGATTGACGGCGATTCCATCTCGCATCCCTATGGCGGA
>Ga0126371_10004970_pt1 | contig 11782 bp, 10 predicted proteins | sample PanSoiMetaPlot_4_FD_110145 | JGI IMG/M metagenome (GOLD analysis project Ga0126371, IMG submission 110145) | Tropical forest soil microbial communities from Panama - MetaG Plot_4 | ecosystem: Environmental > Terrestrial > Soil > Tropical forest > Bulk soil | place: Panama | collected 2016-02-17
CGCAATTGACGAGATCGGCCATGCGCTCGATGCGTTGAAGCTGCAAGGTGTGTGCCTGTTCGCGAGCTATGGCGAAAAATTCCTCGGCGACCCCCATTTCGATCCGGTGCTCGCGGAGCTCGACCGGCGCGGCGCCGTTGTCTTCGTCCATCCGCGGATGCATCCCTCGAGCCGCAAGCTCGATCTGCCCTGGCCAGGCTTCATGATGGAATATCTGGTCGATACCACGCGTGCCGCGGTCAATCTCGCGTTCGGCGGCGCGACCGAGCGCTTCCCGCGCATTCGTTTCGTGCTCGCCCATGCGGGCGGGCTGATGCCTTATTTCGCCTGGCGCCTCTCGATCGCCCCGATGATCGATGCGCGCCTCGCCCAACTGACGCCGGCGCAGATTCTCGCACGCCTCGCCGGCTTCTGGTACGACACCGCCCTCTCGCCGACGCCGCAGACCCTCGCTTGTCTCGCCGGCGTCGCGCGACCCGAGCAGGTCGTGTTCGGCACCGACTGGCCGTTCGCCAATGCCAACGTCATCGCCGAGACGGCGAAATACCAGAATTCGGCCCTCGCAGGCGGCCTCGATCGCGCGGCAATAGATCGCGGGAACGCGCTCGCGCTCTTTCCGCAGTTCGCCTGATCTCATAGTATGGGCGCAGCAGCATGATCGCGCGCAGCGAGGTTTGCCCATGACGCAGATTCGCCAGCTTGCCGAGCCCGTGCGACGCCGCCCCGGCGAGCTCGGCGTGCATTCGCTCGATCGCTTCAATTTTGCGGTGCCGGATGCGGATGAGGCGCGGAAATTTTATTCTGCCTTCGGCCTCGACTTGCGCGAGGAGAGAAACGCGCTGCACATCCACACGCATGGCCACCCGCACCGCTGGGGCTCGATCGTGGAGGGGCCGCGCAAGGCGTTGCGCTTCATCTCCTTCGGTGCTTTTGAGGAGGATCTGTCGCGCTTTCGCGAGCGGCTCGCGCAATTGCGCATCGAGCGGCGCGACCCGCCGCGCGGGATCGAATCGAACGGCCTCTGGCTCACCGACCCCGATGGCACCGCGATCGAGATCACGGTCGCCGAAAAATCCTCGCCCAACGAAAAATCCTCCTTCGACGGTGCCTCGGCGCCTGCCGGCGTTGCGAGCGCCCCGAGCCGCAGCCGCGTCACACAGGTGCAGCCGCGCCGGCTCGCCCACATGCTGGTCTTCACCCGCGACATCCCGCAGGCGATCAAGTTCTATGCCGAGGTCCTGGGACTGCGCCTCTCCGACCGCTCCGGCGACATGATCGCCTTCATGCACGGCATCCACGGCAGCGACCATCATCTGATCGCGTTCGTGAAGTCGGAAGGGCCGGGCCTGCATCACCTGAGCTGGGACGTTCCCTCGGTTAACGCGATCGGCATCGGCGCCATGCACATGGCGGACCAGGGATTCAGCGCCGGCTGGGGCCTCGGCCGCCATGTGCTCGGGTCGAACTACTTCCACTATGTACGCGACCCGTGGGGAAGCTACGCGGAATATTCATCCGACATCGACTACATCCCAGTCGATCACGACTGGCAGGCCGGCGATCATCCGCCGGAGGATTCGTTCTACGTCTGGGGCCCGACCCCGCCGGAGGATTTCGCCTACAATTATGAGGCTTGGTCGTAGGATGGGTTGAGCGGCGAAATCGAACGCTTGTGCGATTTTGGCGCGATACCTACCTACCTATCGCTGGCGCGTGGCACGCGCTTGATGGGCTTCGCAGCACCAAGCTGAAGGCCGCGGCGATGCTGTGGCCGTTCAACCCATCCTACGGCTGCTCGCTCACCGTCGGCCACCGTTCGTGGGTGAGCGGGATCGTCAGCTTGGCCTCCATGCCCTTCGTCCCGAAGGTCTGGCGCACCTGGCCGTTGAGCTGCCGCTCGACCACCGTGTTGATGAGCTTGGAGCCGAAGCCGGCGCGCCGCCGACGCTTGGGGGGAGGGCCGTTGCGCTCCTTCCAGTCGAACAGCAGCGCCCATCCTTGCTGGGTGTGCGCGACCGACCAGGTCACCTCGACGCGGCCGCCCCGCACCGAAAGGCTGCCGTGCTTGATCGCGTTGGTGGCGAGCTCGTGCACGGCGGCGCTGAGGCCGAAGGTTGGGTTGGGCTCGAGGAAAACATCGGGACCATCGAGCGAAATGCGCTCGAGATAAGGCGCGAGCAGGGGGTCGAGAATCTCGGTCAGCGAGGCCGACTTCCAGCCGCCCTCGGTGATGAGCCGGTGCGCACTGGCGAGTGCGAGGACGCGCGCCTCGAACTTGGGCACGAGCTCGGCGATGTTCCTGGAGGTTTTTGCGGTCTGCGAGAACAGCGCAAGCAATTGCGCGAACAGATTGCCGGAGCGGTGGCGCAACTCGCGGATCATCAGCTCGTGGCGCTGATCCAGCTGGCGGCGCTGGATAGCGCCGGCGATCATGTTGGCGACTGCGGCCAGGAACGATACGTCGTTCGTGCTGAAGCTGCGCCGCAGTGTGGTGTGCACGCCCAGCACCCCGTAGGTGCGGCCGTCGCGCCCGGCGATCGGGATGGTGAGCCCGCTGACGACGCCGTGCTGGTGCAGGAGCGGGTGGCCGGTAAATCGCGTCTCGGTGGCGAGGTTCTCGACGATCACCGGGCCGCCGGAAGCGAGCGTGAAGCCGGCCTGCGAGTCGCGCTCGGTGCGCACGAGCGCGGTGCCGACGAGCCCCGGCTGCCAGCCGATGCCGGCGCGCAGCAGGAGCTCGGCGTCGCCCGGAACCAGCTCGAGGATTTTCACCAGCTCCACGTTGAGCGTCGCCGCGATGGTCTTGACCGAATCCTCGAACAAACGCTGCAGGCCGAGCTCGGTCAGCGCCTGCGCGCCAAGACGGGCCACCGCCTCCTGCTGGCTCGCGCGAACGCGCAGCTCCCGATGCGCGCGGAAACGCTCAGTCACGTCGCGGCAGAGGCCGATGAGCTTGACCGGCTCGCCCGCTTCGACCACGACGGTGGCTAGTGTCTCGATCCAGCGCTCCTCGGCGGCGGGCTTGGGCGCCAGGCGGTATTGCACGCGGCGGGGGCTGCGGGTCTGCAACACTTCGCGCATCGCGGCGACCACCGCGGGCCGATCGTCGGGATGGACATCGCTCTCGAGCGGCACGAAGGACGCATCGAAGGTGCCCGCGGCGACGCCGCAGGCCTCCGCCATATTGGTCGACCATGTGGCACGATGGGAGCGCATGTCCCACGACCAGATGCCGATCTGGCCGGCCTCGAGCGCGATGCTTATCAGCGCGCTCTCAGGAAAGAACGGCAGCTCCGAGCGGAGCTCCAGACCTGGAGCACGGACCGGCTCTTCGTGAGTCTTGCACCACCGTGGAATGACTGCGCTCATGCAAGAGTCCGTTCGCCCCCTCAATGCCAGCCATAGATCGCGGCCGAGGATGCGATCGTACCCCATCCTACTGCCGGGCTCGTCTCCCGGGCTGGCGCGGATCGTCGCGGTGGCGCAGCTTGGTGCGCCAGCACGCGGTGCGGGGCCGTCCGCCGCCCAGCAACGTGATGGTGCGAAGCCCGGTGCGTGCTGGCGTGCAGGTCGTCGGTCGAAACGTCCTCGCCGGGCGTTGCCGGAAGCACCACTACCTTGGTGCCCACCTTGGTGCGGCCGTAGAGGTCGATGATGTCCTGGTTGGTCAGGCGGAAGCAGCCGCTCGACATGCTCTGCCCGATGGTCGTCGGATCATTGGTGCCGTGAATGCGATATTCGGTATCGCCCAGATAGAGAGCGCGCGCGCCAAGTGGATTATCTGGACCGCCGGCAATCCAGCGGGGGAGATATTGCTGCCGCTTGATCATCTCGTGCGGCGGCGCCCAGCTCGGCCATACCGCCTTGCGCGACACCCTCTGCACGCCCGACCAGGTGAAGCCCTCGCGCCCGACCCCGATGCCGTAGCGGATCGCCTGGCCGTCGCCCAAAACGTAATAGAGGTAGGTATGCGGCGGATCGATCACGATAGTGCCTGGCACCTCCGGCGTCGGAAAGGGAACCTGCTGGCGCCGCAGCTCCGCCGGCAATGCGTCAGCTTCGGGCGCATCGTGCAATGATCGGTCGAGGCCCGCGACGGTCGAATCGGGATGCGCAGGATCGGCGGTTTGCGAGGCGCTCAATGCAGATGCCGGATAGCAGCCAACCGCGGCAGCTAGCCACAAAGCCCAGACCGATTTCCTGATTGCCAACCCCATCCCATGTCTCCCCTGCACCCGGAACTAAAGTATTGCCCGATGCAAAAAGTTCCGGCCGAATGCGGCTTGAGGCATCGTCCCCGCCATCGCGGATGGCAGCCGGGTAGTCGGCAGTCGGGCGGCCAGGGCCAAGCGCGACCCTTAACGCGGGCCAGGCAAAGACGGGCGTGAACGCCCTGATGGGCCCGGCGAAGACGTCCGTAAGCGCCCTGATGCCCGCCGCCATTGGTCAGGTCACGCAGCTCTGTGCGAGCTTGGCGGCCGGGGTATGCACCATCCGCCCGAGGATCGATTCGCATCCCTCGAGGAGTTGCGGAGTACCTCCGTCCGGAAGCTTGACGTCGGGCGGCGCGGCTTCGGGCGGCCGCACGATGACCCGCAATCGATCCCCTTTGCCGGCACGATTGACGCTGTCGCCCATCGCGGGGCCATGACTCGGCTCCGCCCCCAATACCGCCGGCAGGGCAAGCGCAACCGCAAAGCTAAACCCCGCAAATACCGCCCCCACCAGGGCGAGCCGAAATGTGGAACCAAATCGCATAAAACAGCTCCGCCCCCGAACCCGCTACCTCAACGCGGGCGGCGATGGATATGTTCCATGGATCCGGTATTCTTCGGGGGGCGGTCAGACCGGCATAAGGCGCTCGCGGCGCCTGGCATTGCGCTCGAAGAACAGTGCCTGGCTCGCGATGGCGGACACGGTCGCGGGTTGGAATGGCTTGGCGATCAGGAATGCAGGCTCCGGCCGCTGGCCGGTCAGGAAGCGCTCCGGGAAGGCGGTGATGAAGATCACCGGCACCTCGAAGGTGCGCAGCAGCTCGTTGACCGCGTCGAGGCCGGAGCTGCCGTCGGCGAGCTGAATGTCGGAGAGGATCAGACCCGGCGCTTGGTTCTTCATCAGCGCGATCGCCTCCGCATGCGTGCTTGCGACGCCGATGACGCGGTGGCCGAGATTTTCGATCAGACCTTCGAGCTCCATGGCGATGAACGGCTCGTCCTCGATGATCAGGACGTCGGTTGCGATCTGCTCCGCGAGCTCGCGGCCGGATTCCTCGATCAGCTCCCGTACGGTCTCGATGTCGACATCGAGAATACGCGCCGCGTCGGCCTCCTCGAAGCCTTCGAGCGACACCAGCAGGAATGCCTGCCGCGGCAGCGGCGTGATGGCGCCGAGCTTACGCTCGCCCGGCTGCAGGGTCGGCTCTGCGCCACTCTGGCCGTTAATCGAGAGCGAACTCCAAATCTTTGTGAACAGGCGAAACAACGCCACCCGCTGCCCGGCGGTGTGGTCGAGCACGGTGGGGTCGGCGACCATGGCCTCGAGCGTTGCCGCCACATAGGCGTCGCCCGATGCCTGACTGCCGGTCAGAGCGCGCGCATAACGGCGCAGATAAGGCACATCCTGGGCGACGGTCTGTAATTTCGACATTTCCCCTCCGGATTGGCTGCTTCCGCCCAACGCAATGAACGCGCGGTCGCGGCAAAAGTTCCTCGCGCGGCCGGCGGTCTTACTATGGAACAGTTTGATCTGGCTTGAGTTATGCCCCGAAGGGCGCAGCCCTGTACCGGACTCTGCCGGCTGGCCGGCGCCGGAGCGAAAAGATGACAAAACAGAGGCCGCGTCCCGAACTGCTCGGCCAGACACCCGTCTCCGCGACCAAAGTGCGCCGCAGCCTCGACCGCGCTGTGCTTGCCGCACTCGCCAAGGGCCTCATCGTCTACTTCGACGAGGTGCGTCAGCAGGGGGTGCCGGAGCGCTTTAGGGTGCTGCTGGGGATAGACGTGGGCGAGGAACGCGTGGGCAATCAGGATTGCGACGCCTGATCTCCCTCAGCTCACTGACGATCACGGGTGAACATCCTCGGTGAACCAATCGGTCGGCAGCTCATGACCGACGCCCTGGGCCTTGGCGTTGCGGTAGACCACCGCGCCCGCGGCGGCGAACTGGTAGCCGAGCCCGATATTGTTCATGAAGCACGTCACCTCCTCCGCGGAGGCGCGTCCGGTGGCGCGTCCAGTGATCAAATCCGGCAAGGTCGGGAGTTTCTTGAAGTCGAGCCCGGTCGCCGCCGACCAGCCGCGCTGCTTGTCGTTCTCCGCGAACGCGAGATCGCGGGTGGTGACGTGCAGCGGAGTCGCGTCCTGGGAGTGGAGCACGATCCGGTCGGCGCGCGTAAGCGCCTTGAGCTCGATCTCCGGCCGCTTGATCGAGCTCAGATGCAGGCCCGGCGTGATCCAGCGCTCGAAGAAGATGTTGTCGAGCGTGTTGGTGGCGCACATCACGATGTCGGCGCCGGCGATCGCGTCCTCGGTCTGCTCGACCGGGACGACTTCGAGGCCGAGCATCTCGCTCATTTGTCGGCAGAAACTCTCCCGGTTGACGGGATTGGGGCTGAAGCAGCGGATCGATTTGACGTTGCGCACCGCGCACACCGCCATGAGTTGCGCGCCGGCTTGCCAGCCCGAGCCCAGGATGCCGACCCTCTCGGCATCCTTGCGCGACATGTATTTGACACCGAGCCCGTTGGCGGCGCCCACCCGCATGCGCTGCATCACGCCGTCCGGCAGGATCGCCAGTGGCTCGCCGTTCTCCGCCGAGAACAAGAGGACGAGACCGCAATAACGATTGTTCGGGGCGGCCGGGACCTTCTCGCGCCGCACGTTGTTGCCCCGCTTCGGGAACGTCACGATGTCCGAATTGATCCGGATCGCGCCGATGCCCAGCTTGGGGATGACGCCGTCCATCGACTTGAGGCCGTACACCGCGTCCGGACGCGAGGTCGGGGTGATGCAGTCGGAGCGGGTGCGCGACACGCCGCGGCCCTCGGCCAATTCCACATAGGCCTCCTCCAGCACGTCGATGCATTCGCGCATCGTCAGCAGCTTCTCGACATCTTGGTTGGATAGGATCAGAGTCATGTTTGTTGCCGTCCAAGCAAATAGCGCGGATCGATGGTGCTCAGCAAGAATCGCAAACCGCGGGTTGCGGGCGGTGTTGCCCTGCAAGCTTTGGCAGACCGCCGGGGAGGAAGCAAGCGACCATGAGTGTTCAACAGATTACCAGGTTGCGCGTGGCGCTAGGCGATTATGCGCACACAACGCCATTAAAGAGGAAAGAGGTCACCTCGCCCTCGGTCGCCCTCGAGTTCGCCGAGATCAAGCCGGTTTACAAAGCCTTCGCCAGCATGGTCCGTGAGCGATCATTCGATGTGAGCGAGATGGCGATCGTCACTTTTTTGCAGGCGAAATCCCACGGCAAGCCTTTGGTGCTGCTGCCGGCCGTGATGGTGGGACGATTCCAGCACAATTGCATGCTCTACAACATGGAGCGGGGCAGAATCACGCCCGCCGGTCTTCCGGGCCGCCGGGTCGGCGTGCGCTCCTATGCGCAGACGACCGGCGCCTGGCTGCGCGGCCATCTGCACAACGACTACGGCGTCGATATCGCCAAGGTGCAGTGGGTTACCTTCGAGGATGCGCATGTGAGCGAGTTCCGGGACCCACCCGGCGTCGAACGCGCGCCCGCCGACGGCAACATCACCAAGATGGTGCTCGCGGGCGAGCTTGCCGCCGGTATCTACGGACAGGAATTGCCCGACGACACGCGGCTGCAGAGCGTCATCCCGGATCCCGATGAGGCCGTGCGGCAATGGCATGCGCGCCACGGCGTGGTGCCGATCAATCACATGGTGGTGGTGACCGAGGCGCTCGCGCGCGCGCAGCCGGACGCGGTACGGGAGGTCTATCGGATGCTGCTCGCCGCCAAGAAGGCCGCGGGCTTGCCCAAGCCCGGTGGCTTCGACGTGCATCCGTTCGGTGTCGAGGCCTGCCGGCCGGCGCTCGAGATGATCATCAACTATTGTATGCAGCAGAAGCTCATTCCGCGTCGCTTGGCGATCGAGGAACTGTTCGACGACACGACCCGTTCGCTCGGCACCTAGGGCAGGAATCAGTTTCTTCGAAATCGTGACCCGCTCTGCATTATTCGTGGAGCATATCCCCGCCGTCGCGCGCCGTCGCGGGGACAGGTCTTTTCCGAAAGCCGGCGTCCACTTTTCGCGATCTTGCTCTGAACGGATTCATAAAGCCTTCGTCTTCGCTTGCGAATTGTTCGCTTGCCAAGGTCGCGCGCGGCCGGTTGCGGCCGGCCCGGTCGACAATCCCAATCAACTTTACCACCGCGCAACTCTTAATCTGTAGCTTGTGTATTGGGAATCGGGCCCTTGGCTCTCACATCACTATCATCGGTATTGCAGAACGGGAGAACGCCTTGGCAACCTTGGTTGGCTCGATTTCCGTGACACCCGCTGCGCAGGCCGTGCGTCGCACCTTGCTGGCGAGCGCGGCTTTCGCCTGTATCGCCGTCACGGCCGCGGGCCTTGCGGTGCCCGCCGCAGCGCAGGGGTATTATTACACCTCCACTCCTTACCCCGGATACCCGGGCGTCGGTCGCGACCCCGATCCCGATGGTGGCCTGCGGCCTGTCGTCAGGTCCAAACCCAAGCGCAAGCCGGCCGCGAAGCCCGAGGCTGACGACGACGCCAAGCCGAGCCCCAAATCCGAGGCCAAGACCAAGTCCGCCAAGTCCAAGCCCGAGCCGGCCAAGGACGCCATGCCGAAGGGCCCGCTGCAGATCGTCGTCTCGATCGCCAATCAGCACGCCACGCTCTACAGCAACGGGACGCGCGTCACGCAGAGCCCGGTCTCGACCGGTGTGCCGGGTCGGCCGACGCCGACGGGCGTTTTCAGCATCATCCAGAAGGATCGTTTCCACCATTCCAATCTCTACAGCAATGCGCCCATGCCTTACATGGAGCGCATCACCTGGTCGGGCGTCGCGCTGCACGAGGGGCCGCTGCCCGGTTATCCGGCTTCGCACGGCTGCATCCGGTTGACGCATGAATTCGCGGCGCGGCTGTGGGTGATCACCAGGCTCGGCGTGCGCGTGATCGTGGCGCGCAACGACGTCGCGCCGGTCGATTTCGCCCATCCACGCCTGTTCGCCCCCAAGGCCAAACCGGCCGAGCCGCCGACCGCAAGCGCAGAGCCGCAGAAGCACCCCGCCGAGACAGCGTCGGTCAAGCTCGCGCAGGCGGCCGCGCCGGGCGTCGATCCCAAGGCCACGTTGGCGGGCGATGGTGAACTCCGAGGGAGTTCCGCCGAGGCGACCGGCGGCATGGTTGCGGCGCCAACGGCGGACGATGTGCCGGCGCCGGCCGATGCGCCAGTGGCTGCCGATCCACCCAAGCCCGCCGACGTCGCCGATCCGGCGAAGACCGTTCCGCCAATCCCCAAGGCGCGAACCACCGCGGAGCCGCCCAAGCACTCCGGCGCGGTCGCGATCTTCATCAGTCGCCGGGAGAAGAAGCTGTTCGTCCGCCAGGACTTCGTGCCGGTCTTCGATGTGCCGGTCGAAATCGACCATCCCGACCAGCCCTTCGGCACCCATGTCTTTACGGCGCTCGGGTTGAGCGATAGCGGCGCCCAGATGCGGTGGAACGTCATGACAATGCCGACCGAACAGCGCATCGTAATCGCGCCGAAGATCGGCCCGAAGGGCCATATCGAGGCGAGGCCGGCGGAGGTATATGCGCCGCAGACACCCGCCCAGGCGCTTGACCGGATCCGGATTCCACAGGAGGCGATCGATCGGATCAGCGAAATTCTGACGCCGGGCGCTTCGCTGGTCATTTCCGACCAGGGCCTCGGCCCAGAGACCGGCCAAGGCACGGATTTCATCGTGCTGGTGCACTGAGAAGGCGTGAGTGGTGAATTCGCAACAGTGGTTCATCCTTAATCACTACTCACGGCTCACGACTCGCCGCTCACAGTCGCTTCCCCCCGCTCGCCATTCGCTGTTTGATGCACTAGGCTGCGCGCCCCCGCCTCGGAGCTTCCAAAAAATCGCATGTTCGAAGGGTTCATTCGCAGCGAGATCCAAGCCAACGGCGTGCGTATTGTCACGCTCGTAGGCGGCAAGGGCCCGCCGTTGCTGCTCATGCACGGCAACCCGTTCACCCATGTGTCCTGGCATAGGATTGCGCCGCAGCTCGCGTCGGAGTTCACCGTGGTCGTGACCGATCTGCGCGGCTATGGCGACTCCGAGAAGCCGCCCGGCGGCGTGGATCATTCCGGCTATTCGTTCCGCGCCATGGCGCAGGACCAGATCGAGGTGATGAGTGCGCTCGGCTTCAATCAGTTCTACGCCGCCGGCCATGATCGCGGAGCGCGCGTGCTGCACCGCATGTGCCTCGACCATCCGGATGCGGTCAAGCGCGCGGCCATTCTCGACATCATCCCGCAGCATCACCTCCTCAACAACATCACACGCGCCTGGGGCACGTTCTCGTGGCACTGGTTCTTCAACATCCAGCCCTATGATCTGCCGGAACGGATGATGGGCGCCGATCCCGATTATTTCATCCAAAAGAAGCTCGCTAAGACCAAGCAGGGATTGAGCTTCTTCGATGAGGCAGCGCTCGCCGAGTACATGCGCTGCTTCCGCGAACCGGCGACCATCCATGCCATCTGCGAGGACTATCGCGCGACATTCGGTGTCGACCTCGAGATGGACACTGCCGATTTCGCGGCCGGCCGGCGGATCGACTGTCCGCTGCTGCTGCTGTGGGGCGCGACCGGCGGCGTCGGCCGGAACCATCGCGCCATGGAAATCTGGCCGCGCTACGCCGCGGACATTCGCCGCGGCCAGGCGCTGCCGTGCGGGCACTATCTCTCCGAGGAGGCTCCGAACGAAACCTATGCGGAGCTGCGCGCATTCTTCGCAGGCGAGGGCGCGCCCGCGTCCTGAAGCGCTGCTTTCTTGCGCTGGCATTTCCGCTTCCGCGGTGCAGGCTTTTTACCAGACATGGGCAACCTGCGACAACTTGATCCACTGATGGCGCCGCACGGCCCGGTCATGATCACGGAACGTCGCCCCGACACCTCCGGCAGCCAAGCGGCGGCGAAGTTGATGTGATGGAAATGCCGCTGCAACCACCAGGTCGGGGCGAGGCGCTGCTCAATGCACAGCGGCGCACGCTGCGCAGAGCGTGGAGATTCTGCGACGAGACACTCGGTTGGAACCGGATCGGATTCCTGCTCAGCATCACCATCATCGCGATCGCCGCTATCGCGCTTTTGCGCATGCTGCGCCACATTCGACCCGCGGAGGTCATGCAGGCTCTCTGGGCCACGAACGTCCACGACGTCGTATGGGCGGGAGTGTTCGTGGCCGGCGGCTACTTCACGCTGACGTTCTACGACCTGTTCGCGCTGCGCACGATCGGCTGGAGGCACATTCCGTATCGGGTGGCGATGCTTGGAAGCTTCACGAGCTACGCGATCGGCCACAATGTCGGTGCGAGCGTGCTGACCGGCGGCGCGGTGCGCTATCGCATCTATTCGAGCTGGGGCCTCTCCGTCATCGAAGTCACCAAGATCTGCTTCGTCTCCGGCCTGACATTCTGGCTCGGCAATGCCACCGTGCTCGGAATCGGCATCGCCCTCGTGCCGCAGGCGGCATCGGCAATCAACCAGCTGCCACCTCTCGCGAACAGGATACTGGC
>Ga0126371_10004971_pt1 | contig 11781 bp, 3 predicted proteins | sample PanSoiMetaPlot_4_FD_110145 | JGI IMG/M metagenome (GOLD analysis project Ga0126371, IMG submission 110145) | Tropical forest soil microbial communities from Panama - MetaG Plot_4 | ecosystem: Environmental > Terrestrial > Soil > Tropical forest > Bulk soil | place: Panama | collected 2016-02-17
CAGATCGAAATGGGCTAATTCCGCACCGCGCCCCTGAACCGGATCAAATGCTGTAACGATCATCGTTCTCCGGTCCGGACTCTCCTCTGCCACGGCGCAAAGAGTAGCTGGGGGCCTGGCGCAGAACATGTTACTGCCTTCGCGCATCGAGAAAATCGGTTCCGGTGTGCCGCCCGTAATCGGAACACGCACGAGTTGGTCCGTAGTGGCGACAGTCGGGTCTCCGGCGGCCGGAAATACCAGGAGTATGAGCCACTTCCCATCCGCGCTCACCGCCGATCTCTCTATCGATCCGGCTACTGAAGTCACAATCGGCGTTTCTGCACCGGAATTCAGCGAGTAAATGCGTACCGAGTATCGATCGAACCGATTCAGCGCCACAATGGCGTTCTTCCCGTCGGCCGTCCAGCTTGAGATGGCGTTCTCGCCGCTTTCTTCCAGCGGAAACTTCTGTGACCGAGTAATATGCGTGCCGCTCGCATCCAGGTCTGCAAGATAGCCCAAACCCTTGGACGATGACTGCACGAATGCAATTTGCTTCCCATTGGCGGTTGCACTGGGGCTTCCTGAAGTTACCCCAACCCAATTCGTTAAACGTCGCGGGTTCTCGCTGATGCCTCCGTGCTGGATATCGATCCGAGTGACCCAATAATTGCAAGAAGTGTCGGAACGCATTACGTCCGAACGGCGACAGGAGTCAAAATAGATGACACGCCCATCCGGCAGCCAAGTCCTATCACCACCTCCATGCTCGTTTTTCTCAGAGGGCGATAACAGAGTTGTGACTGGACCGCCTGCCAGATCGGAGGCCACTAGTGCGTCATCGGATTCGTACGCGATCCGTTTTCCGTCGGGAAAGAAATGGACGCAGCAAATCTGTCCCCTCGGAAAAATTCGATGCGCCCCTTGCCCATCCGTTGACATGAGCCAGGTCTCGTCCCCCGGGTTTATAGCACTTGGACCGAAGTTAGTTCCGTAGGCAATCATCGATCCGTCAGGGGAAATATCCCACGCATAGGCGTTGTCACGAAGCTTCTGAGGCGGACCTCCGAGTACGGACACTGCCCATGTGCTCGTCCTCGGCGAAAACCAGTCGTCACTGTTTACCAGTGCAGGGTGTGAGTGGGCCAGGAATCTCGTACTATCGGGAAACCAGGCGCCAACCTCCCAGAAAGTATTTCTGTTTTGGAATTCTGCTGGTTGAGGGACGGAACGTGCTTCGTCGCTTCCCACTGACTTGATGTGCATCCCCTGCAGATCCGCATAGGCAAGATACTTCCCATCGGGAGAAATCGCCCCGCCACTCACGGGATTTTCGGGTGAATTGTCGGTGAGCTGCGTCAACTTCACATCGGGTAGTCCCGTCGAGGATGCAGGCATACGCTTCTCCAGCCAGTAACCTGCAGCGCCAATCAGGAGCAATACGCAGACACCTGCTGCAAACAGCAGCTTTCGGATTGGAGTTTCGGGCGTACTCTCGCGCTGGATCCTTGCAAGCTCACCGCGCATCTCAGAGACATTCTGATATCGCTTGTCTCGATCCTTCTCGAGGGCTCTGTTAATGATCGTCTCCAACCTCGGTGGGATTGCGCGGTTCAACACCCGGACTGGTGTGGGCTCGTTGTGGAGGATGGCGTTCTCCAGGACGGGAGCGGTATCTCCGGAGAAGGCCCGTTGTCCCGTGGCCATTTCGTACAGAACCAGCCCAAAGGAGAAGAGATCGGTGCGAGAGTCCAATTTCTCGCCACGTATCTGCTCAGGGGACATGTACCCGGCAGTGCCGATGGTCACGCCCGTGCGAGTCAGAGTTACGAGAGGATTCCACTCTTTATCGGCTTGCCGGTCGCCGACTTGCTCCTTAGCTGAGGACTCAGCCTCAGCGTGCTGTAATTTGGCCAGACCAAAGTCCAAGAGCTTGACTTGCCCGTTTGCCGTAACAAAGATGTTTGCTGGCTTGATGTCGCGATGGACAATGCCTTTCCTGTGCGCAGCGTCAAGGCCGCATGCGATCTGCAATGCGACGGCAACGAGTCGCTCCAGGGGAAGCAGTTTCAAGTTGGGACTTTCTTTCTGGGAGGAACCGATCAATTCACGCAGCGTCTGGCCTTCGAGCAACTCCATCACTATGAATGGCTGGCCTTCGTACTCCTCGACTTCATAAATAGTGCAAATGTTGGGATCATTTAGCGCAGAAACCGTGCGCGCTTCGCGCTCGAAGCGCTCCAGCGCCGTAGCGTCGCCAGCCAGTTCCGCCGGCAAGAATTTGAGGGCAACGCGTCGTCCTAATTTGATGTCCTCAGCCCTGTAGACCAACCCCATGCCGCCGCCGCCGAGGATTTCCAACACCCGATAATGCGAAACCTTCTTTCCGAGCAGATGAGAGGCTGAATTAGCCGCGGGCGGCTCGATGGGCGCGGAGATGGCTGCTGCAGGCTGCGCGGGACCCGGCTCGATCCAGTCAACCGCAACCTGCCACCGATATCCCCGGCGAGCGAGAGTTTCGATGTATCTGGGCTGATCTGCGGAATCGCTCAACGCCACCCGCAGCCTCTTAATGGCAGCGTTAATACTGTTCTCGAATTCGACCACCGTGTCGTTGGGCCAGAGTCGTTTCTGAATCTCCTGCCGCGACACGACCTCACCCGGTCGTTCCAGCAGCATCGCCAAAATCTGGAACGACTGCTCGGGTAACCTCATCCGCTCTCCGTCTTTCAGTAGTTCGCCAGAGCGGAGATTCACTTCGAACGCGCCGAAGCGGGCAACATGCGGAGATCGGATGGATTCCGGCATAAAGGAAAACCGACGCTGGCCAACGGCGCAGCGCCAACGACCACCGCGGTCAGCTACTTAGGCGGAGAAAGTCTAGCACCACTTTTTCGCTAGACGAAGAACGACCCGAGATTGTTGAAATGCCGGACCTGGCTGCCACCCCAGGGACCGCGAGAGGTCGCTGTTTTCTGCCCTGTCACATCGATATCACGCAGATATCACCTGCTTGCCATTGAGGCCAATCGACACGTGGGGCACAGTTTCGCAGTGATCGGATTCCGCCCCTTTTCTCTCACGGTAGGTAGAAAGACTCGGGGTTAAGGCCGCTGACGGAGGATTCGTATGACAAAGCAACTGCTTGCCATTGCTGGACTTTGCGGTTTGAGTCTACTCGCCAGCTGCGGGGGCAGCGTCGGCCTACACACTCCCCGTCTCACGATCACGTCCGCTGAGCCGCCTTCGGGAGCGACGGGCAGCTTATATGGAGGAAGCAGCGGATTCGCTCTCTCGGCCTCGGGAGGCGTCGCGCCCTATCAGTGGACCGCGTCGGCATTGCCTGACGGACTCTACATCGCCACTGATCCCCATCCAGCGATTTCCGGCATGCCAACCGTGGCCGGCACTTACAACGTTGTGATTACCGTCACAGACTCACAATTCCCACCAGCTCAGTTCAGCGCCAGCTATTTCATCAAGGTCGCAAATGTTTTCACGATTGTCACGGGCCTGCCTGATGGCGTTGCGGGTTACCTGTACGAAAACCACTCCAGCCAGAAGTGCTGGGACGGATCACAGTACGTCTTCTGCCGTGGCGTCACGCTCAGTGCCGTCGGGGGCTTGGGTGACTACCATTGGAGCTGGCTCGGAGCGCCGGGCTCGGCTATGCCGCCCGGTCTTCACATTACAACCAACGCTTCTTCATGCCCCCACCCGTATACCATTCCTCCGACTGGCTGGCAGATCTGTGGCATTCCTACGACTGCGGGAACCTACACAGTAGTCCTGACAGCAACGGACTCCGCGTCGCCGCCGAATCAGGTCAGCGTCACCTCCACCATCAACATCACCAATCCGCCTCCTCCGACGGTCAAAACCAGTGCCGTACCTGTTGGTGCTATCAGCCTGCCCTACACTTTCCAATTCGCGGCCAACGATGGCCTCGCGCCTTTGACCTGGAGTGAAACCGGAGCCCTGCCGGGTCTAGCACTCGCAAGCGACGGTACGCTCTCCGGTACACCGACTGCACTTGGATCCTTACCCTTTACGGTCACGGTGACAGATTCGCTCTCCCGCAGTTCCCTAGCGCAGGCCTTTACGATCCTGATTGCCGCCCACGGCTTCAGGGTCACCGGCAGCATGGCATACAAGCGGGAAGGCCACACGGCTACCTTGCTTCAAGACGGCAGGGTGCTCGTCGCGGGTGGATGGCAACAGATTAATTCTGCCCCTTCTCCTACCGCGGAGATGCGCGATCCAGCTTCCGGCAGCTTTTCGACAACCGGAAGCATGGGGACTGCGCGCGGCTGCCACACCGCCACGCTCCTCGCGAATGGGAAAGTCCTGATCGCTGGTGGAGAGTCCGGTCCCGCCGTCGTCGCCACTGCCGAGCTCTTCGATCCTGCGAATGGCACGTTCACGCCGACAGGGAGCATGTCGAGTGCACGTTGCGCCCATACGGCCACGCTGCTTAATGACGGAAAAGTTCTCGTCGCCGGAGGACACGACGGCACGGTTGCTCTCACCAGTGCCGAAACATACGATCCTGCAACCGGAACCTTTTCTTTGGCGGGTCCGATGGGCACTGCGCGCGAAGGGCATACGGCAACGCTACTGCAAAACGGGAATGTCCTTTTGGCGGGAGGAGACACTGCGGTTGGTCAAGGTGACGGCACCGAGACGGACACCGCGGAATTGTATGACCCTATCGCCGGAAAATTTTCATCGACAAACCACATGACTTCGCCGCGCGTTGCCCACACCGCAACTCTGCTCGGCAATGGACAAGTCCTCGTGACAGGTGGGGCAAGCGGGACACCACTCGGCAGCGGCTGGCTCGCGACCGCCGAATTGTACGATCCCGCAACCGGGAATTTTGTGCCAACGGGCAGCATGGCAGTCGCAAGGCTTGGGCATACAGCGACGTTGCTTGGCGACGGAATGGTTCTTGTAGCAGGAGGAGACTCGTCTCTGATACTCAGCTCAGCAGAACTCTTTGATCCAGCCGTCGGTTTCTTCACCGTAACAGGTAGTCTCACCATCCCACGCGACGGGCACTCGGCAACGTTACTCAACGACGGGACCGTACTCGTCACAGGTGGCAACAGCAACAACACGATTAGTGGACCGAAATTTCTGGCAACAGCAGAGGTGTATCAGTAGCGACTCTACCGGGCAAATCCGCAAAAGACGCGAGAGGTCGCTCTATTCTGCCGTGTCACTTCGATATCACACAGATGTCACCCTCTTGCCATTGAGCGAATTTGGGAGGTGAAGCAAGGTCGCTCGTGATCGCGATGCAGCGCCGCTTTGAGGATGCCAGGTAAGCAAGCACGATAACGAAATCGAGTTGAAAAGGGGGAACCATGAAACTTCAGCTGATGTCATTCATCGCAACCTGTTTACTCGCCGTGTCGGCCTTACCGATGCAGTTGGCGGCGCAGAGCAATTACGTCTTCACCGAGGTGCCGACTTTTGGCGGACCTAATACTTCTGCCAATCAAACAGGTGCAAAGAACAATCTGTTAAACGCTGTAGGTACGCTCGTCGGTGGGGCGGATACCATGGTCTCTGACCCTTATTGTCCTGGCAGCCCTGATTGTTTTGCTTCCCACGCATTTACCTTTGCTCACGGCGCATTGAAGGATCTGGGCTCTCTTCCTGGCGGATTTGACAGCGAACCTTTCTGGATCAGCGATAGCGGATGGGCTGCCGGTTTCTCAGAAATCGGCGTACTGGATCCGTTAATACCTAACTTTCTGGAGCTTCGTGCTGTCGCTTGGCAGAACGGCAAGGCGATCGAGATTGGTACTTTCGGCGGCAACGACAGCATGGCACAAGCCGTAAACGACCGCGGACAAGTTGTTGGATTCGCGCTCAACTCCACTCCAGATTCGATAGCGCCGCTACCTTGGCCAACCGAGATGCGCGCGTTTCTCTGGGACGACGGTGTGATGCAGAGCCTTGGGACCTTGGGCGGCCCTGACTCGTGGGCATTCTTTGTCAACGACAGCGGCCAAGTGGCAGGGATCTCATATCCGGATTTCAGCTCCATTTCAGGTTGTGACACTCCTGGCAAGAACCACGTATTTTTGTGGGAAAAAGGTCACATGCAGGACATGGGGACGCTCGGAGGAAGCTGCAGTTGGCCCGAAGGCCTCAGCAAGCAAGGGCGGATCGTGGGCTGGTCGAACGTGCCCGGGAACACAACGCAGCATCCGTTTCTTTGGGATGGAACGACGCTTCTAGATCTCGGCACTCTCGGGGGTTCGTGCGGATATGCGACATGGATAAACGACAACAGCGAAGTGATCGGTGTCTCCTGCACAGAAAACGATGAAACGTTTCTCGCATTTGCTTGGAAAAACGGTGTAATGACGCCACTGCCGCCGCTGCCTGGCGATTGCGCCAGCGACGCGAGGCGGAACAACTCCAAAGGCCAGATCATCGGCGCTTCCTACTCCTGCGACTTCTCATCGAGCAGAGGAGTTTTGTGGGAGAACGGTACCGTTACCGATCTCAACAGCTTCGTTCCACCAGAGTCAGGCTTTGACATCATCGGCGACGTGATGTACATGAACGATCACGGCGTGATTGCCGGCAACGGCGTAACACTGAATGGCGACATCCACTTCTTCACGCTCACTCCGGTAAGCGGAAGTGCCGCGACGAACGCATCGGCAGCTGTCGCTGCCCTTCGTAACCCTTCAGCGAATACAGTTCACACCAAGCTTGATCCCGACATGCTTGCCAAGTTGCGAGCCCGGATAACGCCGCACCACAACATACCGAGCCTTCCCCCTCGGAACTAGAGACACGTTGCTCGAGGAAACGGTTGGATGCAGTCCTTTGGTTGCACAGACTTGTTACTGAGGAGGGCGTCTTGAAACGCAAGATACTTAGTTCAGCGGCAGCAATGGTTCTCGTCGCGCTGATGTTGCCCTTTCAACTCTCAGCGCAGTACAGACACTACAAGCTCGTTGACATGGGAACATTTGGCGGGCTGCAGAGTTATGTCCCAGAGGGTGCGGACATAGCCAACACAAGGTTCTTAAACAGTAAAGGGATGCTGGTCGGCTCTGCGGATACTTCCAGTTCGGATCCTTTTCCCGACTTCTGTTTCGTTGAGGATTGCCTGGTTGTCCACGCATTCCTGGGAAACGAGAAGGGCAAAGAGGGCTTGGGCACCCTGCCGGGAGGTGCGAGCAGCAGCACCAGCTGGATTACTGACAATGGCTTGATCTTCGGAGATTCGCAGAACGGTGAGACAGATCCTCTGATTCCGGGTCTGCCGGAAATCCACGCAGTTCTTTGGCAACATGGTCACATCACCGACCTCGGTACGCTTAACGGTGGATACGAGAGTATGTCGATGTCGGTAAACATTCGCGCTCAGGCGGTCGGCTTCGGAACCAATGACGTTGTCGACCCGAATTCCATCATTGGACTCGGCTACCAGACTCGGGCATTCTTTTGGCAGAACGGTGCGATGCAGGATTTGGGCACCCTAGGCTCTGGAACAGATGCCATGGCGGCGTTGATCAATGAGCGCGGACAAGTCGTTGGCTGGACTTACATCAATTCCGATCCGAGCGACATCTGCGCGGGAACCTATGGCTTGCCTCTAACCACGGGCTCCTTTCTTTGGGAAGACGGCAAGGGCATGCTTGACCTCGGCAGCCTGGGCGGTACCTGCACGGTCGCGGCCGATCTCAATGATCGAGGTCAGGTCGTGGGCCAATCTTTTTTGACTGGAGATGCTACCGGACATGCTTTCCGCTGGGACCGCAAGGACGGGCTCATCGATCTGGGCACGCTGGGTGGCGATTTCTCCAGCGCTCACGCGATCAACAATACCGGCCAGGCTGTCGGGGGATCGTACATGGCGGACAACGTTCAAGTTGATGCAGTCCTTTGGAAGGGAAGCACCATGCGTGACCTTGGGACGGTGGACACCGATGCCTGCTCATATGCGTTCGCAATCAACGAGCTTGCCCAGGTGGTCGGGGTCTCCGGAGACGCGAACTGCGTATCGACGCGGGCTTTCCTGTGGGAACGGGGCGGTTCGATGGTCGACGTAAACGCGCTGGTTGCCTCCGATTCCGGGATCTACCTAACACTTGCATCCGCCATCAATGATCAAGGAGAAATTGGCGGGAAGGGTCTGCTCCCGAACGGAGACGAGCATGCGGTGCTTCTCATCCCGTGCGACGAGCATCATCCCGGCGTAGAAGGCTGCGACTACAGCTTGGTTGATGCGACTGCGGCAACTCGCCGTATTGGCGCACCTGTGACACAACGACCGGTGATTAACGCTTTGCCTGGGGATGGCAGAATGTCGAAGCGCCGGTCAGGCTCGCCACGCCTTCAGCACGGCGTTTTTCATCAACAGACCCGAACAAGCGGCCGGTGAATCGTGACCGACGTCCTCATGAGAATCACCGCACAACCGGACAGTTTTACGGGAGAAACGGCTCCATGATTGACAGAAGCTCTCAGGTTCTGCCCGGATCAGGTTTCGCATTTGTCGATCCGGCCGCGGTCAACACGCGGGGTTTATCGTCGGCAACGGAACGACGGCAAGAGTATTGGCATTGTGTTCGAATCGGCTAGGCGTATGATAAGCCTCTGCTGAGTAGTGGTCTCATGATCGAATCTCTTGGGGCGATTCGATGCACCTCTGGCCCGCACATTGGCGTTTAGTTTCACATACGGTGATTGCCGTTTCCTTCTGTCTCAGTTCACAGATTGTCGCTCAGACCACCACATCCGGAGCTTTGACCGGCGTCATCACCGATCAGACGAACGCCGTCGTGGCGAACGCGCAAGTGGACGTCAAGGACGTGGCGAAAGGAACGACACAGTCAACCAAGACTGATCGGAACGGTGTATATCAATTCGCTTTCCTTGCGCCCAGCAGATACATGCTCGTCGTTTCGCATGATGGCTTTCGACAAGAACGACGAACTGCAGATGTTTTGCTTGGACCACCCGTCACGGTAAACATCCTCCTCCAAGTTGCAACAGCAACGAGCGAGGTCACAGTCAGCGACGAAGCTCCTCTCATGAAGGCTGAGAATGGCGATGTCTCCGCGACGATGACCCAGAAACAGGTCAGCGAACTTCCGAATCAAGGAAACGATCTTACGAATGTCGTGCAGACCGCTCCGGGCGTGGTGATGAACACAGAATGTTGTGGTGCCCCTTTTTCTATCCTGGGGATGCCAGGCACTTCCTATCTCTTAACAGTTGACGGAGTGAGGGCCACGGAAAACGGATATCACAATCAGCTCACTGGTCCCCTAGCACTACTGCTTGGTCAGAACCAGATCGAGGAAGCGAGCGTCGTGAGTACAGGCTATTCGGGTCAGTTCGGCGGTGCGGCAGGCGGAAATATTAACTACATAACCAAGTCGGGAAGCGGCCAATTTCATGGAAACGCGCAGTATTACTGGAATGGCACTGTTCTCAATGCGAATAACTATTTTCTGAAAGCTGGCGGGTTCGGGCGCCCCTTCGATATCGCAAATCAATGGGCTGGTTCCTTGGGCGGCCCAATCAAGAAAGAGAGGCTTTTTTTCTTCGCCGATAACGAAGGGCTGCGCGTTACCGTTCCCCAGATTCTCTTTCTGGAGACACCGAGTCCAGAATTTCAAGCGGCAACGCTCGCGAACATCCGGTCAATCTTTGGGGTGGGCTCTGCCTCGGACAGGTTTTACCAGCAGGTTTTTAACTTGTACAGCGCCGCTCCCGGAGCGACGAGGGCAATGCCGGGCTCAGGCTCCCCTGGCGATCCATCAGGTTGTACAGGTTTCCAGGACCCAAACGACCAGAACGGCTTCGGACACGGAAGTATTCCGTGTGCTGTTCATTTCTTCAATGTCCGCAGCCGCCCCAGTCAAGATACGCTCACTTCCGGTCGCCTGGATTGGAATATCAGCAACACGGATCGAGCGTTTCTGCGTTTGCAGTACGAAGGCGGACACGCGGCAACACACATCGACCCGATCAGTCCTATCTTCGATTCCGAAACGACGGCTCCGTGGTGGCAAGGTCAAATCGCCGAGACACACACGTGGACATCCGGCGCGAGTCAGTTCCTGCTGGCAGGATCTTCGCATTTTTACGCCACGAAAATGCTGAGGCCACAGCAATCTCTCTCCTTGCTTCCGGTAACTGTGAATTTTGGTTCGGGAAATTTTAACAATTTGCGAGAAGGAGACGCCGGCAACCCACTCGGCTCGGTCTACGGGACGCCATTGCAGTTTCTGATTTCTGAAGATGTGATAAAGGTCAGGCGCAGTCACAAATTCGGTTTTGGTGCAAACTTCGAGGTCATTCGTTGGGATATGTGGCAGTACTCCTGGACCTCCCTGGGTACCCTCAACCCGCTGACGCTTGACGCCTTTTACCAGGGCGGCGTGGATCCCGGTGTCTTAAACCATAGTGATGCCAACCCAGACTACACCCAACTTTTTCAAAGTTTCCCATCGAAGCTCTCGCAGCGAATGGCTTTCCATAGCTTCGGAACGTATGGACAGGATGAATGGCATGCGCGGAAGAATCTATCTTTGACGTTCGCTTTTCGAGCAGAACATCAATCCAATCCGACGTGTGAGCATCGTTGTTTTGTCCGTATGAGTGGGCCTTTCGAATCGGTCAGCCACGATCCGAATCAACCGTACAATCAGGCGCTATCAGGTCACGAACATGCATTCGTAAGAATGGATACCGTCTTGTGGTCGCCCCGCTTTAGCTTCGCGTGGCAACCGTTGGGAGTCTCACGCGGAAGTGTTCTTCGCGGTGGTTTTGGGGTGTTTTACGATCCCGTCCCTGGTGGCCCGGCCTTGTCTTTTTCCGGTAATGCCCCACTCGTGAATTCATACAACGTATTCAACGACAATCTCGCTCCGGGGGAGAAGACGAATCTGTTAGCAGATGCGTCAGCGTCAAATGATGCATTTGTTTACGGATTCAACTCGGGTCAAACGCTGGCACAAATTCAAGCTGCTGTTTCGAAGGTTAATCCGGCCGGCTTTTCGCCACCTGCGGGGGTCACATTTCCCGATGCTGTGATGCACGCCGCGCAGTACCAGAAGTGGAGCCTTGAATTGCAGCAGGCTCTTGGCATCCACTCCTCCGTGAGTGCCAGCTACTACGGCTTCCACGGAATACACGGAATGATGCAGAATGCGAACGCGAATGCGTGGGGCTTTGGAACACTACCGCCTGGCCGTTGTCCTGATCCGAAACCTGACTGCGCCCCAGACCCAAGGTTCGGCGGAGTCACAACTATCTCGTCACCAGCAATCTCGAACTATAACGGCGTGGTCACTTCGTTTCAGCATCGCTTCAGTCGCTGGGCGCCGGGCATCTTTCAAATCAACTATACGTTTAGTCGCGCCCTGGACGAAGTATCGAACGGTGGCCTCTTCCCATTTACGCACGGCAGCACCCAGCAGGTGCTTGATCCGAAAAACCTTCGCCGCAGTTATGGGCCCGCGGAGCAGGATGTGCGCCACTCACTAAACGCGAACTATGTTTGGGAACTTCCGCTCAAGATGGCTTTGGGCGGCCGCGGCCCGAATTCCCTGGTGAACGGCTGGCAGGTTTCAGGAGCTGCCTATGCACGTAGCGGTTTTCCCTATACGGTTTTCGGCGGCTTCCCCGATTTAGAGCAACGAAATTTTTACGGACTCCTCTATGCCGTGCCGGTTGCGCCTCTCGGTCGTGACCTACACTGTGGCAAAGGTGCCGTGTTTACTCAGAGTGTCGTCCATCTCTGCCAGGTACCGC
>Ga0126371_10004972_pt1 | contig 11780 bp, 8 predicted proteins | sample PanSoiMetaPlot_4_FD_110145 | JGI IMG/M metagenome (GOLD analysis project Ga0126371, IMG submission 110145) | Tropical forest soil microbial communities from Panama - MetaG Plot_4 | ecosystem: Environmental > Terrestrial > Soil > Tropical forest > Bulk soil | place: Panama | collected 2016-02-17
TCCCCATAACGCTCACTGTCCTTTTCGGTGATCATGGGTCTGAACGTTCCATTCCGCAAGCCGCGCAGAGACACGTGAACCGGAAAGGTTTCTTCGGGCCATCGATAACAGAGAGGCACAAAGTGTGGTGAATAATTCCATTCCGCCGCGTTCTCTGTAGGTGCTTTAAAAGAAAGGGCTTACTTTTGAAAAATGTTAGGGAGAAACGAGCCCACGTCGTTAGATTGACATGCCTGCACAGAAGGGGCAGTGGTGGTCTAAACCCCCGGCGTCCCTTTTTCTCAGCTTTATGTCGGGTGTCACTTGTGGTGTCAGTTGCAATTGGATGGTAGTGCGTCTTCTTGCATTAGTCAGAGGAATAATTCTCCTTGTCGAGGTGCCCTAGGTTGTGCAATAAGAACGCACTTGTCACTAATTACCAAAGGTTGTGTTTCATTTGCTGCTCACTTCGAAGGGATTAGAAATCCGATGCTCTATCCGTTTGAGCTACTGGCCCCCGAACAAAACAGATGAGGATGAATTCAGTATAGCCAAAACTCGCCGCCGAGCATCTCATATACGGACCTATGCCCAAAGCCAAAGCAAAGTCCAAGCCCGAAGCACAGACTCAGCCAGATGTGCTGAAGGGATGGAAGCAAATTGCCGGATTCCTCGGCGAGCCGGTTTCTGTGGTGCAACGGTGGGCTTCCACCGGCATGCCGGTCCACCGTGAAGGACAGTTCGTCAGCACCACTCCCAAGGAACTCAACGACTGGCTCGGACAGCAGTCAGGAAAGCCGGTGCATGTCGTCACCGACGAGAGTGACCTCACTTCGGAACTGAAACGTGGCCTGGCGTTCGTCCGAAAAGAACGTTAAGGTTCGGTAAGCATCGCGCCCGAACTTGATGAGGATCTATTTCGTAGCGTCAGCCCACTCCTCTGAGCCGCGCTGTAGAAGTGCCGCGCGATCCTCCGGCAAGATCCAGCGCTGCTTCACCAGATTGTCGACCGCGCTGGTGTAGCGCGTCATATACTCTTCACGACCGGAGTAACGCTCCTCGATTGATCTCCGCGGATCTCCTGTCTTCTGCCGGTCCGCGGCTGTCTTCGCAAACGGAATGTAGGAGCCTTCGAATGAGACGCGTTGATCTGCCGCGCCAATGGAGGGATCGCGCAGGTTCCAGCTTGCGCAGGTTGCAAGAGGTACCGTGATTTCCGGCAGGCGTACTCCGTCGCTTTCGTTGCCATCGGCATCGACTTGCGGTACCAGCACGGGAAAGGGGTCGCCAACTTTGGGCGGCTGAATCGAAAGAATTCCATCGCGCCAGTTCGGGCCGAAATCCAGACGCGTGCCAGCATTTGCTTCATGCGGCATATTCACGCCGGGAATACTGGGGAACGCGTAGCCACGCAACGGTACTAGCGTTCCGTCAGCGATCTTGGGATAGCTGCTTGGCGGCGGAGGAGCACTGCCGCGCACCCACGTGTCCATGTTGGTGATCATGGCGCGCCAGAAATAGCGGATAGCGAGCGGTGACTCCGGTTGCTGGCCCTCCAGATCGCCTTCACCTTTTGCTGGTGGCCACGGTCCCGGGAAATGCTGCAAGCCTGTGAAGTGATAGATGCGGACCTTATCGGAGATCGGCATGTCCTTCTTGCCATCAGCAGTGACGTGAATCAGAGCAGCAGCGCGTCCCCAATATTCATAAGACGTGTTGGAAAGGAAAATCCTGGGCACGACTTTCTCCGCGACGGCGCGGTCAAGCAGACCGGATGACTCTTTCGTGAGCGGGTCTGTCTCTGGTTCGTCAGTGAACGGAAAAATATCGGTCGGGAAGAAGATGGAAGAGGTCGGCTGCGCATCGCGCGAGGGTTGTGCGAAGCGGTAGTTGAAACTGCCGCGACCCGCACCGGCCACGTGCGCCAGCACACCGTCAAGCGCGATCCTGCCGTCTTCGTCGGCATTGAAGCCGTCGTAAATGAAGTTCCGCAGGAAACGTCCGTTTTGCGAGATGCCTTCTCCATAGACGCGTTGCGCTGGTGCAATGGCGTCGCTCGCATGCTTGGCGTACGACGCGAAGTCGCGCACCGCGGCAAAACCCAGACCAGCGATCACTGGATCGGCGACGACATAAACGTATTCATAGATCTTTCCGGGATGGAATCCGCCATTGAGATGAATGTGGCGCTCGCTCGGAACGAGCTTTCCATCCACGGTGTGCGCGAATTGCCATTCCGTGCGCGGAATCATTGTGCGCGGGGCATCGCGAGAGTCTCGCACCGACAGCATATTGCGTGGATCGTCGGGTGAGGCTGCCGGATACTCCGAACCGCCCATGTTTCCCGTAATCAAATGGCCGAGCGGAATCTCCGGCATTTCCTTGGAGGGCATCAGATCACCACGCAGCAAGCCGGTGATGGTCTTGCCGTTCTCTTTCGCGATCGGAGCGTAGAGGCGAAGAGCGTCTTCACCCACGGCGTCCCATTGCCAGCCGAGGCTGACGATGGTGAAGCCGTTACGGAGGAGCCAGGCATCGCCGGCGTCGTTGGCAACGTTCCAATTCCCGCCATCGACCAAGCTGATGATGCGGCTGTGGCCGCGGTTGGGATTCTCGAGGATCATCGATCCGTTGCCCTTGTGAGGATCCTTCGGGCGAACAGCGATGAAATCCGCAGAGAATTCCACTTCGCCATTCTTCAAGTTCACAGCGTTGGCGAGATCGACGATTCGTTTGTTATGAGGATTGGCAACTGAAACAGAGAAATAGATTCGGCCAGTGATGCGCTCGTAGACTCCTGGATCGCCGAACGACTTGCCGTTGATAATGTCCTGACGCGATGTGACCTCGACGCGAAGCACGCGCGCATTGAGTGGAGAGGCAGCGAAAAGAAGAATGAGCGAGACCGCGAAGCCAAACCGTCGCATGCGCGGAAGGATAGCATGTCGGGAACGAGATTCTTACTGGAGAACTCGCAGAACGGTCAGCGTTGCGATGGATATTGTTAGATCGTGCTGACCGCGGCGAGCGGCTGGCAGGCTGAGTCGGCCCGGGGGAACTCTTCGACACGGCGCGATCTTAGTTTGCTGAGCACATAGTCGAGCAGCGGCCGGTCGCCACGACGAATCTGCTGGAACTCGACGCCCATACCCAGATTGTCGACTAGATATTTGACCTGTGCCTTTACAGCGAGGCTGACATCGAAAACATTCAGCATCAGACGGAAATCTGTGCCGGGGCGCATTTGCTCGAGCGCGCCGAGGCGTGCACCGTACTCAGAGATCTGCTGCCCCTCTCCGGCTACGTGCTGCACTCCGCCGATCACCTCGGCCTGCCCTTCCACGTAAAACCGCGGACGACGGCGCCGGTTCGCATCTGGGCGTGTGATCACCTTGCTGGATGCGCGACGTTCAAGTCCATCAAGAATGACGGGTTGAAATTCCTCTTCCATTTGCCGCAACTCATCTTCCCACGGCGTTTTCCCCTCAACGCATTGCACAGCGAACTGTCCGCGCAACGGCGATGCGGGGTCTGCGGACCAGACGACTTGACAGATGGCCTTGTTGCGTCCGCGCTCTACCAGCACCAGGTCGCCAATGTTTACATCCCGCGATCCGACGAGACGCGCTCCCTGCGGATGAATGTCGTATGTGCACGCAACCTCAGCAGATCCACGACCTTCCTGGCCGACCAGGCTCCAACGCACGGGCAACGCCAAATGCACCAGTTTCCGCGTGAGCAGGCCGTCTTCCGGCAAGTTGGAATTGTTCCGCACGGCGTTGATCCTGTGGAAAAGTTAACAGTACATGTCCGGGCGGGCAACGTACGGGCGTACTCAGCGATGTGGTTACCAAGGCGCTACAGCCGCGGCTGAGGGGACGATCTTTACGGGCCCATCTCCTGAATCCGCTTGCAGGATTGGGCGGTCTCGTGGAAGATGAGAGAAACTCCCAAGTCTGATGAAGTCTTATACCTTGAAGTCGCGATCGGGGCGTCCGTTGTCAGCTTCGGCGGCGAAGCTGCGCTTGCTGAAACGACTGCGATGCACTTTGCGCTATGAGAAGCGAGCCTGGGCCTCGGGTGCGCGACTCGTTGCCGGAGTCGATGAAGTGGGCCGCGGATCTTTGTTTGGATGCGTGGTAGCGGCCGCGGTGATTCTCGATCCGGCGTATCGCGTACGTGGATTGCGCGATTCGAAGCTGTTATTGCCGGAGCGTCGCGAGATCTTGGCAGAGCGCATTCGTGAGCACGCGGTCGCGTGGGCTGTGGCGGCGGTGGATGCCGCGCGCATTGATCAGATCAACATTTATCAGGCATCGAGGGCCGCCATGCGCGAGGCTGTGCTGCGGTTGGCGCCAGCGGCTGACCATCTGCTGATCGATGCGGTGAAGATCGATTGCGAAGTCCCGCAGGATGCGATCATTCATGGCGACGCGCTGTCGGCATCGATTGCGGCTGCGTCAATTCTTGCGAAGGTGGAACGGGACCGCATGATGTGCGAGTGGGATGCGGTGTTTCCTGCATACGGTTTGGCGTCGCACAAGGGATACAGCACGCCTAAGCACCTTGCGGCGCTGCGCGAATTGGGCCCGACGCCACTGCACCGGCAGTCGTTCGCGCCGGTGTGGCAGAATCCTGTGCCGCAAGAGGCGTTCGCATTCATGACAGAAGATGAGGAGAGCACTGTGGTATCGCTTGAGGAGTCAGCCGCTGTGGTGATCTCGTCGGCTGCATCGATGGAGTGACGTGTCTAGGGTCCTTCGGAGGGCATTTGCCTTCCTCAGAGTGAGGTCGCGAAGTTGTTGTCGCTGAAGGCATTGCCCGCTATCAGGCGGTTTTCCATAATGTTCCTTCAGGAACATTTCCATGTACAATCCTGTACATACTTTGGTCCGACATTTGACTTAAGCCTGGCAGAGAGAAGGAGTTATGAGTAAACAGCGGGACCCTGGAGCAGAGTCGAGCAAGCGAGCCGGCGTTCCACGAAGAAAAAGGGCGCGACTGCGGAGAAGGGCAGTAAAATCTGGCGCTCTAGCTCTTTCAGCGCCGGCGCGGGATGCGCAATTGCGCAATTTGAAGATCGGGGATTTGTATCGTCCGCTGAAGAAACCGGTCACACTGCGGCTCGATGCCGATGTTTTGGCATGGTTCAAGAAAGACGGACGGCGATATCAGACTCGCATCAACCAGGCGCTGCGGAAAGTGATGGAGCGGGAGATGAAGTAGCCGTTAAGCCGTAGATTCGTTAGTTACGAGAATCGACGTGGCAGGAGCTATGGTTTCACGTAACGTTCCAAGACCATTCCGTGTTCGCTTGCCACCGATTGCAGTTCCTTGAACAACGGTTCGAGCCTTGGAGGAGTAGCTGGTTCGAGCCTTCCGGCCCAGGCGAAATGGGTGCCGGCGGGGAAGTGCGGCATCGCAGCTCTTAGTTCATCAAAGTCGAGAAATCCGTCGCAAAAGCTGATTTGAAGGCTGGGTCCGGATGGCAGAGTGGAGTCAACAGCGATATCGATCGGATCCTGCCAGGCCTGCAAGTCAATATTTCCGTCGACGCTACGGCCCTTGATATATAGCGGACGTAGCCTCTCAATCGTTTCTTTTGATCTACACGGACCGGCTCCGAGGAGCAAGGCTTCCGCAAGACTGTCTTCGTAGCTTTGCTCTTGTGAGGTATGGGTCTTTTTTCCGCCCATTCCCTATGCCAGGCTTCAAGGTTCTTCCATAGCTCTGACTCTACACTTGCATTTCCCGTCCACTTGAAGATGTAAGCTGCATCTGCAGCGATTCGCCTGTCTGGATAACCGATGTAGTCTGCAGCCAAAGCGTTGAGCTCTTCCGGAGATCGAACGTGCGCAACGAGCCCTTTCGAGGCGCGCACGCGTGCGATCTCAGTGAATACAGAAAGGCAGTTGACGGGCGCGGTTTTCGCACAGCGCCGCACCATCTTCTTCACGAAGATGGGATCAGCGTGGAGGAGGTACGAAAGCAACAGCGCCTTTTCGTCGGATGTCCATCGCGGGGCCCCCTTGATGTACGCCGACTTTACAACTGGAAGAATGTTGACAGTGCCATACCGCTCCAAAACGCTGAGTATCGCCAGACTCGCGTAGTTGGACTGCCCCGGTGGCAGAACAGAGAGTTGGCGTCGCGCGACGGCGTCGACCTCAGGGAGAGTTTCATCCTCCAGGATCGTCAGAGCGTCTCCGTCAACACGTGGCGAATCCGACGCAATCTCATCTAGAATGATCGCCCTGCCCATGGCCGGATCTTCGTCGTAAATCCGCCGCAAGATCAGTCCCCGAAAAAAACGCAGATCACGTTCTGAGCTGTCATCGCTATTGGGTTGCTGCTTATCGAGGGACTCGTACAATTCACGGAGGTAAAGCGTCAGGCTCGAACTTTGAAACAGTGGATAGTAGTTGGAATTCAGCAGAAAGAACTGGTCTTCGGCGGGCAAAGTCGGGAAGATGTTCGCGGCTGCGAACTGAAAACAGCTCTGCCGGGCAGAATCCATGTAATCTGTCCGAAAGAATTGATCCTGAACCAGTGTTTTGAAGCTGGTACTCTGTGCTTTGCCCTTCTTCTGCAGTACGGATTCCAGCAGGATGTCGAGATATAGGGCCGTGAGGGCATACATCGACGGATTCGAGCCACCCTGGATATGGGCTCCAGCGATCAGAGTTTTGTGCGCGAGATCCATGATGAACAGCTTCGTGACGGGCACATCGGGATCCGTGAGCTCTGACTGCAAACGAGCGATTTCAGGAGACGCTTGCTGAATCTGGGGAAATGGAATGGTTGCAGTGCAGGGTGAATCTTCGCGAAGCGTGCCGGTTTGTGCTGGCTGAGCGACTGAGGGCACAGATATCGCGATCAAGACGAAGAGCGTTGGAAAATGTCTCAAACAGGTCAGTTGCATAAGGAAAGGCGAAGCGCTCCTTGCTCATATTGACACCGCCGAACTAGATTCGAACGTGACGTCGGTACTGAAGACTTTGGTGATTCCCGCGTAGCCGCAAGCGCCACAGCAGTAGGAAACAAATCCCCAGCTGAGTCGCGGGTAGGGATCCTTCGACTGCGTTTTCGTCACTTCGCGGACGAAAACTCCGCTCAGGATGACATCGAATGGGCGTTGGTGTCAGAGCGTGCGTCGAATCACTGACATTTATTCCGCCAAACATTACAAGTCCTGCGGGAGTGTTTGCCATGAAACGACTACTTCGGTGGGCTTTGATTCTGACCATCTTTTCTCCTCTGATTCTGGCGCAGGATACGCCGATGTTCCGCGGTGATCTGCGGCATACGGGCGTTTATAAGGCGACCGGAGTTCCAAAGTTCAATTCGATCAAGTGGAAGTTTCATACCGCAGGGCGGGTGATATCTTCGCCTGCAGTAGTGGGCGGTGTGGCTTACTTCGGCAGCACAGACTGCAATCTATACGCAGTCGATGCGGGATCGGGTGCGTTGAGGTGGAAATTCGAGACCAAGGGCTGGGTCGTCTCATCTCCTGCGGTGGCCTCTGGCATCGTGTACCTTCTGAGTTACGACAGCAACTTCTATGCAGTGGATGCCGCGAGCGGGCAACTGAAGTGGAAGTTCCAGACGGGTGGTGAGCATCGCTATACCGCAAGCCATATGCACTACCTGCAGCCGGCAGCCGAGAAGATGCCCGATCCGTGGGACTTCTTTCTTTCATCTCCGAGCGTGTGGGAAGGCGCGGTCTACTTCGGCAGCAGTGATGGAAACGTTTATGCGCTTGATGCCGTGACGGGCGCGCTACGCTGGAAATTCCAGACCGGAGATGTGGTGCATTCGTCGCCAGCGATCGCGGATGAAACTCTTTATATCGGAAGCTGGGACACATTTCTCTATGCGCTGGATGCTGCGACCGGACAGGAGAAGTGGCGGTTCAAGACGGGGGATGATCCGGAATATCACAATCACGTGGGGATTCAATCGTCTCCGATGGTGGCAGACGGTGTGGTGTATTTCGGATCGCGGGATTCATACGCCTATGCGGTCGAGGCCGCGACGGGAAAGCAGATCTGGAAGTTCTCGACGGGCGGATCCTGGGTGAATAATTCGCCGGTCGTGCGAGACGGCAAAGTTTATTTCGGGACATCCGTTCCCGGGATCATGCACGCTGTCGAGGCGAAGACGGGCAAAGTCATTTTCGATGTGCCCTCCGGCAGTCCAGTATTTGCTTCTCTGGCGATTGCCGGCGACATGCTCTACATGGGCAACTTTGCTGGGAAACTTACCGCCATCGATCTTAAGGCGCAGAAAGTTGCGTGGCAGTTTGAGACGGACGGTGCTAAGAAAAATGCACCGTCGATTACCAATGCCGATGGAAGTATCAAGTGGGAGAGCCTCTTCCCAGGACCGAATATTTTCTACGACGACATGATGCTCACAGTGCACAAGCTCTTCAGCGCAGGCACCATTCTTTCGTCGCCGGTTGTCGTGGGGAACACGGTCCTGTTTGGCAGTGCGGACGGGAATCTGTATGCGCTGCAGTGAGTGGGTGTTCGGGAGAGAAGAGATCAAAATCCCCACTTCTCGCAAAAACCGCGAGAAATGGGTGCGCACCGTCATTGGCCAAGGTGCCGTTTGATGGATCGGGATTTGTGGTGCGCTATTACAAAGGATCGCTGATGCTCGATTGGATCAGAAACACGGTAGGGAGCGATCAGTTCTATTCAGCTGCGCGTGATTTTTTCCAAACCTACAAGGGAAAGTCCATCGGGACGCAGGAGTTCAGGAGCTTTTGGAAACAGGAGTTGGGTGAGAAGAAAGATCTGCTTGATGTGTGGCTGGATTCAACCGGCGGATTGCCGCAGGTGGGCAAGTGAGAACTTGACGTCGGAGATCGGCACGCTGCGTGAGATACGACCGTCGACGCCCGTCCAGGGGCTAAAGCCCATCTGCCTCTATGTTACTAACGCGGCCCTAAAAGGGCCGCTCTTCCACGGTTGATACCGGCGTCAGTTGATACCGCCACCGTTTTCGTCGATACGCTTCTCTTATACCGTCGATGTATCTGCGGCGTGTCATCGATATGTTTCCGGATGCGACGCGTCTTCATTTCGTGGATGACAGTGATCCGTTCAAACTACTGTCCAGTTGGTTCACGAGTTCTGTATTCTTCTCCAAGGCGCGCTGCAGGATTTCGGCTTGTTGCTTTGCGGTGGGCCAGTCTTGTTTTTCTACTGCTTCAGTGAGACCAGGTAATTCGAGATGAGCGTAGGTGAATCTTGCTCCATAGAGGATGTGCTTGAACCACGGGCGTCCGGGGATGCCGTCGGGATTGAGCCAGTTGCGCTCGACTTGCATCATGCCGCGGTTAAGGGTGGCGGCGAGTTGGGGGTCGATTGGGCCGGGGGATAATTTTTTTCCTAGCTCGGCGTTCAGTTTTTTCCCCGAAGCTTCGAAGGTGTCGATGGCGTGATAGAGGTCGTCGAAGCTTACGGGGGTCGATGCAGTCCCAGATGCGGCGCTGGCAGAGTCAGCTTTCGTGCGGTCCTTCACGACGGTTTCGCCGCCGCTCAGGATCACATCGGGGTTGGGGTGTGGCTGTCCCGACAATGTCTTTTCATTCGCCTTCGCGAGGTCGTTCACGAACCGGCGAATGTTGCCGGCATAGGTCGCGAAGTCGAACGGTAGAAGATCGGCATTGGCTAGACGTAATGCGGTGACTCCCCACAGTTGGCTCATCAAGGTGTGGTATTTGTAGCCCGGGTCGCCGAAATGGTTCATCCAATAGAAGTCGTCATAGGCGGAGTGATAGACGCCGTAGTCGCCTTCAAATCCCAGACCGATGACTGGCATGCCGATAAAGTTCAGAAAGACGGTATGGTCAGAGCCGCTGCCGATGCGAGTATCGGCGAGGGTTTCACTGGCGACTCCGGAGTCAGCGAACTGCGTGGATTTCTTGCCTGCCCTCTCTCGTTCCACCGTTGCTTTCCATGCGTCGTAGAGGCTCTTGCCTGAGGGGTCCTGCAGCGAGCGAGTAGTTTGCTCAAGCATCGGAGCGAGCGAGGCGACGGCTTGTCCGTGAAATTCGGGGCCCGAGGTGGCTTCATCGACGTTGATGTAAGCGACGGCCTTCTGGCGGAGATCGTCGGCGAACTGCTCTCCCCACTCGGTGGATCCGGTGAGGCCGACTTCTTCGCCGTCCCAACTACAAACGACTAGAGTCCGGCGTGGGCGAATGCCCTGCTGCTTGAGTTGGCCGAGACCACGGGTGAGTTCCATCATGCTCGCGGTGCCGCTCGAAGGATCGACGCCTCCGAAGACCCAGGCGTCGCGGTGATTTCCCATCACGACCCATTCGTCCGGCAGCTCGGAGCCGCGAATGCGGCCTTCGACGACGTAATAAGGTTGGAGGCCGTTGTCCATTTCGATTTTGAGATGGGCTTTCACGCGCCCGCCGAGGTGATATTGAAAGGGAAGTGCGCCTTGCCAGTCGGCCGGGGCGGCGGGACCATCCATGTTTTCCAGGAAGGGCTTGGCATCATGCCAGGAAAGTGGGAGCGCCATGATCTTTGGCGCAGAGACGGCTTCTTCAATCGGAATGCGTTTTGCGCCGGAGACTGAGGCCCAGCCGGGCGTCTGGGGATCGCCGGGGACCATGAAGTCATAGGTGATGGCTCCGCGCTGAATGTGATGTTCCGGACCCCAGGGGCCGTCGGGATCGACTTTGCCTTTCTTGAAGCCGTCCTCCTGCGGATCGCTGTAAACCAGCATCGCAGCGGCGCCCTCGCGTTGGGCTGTGAGCGCTTTGAATCCGCGATAGCTGTAAGGATTCGAGTAACGCACAAGGACGATCTTGCCTTGCACGCTAATTCCGTGCTTGCGGAGGAGGTCGTAGTCCTCGGGATTGCCGCTATGTGCGTAGACGACCGCGGCGGTGACCTCGCCGGAGATGGACATGCCGAGCCAGGCGCCGGAGATGGCAGGGTTCTTGGAATCTTCGTCGCCGGGGAGCGGAGTCTCGCGCAGGAGGGCCTGATAGTGCGTGGGGGCGATCATCTCGAGTGAAGCGCTTTTGGGATTAGTACCGTAAACATCGTAACGATGGATGACAACATCCTCGAGACCCTGCGTTTTCCATTCGTCGCGAATGTATTCCGCGAGTTCATTGTTGCGCTTTGATCCAGCGACGTGGGGTTCCTGCGTGAAGATGCGGTGCTGGCGGCGGGTTTCGTCGGGCGTGGGAATGGATTTGAATGTCTTCTCGATCTCGGCTTCGTGGGCGGAAGAGGCTGGAGTGAAGCCGAGGATGGTTTGCGCCGGAACGGGGAGAGAGAGAATGACGACAAGCAGAGTCGAGAGTTTGCGATTCATGGTTATCGGGCCGATGGAACCCAGATATGCTAGCAGGTGCGCATCAGTAGTCTTAGCTTGTTAGGGGCGCAAAGGCTTCACCATGGTGCCTTGCTTTGCTGAAACCAAGTTGTATCTGGTCAAGGCGAAGCTGCCATAGCCTCGATTGTCGCGAGCTAGAGTGGTGCAGGCCCCGGAGCGTTTACCAGGGGCTTTTATCATCTTGGATACGAAAGAGGCTGATTACACCGCTACGTATGGCGCGGGAGCCTTTGCCCAGCGTTCCTAGTCGCCGCTGGCGTGGTGTTGATTCGGAACCAGCACTAGGCGCGGGCGGGCCGGAGCTGGTTCGGGCCGCGCGGGCTGGCCGAATGTGCTTAGGATGCCGAAGACTGCGATGTAGGCGGCGAGGATTCCGAGGCTGACGGAGGCGACAACGGTGAGGCAGAGGATCACGGGCATCAGGAAGGCGA
>Ga0126371_10004973_pt1 | contig 11780 bp, 13 predicted proteins | sample PanSoiMetaPlot_4_FD_110145 | JGI IMG/M metagenome (GOLD analysis project Ga0126371, IMG submission 110145) | Tropical forest soil microbial communities from Panama - MetaG Plot_4 | ecosystem: Environmental > Terrestrial > Soil > Tropical forest > Bulk soil | place: Panama | collected 2016-02-17
GAAAATGATGTTTTCTTTCAGTAGCCTGGAATAAATGTCGTATGCGCGTTCGCCCCGGGAGGTCTGCTCGACCACCATCGGGACAAGGACCGAGTTTCCCATCCTGCCTCCGGAATATGCTGAGATTCGAGATTAAGCCCGCTTGGCGGAAACCGACCGGCGCCCTTTGCGTTGTTTGGCCGCGGCCAGGTTCTTCTTCTTGATTTCCAGCGCCTTTGCCAGATCGGCGATCGTGTTCCGCCCCAAATAATCCATGATACGCGAACGCAGGGCTACCCAGCTATCGTGCATGGAACACGGCATGTCGTCGGAACACTCGGAAAGCCCGCTGGCGCACTGTTGATACGGCGCCAGGCCATCCAAAGCCTCAACGATATCGAGGAGACGGACGTCGCCGGCATCCACCCGGAGCGCAAATCCGCCAGTCGGGCCTTTGCTGGAACGAAGCAGGCCTTTGCGAGCCAGTTGCTGCAAAATCTTCGCCAGGAAATGGGCGGGAATATCCTCTTCTTCCGCGATATTCTTCACCATGGCGAATTTGCCTTCCGGGACCTGTGCCAGGTGCACAAAAGCACGGATGGCGTACTCGGCCGAACGAGAATAGATCATGCTTCTCTCCCGCGAAATCGGAAAACTCTACTCCGTTATCTTAAATGTTTTCAGGCTCCAAGCGCAAGCCCCATGTTTTGGTTACGCGATTTGCAGCGAAAGAATCCGGAGCCGCTACGATATAATGAGCGCCAGATCGCGGGAGGATGCTGCCGTGAACGTGAGAAAATCAACTCTTCTTATCGTGTTAGGCCTGTTTTGTGCGGCTCAGGCAAGTGCTGCCACCTGCGAAGGCCTGGCTTCGCTGTCCTTGCCGCATACAACATTTACCTTAGTGCAGCCGGTGGAGGCAGGGGCGTTGACCCTTCCCGGCGGACGTGGTCCCAATCCGAATGCCGCCTTTAAAGACCTGCCGTCGTTCTGCCGCGTCGCCGCGACCTTGAAGCCCACCAGCGATTCGGATATCAAAATCGAAGTTTGGTTGCCCGACCGGTGGAATGGGAAGTTTCAGGCCGTGGGCAACGGCGGCTGGGCCGGAGTCATCAGCTATCGCGAACTGAGCGAGGCCCTGCGCGCCGGCTATGCTACAGCTTCCACCGACACCGGCCACGAAGGCGGACGTGGGCAATTCGCCTACGGCCATCCGGAAAAACTGCTCGATTTCGGATGGCGTTCCGAACACGAAATGACTCTTCAGGCTAAGGCAATTATCGGAGCTTTTTATGGCAGTGCGCCGAAATACTCTTATTGGAACGGCTGCTCCACCGGCGGGCGGCAGGGTCTCAAAGAAGCGCAGAAATTCCCGGACGACTATGACGGCATCATCGCCGGAGCGCCGGCGAACCGGACTCCGCTCGCGCTATGGATCGCGTTCGCGGAACTAAAGGACTCGGCCAGCTACATTCCCAAGGAAAAATATCCGCTGGTGCATCAAGCGGTGCTCGAGGCCTGCGACGCCAATGACGGCGTTAAGGACGGCCTCATCGAGAACCCGGCCAGTTGCCACTTCGACCCCAAGGTTCTGCTGTGCCAGGGCGCGGATTCGGCGTCCTGCCTGACGGTGCCGCAGGTAGAAGCGGTACGCAAGATTTATAGCCCCGCCACCAATCCCCGCACGGGACAAGTGATCACTCCGTCCCTGGCGCCGGGTTCGGAGTTGGGATGGAACGTCCTGGGAGCTGGTCCCGGTCCGTCGCAGGTGATCCTGGACCAATATCAATACGTCGCCTTCAAGGACCCGAACTGGGACTGGCGCACCTTCGATTTCGACAAGGATATCGCGCGCACCGAAACACCCGACATCCTGGTGATGAACGCCACGGATCCAAATCTGAAGTCGTTCTTTTCCCACAACGGGAAGCTGCTGCTGTATCACGGATGGAGTGATCCCAACATCACGCCGCTGGCAACAATTCAGTACTACAAGAGCGTAGTCGACACCATGGGCGGCGCGGCGAAAACTTCTAACAATATCCGGCTCTTCCTCGAACCAGGGATGGGACATTGCGGCGGCGGCGAAGGGCCGAATGTATTCGACAAAGTCGGCGCGCTCGAACAGTGGGTGGAAAAAGACAAGGCCCCGGATGTCATGATCGCGTCGCGCCTCAGCAGCGGGAAGGTGGAGCGCACGCGCCCGCTGTGCCCGTATCCGCAGGTTGCGCAGTATAAGGGGAGCGGCAGCATCGACGACGCCAAGAACTTTGTCTGCCGGGAGGTATCGAAATGAAAGCAGGTTGGCTGACTGTCGCCGTGGCAGGGTTGGCCGCCGCGGCGCCCTCGGGGTCCGTCCCGCGGACCGCTGATGGAAAGCCGTCGCTGAGCGGCGTCTGGGAGATCCCCTACGTGCCGGACATGGCGAAGAATGGCCGTGCCGCACCGGGTGCCACTCCGGCCCAGATCGGACCGGGCGCGCTGCCCTTCACCGCGTGGGGCGAGCAGGAATTTAAGAACTACGACCCGTCCAAATTCGACTACACCGCGCATTGCCTTCCGATGGGCTGGACGCGCCAGATGAACACGCCGATGCCGATCGAGATCATGCAGGAGCCGAACCGCATCGCGATCCTGTTCGAGGCTTGGCAGACCTTCAAGGTGATCCCGACCGACGGGAGGGATCATCCAAAAAACGTGGATGAAACCTGGATGGGGAATTCGGTCGGCCGCTGGGAAGGCGACACGCTAGTGATCGATACGATCGGACTCAACGATAAGACAAGGCTGGACACGATTGGCCATCCGCACAGCAACCAGTTGCACGTGGTCGAGAAGCTGACCCGCACCGACCCGATGCACATCGCCTACGAAGTGACCGTCACCGATCCCAAAGCGTACAAGGAAACGTTCCAAAACAAACGCGTATTCACCTTGAAGCCGGATTGGGAATTGATGGAATACTCTTGCGAAGAAAACAACAAGGAAGTCACCGAAGGCCACGTAAAGTAACGCCGGATCTTGCCTGCGGTGCAGCCGGCTCTTCCGCATGAGAGAATGTACCCCATGCGTGACCGCCTTCTGCTCGTCTTCGCTGGAGCCGCGCTTGCCGCCGCTCCCGCCGGCGCCCAACAACCGTGCGAAAGCCTGACTCGTCTGGCTCTGCCGCGTGTGACGATCACCATGGCGACTTCAGTGCCTGCCGGCCCGTTCACACCTCCCGGTCAGAACATGGTGGTCCACGCTCCTGCGTTTTGCCGAGTGACCGGCACCATCGCCCCCGAAATCCAGTTTGAACTCTGGATGCCCACGCAGTGGAACCGAAAGCTGCTGGCAGTAGGGAATGGGGGCCTGGCAGGCTCCATCAACTATCGGCAGATGGCGGAACCGCTCGAACGCGGCTACGCTACCGGCAGCACCGACACCGGCCACCAAGGCTCCGGGAACGACGGTAGCTGGGCCCTCGGCCATATGGAGCGCGTCATCGATTTTGCCCACCGCGCGGTGCACGTCACCGCTCAGGCCGACAAGGCGCTCGTCGAGGCGTTCTATGGAGCCCGGCCGGCACATTCGTATTTCAGCGGCTGCTCCCAGGGCGGACAGGAAGCGCTCACGGAAGCCCAGCGCTATCCCGGCGACTTTGACGGCATCATCGCCGGCGACCCCGCGAACTTTTGGACCCATAATCAGATCAGCCATCTCTGGATGACTACCGTCATGCAAGGTGACAGCTACATTCCGGCCAGCAAGATTCCCGCTCTGGCCGAGGCCGTCAACAATGCGTGCGATGCCCTCGATGGCATCAAGGACGGAATTCTGAACGATCCCCGCCGCTGCCACTTCAATCCCGAAACCCTGTTGTGCAAAGAAGGCGACGGGCCAGCTTGTCTGACTGCGGCCCAGGTGGCGGCTGTAAAGAAAATCTATCAAGGCCCTGGCGCACAGATCTACCCCGGTCTTCTGCCGGGAGGTGAAGACGGCCCGGGAGGTTGGGCCAACTGGATAACCGGTACGCGTCCCGGCGTTAGCGGACACGCCAACCTCGGACTCCCCTTTTTCAAAAACATCGTCTTCGAGGACCCCAACTGGGATTTCCGGACCTTTCAGTTTGAAGCCACACCTGGCTTTGACAACGACGTGCAATTCCTCGACGACAAACTCGCGGCCATCTTCAATAACATTAATCCCGATCTCAACGCGTTTCGCGCCAACGGCGGTAAGCTGATCCAATACCATGGCTTCAGCGATCCGGATATCACTCCGCTAAGCAGCATCAACTATTACGAGAGCGTCGCGAAAACCATGCCGGGCTCGGACAACTTCTACCGCTTGTTCCTGGTGCCCGGCATGCAGCACTGCCAGGGCGGGCCGGGACCTTCGAAGTTCGACATGATCAGCGCGTTGGAGCAGTGGGCGGAGCATGGGACAGCCCCCGAGCGTGTTGTCGCTTCACACCTGACCGCGAGCGGCGCGGTCGACCGCACACGTCCGCTATGCCCCTATCCTATGGAAGCTCAGTGGAAGGGATCGGGCAGCATCGACGACGCGCAGAATTTCTCCTGCGCCCTGCCGCGTCCGTAGCGCCGCCGCTCATAGGCTGCGAGTCAGGATCTCGGTCAACTCGGCCTCGCTGAGCGCAGTGGGGTTGCCTTTCATGCTGCTCGTCTTGCGCGCGGCGTCCACCAACTCCGCCATATCATGCTGCTGCACGCCATAGGTTCGAAGCGCCGGGATCTCGAGGCGGCGGCACAGATCACCGACCCAGCGGACGCCATCGGCGGCAACGGCGTGCGGCTCTCCGGTGAGGAGGCGCGCGATCTCGTCATAGCGGCGCAACGCCAAGCTTTCCGGCGCTCTCGCGGCAAGCGCCCGGATGTTCACCTCCATCGCGTGCGGCAGAACCGCGGCGCACAGGGCGCCGTGCGGCGCCGAGAACATACCGCCGAGGGGAGCTGCAAATCCATGCACGGCGCCGAGCCCCGCGTTGGCGAGCGCGAGGCCCCCGAGGAGCGCGGCCCACGACATCGATTCTCGCGCTTCGCGATCGCCGCCGTCCTTCCACGCGCGCGGCAAGGCCTCGGCGGCGCGCCGCATGCCTTCCCTGCAGAATTGATCGGTCATGGGATTCGCGCGCGAGGAAACGTACGGCTCAATCAACTGCGTGAGCGCGTCGAGGCCGGTCGACGCAGTGAGCGGCCGGGGAAGTCCGAGGGTGAGTTCGGGATCGACCACGGCCACCCGCGGGAGCATGCCGGCGCTGCGCAGGCTGGCTTTGACGCGATGCTCGGGCGAGCCCAGCACGGCATTGCGTGTGACCTCCGAGCCGGTTCCCGCCGTGGTGGGAACGGCGATACATGGCGCGGCCGGTTGCGTCAACGGCTGGCCGCGGCCGATCACTTCCAGGTAATCGAGAGGATCCCCCGTGTTGGTCAGCAGCGCGGCCAGCGCTTTCCCCGCGTCCAGAGCGCTGCCTCCACCAGCGGCAACCACCAACTCGCAGCGTTCCTCCCGCGCCCAGACGGCGCCGCCGCGAATCAGTTCCAGGGTCGGCTCACCGGCCACGGCAAAGGGCAGGCAGGTCACTCCCGCGCGTTCCAGGTCCCGGACTAGCAGCGCGGCGCGGCCTACGGAAGAGCCCGTAACCACGAGCGCGCGCGTTCCGAACGCCGCAGCCGCGGGCGCAACTTCGCGGGCCGAGCCTGGACCAAACACGACGCGAGCAGCCGTGGCGAACTCGAACCGCATGGCGGGCTACCAGGCCGAGTCGGCGGGAAAGAGGTTCGAGTAGAACGTGCGCGTCCGCGGTTCTGCGAGCATATCGGGCACCTTCGCCACCCAAGCTTTGTAGTGCGCCGTCTCGCGGTGCTGGAGCGGCGCTTCCGCGTCCCGATAGACCTCAATCAGCACGAAGCGCGTGGGATCGTCGGATTGTTCGAGAACATCGAATCGCACGATGCCGGGCTCCTGAACGCTGTTCCGGGCATTTTCGCGAGTGGCGTGGCGAAATGCCTCGAGATGTTCCGATTTGACGTGAAGATTCACGACGAGAATGACCATAGATGACTATCGTCTCACGGGGATGCCAGGCCCGCGCCGTTGCCGGCGCGGCTGCACTGCTGCATCCAGCCCCGTGCGTGAGCGCGGGGGCCAACCCGTCAGCGGCTGCCGGCGCCAGGATAAAAGTGTAAGTCGACGGTGTAGCCCGGCAGGTCAACGCGTACGACGTAGCGGACGTCAATCCGCACGGCGCCTTCTCTGCGGACAACCTGCACATTGCCGGGCTGCACCGGGAGGTCCAACGCACGCGCCCGGTCGAGCACCTGGCTGCGCAGCAGCTCGTCGTTTTGCGACAGGTTTTCAGAGCGCGCCGTGAGCGCACCCACAAAACTTTGCAATTGCAGATTGTGAATGTAAATGGGAACGACTTTGAACCCGAACACTGCCAAGCCGGCCACAACCACCAACGCCGCGGCGACGCGCCAGCGAGGTAACGGTTTCACGGGCGGGAATCGGCTTCTTTACTGGCGGCGCAGAGTTCTTCCCACAGATCGTCGGAATGCGGATTCCACTCCGGCGTTTCCCGTCCTGAAATTTGCAGCTCCTCTTCCTTCAGAGTGCCGTGGCCGTACGGGCAGATATATTCGATACGGGGCCGGCCAAACTGCAGCATGCGGCTCCACGAGCCGGTTTCCACCGGCATGCGCAACCGGCGCAAGCACACCCGGCACCGATATCGCTGGTCCCACACCACAGCGTAGAGAGCGCCGCAGCACAATAGGAACCAGAACAGCACGGCCAGAGTATAGGGCAGGTCAAACGCGAATCGGGACGGACGAAAGTTGTGGTAAACGCTCGGCAGCGGAGGCCAGATCACGTCGAGCAGAAGCCGCAGGCCGTAGAGAGGCGCCGCGATGGCGACCACTTTTGCGATAAACCAAGCCCAATACTTCATAATGGTTAGACTCGCATCCCTACTTATAGTTTCTAAAACTAACGGCCGTTTCCGCAAGAGGGCACTCATTATTGCCGGAAGAAGTTCCGAGCCAAAAAGAAAACATTAGCAGGCCGCTCGGCCAACCTTCGCATCAGATAGGGATACCAGGCTTTACCAAAGGGAACATAAAGGCGAAGGCGGTAGCCTTCCGCCACCAGCCGGCGCTGCAGATCGCGCCGGATTCCGTAGAGCATCTGGAACTCGAAACGGTGGCGACCGATGCCTTTTTGCGCAGCATAGGCTTCGGTTGCTGCGATCATGCGTTCGTCATGCGTGGCGATTGCCGGATATTCTCCTTCATCCAGAAGCAACTTCATCAATTCTATGTAGTTCCGGTCGACGTCCGCTTTGCTGGGGAAGGCGACTGCGGCGGGCTCCAGATATGCGCCTTTACAGAGACGGACCCGAATGCGGCGGGAGCATAGCCGTTTGATATCCTTCTGGCTACGATAAAGATAGGACTGGATCACCGTGCCGACGCAGGGCAATTGCGCGTGCAGCTCTTCCACCAGGTCCAGCGTCCGGTCGGTGTATTCGCTCGATTCCATATCGATCCGGACGAAAGTCCCGAGCGTGGCGGCCCGTTCCACCAGCCGCGCGACATTCGCGCGGCACGCTTCCGGCGATAGATCGAGCCCGAACTGAGTCAGCTTTAGAGAGACGTTGCCTTTCACACCACTGGAGTGAATCTCCTCCAGCGCGCGCAGATAGACATCGCGTGCCTGCGAAGCCTCCGCCAGCGAGGTGACGCTTTCACCCAAATGGTCGAGCGTCAGAGTGATGCCTTCGGAATTGATCCGTTGACCGACTCGCAGAGCGTCCTCGAGGCGTTCGCCGGCGACAAACCGCGAAGAGAGGCGCTGCGCCAGGCGGGAAGTCTCCACCCATCTTCTCAAGTGCCTCTGTCGCGAGAGGAACAGGAAGAGGCTGCGCACGATTTCAGCCTAGCATCTGGCGCCGGCTGCCCTGCCCCCGAGCTGCCGGACCTCTTCGGTGGTCAGAGGCCGCCACTTTCCGATTGGCAGGTCGCCGATCCGAACCGGCCCGATCGCGGTGCGAACCAGCTTCAGCACTTTGCTATCGACAGCCTCAATCATGCGGCGAACCTGCCGGTTGCGGCCTTCGAAAATCGTCATCTCCAGAAAGGTATATTTGGCGCTGTCGCGTATGCGATTGACCGTCGCCGGCCGCGTCGGGCCGTCGGAAAGCGAGACACCCTGGCGCAAATGTTCGAGTTGCTCCTCGCTCAATCGTGTTGCCGTTTTGACCTGATACGTTTTCGAAACTTTGTGGTCCGGGTTCATGACTCGTTCAGCGAAATCCGTATCGTTGGTCAGCAGCAGCAAGCCGCTGGTATCCAGATCGAGGCGCCCGACCGGCGCGAGCCATCTACCCGCATCTTCGATCAGATCGTAAACGGTAGGACGTCCTTCGGGGTCGCGGTACGTTGTCAGATATCCCTTAGGCTTGTAGAGCAGAATGTAGGTTTTTGCGACCCGCCGCAGGGGTTTGCCATCCAGTGTGATGCGGTCGCGCTGGAGATCCACCCAGTGATCCGGGTTCTGCACCACGCGACCGTTCACACAAACACGGCCGGCACCGATCCAGCTTCGAGCATCGGTTCGCGAACCGAGCCCCGCTTTGGAAAATGCCCGTTCCAAGGTCTTTAAAGGCCGCTTCGAAACATTCGTAGAATCTTTCCGCATGCGTTTGTCCGGCCTGAACGCACTAGTACTCATGGTAGAGTAACGGTGTATAAAGTACGGCTACAATCCTCATCCGCGGAGCCCGTCAACTGCTGACACTGCGCGGCCCCAAGACGCCGCGGCGCGGGTCTGAACTCAACCACCTTAACATCATCCAGGACGGCTCCCTGCTGATTCGCGACGGCGTGCTGATTGAAGTGGGGCCGACGCGGAGGGTAGAGAACCTGGCTTTGGCGCGCGGCGCCATCGAAGTCGCCGCCGACGGGCGCGTCGTCATGCCCGGCTTCGTAGACAGCCATACGCATCTGTTGTTTCCGGTTCCGGGGGCACCCGCCGACGGTTTCGAAGGCGCCGTACGCACTCTGCACGCGACCACAGCAAGCCAATTGAAAGTGCGCGCAACGACTTCCCTGCAGGCGATGGTGCGCCACGGCACAACCACGGTGGAAATCAAGACCGGTTCAGGGGCGGACCACAGCGCGGAATTGAAGATGCTGCGGGTGCTCGGCGAGTTGAAGGAAGGTCCGCCCGATATTGTCGCAACGCTACTGTTTCGCCCTCCGCGAGGTCTCTGTCCGAAGGAGATGGAAGAAAGCCTGAGGCAGATCCGCTGCGAATTCCTGCCGCGGATGAGCCGACGCCATCTGGTCAGGTTCGCCGATTTGGTTTGGGACGATTCCAACGTGCCGCTCTGGGAGGCGGATTACACGGCTTGGTTCGAGGGGTACTTCCAGGTTGCGCGCAATCTGGGCTTGGGTTGCAAGCTGCACGCCGACGCCCAAGACCTTGCGGCGGCGGCCCACACCGCCGTTGCGCATCACGCGGTGAGCATCGATCATCTCGAGCAAGCCACCGCCGCGGACTTGGTCATCCTAAGCCAATCGAATACGGTGGCCACGCTGCTTCCGTGCGCGTCATTTTACGGCGACGGTAGGTATGCGCCCGCGCGGGCTTTGATCGACCTCGGAGTGCCAGTCGCGATTGCGACCAATTTCAATGGCCACCAGACTCCGTTGTTCAGCATGCAAGCCGCGGTGGCGCTGGCCTGCCAGCGCATGGGGCTGACGCCGGCGGAGGCCGTCTGCGCCGCGACTATCAACGGCGCGCACGCCGCCGGCCGCGCCGGGCGAGTGGGATCGCTGGAATGCGGGAAACTCGCGGATCTGCTGTTCCTCAACGCCCCGGACTACCGGGACTTGGCCGATTCGCTCGGCGCCAATCTCGTGCACATGGTCATGAAAAGCGGGGAAATCGTCTATGAGGAAGGCGCCGTGCAACGGCGGCCCGTCGAAGACCTGCGGCCGGTTTGGTAATCGCGGACAGCGTTTACCATGTATGCATGAGCGAGACCCTGGTCGAGTGCGTTCCCAATTTTTCCGAGGGCCGCGATGCCGGAAAAGTCGATTTGCTTGTGGACGCGGTGCGCTCAGCCGGCGCGGTAGTTCTCGACCGCACTTCCGACGCCGATCATCACCGTTCGGTGGTAACTTTCGCCGCGGCAGCCGGCGTGGTGGAGGAGGCCGCGTTTCGCGCGGTGCGCGAGGCCGTCGCCTCGATTGATTTGCGAGTGCACACCGGCGCTCATCCGCGGATCGGCGCCGCCGACGTGGTGCCGTTCGTTCCCGTGAACGGCGTCACCCTGGACGATTGCGCGCGCCTCGCTCGCGAAACGGGGCGGCGGATTTGGGAAGAGCTTCGCGTTCCGGTATATCTTTATGAGGCAGCCGCGCTGCGGCCGGAACACCGCAATCTCGCCGACGTCCGCAACGCGGGCGGCAAGCTGCATCCGGATTTCGGGGGGCCAGCGCTCCATCCATCCGCCGGCGCCGTGGTCGTCGGAGCGCGCAAATTCCTGATCGCGTTCAACGTCAATCTGGCAACGTCCGATCTCACGATTGCCAAAGCGATCGCGCGCACGGTGCGGTTTTCCTCGGGCGGCTTGCCGGCGGTGAAGGCGCTGGGCGTGCCGCTCGAATCGCGGAACCTGGCCCAGGTCTCGATGAATCTTACCGACTTCGAGCAAACGTCGGTGCGCCAGGCGTTCGACGCGGTGTGCGCGGAGGCAGCGCGTCACGGCGTGGGCATCGTGGGCAGCGAGCTGATCGGCTTGATACCGCAGAGGGCGCTCGATCCGGCCGACTTGCCAGTGCTTCGGATCGAGAACTTCAATCCTTCGATGATCCTCGAGAACCGGATCGCCGAGCGGAGCTAGCGCCCGCCTGCAAGGCCAGCAAGGCCGCGGCGGTGGCTGTCTTCTGGTCGGCGCCCCACGGCGGACCGATCTTCTTTCGTAAACCGTCCAACGATTCCCGAAAGCGCGTCGCGTCGCTGCGGCAGGCATCGGCGGCGCGGGCGAACACCTCGCGTTCCTTTGTGGTGACGATCTGCAAGCCACAGCTTTCGCACGCCGCGGCGACCGCTTTCTGAAACAGAGCGCCTTCCGCGGCATGAATCATCGGATGCGAGCCAAGAATCCGGGACAGGTCGTCCGGCACCTGGGTGGAGCCCGACGGAATCCCCGCGCTCTCTAGAGTGACATCGAGGCGGCGCAGCATGGCGACGATTTCTGCCAAAGCGGCTTTCGCGATTTTCTGCGAGCCGGCGGCTGCGCGCTTGACAAGCGCAGCAGACTCGCTGCGATCCAGCTCCGCTGCCGTATGATAGACGAAGCGCGGAATCGAGCCGTCGGCAGGAAGCAGTTCCACGCGGCGGCGCAGCAGCACTTCGATCTGATCGCCGTGACGCGCGGCCGCCACCAGAGCCGCCCACCCGGTGTGAAACCGAAATCCGAGAGCCGCCCGCATCCCCATTTCGTCCACTGTACTCCACGCGCCGGATGGACGGAAATGGGAGAATACTGAAGTAGGGTTGCCGGATGGGCAATCGCTCCCGGGGCGCTTGCGCTTTGGGGGAGGAAAGTCCGGTCTCCACAGGGCAGCGTGCCGGCTAACGGCCGGGCGGGCCGCAAGGCTCGACGGAAAGTGCCACAGAAAAGATACCGCCCTGGAAACGGGGTAAGGGTGAAATGGTGCGGTAAGAGCGCACCGCGGACGGAGTAATCCGGCCGGCAGGGCAAACCCCACGCGGAGCAAGACCAAATA
>Ga0126371_10004974_pt1 | contig 11780 bp, 18 predicted proteins | sample PanSoiMetaPlot_4_FD_110145 | JGI IMG/M metagenome (GOLD analysis project Ga0126371, IMG submission 110145) | Tropical forest soil microbial communities from Panama - MetaG Plot_4 | ecosystem: Environmental > Terrestrial > Soil > Tropical forest > Bulk soil | place: Panama | collected 2016-02-17
GTCGCGACGGGCAATTGGCGAGCAGTACGTTGTGCGGGCCATAGCAAGTCGCAACGAGGCTCCTGCCGTCTGCTCGGTGTCGCACGACATTCTTGGGCATGTCGCAACAAGGCTCCTGCCGTCGCAACGAGGCTCCTGCCGTCTGCTCGGTGTCGCATCTTGATGTGGCGGTCGAGCTCGCCCGTCTTTTCCGCGTCGCAAGGAGGCTCCTGCCGTCTGCTCGGTGTCGCATGATGAGCTCGCCGATGCCATTGGCGTCGGGCGGGCCGTCGCAACGAGAGCTCCTGCCGTTCTGGCACGGCGTCACACCAATGATGCCTAGCCCGCACGCCAGGAGTGCGTCTAGAAGCCTAGATTTATAATTAACTCACCAATGCCATTGGCATCTGGCGGGCCATTGAACTTGCAGTTGGTCAAGGTGGCCGTGCTGCCCGAGCTGGTAGCCTGGAAGCCGCCCTGGACATTGGCACCGCTAGTAGCCGCGACCCAGACGTAGACGGTGCCGCCCTTCGTGGGGGTACCCACTATGGGCACCATGACGTACCCTTGCTTGACGATAGCGATCTCGCCCGGCAGCGGCAGGACGAGACCGCCAAACGTGACGGCGCCAAAGTTGCCTGGGGCGGTCAGCGGCTGGATCGGATACGGCCGCGACGCAATGCCGTTGATCACCGTAATCCCGGTGTCGGTCGCCAGGATGCCGCGGTAGCTGTTCGCCGCCGTGTTGATCAGCACCGCCTGGCCGTAGAACTGCACCGGGTTGGTGACGTCGTTCAGGCCGGGTTCTATCCACGTTTGCGGGTGGGTACGTGCAATGTCTCCGGGGAAGCCGGCACCCATGCGGAACTGGAATGCAGAATAGCTTTGCGCCATAATTACGTGTACCTCTTCCAGAGTTGCGGAGCCCGGCCTGTAGAGGCTATAACTCTGCGTTGCGCGGCCTAGGGTAGCTCCCGAAAACTCCGACGTGCCGGGGTGGCCGCGTATCCACAGCACGAGCACTGAGCACGAGGTGTAGAATGGCGACAGGTCGCCCGTTTACCTCTATTGCTGGCCGGCGTTTTGGCCGTCTTGTCGTTCAGATGCGTCCTGAGAACCAAGCGCTGTGCGAAACCCGGCTCGACCGCACCGCGTGGGCGCCGCGGCAGCGCACTTTGGAGTTGGTATGATGGCGAGAATTTACGAACCGACAAAGGGCCAGCTCAGAGCATGGGCGAAGTGGGTACGGGAACGACCAGCGAGTGTGCGTGAGGTTGCTCAACGTTTCAATCCGTGGACTCTTTATCGGGTTAAAAGTACCGGGCAGCGCGTGGTTATTAGCTCCTTTCAGGAAACAAAGGACGGAGCGGTGACGATAACTGTAGAAGTGAGCGGTCAATACAACGCTGTGATGTTCGACCGTGAGGTCTTCGGGTACGGCCCGGATGACCTTGAGGAATGCGATCTACCGGCCGCAGATGCGGTGATCGGAACGTTACTCTCACCAGAACAGGTGGACGATAATATCGACCTCATGCGTGTGCTGGTGCGTCCAGATCTGTGGGTTCTTGACCTGCACGGGAAGGCAGTGCGTAAGCAGTAATGCTTTAGTGCGGCCGTAACAGCCATGTGGTGCCCGCCTAAACACGTCGCGCAGTTGCTTCGCGAAAGACATTACCTTGGCCCCATTGATCGCGGAGCAGCATGGATTGACGAATACGGGTGCATCGTCATCGCTGCCCCTACCTCACGCAGGCTACCGAGGGAAACGTGGCTTGAATTGGCACGCTGGTGCCTACTTGGAGCGAAAAACGGAGGCAGTCAGCAGTGGTCTGGCTTCGTGCGAGCGCTAAAGCGGGCCCGACCCGATGTAACGACTGTTGTCAGCTACTCTGATCCAAGCGCGGGTCATACAGGCGCACTGTATCGAGCATGCAATTGGTGGTGGGCGCCAACGTGGCATCGATTACGCCCCCCTCCGACCGGCAATGGTGCTTGGAGCAATAGGGAGCGCGAATCCGTAAAGGATCGCTGGATATTCCCCTTACGATCAGATCCAGCCCGCCCTACCATTTTGCGAGTTAACGACGATGCGATCCTGCGACGTTGGGCGTGGGCTGAATATCACGAACCCGGAGGGGTTCCGTGGAAGCGCTGGATCGTGGAAAGAAATTAGCGCGCTTGCTGGCCCCAGAACTCTTGCGCCGCAGCGTTGAGCTCGGCGGGCGTTGACGGCCGGCCGGAGTGAACCGGGATCATCCCACGCCTGTCGCCGCCGGCGGTGTTGTTCTGAGCCTTGCGCACGCCGGCCACGGCGATGAAGGTCTGCCGCAGCGCGTCGTGGTTCATGCTGTCGAGGGTGCGGCCCGCAGCGAGGCTCTCGATCGTGCTACGGGTGGCGCTGTCGTAGTAGGCCTCGGTCAGCGCCCGTCGGCGTAGGTCGACGATCGCGTCGAGGGTAGCCTTGGGTGCCGCACGCTGGTCATAGGCCGGCAGCGGCTTGATGCCGGGCCGGATGATCTCGGCCATGCTGACGGTGTCGCGGAAAGCCGTCTCAAGGTAGGTGCTGTCGTTGGCGCGTCGGGCCCGGTCGCCGGTGCCTGGCGGCGCCTCTAATTCAAGATTCGCCTCGATCTCCTCGTTGTTGCCCCCGCTGACGTTGCTCTCAAGGTCGTGCTCGGCCTCGTAGAGCTCGCTGTTGGCGTCGTGCATGCGCCGATCGTCCCAGTCTTCCATGCGGCGATCATCGAGATGCCGCAGTGCATCGTCGGCACGACGGAGGCGATCCTCACAGACCCGGGCGTCTTCTTGGCGGCGCCAGCGCGCGTCGCGCATACGCCGCATCGCGTCGGCATGTCTGCGACGCATGTCGTCGCGCCAGCGCTTCATAGCGTCGGCAGACCAAGCTACGCGGGAGTCGTCTTCGCGGCGGCGCGCGTCGCGTTCGCGGCGATCCATCATCCCGTCATGGCGCCTCCGTGCATCGTCTTCACGGCGTCGATCTTCAGCGCGACGGTCATCATCACTCATGGCAGCTCTCCGGTCTTCCTCTCGCTTGCGGGCGTCTTCCTCGTGTCGCTTGCGACGATCCGCAGCGCGCTTACGAGCGTCGTCGAGACGCTTGCCGCGAGCGTCGTCAGCGCGCCGATCGCGCGCGTCGCTCTCATGGCGGCTGCGCCGGTCTTCCTCGCGGCGCCGGCGTGCATCGCGGTACCAGTCCTCTTCGCCCTCGCCCTCACCCTCGAGCTCGTGGCCCTCGGCCGCCTCCTCTTCGAGCAGCATGTCCATGTCGCCCTGGATCTCCTCGACCTGGCGTTCCAAGGCCTCCATGCGCTGGCCGATGCCTTCCATCGCTTCCTCAGGGTCGTCGATGAAGCGGTGGCGGCCGCGGCGAGTACGATCTTCGGTATCCGGGTCGCCAGAACCGGAATGGATGTGGATATGGGTCGACTCGCCCTCGCCCTTCTCGGTCTCGTCCTCGCGCTCCTCGGCCTCCTTGGAGATCTTTTCGAGTTCCTCGGCGTCCTTGGTAGCGCCGGCCGCGAAGGCGCGCGTGATCAGCGAGTTCCACAGTCCCTTGCGGGTGCCGTTGACAGTGGCAGCAGTCGCCATTTTCCCGTACCCTTTGTCCTTAGAGGAAAACCAAACGAGGTCGGTATGCCGGTTCGTTCAATGGTCGAATGGCGATGCGCGCGATGCGGTACAGAAGCCTCGATCGAAAGCACTGCGCATCATTCTTGGAGGTTGTTCGCGGGCCTGCATGGTTTTCAAAATAATTCGCCGCACGCAGAGGAGCCGGTTATGCGGGGCGATATATGCCCCGAGTGCGTCAAAGATCTGATTGAGTGGTGGACTAAACGTACAGGTGAACGTGGACAGGCTTACGGCGTCGTGCAGTGATGATGGGCACCAGCGGATCGTCAGCGTCCTGTATTGCGCACTGCGGCCCGCATCGTGCTGATGAAACTATTGCAACGTGGTTAGCGCGGATGTTGGTCTGCCGCGCATGGCCAGGCTCCATTTCCTGATAGTCGGCATCGTAACCGGCACTGACCTGTCGCTTGCCGCCTTGATTGATCATCAGGATCATGTGCGGATCGTTCACGAATAGATCGGCCAGGAGCAGGTGGTCCTGCACTCCCTCGCCTCGACGGACATTTTGAACATGACCGACAGCCAGTAATCGCCACGTATTTCCAGTCACGCCATCTTGTGGGTGCTCGTTGACGACCGGAACGCCCTCGAATGATGCAATGGCTTGTGGCTCAAAGACCTCCTCGGGTTCGCGCTCGACTTTGACGTAGCCCTCGGGCCCAATCTGGACTGGCAGGCCGTCTTCCTGGCGATATAGTTGTAAACCAGTTCTGGCGATCGGCACGTCGAGGCAGATCAGCGCGCCGTTAGGATGCAGCGCGCGCTTTGGCCCGAGTGTTTCTGCAGTGAAATAGAGAGGCACAGTGTTACGCAGGATTAGTGCGGCAGCGGCCCTGGACGTGCATGCCGTGAGCCCAGTGGCTGGCGACCCAGTGACTGCCGGCGGGGCAATGATGGCGATGGTAGGCCGGCGGCGGCTGGTACTCGGGCGGCATCTCGGCGGTCGGCGCGAGCGGCGTTGGCGGCGGCAGGGCAGGCACGGGTGCCACGGCCGGATAGCTTGGAGGCGGCGGCGCGGGCTGGGCGCATGCAGTCAAGAGTGCAGCGAGCAGGGCGAAGGTGAGGGACTTGTGCATGTTCAGGTCAGCATTTTAGTGATAAAGCGGCCACCCGTAGGCCGGCCCACAGCCTCGCGCGGGTGGTAGTGAGCGGGGAAGCCAGCCGGTTCGTCAGCCTCGAAATAAATCCTCACAGGGCGCTTACGGCGATCAGCGATCCGCAGCGGCTCGTAGGGTTCGCGCCAGGTGCCGCGGCGCTCGTTGCTTGACTGGTCGCGACAGTCGCACTCGCCCTCGCAATGACACCGCGGCATGACGTGGTCGAAGAGTGCCTTCAGCTCGTCGTGCAGACGAACACCGCTGCTCTCGAACCGCGGATGGGTCCATGCGCTGAAGCTGTCAGCAAACCACTCGTGGCGATCCTTACCGGAATACCAACTCAGATGACGTGTCGTCATCGGCCGTGCGCGTTCGAAGGTGCCATCAAGCGAGAACTTGCTGTCGATCTGACGCGCGCGCTGTTCGAAGGCGTCTTCAAATGCGTGGCCGAGCTCGTGGCGGAAGACGTTTTTCCAGCGGCCGTTTGCCGCCTTGTACATGCCCGGATGGATCCCGCCGACATGGGGCAATAGGCTGTCGGGCAACTCGATCAGCCGCTCGTCGGGGTAGTAGTCGCCGATCGAGCCGATCTGGTCAGACGGTTTGATCTGAACTTGGTCGACGGCAAAGTCGTGGGGCTGCAGACCGAAGAGCCGGTCGAGATAGTCGAGTGTCTCGCGGGCCCAACGGACACGCTCGTCAAAGCGGACTTGATCGACCGCCGGGTCGCGGACGAACTTCATGCCGCCGGCGGTGATGATTAATCGCTGACGACACAGGAGACGGTCGCGGTAGTGGTAGGGCTGGTGCCGGTCCCCAGAACCACCTGGACGCGCCAAGTTATCGGCAGGACATGATTTAGACCGACATTGGTTGCCGTAGTAATATTTGATCCGAGTGAGAGAGTGGTGGTGCCCTCAGTGGTAATCGAGGCTGAGGTCAGAAGCGTGTAATAGGTGGTGCCACCAGGAACCTTACCCTGAAGGGAAACCGTAACCGCTTCAGTGCCGGTATGAGCGGTGCCGACATAATCGCAGCTGACGTTTCTCCCAGGCCCAGACTGGTCGGCCGAATTTACGGTGCTGGGGCCAACCGCAGTCAGTGTGACGAGCGGCCCCTGCGCGCCATAGCGCACTGAGGTATTGCCCTGAGTGCCCGTTAAATTCGGCGGCTGCACCGTCACCGTTTGAGCGGCAGCGGTCCCCGCGAGGGTAGCCAGGAGCAGCGCAGATGAGGCTAGACGGATTGTTTTGTTGCGCATAGTCATGCGGCTACCTCAAACATGGAGGGGTCGAGGGCAAGGATTTTCGGGCTGGTCTTCGGACATGGTGGGAACCGGCCTCACCCTGTCTTTTGCTCACCGCTCTCTACATTTTCTGAATCTTCCACCGGCGCTATGACAACCGATGATGCGTCTCCCGACTGAACATTGTAACTCTGGTCTTTCCCGCCGATTCGGAGATTAACGTCTGCATCGTCACCAAAGCTGCGAAGACGCTCGATCAAATCACGTACTTTCATAACTACCTCCGGGGTCTTCATGCGGCTAGCTCAAACATCGAAGGGTCGAGGACGGGATGCGGCGTGCACCTGCAGTTTATGTCCGCGCCGGCGTGGGCCCGACGCCCTGAGCGGCGATCGACGATCGGGGGGCGATCCCAGCGGATCAATTTGCCATGCAACCGGGCATGGTCCTTGCGGGTATCGACATCCATGACCGCGGTCCAGATGTACGTCTCGGCACCGATGTGGAGCGAGCGGGCTTTGAGCAGCTCGGTGCCGGTGCGTCCGACCTCGGTGCGCGCGATCGTATTGGCGCGCGATCGGGTAACATCGCCTGTGGCCAGGATCTCTTCTGCGATGCTTTCCGCACGCCGGCCGCTGAAGCGGGCCTCGGTCGTGAGGTGGTGAACCCGCTCAGCCGCATCTCTGGGCAAAGATGTGATCAGCGACACCTGCTGTGCGAGTGCCGCGCGCATCTCCTCGCCGGTGGGTGCTGTCTCGATCTCGCGGCGCAGAGCCACGCCGATCTCACGGCTGACAGCCATCCAGGCCTGAAAATTCCGAACCGCAACGTCCTCGATCATACGCTGACCGACGCGCTCGGCCCAAGGCGTCAGCAGCTCGGCGTACTGCTCGAGCAGATCGAGAATCGAACGCTCAGCCCCCTCGTCGAGGACGCCGTCGGGTGCAACGCCGCGGATGATGTCGCCGACGGCGCGCGCGACCCGGCGCAGCTGCTGCGCGTAAGCGCTCTCGGCGCGGCGGGCTGCTTGCCAGCGACCGCGGGCGGCCGCCGAAGCACGGCGTTCTTCGGCAGTCGGCAAGGATCATGCGGCGGCGGGCTGGGGGCGGGCCTCTTCTTGACCTTCGCCGCCATTTGGTTCAGCAGGCTCGGCCGGCTCCGGCTGCGGCGGGATTGGCTCCGGGGCTACAGGCTCGTTCTGGTGCTCTTCGGACATTTTCAAGCCTCCGTTTAGATAAGGATAGGGGACATTGGGGATAGGGCGATCGAGGAACCGGCACAGTGGGAACCAGGTCTGCTCCGACATGACCAACAAATCGTCGCGTCTCCCCTTAAAGTAAGCCATCACTTCCGCATTATGCCGCCGATATCGTTGCAGAAAAATGTCGGCCTCAAACTCCGTCCGACCATACGCGATCTGATGAGCCCGGTCAGTAAAGGGATCAAGCGACCAGTCGGCTCGGTTAGGATTCCATAAAGCGCTGAAATGCCTAACCACAGAGTGCAGCCAGTCGCGGTCACTCCGCACCGTCAGGATGAACTTGCTTCCCGGATAAGCCTCGTCGAGCTGTTTAAACAGAAACGGTATAGGGAAGTCAGTTAATGCATCTCGTCGTTCAAGTGTCGGTGAGCGGCCGCCGCCTTTGGCCTCGTTCCATATCCGTTTCGCAGCTTGCGCCGGTCGCAGCTCGTCGAGCTTGCTCCAGTGCCAGCTACTGTACCCGATGATCTCGAGCGCGCGACTTAAGCTTGTCGTCCCCGTTTTGTGCCAGCCAATACCGAACACCCGCGGCCGAGGCTCCGATACTGGCCCAATTTCGATCGGAGTGTCGAAATCAAAGTTTCGATACACGCGGCCGCAGCCGACCCAGCCATTGTTGACGACAAGATCTCCAATATTGTTAGCTCGAATATCTAATTCGCCGGCATGCCCTTCTATTTCAGGCCACTCTCGGTAACGCATGCGGTCGGGGTGGCGAACAGCATCAAGATAACAGTCAGGAATAACCACATCTTGATAGCCGAGTGCGCGAAGACGAAGATTTAGATGTTTATCTTCCGACGACCATCCACCGTCAAACCTAAGCTCGTCATAACCACCAGATGTGAGAAATTGCTCCTTAGTAAGAACTATGCGGCCGTTGATTCCACGCGGCATTCCTTTCTTCATGCGCGCTGACAAGAAGATATTTCGTCCGTGTCGCGTGAACTGTCGCTCGATATATCCAGCAAACCCTGTGTTGGTGCGATTGTCAGCGTCGAGGTTTACCAGGATGTCAGCCCCATGCATGAGCCCCAGGCGATGCGCCATATTTTTGGCGTGAGACATACGGAAGCGCAAGTTTTCGTAATGACTGTAGAGAACGAGCCGCCCGGCCTTGATCTCGTTACTGTGAGAAGCCTCAAGATAGCCAACGAGATCGTCCTCCGTGCCGTAGTTAAGAACAATGAATTGCGCCTGCGGATTGTTTGCAAGGTTGTCGGGCAGAGTCAGTTTGAGATGCTGGGTGCGATTCTTGCAAGTTGTGAGGAACTCTATTTTCAGAGCAGGCACCACGACGTCCTATGTCCACCCGGGCGCCGCGAAGCCGGATCGAAACCCGAGGTACCGCATCTCTGCGGTATCCACCCGGATGGACCAATCCTCGGCGCGTTCGCGGCAGCGCCAGAAGTTCATTAATTACAGGAAGGCTTGGAGATAAGACATTTTTTACACACTACGTCCGCGACCATTGGGCCAGTCGTCAGCTCGATCCACTCGTGGTCGCACAGAACGTCCAACCTCGCCAAACACGCGCGCAGAAGGGCCGCCAACGTGTCCCACTCAGTGGGAAGAAGTGTACCGCTGTAGCCCTCACTCTCGGCGATCGGAATCCAAATCTTCAGTGCGGCAACCAAGTCCGATCGCGCCACCTTTAATGCCACCCGAAGTGCTTGCAGATCAGCACAACGGATAAGCCCCAAGTGATCCCCACCGGGACAGTGGCAATGATGAACCACTTATGCCAAGACGTGGCGGCCAACCATGCCTGCTGCGCAGAACGGTCTTCCTCCTCGAACGCCCTAATCCACTCGTCGAGCTGTTCGGGCTCCATCAACCTAAGCTCCTCGTCGAGCTGTTCGGGCTCCATCAACCTAAGCTCGGCGCCTCAGCGCGTCAATCAAGTCTTGCGTAGGCAATTTCAGCTCAGCTCGGCGTAGGCGGCTCGGTCGGCCCATCCTCCAGACCTGGCGGCGCCCCATACGACGTATTGACGCCGCCTGACAAGCCGCAAAAACCATCATGCCCAGGCTTGTAGGCATGACGCCACTGCTGGCAGCGAGAGGCAATGCAGTGCGGCACCAGCAACCAGAACAGATCCCAAAACTGAGACAAATCAGGCGGGGCCGGATTTTCCTTAATCCAATGCTCTACCTTCGGTAGCATCACACTGCCAATTACCCCAGACATCGCACGGGCAACTGGCACGCATTTTGTTTGTTTGGCTTCCTCTTCGGTCATCTAATCCCCCTTCGCGGTTGGGGCGTTGATACTTACTGTGCCGCTGCAAGCTCCTGATGGTGATGGTGGTGATGCCGCCTGCGGCGCGTCTGCTTTGGTGCGGGATGACTGGGCATCCGACGCAACAACAAAGCCCGCCGTTGAGATCGCTTCATAAGCTCCAAAGGCAATGGCGCGATGGGTCTAGCTGGCGTGTCCTGCGCTGTGGATCGCACGGTCCTATTCGTCTCCTACCGCGAGATGATCCGCATCCCATTTGGACCAAAGTTTAATTGTTTCTGCTCGCCGTCAACAGATAAAAGGCACTCGCCGCTCTCCTCGTCTGCCGTGACGATTTTGCCGGGCACATCGGCACAGCTGTCGGCGCGCACGATCTTGAAGCGAGCCTTGGCCGCGCTGCTATGCCAGGATTCGATCTTCAACTTAGCGCGGATCAAGGTCTCTGCCCCTCTGTAGCGTCATGGCCAGCGATTTTGTTTCACCCGATCTTCCTTGAGCAACTCTTGCTCGCGTTGAGCAATTTGCCGAGCCGCAGAGTTATATGCCGCCCGCGCCTTCTTTAACCCGGCTCTGATCCGCTGATCCTCGCTAATATCACCCTTCAACCACACTGAGAACAACAGGAGAATGTATTGGTGGTAAGACTCGTCAAGCGCTTGCTTGTCCAAGCGGAGCAGTGTCGAATCGAGCGGGATTCCCTCGTAAAGCTGCGGCTCCAACAATTGAGCCTCTACAAAATAGTCAGATACCGCTATGCAGAACACAATACTAAGGACGATAACAACAGCAAGAGCGATGCGCTGCCCGATCCGGAAATCTTCAAGCAAGGGCGCCATTTGATTTCGCCCGAGCGCACTTGCGGAGGTGCTCTCCTGGGTCTAGCATAAAGGAATGCCCATGACACGCAAGCAAAAACGAGAGCAGATACGCCGGCTAGTCGAGAAAACGGAGCCGTTCACAGCGTTGCAAATACTGTTTCCGAAAGGCCTGCCTGCCGCGCCTGTTGTTGGAGCGACTGGCGCCGTTACTCCAAAGCCTGAACTGTTGGAGTGCTATTAAACTGCGGCTGCGATGGCTTTGGCTTGATCGCGCTCGCGCACATGCTCGCCCTCGTCGACGAGCGCGCCGGGCTTTATGTCCCATGCCCACCTCACCGCGTGCGCGACCTCGTCGGGTGTGACATCGGGATTGAAGCGGACGAGCTGGATCACTTGGCGGCGGATGCTCACGAGGTCGAGGTCCGCACGCGCAACGTGGATTACGCCCAGGCGTGGCACGACGATAGGCACGAGATGGGGCCAGTCTAGTCCATCTTGGAGCATACCAACGCGATAGTCGTAGAGCAGCCGTTGAATGTCATAGATCAGGGTACGATCGATCGGACGACCAACGCACAGGCGTTTGAGCCTAGCCTGCAGGCGAACTGCGGCGGCAGCCATGCGTGGATCAGCCTCATCAGTAATCATTTTTGTCGCCCGTCTAGTATTCTTTGTCTTTTGACGGGATCAGCCCAGGCCGCTTTTATGGCCGCAGCGCGACGTTGCTGAATTTCGTTATCGTTCCGCAGCACCTCCAAATCACTACGATGCTGAGCCATACCCTTCTCGCTTTTATTATATTCTTCCAGTTGCGCAAGGCGAAGCTGCGTGCGATCAGGATCGACGACCCTTCCCGACATAGCGAGGAATGCCGTGTAAATCGAATAGGATATAAACGTAGAAATCACGACGATCGTTCACAAGCGCGGTTTATATCATACACGCCAGAGAGTTAGCAATCGTTTTCGTCGTCGATCATGCTGCAGCCGGCCGTTTGTGCTCGCCGCGAACGAGCCAGTCCTTGAACTGCTGCAGGGTCATTTGCCGGAGCCCGCCGACGCGAGCAGCGCCCGTGCCATCGTCGAAGCATCGCTGATAGTCGCGCAGCACAAGCAGGCGGTTATCGTATCCCAAGAAAACCTTCGACTCGTCGAAAACGCCGGTGTCGGGCCACAGCTGATCGAGAACCCACACCTTCTGGCTGTCGTGCTCGGGCCCGAGAAAGCAGTCGATCTCCTCGCCGTCGGCACCCTCAGTCGCGCGGATATGGCCATAGTCTGCCGGCAGCGGGCGTTGCCACGGCGGCCGGGTGGCGCCCCGGGGCGTCTCGATCATGACATCGAGGCCAGGGATCAGCGTGGTGTAGCTCGCGCTGTCGCGGCCGCCCTGCACGACTCGAAGGTTGGGCGGCCGGCTGGGACGGTCTAGCGGCTCGCCCTCGCTCCTGCTCTCCGCCTCTTCGCCGGCACCGCGACCGCGACCGA
>Ga0126371_10004975_pt1 | contig 11779 bp, 12 predicted proteins | sample PanSoiMetaPlot_4_FD_110145 | JGI IMG/M metagenome (GOLD analysis project Ga0126371, IMG submission 110145) | Tropical forest soil microbial communities from Panama - MetaG Plot_4 | ecosystem: Environmental > Terrestrial > Soil > Tropical forest > Bulk soil | place: Panama | collected 2016-02-17
CTTCTGTCTACGACGACAGAACTCTGGATAATCAATCCCATGGTCGGACCCGGAGTTTGCGCGGCGCGCCTCCTCCCGTTTTCTACCTACAGTGATCCCCTGGTTCCCGGGCTAACTTTTCCCTGAGAGAATCCCCGGAACCGCAGCCAGAACGTGAAGGCCGTGAACCAAGAAGAGTTCTCCGACGCCTTTGCACATGCGAGCTTGGCATGCTCCATATCATTTTGGCTTGGGACAGGTCTGTATCTTTTGCAGGCTAGATTGAGCCTCCCCGGCTGGGGCTGGCTTGAGCGACAGCCTGGCTGGGTATGGCCGCTGCTCGCGACTGTCGGCTTGCTGCTGGCGCTCGTCGCGACGATACTCGGCTCCAGGTCGTGGCGGTTTGCTCTTTCTGTCGCACTCGCGGGGTTTCTGCTGATGCTGTACATCTCGGCATGGTCCCCCTGAGAATTGTCCGTGAGCCGTGCGATACGGGTAACTCTTGGCAGAGATTTGAGTTTGCGTTAACTAGGTGAAATAGCTCCAGGCGGCGTCGTGTTCGAGCTAAAGAGTCGTAGAATCAAGGCGCTCAAAAACGGGCGAACTTTAGAAGCGGCTGGATATCCCCATTGTCAGCCGCTCTTATCGCCTCCAGATACCCTCTGCGTGCAGGTCACAAATCGCCCGAGAGCCGGGCAAGTCGAAGGATCGCCCGTCGGGCTAGAGTTGTCGTGCACGCGATTCTAGGGGCTTGCCTGTATTGACGAAGCTTGCGAAAAAGTCTCAGAGTACCTCCCAGCTGTCAGCGGCGACACGCCGCTACGCAGGGCGGGACATCGCGCCTCTGAGCGTCCCGCCTCCTGCCCCGCTTGGTCTTGTCGGTCCCTTGGGGCGGAAGGCACTGACACGCGCGCCTGACCCGCTGTAATGTGGGGATACTGTTGCAGCGGGTCGGGTGCGAAATCCGATTGCGAACTCGATTTTGATGCCTCTGCTGCTGCACGATAAAGTAAAAGCAAATCCGACGTATCGACAGTAGGGGCTGTTAGTTTAGGAAAAAGTGATGCTGATGTCGCCACCGATTGATGCGAAGCGCACAAACGAACCTGGAACGTCTGCTTCTGATTGTGGCTGTGAACATAAGATAGCTGAGACCAATTGCGCCGAAGTGCCGCCCAAGGCTGATGTCCGGTCAACCGAAGACCTCGTGGTGCCTAGCTCGGTCATTCCTCGGAAGTTCTTTGAAAGCCTTCAATCACTTCCAACAGCGAGTCTCTTCGCCGCTCGATAGCGCCCAGAGAAAATGTCGAACCAAGAGCCATTGGGCCCTCGCAGATGTTCGGCTCTTATCGCGACGGCTCTTGGACAAAACACCTCACCCGCATTGCTCTGGGACACCGAGGTCTAGTCTGGAAAGTCCGCACGCTGAGATGAGATCTTGTGTCGCATAACAGATTTCATACTGTTAGGGTTGACAGGGCTCTAAATACTGTAAATGATGTATGGGAGCTCGTTCGAGATATGAGTTATGAACACATTGCAGAAATGCAAAGCATGTGGTTCAGTGAACGTCAGCGGCTTCGGCTCGAAAACGGCCATCCACCACGTCGGACGAGAAAACCTTTCCAAACCGCATGTCTGACTCTTTGCGGAGCTGCGAGTTTGCTTCGACTGCGGTGTCGCGCAATTGACTGTCCCGGAAGATAAGTTGCGGCAACTTGCGGAAAGTCGCGGAGCTCGTGTTAAGCGAGCTAGCAACAGCTGAGAAAGCAAGGTGCGAACTTGAAGGTACTTGTGGTCGAGGACTCTGATATCTTCCGCCGACTTATCTGTTCGAAGCTAGAGTCAAGGTCAGAGTTTGCGATTATGCAGGCTTCGGATGGAGTCGAAGCCCTCCAGAAAGCTGAAGACCAGCAGCCAGACTTGATTCTACTCGATATCGGATTGCCCAGGCTGGACGGGATAGCAGTTGCCAAACGTATGGGCGGGGTTGCCCCCGCTGCAAAAATTCTTTTCCTTACCGTGGAGTCCGACCCGGAACTGATACAGGAAGCTCTTAGGCTCGGCGCACTCGGCTACATTCATAAATCAAGCATGGAGCAGGACTTGCTGCCAGCCGTCCATGCGGCGGTGGCCGGCGAGCGATATGTCAGCCAGACCTTAGATATCGCCAAGCTCACCAGCAATGAGTTGCGCCATCGGCACGACATTATTTTCTCTTCAGAAGTGGAACTCCTTCAAGACAGCCTTGCGAGGTTTATTGCGGCTGCGCTGAAGTCGGGTGACGCGGCGATAGTGTGGGCCACCGAGTCGCATCTTGATGCCCTTCGTCAGAGACTTCAGCTGCGAGGCGTTGATGTTGATTCTGCTATTCAGGCCGGCACCTACATTGCGGCAGATGCCGCTGAAACGGCTGACTTTCAACAGATTGCTCAAATAATTGAAAGTTTAGCTCGTGCGGCGAACCGTGCGGGGAAAGAACGTCCTCGCGTCGCGGCTTGCGGCGAGCGCGCGGGGCGTTTGTGGGCTGAAGGCAGCATTGATGAAGCGCTTCGAATTGAGCAGCTCTTCAATGAGTTGCTCAAAGACCGGAATGACCTGGATGTTCTGTGCGTTTACCCTTTACCCCACCGGCACGACGGCAAGTCGTTTAGCCAAGTCTGTGAAGGGCATTCTGCTATCTTTTTCCGATAGAGCGGGTGGCAATTCCGACGTGCTTGATTCGTGGCGGCTCGAGCCATTCATGTAGCGTCTTCACCCTCTAGCCCATGATGGCTCGTGGCTTTCCTCCATGGCACACCGTCGTTATGACACGGCTTCGCCGTGACGTGCTAACCTTTTGTGTGAGATCAATGCCGGCCAACGTCACAATCGAAGTAAACGGTCGCCGATGGCAGCGCGTTATGAGCCTGGCAAAGTCCAGGCCCGACGACCGTCACTATGTTTTGAAAACAACCGGGGATCGGGCCACAGTCATCTTCGGTGACGGCGAACATGGTACAGCACCACCTACAGGTTCGACCGTGCAAGCGACCTATCGGCAGGGATCAGGTAGAGCAGGTGAAATCAAATTGAACTACCGTGTATCCGCCAGCCGAACGCTGGACCAAGCTCTTTGGGTCGTCATCCGAAACGGAACGAAAGCGATAAGTTTTGAGAGACACAAGCGCTTCAGACCTAAATAGCGGCATATGATTCGAGTATTTCTTAACAGTTACAACCCGTTTCTGGCGCACCCTCCGGCAAAACATAAGCGATTTCGGCAAGGGCGCACTTGATTTCGATGAGTGCAACCCAAGTTATCAAGAACCGGCTTTTCAAAGTAAGCTTTCTCTCCATAGCTCCCAAAACTGCTGAATCGTCGCCGGACCAAATCCCGCATAGTGGTTGTTGGCAAACAAAAATACGTGCTTTGTCTTCCTGTCCGACACTTGCTGTCGCACGAATTGCACCCAGCGTTTCAAATCGTTCGTTCTATCAACAACTGTCTTGTTCCATGTGGTTGTCGTCTTCTCTATCTCTTTCCTATTGCCTAGCCACCTTATATAAGCGAATTCTGCTGTCGTCAGATTCAGAGATTTCTTCAACTCCCACGGACGAGGCACAAAGCTCGTGTCGGTCAAAGCGAGCGCAACACTGTGCTCCCGGAGCACGTCCAGGAAAGTTTCATCCAGCCAGCCACGGTTCCGAATCTCCACCACGAATCGACAAGCCACTGTTTCTGGCAACTTCTTTAAAAAAGTGCAGAGCTGTTTTAAAAAGTGTTCACCTGTTTTGAATTTGTATTTGTCAAACAGTGGAAATTGGAGAAGCAAAGGCCCGAGCTTTTCGTTCAGCAAACTGACGTTCTTGATGAATTCATTGAGCTCTACATCACAATCCTTCAGAACTTTGTCGTGCGTAATAATCTTTGGAACCTTGGCCGCGAAGATGAAGTCGGCAGGCGTTTTCTGGTACCAGGAAAGCACGGTCGCAGGCGCCGGCGTTCCGTAAAACGATGAATCAATCTCGACGCATTTGAATGTTTTCGAGTAATGCGCAAGATATTCCGCTGACTTCATGCCATCCGGGTAGAAGGTTCCGGCCCAGCCGCTGGCTGTGAAAGATGACGTACCCAAGTAAAGATTTGGGATGTCATACGGACGGGGAGCAAGAGCATCTGCTATCGGTTTTGTGATCTGTTCAGGTTTGCCCATCTCAAATAGCGTGGGATTACCGGGCGCGACGTTGGAACGCTTGGCCATCGGGCGAAATTCTATCAGCTTCGACAGCAAGGTGTTGATGCTACACCTGTGCCCCATTGAAGCGCCCGTTTCTAAAGCACGACAGCAGGGAATCATGCGCGGGTCTATGAGGTTTCTCTGTCACGCTAGGTGAATTCCTGTTTTTGATAATCCGCGACTCATCCGCCAGCGGAACGTTATCGGATTTGCCGCATGGCTCCTAGCAATCACGCTTGCTTCCGAACGCGCGGACTATCTCATCGGCCTAGCTGTGCCATCGGCATAGCGGAGGCTACCCGGTTCCGTTAACAAGTGATCGCAGCCACTTCTGCGTGGGGGCCCAAAAACGGTTCTGCGGCAATCTTTCCATGCATGCCCGCACAAGCCTTGGTTCCTCGGTCGGTATGTCGTGGTAGGCACTGAACAAATACTCGCTTGCTGGGTCGCGCTGCAATTCCTGCGGAAACAGGGCGATTGTGCCATTGTCAGTCACTGGTAAAGTCTCCCGTATGCTGGCCGATGATAACGCTGCGTAGAGGGCCTCAACGAGGTCATGTCCGGTGCCCATGGCCAGGTGGCACACCTGTGTGGCGCGCGGATTCATTTCGATCAAATAAGGCCTGCCGGTCTTCTCCTCCAGAATGTAATCGAACCCGTACAGTCCGGAAAGCCTCAGCTTACCTGCCAGCTTCTCCTCCGCTGAAGTCATGCCCGGGTGCTCGAGGACCCTCAGGATTGTTGACGGACCTAATGCGTATTGTTTCCTGATGACTCGGAAATGGAGGCTGGCGAGTACTTTACCTCTCCAGCAGGCGACGGCGCTCGTCGCTTCCGGACCGGACACGAACTCCTGGGCGCTAACAACAGACTGCTTTCGCAAAATGCACGAGCGAACCAAGGTGTAATCCCCTGAACCGATGGCCCACTTCAGGGCGCGCGTCACTTCAGGAGCTGACCGTATTTCCCTCATCGCCCGCTCGGCCTCCCGCAGAGTGTTGACAATCCGAACGCCGAAACCGCCAGATGTCGCGTCTGCTTTTAGTATTAGTGGGAAGCCGACTCTGGCGATAACGCGTTGCACATCTTCGGCCGTAGCCACGGCCTCCGTGGCGGGTACGCGGACTCCTTCATTGCGTGCCAGCGTCATAAGCGCTGCCCGTGCAAACACAATGGAAAAGCTTGAGGCCGCCCCTAAGGAACGTTCGATTAGTGTTCTGGTCCGTATTGCTTCTTCGCCCGCACTTTGGCTGAGGCAATAGATTTCGTGCAAGTGGAGCGTAGCGAGGTCGTCGCAAGGAATCACCAAATCGGGTCTGGTTCGATCGATTGCGGCTACAAAAGATCTCAATGGTGTCAGCGCGCGATAAGGATATATGCGCCGCACAACACTTGTTTTCTCGACTAGATTTCCTCGCGGGCACACACATTCAACCTCACCGCCAACGTTTGCCAACGCAATGGCCAGGCGTGCTGGCGAAAACCAACGAGTGGTTGTAGCTAGCAGGATTTTCGGCTTCAATTTGCACCGATCAACGAACGCATCGTCGTTCTCCTCATGAGTGACGAACGATTGCGTTTGCACATTCGGCTTGGCTCCGGAAAACGCACGACCCTTCGCCGCGGCAGCTGCCACTGCTCGTGTCAAACTTTGAGCTGTGAAACGGGCGCCAAACGCAAAACGCATTACCGGTCCGAAGCTCATCGCAGCAGCCAAGCCTACGAAATACAGGCCCGGCGCAGTCGATTCGAACATTTGAGAAAGCTTTGGGGAGGATTCCGTGAGTTCGATCCGCGAGCCTAATTCTGGATCGAGAAACGGCAAGCGCTTCAAGTCCACACGGTAGCCTGTCGCGGCAATTACATGGTCGCTGATTAGTTCGCGGGCGGTCCCGTCGTTCGCGCGCAATCGTAGTACAACCTTGTCTTTGCAAATGCGAGCAGCCTCCGGAGCATATCCCAACAGTTGCGGGACCTTGCCTTCCACGCGTTCTCTCCAAGCCCAGTGACCGGAAGGGCCCAGGTAGGTCTGCACGGCTTGCACCCGCAGATTTTCAGGCAAGTGATAGAACAAACCCGGAGCATCTGCAAAGAAACGCGACTTCAATCCAGGGCCCAATCCGGATTGCGGATGCCTGACTCGTCGCCACAAAGATCGAGGTTTCTCGCTCGCTTTGTTGTGGAATTCCAAGACCGTTTTGCGGGCCACGAGTGTGACATTGGCCCCGGCGTCTTGTAACGCCGCAGTCAATTCGATCGCGGAAGCGCCCCGGCCTATCACCACAACATTCAAGCCACGGAATTTGTTTGCCTGTTGGTGATGATAGCTGTGCGAAATGAACCCCTCCGGCAAGTTCCGGATTGCTTCCGGTATATGCGAGAAGTGCGTGATCCCCACGGCCAGGACCACCTGTGTAGTCCGTACCAATTCCCCCGTATTCAATTCCAAGAGGTAGCCGTTCATTTCCCGCTCCAGGCCGACGACGGTTTTGTTCTCCAATTCGCGAGCAAATCGGTCCTTGAACGCCAGCCCATATCGGATGAAGGTGTCCAGTTTCACCGAAATGCGCGTATCCGAGTATTCGATTTGCCTCTCTGCGCAGAACTTCTCGAGCGTCAGTTCTCTGTCGGGATCGTAAAGGTTGGACGCATAGCCGTCGGACTTCAGCAACATATCTTTCGGCATGTGGTTCAACCAGCTTTCCATCGGTGACCCAAAGATCCGAAAGGAAAGACCTCGGCGCCGAAAGTGTGCGGCGAGCGAAAGCCCATAGGGACCAGCCCCAATTATCGCTGCGTCGATCATTGTCGAATGGGTGGCAATCCTTTCATCGGGCGCGTCAATCTAGCGTATTTCACCATTCCTCAGAAGGACGACTGGCTATGCCTGGCGATGATCTGTAGTGGAGCAAATATCCGGTCGGAGGCATGATTGAACCCGGCCGGCCACCACCCTCGATCGCTGCAGGTGCGCTCAGGCAGGCGCTGGCACACACCGATGGAAGCGTTAATCGGACGAATGTCCGCGCGACGACTTTCTCCATCGTTCGGTCCTCCCGAATTTCACATTTTGTTGTTTTTTGTCTCGAAAGGCAGGGCAGACTGAATTGTCCTCGTTCTTTCCGAGCAGGTCAAGGATCTTGCCAAGTCCAGTAGGTCCTCGATCGGGGCTTGAGTGGAAAGCACTGGCCGTGCCCTTCGTCTCAATGGCGTGAAACTGCGGCTGGATGTCGACCGGCCCAAGCCACTCCTGTTTGATCATAAGAGGCGGAAGAACCGTTCCCGCTCGCATTGGCGGCGATAAGGAATGATTGCGACTTCGCGGTGAGGAGGTGATGAAAAACAGCCATTTTTACTCGCTGAGGCTAAGCGCGGGTCTTTGAGAGGCCAGATCGCGGCTTGCTTCCTTTCCCCGGCCGATTGTCCGGCCGGTAATTGTAAAGCTACGGTACCGGTAGTATTCCTAACCGATACGCAACGTCACTGGGAGCAATTCCACTGGGAGAGGTGCTGCAGCCTAGAATCTGGAGAAAGAAGAAAAAGCCCAAGCCAATCTTCCAGGTCTTTCGCTAGAAGGAGGCGCTAAATGCGGCCAGCCGCGACTTGCTTTGTGGTCTTCTTGTTGGCGGCCATTCCGGCTGCAACCGCTTTCGGACAAACAAGCGGAATCGTCAGTGGGAAGGTAACTCTGACCGGCACTCCTCCGAAAGCCAAAGTCATCGACATGTCCAAGGAGCCCGAGTGCGTTAAGTTAAATTCCAAGCAACCGATGACGGAAGATACGGTCATTGGCCCCGGCAACGGGCTCAAGAATGTGGTCGTGTTTGTTTCCGCAGGAGCGCCCACGACATCTTCACCCCGGGTGACGCCCGTGACCCTAAATCAGCAGAATTGTCACGACACCACCCGAGTGCTAGCCTTCCAGGTCGAGCAGGAGGTGAGAATCACAAATAGTGACCCACTGACTCACAATATTCATCCGATGGCTGTCACCAATCGAGAATGGAACAAAGTGCAGTTAAAAGGAAGCCAGCCGCTTTCGTCTTCGTTCGATAAAGCGGAGTTTATTCCGGTAAAGTGCAATCTTCACTCGTGGATGCGGGCGTATTTCGCCGTAATGGGTACAAGCTATTTTGCAGTAACCGGCGAAGAGGGGCAGTTCATATTGCCCGACCTCCCGCCGGGAAAATATACGCTGACGGCGTGGCACGAGACCTACGGTACGAGAAACCAGGAAATCACCGTTGCCGCTGGCCAGCAGGTAACTGTCGACTTTGCATACAACGCGAAGGCGAAATAGGCCGCTCGTTGGCAGTTGAGCCTGTCAAATACGTGCCACACGGAGCCGGTTAAGACATTTTATTGCGTATCCATTGGACGATTTTCCGCGAAGTCCAAAAAGGGCTAAATCTTTCAAGCCCAGAAATGCCTCGACAATCCACGGTCGCATGACGATAATTCAGCCATTTTGGGACCCTGGTAACTCTGCTGGGGGGCATGTCTCCAATGTTCAAGAGAATAATTGCAACCAATACTGACATCACGACGACTATTCTCCGCTTGATGCTCGGTGTAGTTTTCTTCCCGCATGGTGCCCAGAAAATGCTGGGGTGGTTCGGCGGATACGGCTTCGCCGGTACAATGGGCTTCTTTACGGGCGCTTTGCACATTCCAGCTCTCTTCGCATTTCTTGCGATCGCAGCCGAATTTTGCGGCGGCATCGGCCTGTTTTTCGGTTTCCTGACCCGAATCGCAGCCTTTGGGATTCTTACGAACATGGTCGTCGCTGTAGCGATGGTTCATTCGCACTTCGGTTTTTTCATGAATTGGACTGGGCAACAGAAAGGCGAAGGCTATGAGTATCATCTGCTTGCGCTGGCGATTGCCGTGGTCCTAATACTTCGCGGCGGAGGAGCAGTTTCCATTGACAGCTTGATGTCATCACGGCCGAGTTCGAAGATTTGAGACGAGAAGTGCTGTCCCAGAGCAATCTTAACGTTGCCTCATAACCCTGGTGCCGAGGCAAGAGCGTCGCACCGTGCCTTCCACGAAAGTAGGCCCTCGGTTAGCGACTCCGCGATCAAGTTTTCAGGCGAGTTTGCACGCTTCGGTTCAGGAAAAATGAGAGAGCTAGAGACCGAACATCGAGTTGACACCGGCTCGCCGCGGAAGCTCGTTAGGAGATGGCTCTTGCAGCACAGCTGCTGGAATGACCGGCTGTTGCGGTGGGGCTGGCTCGGGAGTTGCGGGTCGCGGCAAGTCGGGCTGCACTGTGGTGGGTACGGGAGCACTCGGAGTAACCACGCTGGTGGCAGGGGTTGGATGGGTAGCAAGCGGCTTGAGAAAAGCGACATCGTGAGGCTCTTCGCTGCCGGGCTGGACAGCAGGGAAGGACAGATTCATCTGATGCTCCAGTGCCGTCGCGATGCGATGCAGCTGCCAGATGAGTTTTTCAAGCTCCTTCGAACGGCCAAGCTGCAAGTTACGGTCCCACAGAAAGCGAACTGACAACACGATTACAATCGGCAGACCTATAGCCAACGTGATGAACACGATGTTGACGAGTAGCGGATCGGGAGACGCGATGGTTTGGGTCATAATGGCCTCCAATCTCGGCACTAGGAGCCAAGACTACAGCAATGCGGCAGCGATGACAAACATTCCAACCTTAGGGTCGGGGACAAAGGGTTCTTGCATGTAATTACCCGTTGTTTCGGGTGCTGGACACCGACAGCCCTAGTGCCGGTGAACAAAACGCTTTATCGAGTCACCATTGCACGTTCGCCGAGCGGAGTCGTTCGTTTAGGTAGAAATCGGGCCAGCGTCTTTATTCCAGGTTCGATAGGTTTCGCGCAGGGCGGATTTGAGGAGTTTCCCGGTCGACGTGTGTGGTAACTCGGTTACCAAAGCGAAATCATCCGGCAATTGCCACTTTGCAAAGCGTGAACTCAGAAATGCCCTGAGCTCTTCGGCGGTAACTTGTTTCCCATTCTTAGGAACCACCAGGGCTAGGGGTCGCTCTTGCCATTTGGGGTGAGGAACCGCGATGACTGCAGCTTCGGCTACCGCAGGATGAGCGACCAGGGCATTCTCGACATCAATGGAGCTGATCCACTCGCCACCCGATTTGATCAAATCCTTCAAACGATCCGTGATCCTGATGTAGCCATCTGCATCAATTGTTACAACATCGCCGGTGCGGAACCATCCGTCCTCGGTCCACCGGGCGCATTCTTCTGGCAATTTGTAATAGCTGTCGATTACATATGGACCGCGAACTTCAAGCTCGCCTGGGGTGGTTCCATCCCACGGCGTCTCGTCTTGCTCGTTTCTGGCGCGAATTTCGATGAATGGGGAAGGGAGGCCCTGCTTGGCGCGGGTTCCATACTTTTCGTCCTCCGGCGAGGATGCCAAGTGAGGTTTCAGCGTACACACTGTTGCGATCGGAGTTGTTTCGGTCATGCCCCAGGCTTGGATCACTTGCCCGCCAAACTTGTCGAACCCGCGAAATAAGACTTCCGGACAAGCCGAACCGGCGACGATAATGCGAAGCCCTTTTTCCAGCTGCCAGCGCTGTGGTTCTTGTTCTAGTGCCGCAAGAACACCGAGCCACACGGTTGGAACCGCGCCGGTCAATGTCACGCGCTCCGCGGTAAGCAGGTCGAGAATCGCGTCGGGTTGCAGGTTCGGCCCCGGAAACACAAGTTTGCTGCCATTCATGACTGCCGCGAACGGAAATCCCCAAGCGTTTGCATGGAACATGGACATCGCAGGCAAAATCGTGTCGTGCCGCGAAATCGAGAAATTATCCGGCAGGGAAATCGAATAAGAATGCAGCGCCAGGGCACGGTGCGAATAGACCACGCCTTTTGGTTTACCTGTGGTTCCCGACGTGTAACACATCGCTGCCGGTTCTTGTTCGTTTATGTCTGGGTATTCGAGCGAGCCGTCTGCTGTGCGCAAGAAGCTCTCGTAGTCCTCGAAGCTGTGTTCGACAGGCCCGCGCCCGAATGGAACGACGATGACCTGCTCGAAGTTCGTCTTGTCCTTGAATTGCTCGAAAATCGGCAACAGCGTGTCATCTACAATCAGGAAACGATCCTCTGCATCATTCACAATGTAAGCTAGCTCATCCGGGTGTAAACGAAGATTCAGGGTATGAAGTACAGCCCCAGCAGCAGCAATTCCGAAGTAGGTTTCGAGATGCCGGCCGTGGTTCCACATCAACGTGGCAACCCGATCTCCACGCCGAATTCCGCTTTTCTGTAGGGCCGCCGCCAGCATGCGGGTGCGGTGATAAAGCTCTCCGTAGGTAGAGCGCGTCGAGTGGCCGTCCGGGGAGCGTGAGACGATCTCGACCTTCGAAAATAACTTTCCGGCACGCTCGAGAAGCGAGATCAGAGTAAGTTGTGACCCCATCATCCCTTTCCTTTCAGGCTCAATTGCGATGTCCAACGCAGTCCAAGGATAGATCGTTCTTCGATATGTAACCACAGTTTTAGACGATCTTCCCTCTCGCGTTGATCCGTTCATCGCAACTTATTGGGCCTGTATGGGAGCGGGGATGCGGGGATCGTAAA
>Ga0126371_10004976_pt1 | contig 11778 bp, 11 predicted proteins | sample PanSoiMetaPlot_4_FD_110145 | JGI IMG/M metagenome (GOLD analysis project Ga0126371, IMG submission 110145) | Tropical forest soil microbial communities from Panama - MetaG Plot_4 | ecosystem: Environmental > Terrestrial > Soil > Tropical forest > Bulk soil | place: Panama | collected 2016-02-17
TGATCCTTGAACTGTATACGCCTTACAAAGGGTTGTTGCGCATTTCAGCCGCGCCGCTCCGCATCGCCTATGATTCTCTTGCGAGATAGCCCGACTTTTTTCGCGGTGAGCGCAAAAGGAGCTTTCGCCATGATGCATGAAGAAACACCTGGCTGGAAAAAGCGCGCCTTCGTCGAATTGCGAAACCTGTCCATAACCGTCATATACATCTGGGTATTCTTGAGCGTCTTTGCACTGCACCGCGAAATCATCCTTAAGAGCTACCACATCAATTACTCCACGAAGTTTGGTTTTGCCTTTATCAATGCGGTGATCCTGGCGAAATTCATGTGGTTGGGAGAAATCCTGCATGCCGGAAAGAAGGCTGCCCGGAACGCTTTGTTGCATTCGACGCTTTGGAACGCTACCCTGTTCGCCGTCATACTAAAGATCTGCCACATTCTGGAGGAAGTGCTGGTCGGGGTCTGGCACGGCAACTCTTTTGCCGCGAGTTTTTCCGAAGCGGTTGCAGACCCGAGGGATATCTTCACCACGATGCTGCTTGTGTTTGTGGTGTTAGTTCCTTTCTTTTTTGCAAAGGGGCTGATTGAGATTTTGGGTAAGGATGAAATAAAAAGACTGTTGTTGAAAGCTCGTACCGAGGCGTAGCAGCGCAAACCGATTCAGTATTCCTGTGCATTTCTGTCGAAATAGTCGGATGTCCACTGCTGACCGTCGAATACCAGAACGGCACAGCTCCCGATTAGTTCGGTAAATCGGAAAGCTTGCGCCTAGTACTTGGCCATCGCTAGTGGCTGACAGGCTCCAAGCTGGCTAATAGTTCCGCAGGATGCAGAACGCGTCCCCGAGTGATGACGAGAGAAATAGCACGAGTATTTGTGATGTCCTTTGTCGGATCCCGATCGACAATGATCAGGTCGGCCCTTTTGCCCAAACTCACGGTTCCCACCTCTTTCAGGATTCCAAGCGACTCCGCGCCATTGCGAGTCGCGATGGTCAAGACTTCGAGTGGCGACAACCCCGCATCCACCAGCAGTTCCAATTCGGTGTGAAGGCTCGGGCCTGGAACGATCCATGGGTTCGGTTCGTCAGAACCAGCAGTCAAAAGGACCCCACCGCGTGAATAAGCCTGAACAAGAGCTTGCATCTTGCGCCAGGAATGCCGACCGTGTTCAAAATCCTGAGGCTTCCAATCACGAACCAGATTCAAAGAGAAGAAAGACGACCGCATCGCGGCAGGTGCAAGCGTCAGATCCGGGCTTTCGGTGAATCGCGAGTCCGATCCTTCGAACTTCGTTGCATAGGCCATCAGCGTCGGATCAACTGGAATTCTGCGGTGGGCAAGCTCTTGAATCATCGTGGCAATTTCTAGACCGTCCGGCTGAACGTCATCGAGCCATTGCAGACGGGCGTGCATGGCGCCGTGCTGCTCGATGGCGCGTAGGTATGCTTCTCTTCGATCAGGCGGCAATTCCTCGACAGCCCACGAGGCGCCGTGACAAATGCCATCGATCCCCAAACGAGCAGCTGCTGTCCAACTTGTCGCTTGCAGATGCCCAATTACTCTCAGGTTCCTCTTATGGGCTTCACTGATCACAGCAGCCACGAGGTCGGGAGGCATGTTGCTATAGACTTTCAAGAAATCGACCCGCGCCGCCGCTTGGGCGGTTACCTCCCGTCGGATGTCGTCTTCGTTTGCAACTGGACGTGTCAATCCATCAAAGCGAGAACCACGGTTCAGAATGTTGCCAGCGGTCAAAACTGTGGGTCCGGCGATCTGTCCGGCGGCAACCCGCTCGCGCAACGCTACGGCGTCACCGGTCGGCCCTCCGGGATTGCGTACGGTTGTGATCCCAAACGCAAAAAGCAGCCGGAGCGAGGCCTGCGAAATTTCATCGTTGTAAACAGCAGTGCTGGCGTTTTGGGAACCGACCCAGTCAAGATAGGTGACATGAGCATGCGTGTCGATTAATCCCGGTAGTAGGAATCGATTGCGGCCGTCAACGACGCTTATAGGTTTAAGTGGCGGCTGCTTGGTTGTAGGCCCGACATATGCGATCAGTCCGTTCTCGACAGCGACGGTCATATCGGGTTGTGGTTGCTTCCCCGTGCCGTCAATGACCGTGATGTGCTCAATTGCGAGTGAACCAGTCGAATCGCGCAAGTCGGACGAACTGTGAGCCCGTCGTTCGAAGCCTCCGACGACGCAACCCACGAAAAACGCTAGCATTAAGAGTCTGTTGATGAGTGTCGCGGTGGACATAGAAGCCTATCGTAGACTCAATAATGTCGGAGGTCTCGTAAATCGTTAACGTTGGTGCACGGCGATGCGTTCTTGCCGTATAACAATCAACCGGAAGTAATCCGGCCTGATTTGTCATGCCAGGTTAACGAGGAGATTGAGGCTAATTCAACAGTCCAATCACTGAGAGTTTACCTCCCCAGACCTACACGACCTTGCTTGGCTCAAGTTGTCATGAGGGCCTCCATTGTGAGGGGCTTGGCACAAGGCTACGTGGAAGCGGGTGAAAACGTTCAAACGGAGGTTGCGGATGACCCGCGAAATCAGACGCAGGGCGTGTGATGGCTGGCACCCACCTGCTTGATGAGTCCAGCAAATCGGAAAAGTGGCTCCCAGTACTTGATAGGTTTCCGCCAAGCACGGACTGTTACACACCTTTAATATCCATAGAGGGCTCAATACCTCGGGAATGGCACGGAATGAAGCGCAACTATTATTTCACCTTTTAGCAACAACAAAGAGTCCTCGCACGGGTTTATAGAGATATGGAATTTAGGGGGCTATTGCCGTGCCTTGCCAATTGGCGAAAGGAGCGGCTCATCGTCAAAGGGGCACCCGCTAAGGGCTTGTTCTTGCTTGCACTTACGTTGGGGCTTGCTTGCCTGACGTGTCCGCACGCCTGGGGCGACGTGGGAATCGTACTTAACGAGTCGATGGATACGAGCGTGGACAGAATCTCAGGTACGGGACACAGCGCAGTGTATTTTTCGCGAATTTGTGCGGAGTCGCCCGTCCGATTGAGGCTGTGCCGTCCGAATGAAAATGGCTCGGTGATGAGCAACTACATCAACATCGGCGAGGATCAGCGGTTCGAGTGGAACATCGTGCCCGTTAATATTTACTTGTATGGAGTGGAGGATCCGCGGTTTCGACCACTTTTCGGGTCTTACGGGGTCAAGAATTTATTGGAGGAGAGATACAGGACGAAATATCTGGCCGGGTACTGCGATGGCCCGCCATGCTCGACAAGTTACAAAGCGGAATGGCGACAGATGGTTGCGGCAACGCTCATTCGCAGCGTCTACATTTTCGTGATTGACACGACCGTGGAGCAGGATAAGGAAGTGATCTCGCAGTTTAATGCCTCGCCCAATGAAAATCACTTCAACGGAATCACCCGGAACTGCGCGGATTTCACGAAGCGTGTGATCAATACCTATTTCCCGCACGCAGCCACCACTGACTACATCAACGACTTCGGGATGACCAGCCCGAAGGCCATTGCGCGGTCGTTCGTTCGCTATGCCGTCCGGAACCCGAAATCCAACTTGCGAGTGCTGCACTTTGCTCAAGTGCCGGGCACCATTAAGAGAAGCAATGAGGTCCGATCCGGAACAGAGCAGCTGTACCGTTCCGAGAAACTGCTCATCCCCATGCTCATTTTTGCGGATTACGGAGTGCCTGTCGTGGCTGCCTCCTACCTTCTAACAGGTCGATTCAATCCCGAGCGCGAGTTCGAAAAGCATCCTGCGGAAGGGGGAAATCGTCGTGACGCGACCGAACCGGTGAAGAGTCGGGAGGAGGACCCGGCCCAGGTCGTTGGCACCCGGGCCGAATGGAAACGATATCAGAAAGCGCTGGACTCTCTATTGCAGGAAAGAGGGGAAGCAAAATCCATCGGGGAGCAGGGAGACTTCCGGCGTTTTTTCAAGCATCTAAACAAGGTGGGCACCCCTCGAGTGGACGCCGACGGAGCGGTGTGGATGGAGGTTCCCGGCAAGAGTAAAGCTCTCAATGTGGGATTGAGCGCGAACAACATTCTCGAGCAGAGTTCGAACACGCAATTGGCGTACTCCTTCCTCCTCTGGCGCGCCAATGGTGTCTTGAAAAGCCCGAAGCACAGCCGGGAGACGATCTTGGAATTTGAAAGGGATTGGGAACTCGTGCAGCGGGCGCGTTTGAAGAACGCGTTGGTCGTCGCAGGAGATCGCACACCAGACAAAGACATCCTTGGCGCGGATGCTTCGGGCGGTGACAGGGATTGAGAGGGTGTGGATTCCCAGGTCTCTCGGGTTTTTGAACTCTTGGACTGATTTCCCAGCTCGAATGAACCCGTAATATCCGACCGAGCTTAGGCTTGTGTTCTTCACTGCTTGGCCACTTTGAGCGCCGGATCCCTATAGGGCTGCTCATTTAGCCGATACAGTTCCGGTCGCTGAGGGGAGCTTTGAACGAATCAAGGATTCCACTTGATTCCAGACGTTCGGATCACATTCGATTTCGATATGCGACTTCATGAAGAGGCGGTCGAACCAGGGATAGTTCGGGCAACTGACAGGATGAGCTTTATAGTCAAAACGAAAATTTCCTATGATTTGTGTGCGGGCGGCGTCGGCCGCAAGAATTTCGGGCCGCCCATGTAGAAGTCCATTTGACTGATAGAAGTTGGCTGCCTCCCTGACGTTAGCTGGGATGAGCCTGTCATTTTCCTCGCGCTTCTTGATGCTGTCCACTTGGATGGTAAGCAGCACCGGGATGCCATCTCTCTCTAGCTCTCGCGCGAGAGTAACGGTTTCCGAAGCTCCCCAACTATGCCCGTATATGATGATGCGCGCTTGCTGTTTTTCTTGAGCCGATAGCGCACCGGTATTGCCGATGCCGAGAAGTCGCAGGATCTGCCGGTGGGCTTTCTCCCTACGCTGATTCTCAAAAACTTCCACGTGAACGCCGAAGGAATAGTCCCGGCGGAGACGCGTAGCAAGCTGGACTTCGCTGTGCACCGCATTGTCGTGTTTGACGAAACCGCCGACAAATCCGATGACAATAACTGGACGCCCCGCCGGCGGCTCATCCGCGGCGGCGGAAGGCGCGGGACTCATTGGGCCGAGAGCCAGAAACAACAAAAGAAGCGACCTGGGGAAACACCTATTGCTGGGCATGGGCCGTGCCTTTTTCTGAGCACTTAGTGACATGATAACAGAAAGCGGGTTCGCCAGCGTGAATGTGGAACGATTCCGGTGGACCCTCAGGCGGGTGGCATCGAGGCCAGACGGCTTCGCGTAAGCGTGCCAGTCTCGATTCTTTGCTGGGAGTGCCGAATTTGCTCGGATGCACTCGACGGGCTACGAGCTGCGCTCTGCACCATTTAGTCCTGGAATGGAATCTCACGCACAGCCCACAAAAGTTGGCGCTGCACCATCCGCCTTGACAATGCCAGCGGTCTGGAATCCACTACCGTTGCATGAGCCAGACACATCCCGTGTTTCCAAGAAACTCGATCCTCCCCAGCGGCGGTGTCGTTTTCCTTCTGATTCTGCTGAGCATTTGTGAATCGTGTGCGTACGGACAGCCAGGTCCGCGCTCGACCCAGTACGACGCCTTGCAGAAGCGTCTGGAGACCGGCTGGAATACCTGGGACGTTTACAGTGTGACTGCGCACGTGCTGCTACCGGCGGGACTGGCGATTCGGGTGGGATTTCAGAGCAAAACGACTTTAAACGCGGAAGTCTTCTTGGCAGATCCGCTGATTGGACGTCAGGGCCACGATGTGGAACAGGTCTTCCCGGGGCCGCATGCGTGGGATGGGAGCTACACCGACCTGCGGTTGAGCTGGCGCGGAACGAATCTGCGGATTCAGAGCGGGCATGCAGGCGCGGACCTGGTAATTCTCGTGACGCCCCTTCCCGGCGAAAGGCACGGCGCCCTTCCTGCGACCGCCGTGTTCTCTGTCGCCTATCTATGGAACCGACCCGGCACGGCCGCGAGAGCGGCTGACAGGATCGAGGCGCGCGGCCCCGCCGGAGCGGTGGACATCTATTGTGTGGGAGCCAAGGCTCCCTTCAGCGCCGTTCCCGTGGCTGCTCCGTATCTGTCCGCGGAACTGAGCGGCGCGGCCGGCGTGAGCACGGGAAAGTTGCGGACGCTCGAAGAGATCCGCAAGATCCTGGAAGAACAGCAAAGCGCTTATGAACGCTCCTTGGGAGCGATCCGTTCCGCGGCTGTCGACGCCATCCAGACAACGCTCGGGTGGGACACGATCTATGAACCCGAGCATGACCGGGTGATTTCGCCGGTCAGCCGGGTATGGAGTGTGTACTGGGGCGGGTATGTTCTATTTGACTGGGACAATTTCTTCGCCTCTACACTTGCGGGAATCGGCAATCGCGACCTGGCCTACGCGAATGCCATCGAAACGCTGCGGGAACTGACACCGGCTGGTTTTGTCGCGAACTACGCTCGAGCGAGGGATTGGAAAAGCTTTGACCGTTCTGAGCCTCCGGTGGGGGCCCTCAGCGTGCTCGGTCTTTACCGCAAATTCCGCGACCGGTGGTTTCTGGAGGAGACCTTTGCGCCGTTGCTCACATGGAACCGCTGGTGGCAGCAGAATCGCAGCGTCCGCAATTATCTGGTGTGGGGCAGCGATGGAGGCAACCAGCCGGAAAATCTCGACGACAACTCGCGCGGCACGCGCCAAGGAGCGATCTTTGAATCAGGGCTGGATAACAGCCCTATGTACGACGCCGCCGTGTTCGACGAAAATACAAAACGGCTCCAGATAGCGGACGTTGGGCTGATGAGCGAGTACGTGGCCGATTGCGACGGCCTGGCGGAAATCGCCGGCGTGATCAACAAGCCCGCGGAACAAAAGGAACTGCGGGAGCGCGCGAGATCTTACCGCGAATCCCTGGTTACCTTGTGGAATGAAAAAGCGGGAATGTTTCTGAATAAGGATCTGCGCACCGGCGAATCAAGTCTCAGAATGTCTCCAACGAATTTCTACCCACTGCTGGCGCGCGCTGCCACGCCCCAGCAGGCTCAGCGCATGATCCGGGATCATCTGCTGAACCCGCAGGAGTTTTGGGGAGATTGGGTGATTCCCGCAACACCACGGAACGATCCCGCGTTCAAAGACCAGGAGTACTGGCGCGGGCGCATCTGGGGACCGATGAACTACCTCATCTACCTCGGCTTGCGCAATTACGATCAGCCCCAGGTGCGCCAGGAACTCGCCAGGAAATCCATGGAGCTCTTTCTGGGCGAGTGGAACGCGAAGCGGCACGTGCACGAAAACTACAATGCCATCACGGGTTCCGGCGACGATGTTCCCTCGAGCGACCGCTTTTATCACTGGGGCGCGCTTCTTGCGTTGATGAACTACATGGAAACAAACGACCAGCCAGGCGCTGCCGGCTCTGACGTGGCGCGCCCTTAGGCGCCGATTTCGAGCTGAAAAACACTCGCTCGGACAATGGCCCCGAGTTCGCTTCTAATGCTCTCAGTTACCGGTAATCCCCCGTTTGCCGGGAGTTTGCAGCAAGAATGACTTGGGAATCGCTCCCATTTTACGTGAGCCGCTGCCGCACCCGGGAATCCGAGCGACCCTCTCCAGAGGAGCACAGTGATTTAGGTCGTACGGCTCAAACTTTGAACATGACTTTTGTCCTGACTTCCCCGGTCAGGCGATTCATTTCCTCCTGTCATTTATGGCAGTTCGCGGCCGAGATTGGGTTGGCTTTACTTATTGCATGCACTCTTCGAGAACCATGGCCGATTTGGAGTTTCGCTCAGAGCGAGCCCGCGATGATATCGAATTCTTGACAGGCCTGAAGCCGCAGGAAAACGATTTGATCCCGTCCGCCGGAAGATTACGCCGGGTTCCTCCAAATTGCGCTGTGCCCCGACAAGGAGAAACTGCCAATCATCTCCTGTTGTTGTGGAGAGGCCGGGCGCGTTATTTTTTTGAAACTCAGAACGGAACGAAGCTTAACCTGAGGCCAATCACACCTGGGTGTATCTTTGGTGGAGCAGCCTTAGTGTTGGACCGCTGCACTTATCTGGTAAGTTCAGAAGCAAGGCGAGACAGCGTAGTGCTTGTTTGGGAGGGTCCAAGCACTCGCGACCCAGCAAGACGCTTCCATGTGATCCTCGAAAATGCACTCCTTCTCGCTTTAGGCCATTTCGATTGGTACGTCTCAGCCTATGCAGCCTTAAGCTCTCAGCCTGCCCGGGAGCGGCTTGCCCGTGTGCTTGTGAATTTGGCACCAAGCCTCGGTCAAAAGGCTTTAGGCGGCACGGAACTCGACGTAACCAGCCAGGAGCCGGCCAATTCAGCGAATATCACCCCATATAGGGCGAGTCGGTTGGTTAGCGAATGGAGGAGAATCGGGGCGCTGCCCAAACATCGTGGGAAAATCCTCTTGCACTCGGTCGATTGGCTTCTCCTTCTTCCGGTCGTTTGACTGCTCGGCCGCGGAGCTCCCGGAGGACGGCATGTTGTTGCTAAGCTTCTTCGTCGTTCTGGTCATGCTTGCCATCGGGTTGCGTGTTACCGCCCGTGAGATGCTCGACGTCTTGCGCAACCGAGCCTTGTTGGCCAGCGCGCTCGTGGCAAATTGCGCGCCGATACCGGCATCTTCGAAGTGATTCAACTTGCCCGGTAAGTCTAAACGCACCGTGGCTCAGGCGGTGAAATCCCCGTTCAGCTCGAGCGCATTTCTTGACGCGCCTCGGCCACGAACAGGTGATAAAATTCCGTCCCTCATGTTTTGCCCAATGTGTGGTGCGAGAGTTTCCGCCAGCGCCCGCTTCTGCTCCTCGTGCGGCCAGGCGATGGACTCTGACACTGGGACCACGCTTGTGGAGAACGGCCCCGGCTATGAGGGCGAAACGATTGTTCCCGCCGCCAGCGCGGGCAAACCAGCTTCGGCGGCTACTGCGCGCAGTCTGCGGAGTACGGTTACTCCGAATCCCCTGACGAGTTCGGATCCTATCGGCGGCGGCCGTTTCACACCCGGGCAAATTTTAGCCGAGCGTTATCGCGTTGTGGCGCTGGCGGGCCGCGGCGGCATGGGTGAAGTCTACCGGGCCGAAGATCTGCGGCTCGGCCAGATCGTCGCGATGAAGTTTCTTCCCGAAAAGCTGGCCCAGGACGCCGCGGCGCTCTCGCGTTTTCACGCCGAGGTCCGCAACGCCCGCCAGGTTTCACATCCTAACGTTTGCCGCGTCTTCGACATTGGCGAGGCTGACGGAGTTCTCTTTCTGACGATGGAGTACGTGGATGGGGAAGATCTGGCCTCGGTGGTTCGCCGCATTGGACGCCTTTCGCCGGATAAAGCTACGGAAATCGCCCGGCAAATCTGCGCGGGCCTTGCGGCAGCCCATGAACGCGGTGTGATTCATCGCGACCTCAAGCCCGCTAATGTAATGCTCGACGGCACCGGGAAAATCCGCATCACCGATTTTGGGCTGGCAGGAATTGCTGCAGATATGCACAGGGAGGACGCTCGCGCGGGCACCCCTGCCTATATGGCGCCCGAGCAGCTTGCGGGCAAGGAAGTCACGACCAAGAGCGACATCTATTCTATCGGCCTTATCCTTTACGAAATCCTTACAGGAAAGCGAGCCTTCGAAGCTTCCACTCTCGCCGAACTGATCAAGCAGCGCGAATCCGGAGCCATTGCAAATCCCTCGACGCTAATTCGCGATCTCGATCCGCTTATTGAGCGGGTTATCCTCCGCTGCCTGGAAACGGATCCTGACAGACGGCCAGCGTCCGCATTGCAGGTGGCTGCGGCCCTTCCAGGCGGCGATCCGCTGGCTGCCGCGCTCGCCGCGGGAGAAACCCCGTCGCCTCAAATGGTCGCTGCCGCGGGTGAAAAGACCGGACTTGCTCCGCGAGTCGCCATCTCGTGTTTCGCCGCGGTCGTCGTCGGACTAATTCTGTTCGTTGGCGTCGGTCTCAGAGAAGACGGCCTCGAACGGATTCGTCCTGAGAATCCTCCCGAAGTTCTCGCCAGGAAATCTCGCGACATCATCGCGAATCTGGGTTATCCAGGAACTCCCGTCGACAAATCGGACGGCTTCACGTACGACTACGATTTTTTGAACTACATGGACAAGGACCATTCGCAAACTAAACGCTGGGATCGCGAGCTTTCCGGGCAGCGCTCGATCTTGCGTTATTGGTACCGGCAAAGCCCCCGCGAGATGAGTCCGGACGGCCTCTGGGGCGATTCCTTCACCCCTAATGTGGTTACGTTTGACGACCCGCCCACCACCCTTTCCGGGATGGTCAATCTTCAACTCGACCCTGAGGGCCACCTGCTGAACTTTCTGGCTATCCCTCCTGAAAAAGACGAGAACCCGCAACCCTCCCGGCCCCCCGATTGGCTCCCCTTGTTCGCTGCCGCGGGACTCGACCTTGCTCAATTCCATACCACCGAGCCGGTCTGGGATTCTCTCGCCTCTGCCGATACTCGAGCCGCCTGGGATGGTGTCTGGCCCGGAACCTCTCGCCCCCTTCACGTAGAAGCCGCTGCGCGCCGCGGCAAGGCCGTGTTTTTCTCTCTCATAGGGCCATGGACAAAACCAATACGCATGAACCAGGAAGAACAGACTCGCGCGGGAAAGACCGGCCAAGTCATCGGGCTCTTCATCGCTTTCGTCATCTTTGTGGGTGGGTTGTTCCTCGCTTATCGAAACTATTCGCGCGGAAAAGTTGACCGCCAAGGTGCCTTGCGCCTTGCTAGCCTCGTTTTCGCGCTGGAGATCGCTATTTCTCTATTTCGGTCCCACTTTGTCCCTACCATGGGCATGCTTGGCCTGATGATCCTCGGCCTCAGCACCGCCCTGTTTGTTTCTTCGTGCCTCTGGGTGCTCTACCTGGCTCTGGAACCTTATGTTCGTCGCAATTGGCCGCAGACTATCATTTCCTGGACCCGTTTTCACACCGGCGGCTTTCGCGACCCGCTTGTCGGCCGCGACCTTCTCTTTGGCGTTCTGCTGGGCATGTTTTGGCTACTGGTGCTTGCGCTTTATGGTTTCTTCATGATTCGCTTGGGCGATTCGCCTCATCTGACAAATCCAGAATTTCTTCAGGGGACTCGCGAGGCGGTCGCGCTGGGCCTTGTCACCGTAGTCAGCTCGATTCGGACAACTCTGGTTTTCTTTTTTCTCATAGTCTTGTTGCGCGTCCTGGTCAGGAACCGCTGGGTAGCCGCAGCAGTCTTCGTCCTGCTTTTTACCGTGACCAGAGTCCTGGGTAGCGATCACCCAGTGATTGATACGCCGGTTTGGCTCGTCATCTATGGCGTCGCCGCTTTTGCCGTTGTTCGCTTCGGATTGGTTGCTCTCGCGATCGCCGTGCTTACCGTCGATGTTTTTCTTAATGTGCCGATCACTCTGGATTTTTCAAACTGGTATGCCGTCCGGACTGTTTGCGTTCTGCTCAGCGTCGCAGCGATCGCTGCATGGGGTTTTTACACCTCGCTGGCCGGACAGCGCCTTTGGAAGGATGAGCTTTTCGACTAGGGACAGCGCCCCATAGCCTCGGCAGCCGACGCTCTTCTTTTGAATCCGGCGGATGAACAATCTGAGCCGCCAATTCTTCGAAGTGATCACTCCGTTGCCTGCAAGGCGACGGCTTCTCGCGGCGCGCATGAGACGACATCCTCTTATAGTGATTCTGGGGAAAGTATCAGCAAGGGAAAGATATCCACAGTTGTTGTTGCAGCGCGTGGCTGTGGAAATGTGAAAAA
>Ga0126371_10004977_pt1 | contig 11776 bp, 10 predicted proteins | sample PanSoiMetaPlot_4_FD_110145 | JGI IMG/M metagenome (GOLD analysis project Ga0126371, IMG submission 110145) | Tropical forest soil microbial communities from Panama - MetaG Plot_4 | ecosystem: Environmental > Terrestrial > Soil > Tropical forest > Bulk soil | place: Panama | collected 2016-02-17
CGCGCAACCCGTCGCGCAGCCTTTTCGCCACCACCAGAGCCTGATCTTTCCCTGTCTGTGGCAGCAGAACCACAAACTCGTCCCCGCCATAGCGGAATGCAAAATCAATCAACCGCAATTGCGCCTTGATCAGATAGCCGATCTCCGCCAGCAGCTTGCTGCCGACAAGGTGCCCGTGCGTATCGTTCACGCTCTTGAAGTGATCGAGATCGATAAAAAGGATGCTGAATTCGTACCCAAACCGCGATGACCGGTACACCTCAGTTTCCAATGTCTTATAAAGATGGCGCGCATTGTATAAGCCCGTGCAGTCGTCCGTGATGGTCAGTTCCTGGATTTTCTCCACCCACTTTGCATTTTCGATCGCAATTGCCGCGTAGTCGCATAATGCCTGGAGAAAAAACAGCTCCGGCTCTTTGAACCGCTCCATATCCACATTCACCAGTTGGATCACGCCCAGCACTCGCAGCTTGGAGCGCAGCGGCACGCAGATCATCGACCGCGTCTCCCACTGCGTGGCATCGTCGACTCGGCTGGCAAAATGTGAATCGCTTCGCACATCCGGCACAATTCGTGACTCTCCGTGTTTCGCGACCCAACCGGCGATTCCTTCGCCAACTTTGAGACGCACATTCTTGAGCGCCTCGGCCTTGTCGCCCACGGCGATCGCGAAGTACAGCTCGTCATGTCCTTCGTCTACCATCAGGAGCGACCAGGTGTCCGGACGGAAATATTCCGCCATCTTGTCCATAATTGTCTGCAGGATGGAATCGAGATCCAACGATGACGTGAGCGCCTTGGCCACGTCATGAAAGATCGTTAATTCCTGGTTCTGCCGAGTCAATTGCGTACCGGCCTCAGGCATGGAAATGCGTCAGTCCTCACTGGTAGGTGGCGTTCAAAAATTATAAGGGTCACTTTCGAAACCCGGCAATGAACGTTGGTAACCCGTACCCGTAACGGCAACGTAGTCAAGAGTATGCGGAGACAACCGCCTTTCTGCTGTCCAGCGGTAAAGCAAATCCAGCAATCCCGCTGGAATCTCAGTCGTAGGCAGCCCGTTTGCCTTGCATTTCCGTGTCCGCTGTGCGGGCGTTTTATAATCGCAGTCGAATGAAAACGCTCCTGCTGGCTCTAATCCTCTCCGCCCCCGCGGTAGCCCAAAATCCCGACCCCAAATCCATCCCCGTAATTGACGGTGGCATCGGCCCTTGCACGGCCGATTTCACGATCACCGACACCGACAACAAACCCGTCTACCTTGCCAAAATCAAAGTCCATATCGCCTACGGATTCATGAGCACCCGTAAACTCGACCTCGAAGTCAGCACGAATGTCGACGGCAAAGCCCGCTTCACAGGCCTTCCCGACCGCGTGAAGCGAGGACTCTTTTTCGAAGCCAGTGAAGGCGACCGCATCGGTAATGCCTTTGACGACCCCGCTAAAACCTGCCAAGCCCAGTTAGCCATTACCCTGCGCAAACCAACCGCCGCTCCAGCTCCCTGACCCGCTCCTCCGAAGGCATGTGCATGGTGCGCCCCGGAGCTGTTATGCACTCGCCCGCCGGGGCGACTGGGCAGATCGCCGGTCTTGGTCGGAAGCCGGAAGGCGAGAGCCGAAAAAACGCAAGTTACCCAGCCCCTGACCGTCCGTCCCGTAGCACACTCCTCGTTCTTGTCCTATGATGTTTGCCAACACAACGAAGGGTCTTTCCACGTGGGTGAGTTCGGCGACAAATTCCGCAAAGCACGCGAGAGAAAAGAACTCTCGCTCGACGACGTTTCCAACGTCACCAAGATCAGTGCGCGAATGCTGCAGGCTATTGAAGAGGAACAGTTCGATCAACTGCCTGGTGGCGTTTTCAATCGCGGATTTATCCGCGCCTACGCCAAGCACCTAGGCCTCAATTCCGAAGACGCCGTCAACGACTACCTGAATTGTCTCCGCGAGGCACAAATCGATTCGCACAGGGGCTGGGAGGCGCCGGATCGCCGCGATCCCCACCAGCCCCTCCCAGCTCAGCCCGCTGCGCCTCGCGTATTCAAGCCCGTAGCCCAGCCACAACCGCCGGTCCAAGTCGAAGAACTTCCCGAACTCCAACTCCCACGCATTGCAGATCTCCGTCCCCCCAAAAAGGAATATCTCCACCGATCCTATCCAGCAAACTCCTGGATCCGCGTCGCGGTCGCCGTTGTCCTGCTGAGCACAGCCTTGTTTTTGTGGACTCGCCATTCGCGTAGCACCAAAGAAGCACGAGTCTCAGCGGCGTCGACAATGGCCCCCCCACCAGCGCCGCAGGCGTCCAGCGCAGCACCAGCGGCAACACCGACTCAAACCGCGCCTCCGCCAACATCTGCGGCGTCGACAGTCGCCACGCCCGCTCCTGTAACGCAGGACGCAACTCCGTCGGTCCAGTCCACTCCCCAAACTGATCCGCCCAAGATCGCCGCTGTGCCGGCAATCGCAGCAGCCGAGGCCGATCCCAATGCTGTCCAGGTCGAAAAGAAAGGAGATGTGACGATCCGCTCCTTCGGTGCGAGCGCCGCAAAGCCATCCGGGCAATCCGCCACGAAGTTGACGCTAGTAGTGCGCGCCAGTGAAAATTCCTGGATCTCCGTCAGCTCCGACGGACAGCCCGTCACGCAAGAAACCCTGATCGCCCCAGCCGCGACTAGTTTCCACGCCACACGTGAACTGGTCATAAGAGTCGGCAACGCCGCTGGCATAAGCTTCCTCTGGAACGGCGAAGAACTCCCGCCCCAAGGTGCCGAATCTGAAGCCAAGACGCTAATTTTCGACGCCCAAGGCATGCATTCCGCGATAACACCGCAAAACTGATGTGAGCCCGAAGCAGTTCACCGGCTTGCGTGAAGCACAAGGTCCGCACCCCGGGAACCGGTCCCACGCGCTTGATTGCGGAGGGGTCTACGGCGCCCTGCCAGGACTTCCAAAGGCGAAATCAGAAGCGATGTAAGGATGCCGGCACCTTGATGTCGGGCTACTCCAACGCTTTTTCTTATCACCACCTTCATCATCCAAGCATCTCTTATGCTGACGTCGCACCTCCAATGGCAATCGCATTGGTTCCAGGCGTTGTGCTCAAAGCTAGGAGACCCGAATGGAAAGCACAATCTCGACCAAAGATCTCAAAACCAGGCTGGACGACAAAGACCGCATCACTCTCGTCGAGACCCTCGCGCCCGAGCGCTATCGCGAAGCTCATCTCCCCGGGGCCATGAACCTTCCGCCTGAACGCATCAAGGAACTCGCGCCGCAGTTGCTTCCTGACAAAAACGCGGAGATCATCACTTATTGCACCAACACACATTGACACGCTAGCGCATACGCTGCCCGTGAATTGGCGGCGATGGGATACACGAAAGTAGCGCATTATCCGCAAGGCAAGCAGGGCTGGATGGAAGCCGGGCTGCCGGTGGAAAAAGCTGCATAACACGGTCTTAGGTCGTCATTTTATTGAGGGTCCGGCCTCGCGATGTTCAAAGCGAAAGCCTTACCGAACGCTCCACCGGCGTGGTTGCGGCGCAAGATCCCGCTTCTGGTTAATTCGGTCCGAAGTGGGGTGGCACCCAGCCGTACGGAGAAAGTCGACGGTTTCCACTTGTTTTACCTTCCCGGAAAGCAACCCGCTCCTCGTCCGCAGTAGTTCTCAGCGATCTTTACCTCGGCATCAAGTGGAATTTCCACAAGGCATCCTCGGCCTCATGGATTCCCGCGCTGGGTGCGAGTTTCTACGTCGAATTCCCGACTGGGGACTTGCACAACGGACTGGGCTCCGGATTGATCGACTACTGGCTGAACACGATGGCGCAGAAGCCTTTCACGGAAAAGAGCCGCATGAACGTAAACTTCGGTTTCCTGTTTGCCGGCAACACCAGTACCGGGGCCGATTGGAATTCAAACCAAGCACGGCCACGGGTTCACGGGCGGCTTCGTCGGTACTGCACGACTTCAATTCGCGACTGACGCTCGGGGTTGAGGCCCACGCGGGCGTTGCTCATACCTCGGGACTGGGAAGAACACAACTTCAAGGATTAATCGGCGGCGAGTATGCGCTTCGTGACGGCTGCAGCCGTACCTTCGGGCTCCTTGGCGGCAGATACGAAGCCAGTCCCAGAATCGGCGGTCAGATCGGAGTTTCTGTGGATTTTCCCGCGATTTTTCAGCGCTCGGAGTCAACGAAAACAGCGATCGCCACTTCCATGACAAATATCTTAGAATCAACCTCCCTCAGAAGGAGCTTTCCATGACTTGCAAGCCCGAACTTCTACGCAGCGTACCGCTCTTTGCGTTGCTCGACGACGACGAAACCTCAGTGCTCGCCAGCCAAGTCGATGTCAGGAACTTCGCCATCCGTGAACGTATCTACAAGATAGGCGAACCGAGTGAACACGCGTACGTAATGATCTCTGGAAAGATTCGTGTCTCCACGGTGGACGAAGATCAGCAGGAGGTAGTTGTCGACGAGCCATCGAAGGGTGATTTCTTTGGTTTTGCGTCCATGCTGGAGCAGACTCCACATCAGACGACAGCCATCGCCCTGGAGGATACGGTTTGCCTGGAAGTGTCTCGGGACGACATCGCTGTGCTATTACAACGAAAGCCGCATGCCGGAATGGATCTTCTGGCTACTTTGGGGCGGCAGTTTCATGCCGCGCAGCAGCTTGTGCGCATCCGCGCCATGCGCAATCCGAACGAAATTATCGAACAGCAAGCCGGTTGGAGCGAAAGAATCGCTGACTCTGTTGCTCACTTCGGCGGGTCGTGGACCTTTATCGCGATGTTCCTCGTCGTCATGGTGATCTATTCGCTTATCAACATACTGTTGCGTGCGCGCGCCTGGGATCCATATCCGTTCATTCTGCTGAATCTCTTCCTCTCGATGCTTGCGGCCATCCAGGCGCCGGTGATCATGATGAGCCAGAATCGTCAGGACACTAAAGACCGCTTGCGCAGCGAACTCGATTACGACGTGAACCGTCGCGCAGAATCTGAGATTCAGGGGTTAGCCCGAAAGTTAAATCTACTGGACGAGAAGATCGACGACATCGCGAATGTCATTCGCAAGAATGCAAGCCGTTAATGGTGAGGCTTGCCAGCCAAGACAGTAGAGGCAACACCTCCTAACCGCGCGACCTGGCGATCAACTGCGCCCCCAAATTCGCCAGGGCAGTATCCTCGGCCGATGACAATCCACTGACCCCGATCGCTCCAGCGGTCTCCCCATTTATGTTGACCGGGACGCCGCCGCCCCAGCCTACGAACCGTGAGTCGCCATAATATGCAATGTCGTGCCCTTTTTCGGGATGCTTTGCCTTGTCTCCGATCTCCTGGGTGGGCTTGCCTGTCCGCGCTGCTGTGCAAGCTTTGTTCATCGCAATCACAATCGATGGCAACGGCACTTCATCCATGCGGGCAAAGGCGATGAGTTCCCCGTGCGAGTCCGTGACGGCAACCGCGACGGCTTTTTGCGCCTGCTGAGCGTTTTCTACAATCAGGTCGAGTGCCTGTTTCGCATCCTGGTAGTCGAGGTTCACGTGGTTTCGCATCTCGTTGTTAGCCGTGAACAGGATAACGCTGCCGAGGCACGAGGCGAAATACAAAACCGGACTGGACACTGTCCAGTCCGGTCGCGGAGGACGGCAATCAGAAAACGGCTTTGAGCACAAATTGAATCAATCGTTCAGGAGAGGCAACGCCTCCTTGCACCGTCGAAGTGACGACTCCAAATCCAGCCGCTCCGAAACCGGTCGCAGGCATCGAGAAATATGGATGGTTGAAGAGATTGAAGAACTCGGTTCGAAATTCGATCCCCATTCTTTCAGTCACGTTTGTTCTCTTGAAAACCGCAAAGTCAAAGTTGTTGATGCCGGGACCCCGCAGAACGGGATCAACGCGAGACTCCGTCCCAGGACCGAAGTCGGGCGGGGTGGCGAAGCAGTTGGTGTTGAACCATTGCGCGAGGTGTCCACCGCCCGTTTTTCGGTCACATCCGGGTACGACGTTCGGACGGATGTTGGCGACGCCAAGATTGGCTGCTTCGAGAGGAGTCGAACCGGCGTAGGTGATCTTTAATGGGAAACCTCGTTGGAAGGTCGTGATTCCATCAACTCCCCAACCCGAGACCAGGCCATTGGCGATGCCAGAGAAGTTGTTGGCAAATTTCTTGCCGTGGCCGAACGGCAGGTCGAGAACATAGCTGATCACAAGCCGCTGCGAAACATCCTGTGACGAGAGTGACCGTTCTCCTCTCAAATTATTCCAGTCCTGTACCCCTCCCACACCGCCTGTCGGGCCTTCGAGCCAACTCGTAAGAGTGTCCGTGTTGGACAGGAGCTTGGCATTGGTATAAGCCACCAGCAACGTTCCACCACCCTGGAATCGCCGGGTTACAGTAGCCTGCAGAGAGTTATATGAGCTGTCGCAGCAGCCGTATCCAGCCAAGGAAAGTCCGTTGTACTGCGGATACGGACGTTCCAATTGACCCGCTGCGACGGTGGCGCCGTTTAGCGATGAGTTGGGGTTGGCGCCCTGCATCGGGTTCGCCACTTGCGTGGCTAGGGCGGCACCCTGCGACCAGAGCGTGTCGGACAACTGATTGATATTGGTCGAATATTGTTGCAGGTGTACCCCGCGGGAACCGGCATACGCCACATCGGCAAAAAATCCTGCGGGCAATTGCCGCTGGATGTCCAGATTCCACTGCTGCACGTAGCCCCACTCCGGATTTCCGTGTCCGCTGATTCCATAATAGGGAGCCAGTGTTGGACTGCCGTTCGCGGCTACGAAACTCGATATGTTGGGCGTAGCCAGGCCCGTGAAGTTGCGGCCCGGCGGCGCGATGATTCCGCCACTTCCGAAGGGACCTGGCTGGGCGCAGCCGAAAGCATTGGGACCTCTGGTCGCAAATACCGAACTACCGGCGAAATTGAAAGAGCACCCGGCCCCATCCAACATGGCAGTGGGTGTGATGTAGGAGTCGGTTGTTGCGTGAAGAGGCGTGCTGGCAAGGTTCACCACGTCGTTGTCCGGATTCAACCCAAACGAGACGTAATTCGGAATATAGAAAATTCCGTATCCGCCGCGAATAACGGTTTTCTGATCCAGACCATAAGCAAATCCGAGGCGCGGAGAAAATGCTTTCTTGTCCATCGGAATGTTGTTCTCGCTTGAATTTCGGCCTGTCTTGACAAGAAATGCATCGCCCGAGCACGAACTCCCGGCCGTTGCACCGCAGCCGGTCACCGTTCCGTTGGTAGCCAGGGGATCCCAGTAACTCAGTCGTCCGTATGCATCGGACCAGGTGCCCTGCAGCTCGTAACGAAGGCCGAAGTTCAACGTGAGTTTCGCAGTTACGTGCCAAGTGTCATCCACATAGAACGCCCGGTAAACCTGCAAGCCCTTCGTCTCAGCAGGTACCTGAGCAACCCCCTCAGTCTGGTTGACGAAGCTTCCCTGATTTTGCGAAAGCCCGAGCACGAAATCCGCGAATGCGAAGTTAGGATTCGTAACCAGGTTCGCCCCTCCGGTCGAGGTGGTCCAGTTTCCTCCGAACGCGAATGCACCGCTAGCGATGTTGGTCTGGAAGTAGTTGTCTAAACCGTACTCAAACTGGGCCCCTGTCTGAATCGTGTGCTTACCACGAATCAGCGTAAATGCTGGAGTCACGTTGTACTGCGTATTGTGGTCTCCGATCGCGCTATTTCCTTGGGTCCGTCCGACGTCACTGGGGAAGGGAAACGCGGGAGTTGGTGGCGTCCGCATGGTGTCGGGCGGACTATTGTAGGTAGAAGGCCAACCCAGGTTCGTAAGGTCATATGGCGCAAGTAAGGGATTGCGCCCGTAGACGAATCGGCTGCCGGAAATATTGACGTCGAGAATTGTCCGGGGCGTAAACACGTGATTGACGCCAATCACGAGCATCTTGGTGTGATATTTCTCCGCGCAACGATCGAGACAAAGCCCGGTTCCGAGAGGATCCACCGGCAAATCGGTCAATCCGAAATAGGCGAACCTGCCGAACAGTCGGGTGTTGGCGCCGATGTTCTGGTCTCCGCGGGCTACGAACTCATTGGTATTGCCTCCAGAGGGTGCCGCGCTGAGATAGTTATTGACGTCGCCCGGCAGGTTAGGCGCCGGGAAATATTTTTGCCACATCACGCCGGCCGCTTTGCTGAATTCGGAGTTAGGTATGCAGTTTCCTAGACACGTCGGATTGCCGGGATCGAGTCCATATTGCGTCTGCCGCGCCCCCGTGGTCGCGTTGACACTATAGGGGTCATAAAGCTGACCAGCAGCGACGCTGCACAGGCCACTGGCGCTGAGAGTACCACCGGCGCCGCCCTGGGCTGTGGGCAGAGTACACAAAGATGAAAAGTCTCCGGTCAGCATGGCGGGTTGTGGGACAGTGGTCGTGAACGGAGACCCGGTGCGCTGTCGGTACTGCTCCCAGCTCACATAGAAGAATGTTTTGTCCTTAATCACCGGCCCGCCAACCTGGATTCCGTATTGGTTCTGCGTCCACGGTGGAGGTTCGTTCGCTTTCCCGTTCGCCAGCTGTGTCTGTTTATTGAAATACTCATTGGCGTTAAGCACTTTGTTGCGGAAGTACTCATACGCGGAACCGTGCCAGCTGTTTGTTCCAGACTTCGTGCTGAGGTTTACAACGCCGCCGGAAAACTTTCCCCACTCGGCACCAAGATTGTTGTACTGCACCTTGAACTCACCGATGGAGTCTTGCGTAGGAATGATTATGGGAAGATTGATGTAGCCGATGTTCAGAGGCTGACCGTCGACATATTGTGCGCCTTGATTCGCGAACGATCCTCCCACCTGATAGTTACCCCAGCTAAAGGGGTTTTGACCCACTGGAGAACCGCCGGAACCTCCCTGGGCTACGGCCGCCGGCGAAACCGTGATGAGGTTGAAGATGTTGCGGCCATTCAAGGGCAATTCGCCTGCTTTTCGTTGCTCCACGACCTGCCCCAGGGATGAGGATTCCGTCTGCAATAACGGGACCTCTGAACTCACTTCGACCGTCTCGCTGACTTGACCAATTGTCAGCGTGGCATCGACCCGAGTATCCTGCTGCACTTCAACGACGATGCCTTGACGCACGAAGCGTTTGAATCCCTGCTTCTCAATATCAACGCGGTATTGCCCTTGGAAGAGGTTTACAAAGGTAAAGTGACCGTCATCTCCGCTATTTTGCGTGCGCTTCTCGGAGGTGCTCAGATTCGTCACAGTAGCCGTCGCCCCGGCCACAGCGGCACCGGAGGAATCCACGATGGTTCCCGAGATCGAACCATAGGTGGATTGCGCATTCAGCGAGACGCAGAAAATCGCGATCGAAACAACCAGTGACAATCCGGCAACACAGCAGCGCCGAGACGGCATGGTCTCCCCCAGAAGATGGAATGAGTTCCAGAACAGCGCTCAAGATTCGCTGCTACTCCGTTCGCGAAGACTTTTTCTTGAGAGTTCTCTGCAACGATTACGCCGCGCAGTGACGATTTGTACCAGTCGTGGGAATCAAGGAAGCGCAATCGGACAAACGAAGACCCGGAGAACAGAAATTGGCAGAGTTGGTGTTAGTACCGCCTAGGGATGATTGGCTTCTTTTCGCAGGAGGGCGTAAAGGAAAGGTTTGCCGGTTGGTTTCTGGCTGCCGCCGCGAGGTTCAATGGTAACGAACACGGCATCGATCTCCGATAGCTGTTTCGGGTCATCGATTTTCAAGACCCAGCGGCGGTTCGACTCACTGTCCATGTAGAGGATGCCAAGGTTCGTTGCACGATTTTGTTCTTCCGCATCTCGCTGCCCCCAGACTTGGAAGGCACTTGCATTCTTTACACCCGGCTGTCGATCAAGATCGAAAGCATAAAAGACTAAGGATTTGTTTTGCGTGTAAAACACTCGGCCAAACGGCTTGCGGGTGCGGCTGCCGCTGTCCACATCGAAAACATCGGCGATATAGAGTTTGCGAGCCCCCATTAACTCACGGATATCACGATCCGACGATAGGTATTGCGCATCGTCTTTCAACCTGCGCTCCTGATCGCTTGCGGCGGCTTCCAGTTCGTCAACCTTGGTTTGCAGTGATGTTGTCCGTAGCAGCGTCTTCTCGTGATCAACCCTGAGGGTTGTGAGCTCCGCCTGAAGCAGTTGGTAGGATTGCTCAGCCTTCCGAAGTTGGCTCAAGATTTCATCTTTTTCAATAGAGGCCTGGTGTAATTGCTCCACCGTTTTCGTGTCAGCCACGGCAGCTACAGCGGAATGCGTCTCTGCAGACTGTAGGGCCGACTCCAGTCTTGATGCTTCGTGCTGCGCCTTCGCCAATTCAGACTGCAGCTGCAAAAGCTCTTCCTTCTGAGTGGCAATGAGTTCTGCTTTGGCACTGCTATCAGTAACGTCGGGACGGCTTGAAGCCGTCAGGAAATTCCTTGGTTCCGCTACCCGGGCGCGACTCCCCATCCAATGCATGGTCCCGGCGAGGACGACAAGAACGCATGCCGCAAGCGCACCCAACCACCACCGGGAGCCGACATTTCGCAGCTCCAATAAATACGGTGAGCTTCCGGATCCGGCGCGTTCATCGGAGACACAATCCCCATCGTCTATTCGTCGCAGTCGGGCCAGCAAATGATCGCGACCTGGCTCATTGTCCCATTCTTCGGTTTCGTGGTTCTGATCCCAGGTTGCGGCCAGGAAAGGCATGCCCAGAGCACCGATCAACGAGTATTCCTCGCAGACTTGACGGCAGGGGCGGCACACACGGAGGTGATTGTTCAGCTCGAGCTGCTCAATCTCACTGATTAATCCCCGGTGTGCGAGTAGTGCTAGTTCTTTGAACTTCTGGTGATCACCCAGTCGTTCGTTTATATGCATGGTGTCTTTCCTTGAACCTCTTTACCGCCGGGCTCTTGCGTAAGCGCTCCAGGCCACGATACAAGTGGTGCCGGACGTTGCCCAAGGGCTCGTTGAGCCGTTCACTTATTTCCCGCAGTTCGAGACCCTGAAAATAAAACAGCTCAAGAGTGGCGCGCTGCATTTGGGTGAGCTCCTCAAATGCGCACAGCAGGGATGCGAAGTCAATACGCAATCCGACTTCGCGCTCAACATTATCCTCTCCTTGCAGAGTATCGTCCAAAGAATCGATATCTGTACCAGAGTAAAATCCTCTGCGCGTCAAATGGGAGCGGCGATCTCGCGCCCGGCTGAACGCGATCTGCACCAGCCACGTCTTGCAGCTTCCTTTTGCCTGGTCGAATTGTGAAGCTTTCTGATAGATGGCTAGGAAGACTTCCTGCACTACCTCTTCGGCTTCGCTCTTATCGTTCAGCACGCGTAGTGCAATCGCATACACCAGTCGGGAGTAACGAGTGTAAAGCTCGTCAAGCGCGCGGTGATCTCTGGCCTGAACCCAAGCCATTAATTCTTCGTCGGCTGGGGAGAGGCTTTCTCGCTTGTGTGACCGAGCAAGCTCATCCTCTCGTCCGTTCTCCCACACCATGGGAAACGGCAGCGCACGACCATTCGGAGGGGAGCTCATCGTTGCTGGGATAGCAGATTGCGGAAGACTCGATGCGCACAAGGCTTAAGTCAGCGAGCGTTCCTTAGTCACAGAACCTAGGGCGCACCATACATCACCTCGACGAAAAGTTTCCAGAAGAAAACCGCTAAAAACACGATCTCAAAAAAATTCCTAAAGCACGGTACAAACTCGCCGCGTGCGACGTATATATAGGATCGGATTTCA
>Ga0126371_10004978_pt1 | contig 11775 bp, 13 predicted proteins | sample PanSoiMetaPlot_4_FD_110145 | JGI IMG/M metagenome (GOLD analysis project Ga0126371, IMG submission 110145) | Tropical forest soil microbial communities from Panama - MetaG Plot_4 | ecosystem: Environmental > Terrestrial > Soil > Tropical forest > Bulk soil | place: Panama | collected 2016-02-17
AAGCGCGCGCACACCAGCCGGAGTCCGCCATGGCGACCAGGCCCGTGAAGGAACAGGAGCGACGTGCCGGCGCGCGCGAGCCCGTGCTCGTCGATCTCGCGCTGCAGGGCGGCGGATCGCATGGCGCCTTCACCTGGGGCGTGCTCGATCGCCTCATGGACGAGCCGTGGCTGCGCATCGACGGCATATCGGGCACGTCGGCCGGCGCGATGAACGCCGTCGTGCTGGCCAGCGGCTTTGCCGACGGCCCCGCCGGCGCCAAGTCGGCCTTGCAGGCATTCTGGCGGCGGGTCGCCGACGCGGCGCGGTTGAGCCCGATCCGGCGCAGCCCGCTCGACGTCTTCCTCGGCCGCTGGACCCTCGACACGTCGCCCTTCTATCTCGCCTTCGATCTGGCGAGCCGGGTGATCTCGCCTTACGACATCAATTTCGGCGGCAGCAACCCGCTGCGCCAGGTCCTGGCCGAGTCCGTCGATTTTGCCCGCGTCGCGGCCTCGCCGATCCGGCTGTTCGTGACGGCGACCAGCGTGCGCACCGGCCGCGGCCGCGTGTTTCGCAATGCCGAGCTGACCCCCGACGTTCTGCTGGCGTCGGCTTGCCTGCCGACGCTCTTCCATGCGGTCGAGATCGACGGCGAGGCCTATTGGGACGGCGGCTACTCCGGCAACCCCACGATCACGCCGCTGGTGCGCGAATGCCAGTCACAGGACACGCTGCTGGTCGCCGTCAATCCGGTGGAACGCCCCGGGACGCCGCGCACCGCGCGCGAAATCCTCGACCGGCTGAATGAGGTCTCGTTCAACGCGACGCTGCTCAAGGAGCTGCGCATGATCGGGCTATTGCGGCAGGTCGCGGATGCGGGGAACTGCGAGGGCCGCCAGTGGGCCGAGATGCGCATTCATCTCATTGCCAGCGAGGTTCTCGCCGGGCTCGGCGCATCGTCGAAATTCAACGCCGAATGGGACTTCCTGTCGATGCTGCGCGACGAGGGCCGCCGCGCCGCCGAGGCTTTCCTGGCGGCCAACGCCGGCAACATCGGCAAGCGCTCGTCGCTCGACCTCGACGTCCTGCTGCAGCAGGTCTGACGGAGCAATCTTGGCTCCGTGAGTGCGCTCCCTCTCCCCGCTAGTGCGGGGAGAGGAATGACACGCGCAGAATCTATTTTTCGGCGTGGCCGTGGCCGTGCCCCTCCCGCTCCATGCACTCGTTGAATGCGATGGTCTGCCGTCGCTTGATGGCGAGGCTCGGGCGGGCGGCGATCGGCATGCCCATCCGCGCCACGCGCATGCAGTGTCGTTGCGCGGCCTCTCTGTCCCTCGTGGCCGCGGTACCGACGGTGGCCACGGCGCCGATGGCGACGACGAGAACGACGCAGGAAGCGGTTTTGATGTCCATCACATTCTCCTTGGTGGCGTTGAGCTGTGTTGTGTGTTCCCGCATGTCACGTCGCTCATGCGGGTTACGGGCAACGAACTACGAACTGCCGCGGGCGTCGCGCGCCGCCTGGGCGTTCCGCGTCGCCTGCGACACGCTTCCGATCCTTGCGGGAGGAACCTGGGTGCGCCGCCGCCGGCTCGGCAACGGATGCATGCCTTCGCTCGGCCTATCTCCGGCCTCCGGACGCGGCGGAAACTGCGCCGCCCGGCGCATGGCGAGCGCCCGGCGCAAGGCCTCGACATGCGCCGTGCGCGCCTCCAGCTTTTCGATGCGGTGAATTTCCCGGTTCACCCGTTTCACGGCGGCGGCGAACACCTGCTTGCGCTGCAGCGGATGCTCGGCCGTGCCCGGCAGGTTTTGTCCTCTCTCCCGACCCTTGCCGCGCGCCTCGCGCCGCTTGGCGTGCGCCAGCGTGTTCTCCTTGTCGCGCATGTCGCGCAGGCGCCGGAGCAGCGCCTTGAGGTCGTCGAGTCCCGCCTCGTAGATGTCGGGATGATGGCTGCGCAGGATGATCCCGTGCTCGTCGTAGCTGAGGATGCTGCGCTCGAACTTGCAAGGTATGGACATGCATCACGCCCTTCTTTTCCGTTGTGCAGAAAGGAGAACGTAAATTTGAATGCGTGTCGAGGGAACGCCGAGGGCCGCTATAAGTTTCAAGACCCCCGACTGAGTTCCAACCAAGCGCGGGAATGGCTCATGCACAATCTGAAAAAAAATAATTCATAACCTCTGGAGCGGATCGGGGAAGCGTGCAGTCGAACCCGATCCACGGCTCCAGCTCAAGGCCCGCAGCCGTCGCGCGCTGATCCGAGGCGGCGTATCATCGCGTCATGGGCCTCGCCGGTATCCTCGTTGCGCTCGGTCTGCTCATGTGGCTCTCGTTCCGCGGCTGGAGCGTGCTGCTGCTGGCGCCGGCCGCCGCACTGGTCGCGGCGGCGTTCGCGGGCGAGCCGCTGCTCGCCCACTGGACGCAGACCTTCATGCGCAGCGCGGCGCAGTTCGTCGCGCAGTTCTTCCCCATATTCCTGCTCGGTGCGCTGTTCGGCAAGCTGATGGACGACAGCGGATCGGTGCAGGCGATCGCCGATTTCATGAGCCGCAGGCTCGGCCATCGCCGCGCGATCCTCGCCGTCGTGCTGGCGGGCGCGCTCGTCACCTATGGCGGGGTGAGCCTGTTCGTCGCCTTTTTCGTCCTGGCGCCGATGGCGCGTGAGCTGTTCCGTGCCGCGAACATCCCGCGCCGGCTGATGCCGGCGGCGATCGCGCTCGGCACATTCACGTTCACGATGTCGGCGATGCCGGGAACGCCGGCAATCCAGAACACGATCCCGATGCCGTTCTTCGGCACCACGCCGTTCGCGGCGCCTGGACTGGGGATCGTCGCCTCGGCGATCATGCTGGCGTTCGGCCTGTGGTGGCTGACGCGCGCCGAGGCCTCGGCGCGCAGGCGCGGTGAAGGCTATGGGGAAGACGCAGAGCCCGCCAGCGACGCGGCCGCGGACGATCAATTCATCCGCGAGCGCGCGACATCCTCGCACGAGTTCGACCCGGCCGAGATACCGCACGGCGAGCGCGGCGACGGGCAGCCGCCGGCCGGCACGGCCGCGATTCCGCTCGTGGTGGTCATCGGCGTGAACCTCGTGATGTCGCTCCTGATCCTGCCGCGCCTGGATTTCTCGTTCCTCGCGCAGGAGCGCTGGGGCGGCACCTCGCTCGCCGGCGTGGCCGGCGTGTGGTCGGTCGCCGTCGCGCTCGGCGCCGCCATCGCGGTGCTCGTCGCGCTCCAGCGCGCACGGCTGCCGGATCTGCGCGCGAGCATGGACGCCGGCGCCAACGCCGCGGTGCTTCCCATCATCAGCGTCGCGAGTCTCGTCGGCTTCGGCGCCGTCGTCGCGGCGCTGCCGGCCTTCGCGGCGGTGCGCGAGTGGGTGCTGGCGATCTCCGGCGGGCCGCTCGTCTCGCTCGCGATCGCGACCAACGTGCTCGCCGCCCTGACCGGCTCGGCCTCCGGCGGGTTGACGATCGCGCTGGATGCGCTCGGCAGCACCTACCTGCAGATCGCCCGGACGAGCGGCATCGACCCGGCGCTGATGCACCGCATCGCCGTGATCGGCTCCGGCACGCTCGACAGCCTGCCGCACAACGGCGCGGTCGTGACGCTGTTCGCGGTCTGCGGCTCGACCCACCGCAAGAGCTATTTCGACATGGCGATGGCGAGCGTCGTCGGGCCGATCATCGCGTTGGCGGCGGTCATCGTCCTGGGGTCGATGTTGGGATCATTCTAATTGATGCGCGCGACCTATCGCGTCATTGCGAGGCGTGCGAAGCCCGCTACCGGGCTGGTCCCGATACAATTCCCTCATCGCGCGATAGCACTCGCACGCGTGGGACTCGAGCGCCCTGCGGTCGGCAATGGTGATCCTGCCGCGCCCGTATCTGATGATGTCGCGCGCCTGCAGGTTTTGCGCAAGCAGGGTCACGCTGGTCCTGGTGATGCCGAGCATCTCGCCGAGAAACTCCTGCGTCAGCGGCACCCGCTCGCCGTCGGTGCGATCCGCGCATTGCAAGAGCCAGCGCGCCAGCCGTGACGACGCGTCATGAACCGCATTGCAGACGGCAAGGTGTTGAGCTTCCGCCCACAGCACCTCGGTGTAGTTGATCACGGCAGCTTGCGCTGCTTCGCTTCGCTGGACGGCTTCGCGCAAAGCGTCCGCGGCCATGGTATAGGCCGATCCTGCAACCCGGACGGTTGCGCGCGTATGGGAGGTGCGCGGGCCGAAAGCGGTTTGCAGGCCGACTGCTCCTTCGCGACCGACCATGCCGGCTTCTGCGAGCTCGCCTCTTCCGGTAGCGATGACGAGAGAGATCAAGCCTGAGATCGGAAAGTAGACCCGCTCGATGCGGTCGCCGGCGGAAAAGCAGGTATGTCCCTGTGCCAGCGCGACAAGCGACCACCTGCGTTCCAACAGGGCCAAGGTTGCCGGCGGCATGGCCGCGAGCAGCCTATTGGAGAAGAAAGCGGGTTGCGTTGGACTACTCAGGAAGGTCCCTCGCGAGCTGCAGTCGTCGGGTGTTCTCATACCCCGCGGATGTCCTGGGACCTTTTGATCTAGATCAATCCGCACAGGCCACCTTGCCGACCGCTCAAATCTTAAGCATTGGCGTAAGTCCTTATCGGTGAACCGGTATCCACGCCGGACCGGCAAGCACTTGGTAGTCCTTGTAGCTTTGAGCCGGCGTTCGTCACTGGCTCATTGCTCCGACCAGTAACGGCGGATTCTGCTTGAAGTACTTTTTCGGGATGGTGCCGTAGATCAGCTGCACGCTGTCGACGGCCTCGCGCAGCAGGTCGTCTGAACCGCGCCGCGCCTTAGCAAAGGCGCGCGAAGGCGGGGCGGCCAGCTGAAATCACTGCTGCAGCGGAATGTTGGCTGCCTTCACCAGAGCTGCGGTATCGGCAACGTCCTTGCGAAAAAACATCTGCAATTCGCGGCGGCTCAAAGGCATCGGCTCGAAGCCGAGGTTCATGGCGCGGTCGTGGACCAGCGGCACCGCTTGGGCCGCCTCCACCTGGGCGTGGAGCTTGTTGAGAACCGGGACCGGCGTCTTCGCCGGCGCAAACAGCGGAATGTAGAATGGATAGATCGCATCCTCGTTGAGGCCCGACTCGATCAGCGTCGGCACGTCCGGCAGCGCAAACGATCGCTTGGCGGCGCCGACCGCGAGCGCGGCAAGCTTGTGATCGCGGACGAGGCCGATCACCGTTCCGATCGGCGCGACGCCGAAATCGATCCTGCCGGCGACCACGTCGACCATGTAGTCGCCCCGGAAAGGCACGTGCTGGGCGACGAAGCCCGCGCTCAACATCAGCCGTGCCGTTGCGAAATGGACGGCCGATCCGACCCCCGGGCTGGAAAAGTTCAGCGCGCCCGGTCGCGCCTTTGCCCGGGCGATGAGGTCGCCCATGTCCTTGAAGCGGCCGACCGGCGCGACGACGACGAGCGACTGCTGCCCCAGCGTCGCGACCGGCGTGATGTCGGCGAGCGTGTCATAGGGCAACTTGGCGTAGAGCGCGGCGGACGACGCGGCAGCGCCATAAGCGAGCAGCATATGTCCGTCCGGCGCGGCCTTGGCGACGAAGCTCGTGCCGAGCGTGCCGCCCGCGCCCGGCCGGTTCTCGATGATGAACGTCTGCCCGAGCTGCTGCCCCACCTGCTGCATGATCAATCGCGTGATGCTGTCGACCGACGTTCCGGCCGGAAGCGGGACGACCACCGTCACCGGGCGGCTCGGCCAATCCTGTGCGATTGCCGTGTGCGGCCCGCAAAGGATGAGAAACAGGGTGCCGACGATCAACTTCCTGAGCGTCATCGATTCCTCCCCAGGCGATGCTGTCAGGCGGTCCGTTCACGCGGAACAATGCGTCATGAAACGCTACAGCACGCTCGCGACAGCGTCCAGCATGGCGCCGGGCTGCAAAGCGGCAGGATCAGCCTGCACTGGTCGAGACCATCGACCGGTTCAAGGTGAGCGCCGTCGTGCACGGACAAGCCGACCCAACAGCCCTGCGCGCTGATCGAGCTGTGAGCGAGGGCTCGGGCCGCTTCGCCTGCTACGCGTTTCCCCAGGTCGAGCCATCGAATGTGTAGATGATCTCGGCGCCCTGATTCCAGGTTGCAAGGTCGTGGGCGCTGGCGAGCGCTTCCATGAAGCCGCATTCCTGCGTGCCCTGCTTGGATATGATCGGGTCGTCGCGCAGGGCGCCGTACAATGTCCAATCGGTGCCGTCCCACCGGAAGACACTGTGCGCCTTGCCGCCGGTCTGATGCCACAACTGGCCGGGACGCGGCGCGGCCGGCGCATCCGGGCCCTCGATCATGGCGGGGGTGGCGTCGTCCGGCAGCCAGCGTCCGTGCGGCGCGAGATCGCGCCGGACCGGAACGACATGCCGCCAACGGCGAAACAACAGGCTGCGCGGCAGCGCGCCGACTCCGAGCGTCACGACGACGAAGCAATGATCGTCAGGGATCAGGCTTTGCAGGTGGCGGACGGATTCGTCGCAAAAGGGATCGCGTGGCGCCCACGCGGCAAGCCATGTCTCGACGATTACCGGCGCCAGTGCCCGCTCCTTGGCCATCTGAGGGCTTTCATCCACGCGGCGCGCAAGGACGTCGGCCTGCGGCTGCCGGTCGAGCGAGGCCGCCCCACGCGACGATGTCGTTGCCGACAACGTAGCGCGGCCCGACGCCCGCGCGGAAGAGGGCGAACGGCACCGCATCTGCATTCTCCTCTCCCCTTGAAGGGGGAGAGGGAGCGGTTGCCGTGCGCTCGGCTCAGCTCAATGTCGGCGCGCCGCGGTGCGATAGAAGCGATGGCCGTAGTAGCGTCGCGCATAGTGACGGATGCGCGCCGCCCCGCCGGGGATGTACTGCGCGCGAGCATGGAAGTTCATCCGCCCGCCGTCGACGTGGCCGCAATCGCGGAAGCTACAGTCGTCACGCAGTCCGTGCGCCGCGATGATCGAGCGCGCGTGATACATGATGCCGGCACCCGGCGAGACCCTGTTGCGGCTAAGCTGGCCGAAGTCGCAGGCCTCGCCCGAATGGTGCAGCGAGTGCGGCATGTGACCCGAGGCGAGGCAGGTGACGTGGCCGTGGTAGCCGTGCGCAACGAGGTCGGCGATGAGGGCGCGCATCTGGCCCGCGATGCCGGCCGACACCGTGATCGGGTTCGCGGCCGTCTGGATGGTCACGACGCCGCCGCCGCGACGACGCGCCGGCGCGATTTCGCGGCGCCCGACCATCCGTGGCTCCTGCGGCGACGCCTGGAGCACGCGGCGGCGGACATAGGTGCGCCCATACGCGCCCCGGCCGCCGCGCACGCGCCGCATCACGACGGCGCTCGATGATGGGCTCGCCGCCGTTGCCGACGCGCAGCCGCGATCGGTGCAGACGACGGTCGCAGGCGGCGCGCCCAATGTTCGCGCAATTTGTGGGCGCGCGCTCGCCGACACGCAGGTCGTGACGGCAATCATCGAGGCGCAATACAGCGCTGTACGCATGACGTACTCCGTGTTGACTCCCCCGTGGCCCCAAATGCGTTGATGGGAATTTCGCGACTTCGAAGTTGGGCCGCGTCTCGGCCGCGTGGTGTGATGTTCGGTGCCGGCAGGCGATAAGTCGGCGGATGTGGTCGAAAATGTGATGCGAAGCCAATCGTTTTGTGCGTAGCGGCGTGCTGGAACGAATGCGAGTTGGTGGCGTTGTCGATGCCCTTCGTCGACGATTTGTGTCGTCCGCCGGACATTTGCGGCAACCGCGGGACGAACGAAGGCGATGTCGCGATCGATGCTGGCGCGATGATGGCGGCGCGCATGCGCAGCTTCGAGTCGGCCGCGGCGGGTTGCGGTCAGGAAGGTCTTTCTTCGCTTTCCATGCGCTCAGAAGTGAGCAGCGCTCGGCTGCGGCTCAATGAGTAACCCAATGGCAATGCGGCGAACCATCCCAGTTGACGATCGGACCGCAGACCCACTTTTTCACGGCGGGCTTATACTTGGGGCCCTGCGGGACATTCGGCGTGAAAATGCGGTTGCTGGTGGCGATGTTCGCGTTGCCCGGGCGGGTGATCGTGACATGGCCGACCGAAAGGTTGTTGGTCAGCGGGGCCGCGGACGCGGGCGAAAGCGAAGCAGCGGCAAGGACGGCGCAGGCGAGGGCGGTGAGCTTCAACATCGCAATCTCCGTTGAATGTCGATGCGGCGCCGTGGCGGCGACCGAAATTTCCGGCGCCACGCGGAAAATCAATGCACGGTATTTGGTCGCCGGCCGCGATGGCCAAGTTCAAAGCGAAGCGTGCCCGCCGCCACTTTCGCGTGGGCACGGCGCGTTCCGCGCCTTTGCCCACCTACCGATCAACTCATCCTACGCTGCCCTTGGGACTCCGCCTGCAGCAGTCGCGTCACGGCGTCGGCCGCCCTGATGCCGGTGCGATAGGCGCCGTGCGCGGTCGAGTAGTCGTTGTCGGAGCAGGCCTCGCCGGCAAAGAAGAGCTGCTCGTCGATCGCGGCGGCGAGCGCGGCACGCATGGGGAATTGGCCCGGCCGCGCATACGAATACGAGCCGAGCGCGAACGGATCGTTGCCCCAGGCGGTCGCCGCGATCGGGCGCAGGCGCGAGCGCATGTCGTCGCCGAGATGGAAGGCCAGCTGATCGATCGCGTAGGCCGCAAAGGCGCCGGCGCCTTCGCGCTCGAGCGCCCAGGCGAGATCGCCGCCGAAATAGCACTCGATGACCGGCCGCCCGAACGGGCGCAGGTGATAGCTGCCGGTGTGCGGCTCATCGAGCGCGCCGAACAGGCGCGTCTCCGGCGGCAGGTCGTCAGGGTCGTCGACGCGCAGGAAGAGCTTGTCGGCGAGCCCGAGCGGCAGGCCGGCGGCGGCCTCGAGCTTGTCGGGCAAAGCCGGGTGGAAGCGCAGCGCCTCGCGCGCGATGACGCTCGCCGGCACCGCGACGATCGCGGCGCGCGCCGCGATCTCGCCCTGCGGCGTGACGATGCGCAGCCGCGGGCCGGAATGATCGATCAGCGTGACCGGACAGTCGAGGCGCAGGTCGAGCGGGCCCGCATAGGCCTCGACCAGCGCGCCGTAGCCTTGCGCGACGCGCCAGTTGACGCCCGTGTCGCGATAGCTCGCGAGATCGCGCGCCGACACGTCGGCGAGCTCGCCGCCGCTGATGTAGTTGCCGATGGCATTGAGCAGCGGATTCCAGGGCGAGCCCGGCTCGAGGAAATCGGCCGCTGGCCGGTCGGCGGGGCCCTCGAGCACCGTGTCGACGCGGGCGAAGAAGCTCTCGCTTGCGGCGCGAAAGTCGGCGAGCTCACGGTCGGGAAAACCGAGCGTGCGGCGGCGCGGCGTGCCCCAGGGCGGCGGCGTGCGGTCGACCGTGAGCCCGAGCGTGCGCGCGATCGGGGCCCATTCGTTCTCGTCCGCCGAATGCAGCCAGCCGCAGCCGAGGTCGAGGGGAAACTCGCCGGGCATCGTCCAGGCGCGCCCGCCGGCGCGCGAGCGCGCCTCGAGCACGAGGGTGGGAATTTGTGCGGCGAGGAGCCGGCGGGCGGCGGCGACGCCGGCGGCGCCGGCTCCGATCACGACGACGTCTGTTTCATGCATGTGGCAACTTCGGGTCCGGGAAACTTCAGGTCCGGGAGTAACAGGATAGCTCGCGCGATCGTGAGACCGGGCAGGGCGTCCTATCACATCGTCCTGCGTTGTTCTCCGGGCAAGATCCGTTGTTCCATGGCGCCAAGATTCGAGGAGATGCCTGCATGTCCACGCAGACGAGCGCATCGAGAACCTACATCGATCACGCGCAGACGACAGCCGTCCCGGTCCAGAGCGACCCCATGATGCTCCTCGGCCGCATCCTGCTGGGCGGCATCTTCGTCGTCAGCGGCTACGGCAAGCTGATCGGCCTTGCGGCCTTCGCGGCAAGCCTGGAGAAGAACGGCGTGCCGTTCGCGTCGGCGCTGGCGCCGGTCGGCGCCTGTGTCGAGTTCTTCGGCGGCCTCGCCATCGTGCTCGGGATCGAGGTGCGCTGGGTTGCGCTGCTGATGGTCGCCTTCGTGATCGTCGCCACGCTGATCTCGCACCGCTTCTGGGAGCTCCCGGATCCTGCGCGGCGCGCCCAGGAGATCAATTTCTCCAAGAACGTGGCGATCATCGGCGGCTTCATGCTGCTGTACGCCGCCGGAGGCGGACGCTTCGCCGTCGAACGGCTGTGGCGCCGGGCGTAGTCCTTGCGCGGGGCGCAACGGTACCGAGAAACGTCGCCGTTTCCGACTTGAGCTGATTGCGTCTCGGCGTCTCTGCCCGGCGTTGCAGCGCCGCGCCGATCGGCCGTACAGTGATGGCGGCCGCGCACGCGAGCCGATGCCATAAAGCAGCCCGGGAGGGGCCCATGGCAGCGCATACCACCATCTATGCCGCTCTCGCCGGCTACATCGGCCGTCCCGACCAGCAGGGCAAAGTCGGCGTATTTCGCCGCGCGGCCAATGGCGGCGACTGGGAGCATGTGCTCGCCCACGTCGAGACGCACACGGTGTGCGTCCACCCGGGCGATCCCGCGATCGTGCTGGCGGGCACGGCGGACGGCGTGTGGCGGAGCCTCGACCGCGGGGCAACTTTTGCGAGAGCGCGCTTTCCCGACGAAGGCAAGCAGATCTGGTCGTTCCTGGTCGATGCCAGCAATCCGCAACGCATCTTCGCGGGCGGCGCACCGGTCGACATCTATCGCAGCGACGATGCGGGCGAGAGCTGGCGGCGACTGCCGCGCCCCGCGATCGCGGCGCGGGCAACCTGTCCGTTCCCGCCGCGGGTGATGCGCATGGCGCAGCATCCGCGGCGGCCGGAGGAGATCTACGCGGCCCTCGAGGTCAACGGCGTGATCCGCACCCACGACGGCGGTGAGACCTGGGCCGATTGCAGCGACGATCTCGTGCGCCTCTCCGAACTGCCTCATCTGCGGAGCAAGATCATCAGCGACACCTTCGCGGAGGGCATGCTCGATGGCCACGCGATCGCGATCAGCCCGGCCGATCCCGACGCGGTGATTCTCGCCTCGCGCATGGGCCTCTTCCGCAGCGCCGACCAGGGCCGCACCTGGCAGGACATGGAGCTCAAGCGGTTCTCGCCGGTGACCTACGGGCGCGACGTCAAGGTGTCGCCGCAGGACGGCAGGACGATGTATGCGGCCCTGAGCGTCGCGGCGGCGAGCCACGACGGCGGCGTCTATCGCAGCGAGGACGCGGGCCGCACCTGGCGGCGCTTCGACAAGGTGCAGGTGCACGGCACCATCATGTCGCTCGCGCTGCATCCGAGCGACCCGCGGCAGGTCTATGTCGGCGCGCGCTACGGCGGCGAGGTGTTTGCCACGCAGGACGGCGGCGAGACCTGGGGCGCGATGCCGCTGCCGGGGCCGGTCAAGGACATCTATTCGCTCGCCTGCGGCTAGGCGGCGCGTTCGCGACGCGGCGCCCGCTCCGTCATCCTGAGGTGGGAGCCCTCGGGTCCGGCCTTCGGCCGGCCCAAGGACGGGCTCCGCGCGGCCCTCGAAGGATGATCGGCCGAGTTGGGCAGCAAGGAGGTGAGGGGCAGCGGCTCCGCCGCTGCGCGGCGGCGCACCTCAGCGACTGTGTTGTTGGTCAAGCGGGCTGCCATGGTTTTTTGTGTCGGAGCATGGCGTTCAGGGGGTTGAGAGCTTTGCGAGCCACGGCGATGAGGGCGACCATCCTGGGCTTACCGCGGGCAAGCAAGCCTTGATAGAAGGCGCTCATCACCGGATT
>Ga0126371_10004979_pt1 | contig 11775 bp, 10 predicted proteins | sample PanSoiMetaPlot_4_FD_110145 | JGI IMG/M metagenome (GOLD analysis project Ga0126371, IMG submission 110145) | Tropical forest soil microbial communities from Panama - MetaG Plot_4 | ecosystem: Environmental > Terrestrial > Soil > Tropical forest > Bulk soil | place: Panama | collected 2016-02-17
ATGACGTCCGACGTTCGTAAAATTTCGCGCGACGCGCCTCATATCCGCGTCGGATCGATGACGAAGTTGGTGAAGCCGCCGTTGCGCTCGTCCATTCCGGCGAGCACCTCGTTCACCTTGGTGAGCGGCGAGACGCGATGCTCCAGCACCGAGAGATTCAATGTCCCGGCGCCGGCCATGGCGGCCATGTCCTCGCCCTCGCCCGTGGTGAACCAGACCGAGCCCTGCAGGCCGATGCGGTTGGTCATCATCCAGAACGCGTTGAGGGGCAGCGTTTCCATGACGGCGCCGACATTGACGAAGCGGCCGCCGCGGCGAAGGCAGTACAATCCGCGCATGATCGCACCGGCCGGCGCGCCGGGCGGCAGGCAGTCGATCATGCCGTCGACGCCATCGCCGTCGGTGGCGGCGCGCGCCCAGGCCACCAGCGGATCGGGCCGGGCCGCCGTCGCCCCTTCACTCGGTGCATTCGGCACGGCGAGCACATCGATCCGTCCCGGATCGAGTGACCTGACGCGATCGAGCAGCGCCGCATTGCGGCCGGTGCCGAGGATCTTTGTCGCCCCCATCGCCAGCGCGAGCAGCGCCGCGTTGAGGCCGAGCTGTCCGCTGATGCCGTTGATGAGCAGCGTCTGCCCGGGGCCGACGCCGATCTTCTTCATCGCCGCATAGGCCGTGCCGAGATAGCCGAAACGGGCAGCGGCCTCGAAGCTCACGGTGTCCGGCAGCTTGACCAGCGCGGTCGCGGGCGCGGTGATGAACTGCGACAGCCCGCCGTACGGATAGGCCCGCATGATGTCCTGCGAGCGGCCGAAATAACCCTGCAGCGTCCACCCCGGACATTCCAGCGGCTGCTCGCTGCGGCACATGCGGCACGAGCCGCACGATCGAGCCGGATTGACATAGACGCGCTCGCCGGGACGGACCGAAAGCACCTGCTCGCCCACCTTGGCGACGACGCCGGCCGGATCGAGGCCGAAGATGGCCGGAAGCGGCGGCATCATCTTGTTGTCCGGGGTCAGCTTGCCGAAAAAATTGCTGACGACGCGCGCGAGGTTCGGGACGACGCCGCAGGCCTTGACCTCCACCAGCACGTCCGTGGGGCGCGGCTCCGGCACCGGAATGCGGTCCAGCGTCATCGGCGACCCATAGGCATGCAGCCGCGCGGCGATCATCGTGTCCATGTGGTTTCCTCCCGGCACATTCTCGCACGCGGGAGCGATGGCCGGAAGGCGAGCGCCCGCCCTACCTCGATGCACGACAGCGGGCGTCACGGCTGCAGACGTCGGCCATCGAGCATTTGGCTCACCGGTCGCGCGACCGGCCATCGCCATGGACATTCCGCGGATCGCAATATTGGAATCCATTCGGCCCCCACGACTCCACGGCAGCAAAGCCGCAGGCCGGCAGCGCGGCCCGCGCGCCGATGCCCGCGGGCGCCGCATACTGGCCTTGCGCCCCGGCTGACGACGGCAGCGCGCCCGCATGCGGGGGGCGGCCGAGCTCATAGCCGCCCACGACCGCGGGCGCGGAGGTGATCGCAAGGAAAGCGACAGCCGCATTGAGTAGTCTGCTCGACATGGTGAATCTCCGTTGAGCGCGGTCGATGCCGAGACCCTGGGCACGGCCTCGGAATTCCAACGCTCGTCACATGGCTGGTGCGCAAACGCCGCGGCGCGGAGGTCGCGCGCCCGCGTGCGCGGCGAGCGCGCGACCTGGCGGTCAAAGGCGGCCCTGCGATTGAAAATCGCCAAAGCGCTGGTTCAGGTAATCGGTCGGATATCCGCCGAAACCGGCGTCGCCGCGCGCATTCCCGAAGGAGCGCGGGTCAACGGCCCGGGCGTGGGAGATCGACATCTTCTTGTGGTGGCCGCTGCCGGCCGCCAGCGCGGGACTGACGAGCGCCGCCAGGGTTGCCACGGTGATGATCACAAGCTTGCTCGACATGCTGATGCTCCTTTGCTGTAGCGTGTCGAACAGCGAGACCGGTCGGCGCCGGGCGAAATTCCGTGCCGGCTTCAAGGTTGCGTGATGCGGTCACGCGCCGACCTCACAAGGTGCGGAGGACGGAGCGAAGCGACCGCAGCCGGAATAGCCGATGCCGCCGCGGAGTCTGCTTCCCGCAAGCGGGCGAGCAGCAGGAGGAGCGCACATGGAGATGCTGACGGATTCTCGGGTGGCATTGCGGCGACGATTGCGATCAACCGCTGTCCACCGCTTCGTTGACCAGCCGCCTGAGGCGGTCGACGTCGACGAGAACCAACGCGCCGCGCCGGCGCTCGATCATGCGCTCGCGTTCGAGCGCCTTGAGCTCGCGTGCGACGGCTTCGCGACGCGTGCTGACGCGTGCCGCGATTTCCGAATGCAGCGGCGGCGGCGAGATGATGGCGTGCGCCGGATTGCCGCGTTCCGGGCGCGATAGTCGCAGCAGCTCGGCATGAATGCGATGGCGCACATCGAGCGTGCTGAACTCGTTGACCCGGTTGGCCAGCATCCGGATCTGGCCGGCGAGCAGGGTCAGCAGCTGATCGCAGACGTCCGGATGGGCGTGGACGAGGGTCCGGAACACCGTCGCCGGCATGCGGGCGATCACGACGTCGGTCATCGCGACGATGCCGGACGACCGGGGCGCGCCGTCGATCGCCGCCAGCTCGCCGAAGAACTCGCCCGCATCGATGTGTCTCAGCAGCACCTCGCGTCCCGCCGACTGGATGGTGACGCGCACCGATCCGCTGACCACGAAAAAGACATCGCTGCTTGCATCCTGATAGTCGAGCAGCCATTGACCTGCCGGGGCTTTTCGCCAAGAGCATTGCGTATCGACCTTGGCGATCGCATCCTCCGGCAGCGCGCGAAATAGCGGAATTTTCGCCAAGGTTTCGGTTTGTCGAGCCATGCGGTTTCCCCCGTCAAAATCGCTCAAGCAGGCCGTCAGCCTCTCGGCACGGCGTGAGCGGCTGCTTCGCTCCACAACCGGACTGGTCCTGTTCGCCTATGTGACCTGCCACTTCGTCAATCACGCCTTCGGAATCCGCTCGATCGAGGCCATGGAGACGGCGACCGCCGTCCTGCTCAGGCCGTGGCAGACCGTTGTCGGCCTCACCATTCTTTATACCGCGCTGCTGATCCACGGTCTGCTCGGGCTCTTCGCCCTTTATCGGCGGCGACATTTGCGCATGCCGGCGAGCGAGGCGTGGCAGCTCCTGCTCGGCCTCGCGATCCCGCTTCTGCTCATTCCGCATGCGATCACGATCCGGGTCGGAGAATCCGTCTATGGCTTGCAGTTCGGTTACTCCGGCGTGGTGTATGCGCTCTGGTGGTTCTCGACCGATTTTTCGCTGTATCGCCAGTTCGCACTGCTCCTCGTCGTCTGGATCCACGGCTGCATCGGGTTGCGGGCATGGCTGTCGTCGAAGGCCTGGTATCGGCGGGCGGCCAGTCCGCTGGCCGCGTTGGCATTGCTGGTGCCGGTTCTGGCGCTGCTCGGTTTCATCAATGCGGGTCTTGACGCGCGTGATGTGGGGCAGCGCAATCCGGCGGCAGCCGCCACCAAAGTTATCGCCGCGCCGGGCACTCCGGCGGAGGCGCATGTCGCGACCGTGCACAAGGTCACCGACATGCTTTCATTCGTCTATATCGGCCTGATCGCCGCAACGATTGGACTGCGGGCGCTACGCAACTGGCGCGACCGGCGCTACCGCGCGGTCCGCATCACCTATCCGGGGGATCGCGTGGTCATGGTCCCGACCGGATTCACGGTCCTCGAGGCGAGCCGCTGGGCACGGATCCCTCACACCTCCGTATGCGGGGGGCGCGGACGCTGCTCGACGTGTCGCGTCCGCGTCATCCATGGCGCCGAGCAGCTCATGGCGCCCGATCCGATCGAGTACCGCACGCTGACGCGCATCGGCAATCCGGCGGGCGTGCGGCTGGCCTGTCAGATCCGGCCCCAGGCCGACATCGCGATCGAGCCGCTCGTGCGCTTGAGCACCGAGGCGGCGCGCGATGTCCTGCGGTTCGGCGCCGCGATCGACGGGGGCGCCGAGATGGAGATTGCCGCCCTCTTCGTCGATCTGCGGGAGTCAACCCGTCTGGCGGCCGGGAGGCTTCCCTACGATGCGCTCTTCCTGTTCGATCGGTACATCCAGGCGGTGACCGCCGCCGTGCGCCGGAACGGCGGCATCGTGACCAGCATCGCGGGCGACGGCATCATGAGCATGTTCGCACGCGAGGGGGATATCGCGCGCGCGGCCCGCGATGCGTTCCTGGCGGCGGCGGAAATCTGGGACGGCGTCGATCGGCTCAACCGGGAGCTTGCCGAGGAGTTGCCGCTTCCGCTGCGGATCGGCATCGGCCTGCACGTGGGCACGGCGGTCGTCGGCATCCTGCCGAGCGGCGAGTCCGGTTCGCTCCAGTTCCTCGGCGACACCGGCAACGTGGCGGCCAAGCTGGAAGGCCAAACCAGCCGATTGAACTGCGTGCTGATCGCGTCCGCGCTGGCGAGCGAGACCGCGGCACCATGGCGTCGGGGAAGTCTGGACGTACGCGAATTGTCCATCCCGGGCAAGGATCCGGTGTCGGTGTGCGTCTTTCAGGTCCGCGCCGAGCTCGACGCGATCGTTCGCCCGCCCGCCGGCTGAGGGCGCATCGACCTCGCGCGCCGAGCCACCCTCGGAAGGGTGGGCAAGCAAGAGATGGCCGGCCTTGCGGCCAGCCATTCTCGCGCGACATGAGGTTGCGGACTTCACCGGCCCTGGAGCTGGAAGTCGCCGTTCGCCGCGACGTTGAACGTGCCGTTGTGAACGACGCCGGGGATGCGCGCGGACGCATAGGCTCCGCTGCCGCGGGCCGCCTGCAGGCTGAGCGCGTAGCCCGCCGCCTCGTCGCTGCCCTGCCCGGCCGCCATGGCGGTCGTGGCACCGGCAACCAGCACGGTGGTGGTGAGGAGTGCGATGATGGTCTTCATGGTTAAATCTCCCATTGCTGTGTCTGGCGAGATCTCGGCTTCATCCGGGGTCGGCGTGGAGCGATCTCGATGACGGGAAGGTAGGCGGGAGACGGCCGGGCGGAGGTGCGAAAACGCACACGCCGAACGGGCCCTCACGGGCCCGCTTTGCCTCGTATTGCATCCGTTCACGCGCGCCCCTGTCCGTAGTAAAAAGGCGGCGGGCCCCGAAACATGATCGGAGCATATCAGCTGCCGGCGGACACGGAGTTGCAGCGGACCCCGCGTCGCCCCTGATGTTGCGAAGATCCCAGGACAGGAGGCGGCTCATGCATCCGCCGCCAATCCCCCGACCTCTTGGACCATGGCTTGGACGATGGCGTAGCGGCGCTGCCGCCTTGCTGGTCGCCGCCATGGTCGCGCTTGCGCCGCCGGCGGTCGCCAACACCGAGACCAAGCAGGCGCTCGTGCTCGACATCGACGGCGCGATCGGTCCGGCCAGCGCCGATTATCTCGTGCGCGAGCTCAAGGCCGCAAAGCCGGGCGAGATCGGCATTATCGTGCTGCGCATGAACACGCCGGGCGGCCTCGATATATCGATGCGGGCGATGATCAGCGCGATCCTCGCCTCCCGGATCCCGGTCGCGACCTATGTGGCGCCGAGCGGCGCGCGGGCGGCGAGCGCCGGCACCTACATCGCTTATGCGAGCGCGATCGCCGCCATGGCGCCCGGCACCAATATCGGCGCCGCCACGCCGGTGCAGCTCGGTGCAAGTCCGGGCGGACAGAAGGCCGACCAGGACAAGGACAAAGAGAAGGACAAAGACAAGGACAAGGCGGCCGAGCCGGCCGACACCGAGACCCGCAAGATCATCAACGATGCCGTCGCCTATATCCGCAGCCTCGCCGAGCTCCACGGCCGCAACGCCGATTGGGCGGTCGAGGCCGTGCGCAACGCCGCGAGCATTCCGGCCTCGGAGGCGCTGAAGCTGCACGTCATCGACGTCATCGCCGACGACGTGCCGGATCTGCTCCACAAGATCGACGGCCGCACCGTGCAGGTCGCCGGACGGTCCGAGACCCTGGCCACCGCCGGACTTGCGGTCGTCACCGACGCACCCGACTGGCGTACCGAGCTTCTCGCCATCATCACCAACCCGAACGTCGCCTTCATCCTCATGCTGGTCGGCGTCTATGGGCTGATCTTCGAATTCCTCAACCCCGGCACGCTCGCGCCCGGCCTGATCGGCACCATCAGCCTCGTGGTGGCGCTCTACGCGCTCAATCTCCTGCCGATCAATTATGCCGGCGCCGGCCTCGTGCTGCTCGGCGCCCTGCTCATGCTGGCGGAAGCGCACATCGGCGCCTTCGGCGCCATCGGCATCGCGGGCATTGCGGCATTCGCGATCGGCGCGGTCATGATGTTTCCGGCGCGGGTGCCGGGCTTGGCGCTATCGCTCTGGGTGGTCGCCGAGGCCGTCGCCGTCACCGCCGGCCTTTTCCTGGTCGTGCTCGGCATACTGTTTCGATCGCGCCGGCGCGTGGTGATCGCCGCCATGCGGGCCTTGCTCGGCGCCGAGGGCGAGGCGCTGGCCTGGCAGGGACAGCGGGGGCGGATCCGGATCCAGGGCGAGACCTGGCGCGCCCGCGCCGCCGCCCCGCTGCGGCCCGGAACGCGCGTCAAGGTGATCGACAGCGACGGCCTCATGCTGGTCGTCGAGCCGGCGTGAGAGGCGGTATCCTACGTCCGGTCGAGCCGCTCGCGGCGCGAGCTCACCGACACCGCGCTGCCTCGATCAAGGACCAATCGAGCGCCCGGGGTCGGATCAGCCGCCGCGTTAAAATGTCCGCTATGCCTCTGACAGCGCGCGAAAGCGGACGGGGCCGGAGGTCCGAGACGTGCCGGGAGCCACGTTCGGGGGATCCGTCACCGCCCGAAAGCTCCGGCATCGTGAGGCGGCTCACCTGCGTATTGAGCGAGAGATCGATCCGGCGGCGCTCCGCCTGGCTGCCGCGACCGCCGCCTGCCCTGCGCCGGCCGATTCGCAATTCGCCATTTTGCCGATATCAGGTGTGAACTGCGTCACAGGCTGCGGACGTGCTCTGCACTAAAATGCAACCATCTCGCACCCCGGCCAAGGGAAGTTTGCGATGAAGCGTCTTGCAGCCTTGAGCTTTGCCATTGCGCTCGTGAGTGCGCCGATCGAAGCCCAGGCCCAGGCATCCCTCGATCGGTCACCCATTCTATATTCCGGCCCACCGGTCCTGACCCAGGCGGCGGCAGATTGTGCGCTCGGCCTCATCAAGTTGAAGGCGTCGATAGTCAACGGTGTTGATTCAATCGAGATTACCGCGGAGCTGCGCCTGATCTGGCGCAATTACCTGGCGGAGAACTATCCAAATCTCCATCCTCAGTACCAACTCCAGTTCGGGCCCCTAGCTTGCCTGGCGTTTGAGAACCTCAGCAGGGTCATTGTGCAGGCGTCCGCGCTCGAGCGCGAGACGTATCGGCAACAATGGGCCGCTTCGCTGCCGCCGGAGCTCGAATTCCTCGCTCCGGCACTGCGGAACGCACGGTCTTTGCATTCCGTCGTTCAGCAAGCGATCGAGCAATCGCGTGCTGCTCAGCAAACCGCTCCTCCCGCCACCCAGTCGCCCGACCCTTATGCGGCCTGGCGTCGCCAGCAGGAGATCACGAATAGCCTGACCAACTTTAACAACAGCATGAGCAACATATACATCCCCAACTTGATGCGCGCGATGAGCGGCCGGTAAAGCCCGGTTTGACTAGCGTCTCGACATAAAATACTCCAGTGGAGTTATATCCGCAGCCTCGCCGAGCGGCCGCGTGAGAATCGTTGCCAATCGCTTAACCTACAAAGCGAACGGTATGGTCGTGCCGAGTATAGGCGGGTTGTGCCGACTATGGTGATGGCATCCGTTGCTTGAATCGTTTTGCAATGCCGATCGCGGTCCCCTTCGCAACAGCACCAGGGGAATGCTCATGAGATCGTTGCGCAACGTCCTCATCGTCGTTTTGCTGGCGTCGATCGCGACTGCCACCCTCGATCGCGCCGGAGCCCAGTCCACCGACGCGCTCGCCCCCTACCGTGCGCAGCGCGATGCATTCATCGACACGTTTCGCGTCTCCGGGCAACAGGATCGCGGCCAGCTGGACGCGCTCACCCGCGGCCTTGCCGCACTCGCGCAGCGCAGCACGGGCGAGCTGCGCGCGCGGGCGCTGCTCGAGCTCGCAACCGCGCAGCGCATGGGCAATGATTTTCGCAGTGCCATCGCGAGCTATTCGCAAGCGGCCGAGGCCGCCGACAAGCTCGGCCTGCGCGACGCCGCCTTCACGGCGTGGATCGGCATCGCGCGCGCCCACGAATATGGCACGTCCGACCACGGGGCTGCGGCCATCGCGTTCGAGCGCGCCATCGATGCCGCCGGAGAGCAGATCGCGCCGAAGCAGAACGCCGATCTCGCCGGCTATCGCGCCCAGCTGGAGCTGGGTCGCGGCGAGCTCGAGGCCGGAATCATCGACGCGCTGCGCGCGATCGAGCTTGCGGCCGACCCGAAGGATCGCTTCTATCCCGAGCTCGACCTCGGCGACGGTCTCGACAGGCTCGTGCAGAGCTGCAGCTACCGGCCGTTGATCGATGCCGAAACCAGCAACGACGGGGCCGATGCCTATGGCGCCTGCCGGCGCGCCATCGCCGCCGCGCACGCGGCCTATGAGCGCGCCGCGGCGACTGCGGCGGCGCTGGGCTGGACATTCCTGGTCGGGCAGGCGCGGCAATTCCAGCGGTCGCTCGTGCTGCGCCGGCAGCTCATCGACGGGCAGGTAAGCGTCAATGCGCGCGTCGCCGCGGTCCCGTTCCACCCGCGCACGCTCGCCAACGTGCTGGTGAACAAGCAATTCGAGTCCGGCGCCTCCATGCTGACCGACGCGCCGGCCCTGGCCAAGCTGATCGATTCGGTGCTGTCCGAGGCCGACGTACGGATGGGCGCGCAGAATGCCCGCCGCCAATATCTGCGCGGCCTGATGGCCGACATGCGCGCCGACCAGCCGGCAAAAGCCGCCGAGTTCTATGCCGCCGCCGCAACCATGATCGGCGCCGAGCGCCGCGGCTATTTCGATCCGCGCCGCCGCGGCACCGTCATCGAGAATCGCGGCGAGATGATCGAGAGCCTTGCACTCCGGCTGCTCTCGCTCGGCCGCGAGGCGGATGCCTTTGCGGCGTTCGAATCGGTTCGCGCCCGCGGCCTCAGCGAGCTCGCCACCGTGCTGGCGCGGCCCGACGTCACGGCAAGCGAGCGCGCATGGCTCGCCGATCTCCTGGTGCTCGACGCGCGCACGAGCGCCATCGAGCAGCAGCTCGTCGGCGATCTCGTCGCGCACGGCAAGCTCGACGCGGCCGCCGAAGGCAGGCTGCGCGAGCTCGATCGTCTGCGCGTCGATCGCCGCGCCAAGCTGCGCAGCAACGAGGCGGCGCGCGCGCGTTTCTCGGCCGACCCTGGCGTGCCCGCCGCCTCGCTCGCGGCCCTGCAGAAGGCTGCCGCCGCGAGCAAGATCGCGGTCCTGCTGTATTGGACGACGAATGCCAACGTCGTCGCGTGGTATGTGGGACCCGGCGGATCCGACGTCCGCGCGGTCTTCCTGCCGGACATCGTGCTCCGCGAGAAGGTCGGGGCGATGCTTGCCAGCAGCGCGAATCCCTCGACCCCATTCGACGCGACGACGGCGCGCGAGTTCTTTCTCTACCTGCTCGCGCCGTTCGCGGAACGGCTCGATGCGGATGCCGTCGGTCAGATCATGATCGTGCCGCACGGCGCGCTCGCGCGATTGCCCTTCGAGACGCTGATCGATCCGGCAAGTGGCCGCCCGGTGATCGATCGCTGGGCGGTGTCCTACGCGCCGAATGCGACCATGGCGCTTGCGGCGCTGCAACGCGAACAGCGCCCGGTGAAATCCACCGTCGCCATGATCGACGGAATCATCGATGACGTGACGCACGAGACCGCGGCCGTCGCGGCCTCCGGCACGCGGCTCGTGACTGTGACCCGCAGCGGCCTGTTCGCCGGCGCGTGGAAGACCGACGGCCTGCATATCCTCACCCATGGCGAGTTCAATGCGAACGAGGCGCTTCTATCCAGGCTCGCGGCGCCGAGATCAGGCGATGCGCCGATCCTCGCAGCCGAGCTGCCGGCGCTGCCGCTGCGGGACGTTGCGCTCGCGGTGCTGAGCGCGTGCCAGGGCGGACGGGTCAACGACCGCATCTCGGGCGAGCTCTACGGGTTTCCCTGGGCGTTGCTAGCCGGCGGGGTGGGGTCGACGGTGCTGTCGCGCTGGAACGTCAATGCGGCGAGCAACGGGCGCTGGATGGGCGTCCTCTACAAGGAACTCGCCGGCGGCGCGTCGACCGCAAGGGCGGCGGCATTCGCGATGCGCGAGATGCGCCGGCAGGGGACGACGCATCCGTACTATTGGGCGGCGATGCAGGTGAGCGGGCGATGACCGACAACGCGTCGATGGGCAGCGGAATCGTCGACGCCACGACGAAAATCGGGATCGTTCTGTCCGGCCTGTCGGGCATCGCCTATGCATGCGGCTATCTGGTGCTGCGCGCCCGCTCGCACGCACTCGGCACGGATCCGGGGTTTGCCTTCATCGATCAGGCTTATGTCTTCGCCGGCTTCCGTTTCGCGCTCGCGCTCTTGTTCTCGCTCTTGGTGATGGTCCCCGTGCTGCTCGCGCTCTACGCCGTCGGACGCTTTGTCGCCAAGCTCGCTCCACGGCAGCTGCATGCCGTGGAGGTGGTGGCCGCCGTCTTCGTCGGCGGCGCGACCGTCTGGGCCTATGTGGCAACGCTCGGGATCAGCGGCCTGCTGCTCGCGCCGTCATCGGACTGGCTCGGCGACGCGGCGCTCGGGCGCAACGTCTACGGACCGGTGATCCAGTTGATGACCGTCGGCGCGGCCGCGGCGACCATGCTGTGGTTCAATGCGCGCTTCATGCGGCGCGCCGACCTCGATGGGCTCGGTGTCGTGCTTGGATTGATCGGCGCCCTACTGCTCGTCCTGCTGCCGATGCAGCACGGCGTCTTCAACGCCGATCGCTACGCGCGCCGGCTCGACCGCGTGCCGGACGGCCTGAGCGGGATCGCGCCGCCCGTATGGCTGGTCGATCGCGGCGCGTCGGACCGGGTCGTTCTGTATGGTCACACGGCGGACGGCCAGGCGCGCCTGATGACGCTCAAGGAGGAGAAGCTCGACGGCATCGCGGTGACCGGCGTCAGCCCGCTCGGCACCGCCGTGGGAGAACGCAAGCCATGAGTTTGGTGCCGGCCTCGTTTCGCAACGCGGTTCTGGGCGCCTGCGCGCTGCTCTTGGCCGGGAGCGCTGCAGCGCAGACGCCCGCTCCGCAGGCTGCGCGGGACAACGCGCTCAAGCAGATCTTCGCCGCGGGGCTCGACAGCCTCCGCTTGGCCCTCGCCGGCATCGGCAGCCTGGCCGGCGGAACGGATGCCGCCGGGGCGGTCTGGCGGGTAGACATTCGCAACGGCGAGGCCCGGCGCATCGGCGGCGCTGCCGATCTCGCATGGCCCGTGCCGTCACCGAACGGTCAGGCGGTGTTCGCGCTGCGCGGCCGCCAGGTCATGATCATCACGGTCGGCGACGGCCGCGAGACGAGCGTCGGCGCGCCGGCGGACTGGCGCAAGCTGATCGGCGTTGCACCCGACGGCACGGTGCTCGGGTTCGTCGAGGGCGACCCGCGACCGCGCCCGGCCCTGCTCGCGCCGGGCGGCCGGCTCACCGCCCTGCCCGCG